>Ga0114962_10000740_pt1 | contig 28474 bp, 27 predicted proteins | sample C_130820_MF_Meta_FD_87017 | JGI IMG/M metagenome (GOLD analysis project Ga0114962, IMG submission 87017) | Freshwater microbial communities from Lake Croche, Canada to study carbon cycling - C_130820_MF_MetaG | ecosystem: Environmental > Aquatic > Freshwater > Lake | place: Lake Croche, Canada...
ATCCAACTTGCGCATTCATGTTTGCACCATCCATATATACTTGTCCACCATTCTCGTGAATGATCGATGTAATTTCAATGATACCTTCTTCAAATACACCGTGAGTAGATGGATATGTTACCATTAATCCAGCCAAAGTATCTTTTAATTCAACTGCTTTTGCACGTAATGCATCGATGTCGATATTTCCATTCTCATCACAACCAGTAACAACAACTTCAAATCCAGCCATTACCGCGGATGCAGGGTTGGTACCATGTGCAGATGAAGGAATAATCATGTGTTTACGGTGGAAGTCTCCACGAGACTCATGGTATGCTTTAATCACCATCAAACCAGCATATTCCCCTTGTGCACCAGAATTAGGTTGTAACGAAGTCCCAGCAAAACCAGTACTTTCGGATAGATCCAACTCTAATTGACGGAACATTTCGTGGTATCCTTCTGCTTGTTCAACTGGACAGAATGGATGCATGTTTGCAAACGAAGGGTTCGTAATAGGCATTAATTCTGTCGCAGCATTTAATTTCATTGTACAAGATCCTAATGGAATCATACTATGTACTAACGATAAATCTTTATTCTCCAAACGTTTTAAGTAACGCATCATTTGAGATTCAGAATGATGAGAATTAAACGTATGGTGAGTTAAGATAGGCTCTGTACGTAAATCTTTTGTCGCAATAGTAATAGTTGAAGATTTTTCTATACTTACAACAGGTTTCACCGCAACTTGCGCAAAAACATTTACTAAGGTATTCAAGTCCTCAGTAGTTATAGATTCACCAAAACTGATAGTCACTTGCGAATCATTTACATAACGTACATTGATTTCGTGTGCCTCAGTTTGGTATTTCAATGTAGCTACTGAAACTGTAGCTGGTAATTCCACCCATAAAGTATCAAAATAGTTATCCGATTTTACCGTATAACCTAGTTTCTTTAATTCGGATGCTACTGTATTTGCTTTCGTATGAATATCTGTTGCAATCGCTTTTAAACGCGCTGGCCCGTGGTATACCGCATACATACTCGCCATAACTGCTAGTAACGCTTGCGCAGTACAAATATTGGAAGTTGCTTTATCACGTTTGATATGTTGTTCACGCGTTTGTAATGCCATACGTAATGCCAAATTATCATCCGAATCTTTAGACACACCAATGATTCTTCCTGGAATTGTACGTTTAAATTCATCTTTACATGCAAAGAAAGCAGCATGTGGACCACCATACCCCATAGGCACTCCAAAACGTTGGGAAGAACCTAATACTACATCCGCACCAAGAGAACCTGGAGATTTCAACAATACTAAAGACATAATATCTGCAGCAACTGCTACTTTAATCTCTAATGCGTGTGCTTTTGTAATAAATCCTGCAACATCTTGAATACGACCTAATGCATCCGGGTATTGTGTCAATGCACCAAAAAAGGTATTATCTAAAGTTGCTGTTTCAGGATTTGCGATTACTAATTCAATTCCTAAGTTTGCTGCACGACCTTTGATTACATCAATAGTTTGTGGGAAAGCAAATTCAGAAACGAAAAATTTATTTTTTCCTGCTTTAATATCATTTCTAGAACGGGAATTAAAGAACATAAGCATCGCCTCAGCAGCAGCAGTAGCTTCATCCAACAAAGATGCGTTTGCAATTTCCATTCCTGTCAAATCCAAAATCATTGTTTGGAAGTTCAACAAAGCCTCTAAACGTCCTTGTGAAATTTCTGCTTGGTACGGCGTATATGCAGTGTACCATCCTGGATTTTCCAATACATTTCTTAAAACCACAGAAGGCGTGATTGTATCGTTATATCCTAATCCGATATACGATTTAAACACCTTATTTTTAGATGCTAACGCATGAATATGTGTTAGATATTCTTGTTCAGTCAAAGCATCCGAAATATGTAATTCACGTCCCAAACGAATCTGAGCAGGAATAGTTTTATCGATTAATTCAGCGATGGATGAAACTCCAATTTTCGCCAACATAGCTTGCTTTTCAGCTTCATTTGACCCAATGTGTCTTTCAGAAAATGCACTCATTATATACAGCTTTAAATGTGGTGCAAATATACAAGGAATAAGGTTTACGAATAAAATTTTCTTTCAACTATTCTATATCTTTTATTAACCAAAAATTAAATTTAGTATTGTCGTGTTTTAGAATAAGTATTTATTAAACAATATTCAACACCCAATAAGATAAAAAAGGGGAGTAATATGAAATGAAAATTAACAAAAAGTTAAGTAAATATAGGATCCTCATAGAAAACTATGAAAAAAAAAAATTATGATATTTATCATATAAAACACGCGATAGATTAGCGTAACTTTGGCATCGTAAAAGTATAAATTGTGCAAAAATGAAAAACAAAAAACATAGTTACCCAACATTGATTTTGATAATTTGTTTCAATTTAATCGGGTTTTCTCAATCAAATCGCCCTAAACAAAAGACAGATACTGTTTTTATGACTTACTACGGAAAAGATTTGCCGAATAGTAATTATAATGCAAATACTAAAGTCGAAGAAGGGATTTTGGTAAAAGGAAAAAAGGAAGCGATATGGACTAAATATTATCCAGATGGCAAAACACCAAAACTAAAAGGAAAATATGTATCCAACGTACCTAATGGTCCTTATGAAAAATTTTATCCTACGGGAATAATTAAAGAAAAAGGTGTTTTTTCCAACCAACATTATAATGACACTTTAACCTATTATTTCCCAAGTGGAAAAATTTCTAGTATATCCATCTACGATAAACACGGAAAACAACTTGGAATAACGAAACACTTTTACGACAATGGTACACTGGCTTTATCCTATGAATCAAAAGAGGACAAAGTGAAGGGGGATGTAACATGGTATGAAAAATCTGGTGTTATAAGTAGTCAGATTCATATCAAAAAACAAGGAAAAGTAGAAGCAATAGTTTTTAACGATTTAGCATTTAATTCCAATACACCTATACTAACAAAAGGATTTAATGCAATTCGTGTTGCTGGTCCAATATTAAAAGATGGTCCATTTGACCCAAATGGATATAATGTCGTGTACAACAAACAAGATGAATTATACCAAATAGGAAGTTTTAAATGTGGAAAAATTTACAGTGGAAAAATTTACAATTATGATTCGAATGGACTTTTAAAGTCTATCAGCATCTACCGGGATGGCTTTTACTTTTCAGAAGGTAAAATCAATTAAAAAATTAGATACATGAAATTTAAAGTACTACTAATACTTATTTTGTTTTATCAAATTATTTCGGCACAAAGTAGTGTCAAAGATATCGATGGAAATATATATCATACCATCAAAATCGATAGTACAGAATGGTTTCTCGAAAATTTAAAAACGACACGATTTTCTAATGGCGATTCCATTTTAACAACTAAAACGATAAACACGCCGCTAAACAATGACATCGACCAAATTTACCGCTGGGCTCCAGCTGGAGACAAAAATAAAATAAAAGAGCAAGGCCATTTATATACTTGGGCTACAGTAATCGATAAACGCGGCATTTGTCCTGCAGGCTGGAAAGTACCTTCAGATGCGGAATGGAGAACAACGATTGACAAAATTTACAACGAAACAAATAGTGTAAACGTTACTGAAACGGACAATTCGAATTTCATTTACAAGAAAAAATCCAATTCGAACGAAATTCCATTTTTAAAAGAAGTAGAATTTGCTGGAAGTAGAATGCTTACTGGAAATTATATATTCCAACAAACATTTGCGTATTATTGGTCTAGCACTATTGATTACAAAGGTTTTGCTTGGATGTGGTATTTTTCTTCAACAACTGTAAATCACTACAACTTTGAAGTAAATGGTGGTTTGAGTGTTCGATGTATGCGTTCTAATTTTGATTAATCAAATTTTTTGAGAATGCGATACGCACTAAATCCGCTGAATTTTTAGCATTCAATTTTTTCATTAAATGATAACGATGCGTGTTGACCGTACTTTCACTAACATACATCATATCTCCAATCATCTTATTACTCCAACCATCAATAATATGCTTTAAAACTTCTAATTCCCTTGGTGATATTGGAATTTCATCTGCCGATTTAGCTGTTTTATTTTTATTTAATTCCTCGATAATTGATTGCGAAACGAAAGTATTTCCTTGGTGCACCTGCATGATTGCATTGATTAATTCAAAGTCCTCACAATTTTTCGTTACATACCCACTAGCACCTATTTCCATCGCCTTTAATGCATAAGAACATGAAAGGTTCATGGAAAAAACGAGACTTTTAACACTAGGAGTATTTGTAGTAAGATATTTTATAAGCTCTAAACCGGATTCATTTGGTAAATTGATACCGGTAACAACTACATCAATTTTTTCTGCGGAAGAAATTGCAGTGATTGCTTCTCTTACAGAATTTGCTTCTCCAACCACTTTAAAATTGTGTTCTGATTCTAAAACAATTTTTAATCCTTTACGAAGAATTTTATGATCGTCTACAAGGAAAATATGAATCATTGTTAAAAATTGATTTACAAAGATAAAAAAGAGTGTAAATTTAAGTATATATACGTAATTAGTTACATTTGCCTATTAAATAATTATTACGCTTTACGCGCGCACTCACCTATTATTTGCGTTCATACTGACAACACGCATGTAATTTTGCATAGGCCTTTGAATCCCCTGGATATTTAACATTATCATAGCCAACACTAGCAATAGCTTGTTGCACCGTTTGCAAATCCACTAGAGCCGTATCTAAGGAAACAGTCATTATTTTACTTTCGATGTGCCAATCTGCATGTTTAACACCATTGATTTTCAAAGATTTTTCGATTGTTTCCTTGCACATACCACAATTTCCCCAAACGGTAAATTTCGCTGTAGTAATCCCATTTTTTGTAGTCGATTGATTTATTACACGAACTTTCTTTGGTTTCTCGGTAATTTCTGGAGTAGTGTTACATGCAAAAAGTAAAATGCATAACGAAAAAAAATAAACTGTTTTCATAAGGTGATATAAAAATGATTAGCATTTAATAGCACAAATATAATACATCTAAAGCATAGACTTTTACGGTATACTTTTTATTTCCTAGATATATCCTTACCTTTGATTGTATATTTTTATTTTCAATCCAAACGAATGAAAAAACTATTTGAAGCATTTGAAAAACCGAATCTTTCTGATTGGAAAACACAGTTAATCAGAGAATTAAAATCTGAAAACACGGATGATCCAACCGCTTTTAAAAACGAAATAGAGGAATTGACTTTTACCGATATCTATACTGTGAACACCAAAATTCTAAACTATGAAAAACCAACAACAAACGATTGGAAAATTGGCATAGAAATTCAGGTAAGCAATGAAAAGACAGCGAATCAATTTGCGTTACTCCAACTAAATTTAGGAGCAAATGCATTAAACTTCGATGTAACACAACTTCAAAATGTTCAACTTTCAGTCTTACTCGCGAATATTGAAATTGCATATATTTATACCTATTTCATAACAAAAGACGAAGAACAAACCGCTTTAATTCGTACTTGGTTTGCGGATAAGTCTCCGTTATTTTTACAAGTAAATTCCAAACAAAATGTCGTAAATTCATATGGAGTGTATGCTATCGGCGGAAATATAAAGCAATCACTAGCATACGCACTAGCAAAAGGAAAAAATTTACTTGCTAAAGATTCAAACGAACCGATCCATTTCACCTTTGGAATAGGTTCAAATTTCCTCTTAGAAATTGCAAAGTTTAGAGCATTTCAAGTGCTTTGGAATAAAATAAAAACAGCATATGGATCAACTGCTAAAACCTATATTACTGCTAAAACAGGCTTTGTAAATAAATCCTTACAAGATCCTTACACAAACCTACTTCGACAAACTACAGAAGGTCTATCCGCTGTATTAAGTGGTGTGGATCAACTAATTATTCAACCATATGATTTGCTTGCCACAGCAGGAAGCTGCCCTTTTTCCGAGCGCATGGCGATTAATATTTCTTTAATATTAAAAGATGAAGCCGAAATAAATCAACTAGTAGATCCTTTAGAAGGCAGTCACATTATTGAAAAATACACGACAACACTAGCAGACGAAGCATGGAAATTATTCCAAGCAATTGAAGAACAAGGAGGTATCAATACTTCAGTTGCAGAAGCTTATTTAATAACTGAAATTGCGCGTGTACGTTCTAAAAGCATACAAAACGTCCTGGAGATAAAACAAGTTTTGGTAGGAATAAATAACTATTTCAACCTGGATCTTTCAAACACAACTTGGAGAGAAGCAGATGAAACTTTTATGGGAATAAAACATTTGATTTTGGAAAAGGAATTCGAAAATAGATTGTCTGAAAAATTGTAAAAAAATGAATAACATAGATTTCACAAAAACCGATTGGAAAGACTTACCAACTTCAAATCCGGTAATCAAACCATATACACACCCTGAACACATTGGATTCAAGTCAGGTATTGCGCCATTTTTAGGCGGACCATATGCATCCATGTACAGTTCACGTCCTTGGACAATTCGACAATACGCAGGATTTTCTAGAGCTGAAGAATCAAATGCATTCTATAAACGCAATTTAGCAGCTGGACAAAAAGGACTTTCGGTAGCCTTTGATTTAGCTACGCATCGAGGATACGATTCTGATCATCCGCGCGTTACTGGGGATGTTGGAAAAGCAGGAGTAGCAATTGACTCCGTTTTAGACATGAAAGTATTATTTGACCAAATCCCATTGGATCAAATGTCAGTTTCTATGACAATGAATGGTGCAGTAATTCCAATTTTAGCATTCTATATTGTTGCTGCAGAAGAACAAGGGGTAAAACAAGAATTACTTTCAGGAACAATTCAAAATGACATCTTGAAAGAATTTATGGTGCGTAACACCTACATTTATCCACCTACTCCATCCATGCGGATTATCGCGGATATTTTTGCTTATACGACTAAATATATGCCGAAATTCAACTCAATATCCATTTCTGGTTACCACATGCATGAAGCTGGTGCAACCGCTGCACAAGAACTAGCATATACAATTGCCGACGGATTAGAGTATTTACGCGCTGGAATTAATGTAGGTTTGGATATTGACGATTTTGCACCACGTTTAAGTTTCTTTTGGGGAATCGGTATGAAACCAATGGTAGAGATTGCCAAATTGCGCGCTGGAAGATTGTTATGGGCGAAAATTGTAAAAGAATTCAACCCTAAAAAAGAAAAATCAATGGCATTGCGAACACACTGCCAAACATCCGGTTGGAGTTTAACCGAACAAGACCCATTCAATAATGTTACCCGTACATGTATCGAAGCATTAGCAGCAGTACTAGGAGGCACACAATCGTTACATACAAATTCACTGGACGAAGCGATTGCTTTACCAACGGATTTTTCAGCTAGAATCGCGCGAAACACACAAATCTATTTACAGGAAGAAATTGGAATTACTGGAATTATTGACGCAAGCGAAGGAAGTTACACCATTGAAACTTTAACGGAAACACTTTGTCAAGAAGCTTGGGAATTAATTCAGGAAGTGGAGACTTTAGGTGGAATGACAAAAGCAATAGAGGCAGGTATTCCTAAAATGCGTATTGAGGAAGCAGCTACTGCAAAACAAGCGCGCATAGATGGTGAGGAAGACATAATTGTTGGAGTAAACCGTTACCAACTCGCAAAAGAAGAACCAATTGAAACTTTGGAAATCAATAATGATTCGGTTCGAATTCAACAAGTGGAACAACTTAACACATTGAAAAGCGAAAGAAATACTACACTTGTCCAAGAAAGTCTTTTAGCCATCGAAAAAATTGCGCAAACAGGCGAAGGTAATTTGTTGGAGGTAGCAATTATTTGTGCACGAAATAGAGCAACATTAGGAGAAATTTCAGATGCATTGGAACGAGTTTTTGGAAGATACCAAGCTAAAATACATTCGATTCAAGGCGTATACGCAAAAGGAGTTATGAAAAATGAAGATTTTAAGAAAGCTATTTCCTTAGCAGATAAATTTGCATTACTAGAAGGAAGAAGACCGCGCATAATGGTGGCAAAAATGGGACAAGACGGCCACGATCGAGGAGCTAAAATTATTGCAACCTCTTTTGCAGACATGGGGTTTGATGTGGATATTAGTCCTTTATTTCAAACACCGCAAGAAGTAGCAAAACAAGCCATTGAAAATGATGTACATATCCTTGGTGTGAGCTCATTAGCAGCTGGTCATAAAACCTTAATTCCAGCGGTAATTGAAGAGTTAAAAAAACTTGGAAGAGCGGACATTATGGTCATCTCTGGAGGAGTTATTCCTGCAAAAGATTATGATTTTCTATATGAAAAAGGAGTTTTTGGAGTTTTTGGTCCAGGCACTAAAATTCCTACTGCAGCCATTGCAATACTAGAATTGTTGATAAAGAGTGTGGAATAAATTAATGCAGTTTAATTGTCTTGGGTAATTTTGAATTCAAAAAATAAAAACGATGCAAAAAGTAATAGTACTGGTATTTATCTTATTTTCTTTTAACATACTTAAAGCGCAACCTCCTTTATATAGCGATTTATTCACTTTATATGTAGGAAACGATTATAAAAAGTTGGTCGATAAAGCACAGAAATATGCCTTAAAACCTGAAACAAAAAACGATGCTATACCATACGTTTATCTTTCTAAAGCCTTATTTAAAATCTCTCAACAAAAGAATAAAGAGTCAAAATATAAAGACGCTTATGAACAAAGCATTGTATGTTTGGCAAAATGTATTGATAAAGATATTACAAAAGAAGTGTATGAGAAGGAAAGTGAATTTTACCTTGAAATTAAAGAAACTTTAATTGAGCATATTCTAGAGGAATTTAAAGATAAGAATTATAAAAAAGCACTAGAATTCAATACGAAATTAAAGTCTTTATATGCGGAAGATATTTCGGTAATTCTCATGGATGGTGCTTTGAAAAGATACACAAAAGATCTTCCTGGAGCGATGATTGTTTGGAACGAAAATCAAAATTCCTTGGAACGATTAACTAATCTAGATTATTTCACCGAAAAAGAGAAAGAATTTCTAAAATTAGCTGTTATACTAACGATTGAAGGACTAAAATCTATAAAACAACCTGAACGTGCAAGAAATATTGGATTAAAAGCAAATACATGGTTTGTAAATGAAGAAGATTTTAAAGTTGTTTTTGAAACGGTAAAATAAATTATTTAACTTTCCAAACCTCAATATATTCGTTGACATTTCGAGGATTTAAATCATGTACAATTTGATCAATCATACTGGGAGAACAAACCTTAAACAAATGTAAATGAGGATATTGTTTTTTATAATAGGTAACACGCTTCTTCAATCCGCCTTTTCCACTAAAGAAAATATAATCTGCTTTAAATGTAGAATCGTTCGTTAATACCACTACATCTTTAAAACTAGCATACCATTTATTAGCATAAAATTTTGGCATTTGAGAAGTAGCTGCATCACCAGAACCTTCCATTAATATTTTAGGATTGTTTTTTTCTGTCCCATATAAAGCATACATAGCATCTATTCTAGATTTTTTAGTAGAAGCAAACGTAAAAAATAGTAATAAAGGAACATTTAAGATCCAAAAAAACTTCCAAGAGAAATTCCATGCTTTATTCCAAAAAGCGCGTTCCTTCAACGATTCAAATCCAATCACTCCTAAAATGATGAAAAACGGTAAAATAGACAAGATAAATCGCTCTTGCCGATTTGGATATAAGGTATGAAATATAATAAAAGCAGCGGTTGGAACAAATAAGAATAGTTGTTTTTTAACACTTCTAAAAAACCCAGTACCAACTAATAAACCAAATGGAAATAATAAAACGCCAAACAAAACATAGAAGTACATAAAATAATTTGTGTTTGGAAGATATTGAGTACCTTGATGCATGTTATAATCTACATATCCAATAAATTCCGCAAAAGGGTACCCCCAAACATAAAAATCTACAGGACCTTGCGTCAAACAAAAAGATACTATATTTCCTAAACTAAAATAAAAAAATGGGGTAAACTGACGTTTAAACAAATAGTATCCGGCAACACCTACCGTAAAAATTGCAACTTGAAAACGAATCGAAATTGCAAAACCGATTAATAACCCAGCATAAAAAAAAAGTTTCCGGTTATTTTCTGCTTTCAATAATAACCACATCCCCCACATCAAAAATGGAATAGTTACCATTTCAACTAAATTTCGCACCGACATAAAAGGAAGTAACCACAACAAAGACAAAATCCATCCAACTGTAATTGCATTTTTTCGATTGGATACTTTTTCTGTAATTTTAATGCCGAAATAAACTACTAAAATGGATAATAGTGCATGGATTAATCGATTGATTACCATTAAGATCTTAGGGTCATTTATTCCTATGAATTTACAACTTGCAAAAAATAAGTAATTCAATCCAACATAGGTAAAACTGTGCCCTTCTGTCTTTCCATTACTTCCCTCTGACCAAGGCAACCAGTGATTATAATCATAATTATTTGCCCAAGAAGAAGATGCTTCAATGGTCAAAAAATGATCATCATGCATTCCATACCCTTCCGAAAAAAAAGCAGTTAAAATACGAAAAAAGAGTCCTACAACTAGGATTGTTTTGAACGACAAGAAAATATTTTTTGATACCATTTTTTAGAATAAGATGTTACTTGTTTGGCTGCTTTAATATTCACTAACTCCAAATCAAAAATTAAATCGGAATAGGCATTTATTGAACCTGCTTGACGGTGATCATATCCTAAATAATAGGGTAAATAAAAACGTCCTTTACCTCCTTTAACCAACATCCCAACTGCTTCATCAAAACCAGGAATCATCCCTTGTGTTTTGTAAACAAAAGTAATTGGCTTTGCTTCCCCATCTTGGGAGGACTCGAATTTTTTTCCAGATAATAGATAACCTGTATAATGCACCGTTAAAGTATCTCCAGCTTCTGGAGTTACCCCATTCATTTTAGTATCTAAAACATAGGTTAATCCTGTAACCGATTGCTTGGCATTTGGGAAACTATGCTTGGCTGAATCTAATACTATTTGCGTGTGCTCTTTCCTTTTTTCAACTAAAGCAGTTAAAGGATTATATTTTTGGTATTTTACTCCAACCCGCAAAATTTTAATATGTAAGATTACATCGTTTTGGGCAATTTTATTTACTACTTCTTGTCCTTCCACTACATGTCCAAATATAGCGTGTTTATTGTCTAACCATTGCGTTGAAACATGGGTAATAAAAAATTGACTACCATTTGTATTTGGTCCAGAATTAGCCATCGAAAGTATACCCGGACCATCATGTTTTAGCGAAGGATCAAACTCATCGTAGAACTTGTATCCTGGATCTCCACTTCCTGTTCCCAAAGGACATCCACCTTGTATCATAAAATTTGCGATCACGCGGTGAAATTTTAAACTATCGTAAAAAGGTTTTGTAAAACTTTTACCAGCAAATTGATAATTACCTTCTGCTAGACCTACAAAATTTGCAACCGTTAGAGGTGCTTTTTCAGGTTCTAATTTAAGTAGTATTTCGCCCTTGCTTGTTTCAAACTTTGCGTATAAACCATCCGCTAATTGTTGTGAAAAAACAGCAATGGTAGAACTTACACAAAAAATTAGTAATGCTAAACACTTCATCTTAATTAATTTTCAATAATTCTACTTCAAAAATCAATACAGAATAAGGTTTTATAGCTGGAGATGGGGATTGTTCACCATACGCTAATTCTTGTGGTATATAAAATTTAAACTTTGAACCTACTGGCATTAACTGTAAACCTTCTGTCCATCCTTTAATTACCTGATTTAAACCAAAAGTTGCTGGTTCTCCTCGATCTACAGAACTATCAAATACTTTACCTTCGGTAGTTGTACCGTGATAATGAACGGTTACTTGATCCGTAGCTTTCGGCTTTTCTCCTTTACCCAAAACAACAACTTCATACTGTAATCCACTTGGGGTAGATTGAATATTTGTTTTTGTTTTATTCGCATTCAAGAATACAATTCCTTCTTCACGCGCTTTCATTCCTTCTTTTGCAAGGATCGCTTTTTTTTCTGCTTCCACTTTTTGAAAGTATGCACTGATAATTTTGTTTTGCGGATCATTACAGATACTCGGATTATCTTTCAAACGATCTGAAAGTCCTTTAATGACCAATTCTTTGTTCGCATTTGATAAATCACGCAATACATTTTCTCCTAATATTCTACCAATTAAATAAGATACACTATCTAATTCATTATTCAACTGAATACCTTGTGCTACATCTCCTTTTTTATTCGATGCTTTTATTGTAGGTGCTTGTGCCATCGTTGTTAAAGAAAGTAATACAGCTGAAGCACTTAAGATAATTTTTTTCATAATTTTTAATTTATTCCCAACAAATTTAATAATTAATTCAGGACTTGGTTTGTAAGTTCAATCTTGTTGGCTTTTTTTGAAGAAAATTAACTTTTAAGACACATTAGTTTTCGTACTTCTTTTACTTTTGTATTATGGAACAAAAAGAAGACAAATTAAAGGAAGTTATTTCCCACGCAAAAGAGTATGGATATGTATTCCCATCCTCTGAAATATATGATGGATTAGCAGCAACCTATGACTATGGTCAATTGGGATCTGAATTAAAAAATAACCTAAAAACATATTGGTGGAAATCGATGACCCAAATGCACGAAAACATTGTAGGTATTGACTCTGCTATTTTTATGCATCCAACAACTTGGAAAGCTTCTGGTCACGTAGATGCTTTTAATGATCCATTAATTGACAATAAAGATTCCAAAAAAAGATATAGAGCGGATGTTTTGATTGAGGAGCATATTGAGAAAATTCGTCAAAAAATTAACAAAGAAGTTGAAAAAGCTTCTAAAAAATTTGGTGAGTCATTTGATAAGGCACAATTTATTGCGACTAATCCAAATGTTTTGCGAAATGCACAAAAGATTTCAGAGATTGAAGATCGTATGCGTACGACTTTAGAAAACAATGATTTAGAAGGCGTTCAACAATTAATCGTAGATTTAGAAATAGTATGTCCAATAAGCGGTTCTAAAAACTGGACGGAGGTACGTCAATTCAATCTGATGTTTTCTACCGAATTAGGTTCTGTTGCTGGAGATGCTGCTACTATTTACTTACGACCAGAAACTGCACAAGGAATTTTCGTAAATTTCTTAAATGTGCAAAAATCTGGAAGAATGAAAATTCCTTTTGGGATCGCTCAAATTGGTAAGGCATTCCGTAATGAAATCGTTGCACGTCAATTCATTTTCCGTATGCGTGAATTCGAACAAATGGAAATGCAATTTTTTGTACGTCCAGGAGAAGAAATGAAATGGTACGAATACTGGAAAGAAGCACGTGTAAAATGGCACAAAGCACTTGGATTAGGGGATGAAGCTTACCGTTTACATGACCATATTAAATTAGCTCACTATGCAAATGCAGCGTGCGATATTGAATTTGATTTCCCAATGGGATTCAAAGAATTAGAAGGGATACATTCGCGTACCGATTTTGACTTAAAACAACATGAAGAATTTTCCGGTAAAAAATTACAATTCTTCGATCCTGAACTAAACGAAAGTTATGTTCCATATGTTGTAGAAACATCTGTTGGACTAGACCGTATGTTTTTAGCCGTAATGAGTAATTCCTTAAATACCGAAAAACTAGAAGATGGCTCTGAACGAGTTGTTCTTTCTTTACCTGCTGCATTAGCACCTTACAAAGTTGCTATTATGCCCTTGACACGTAAAGATGGATTACCTGAAAAAGCACGTGAAATCTTCGATACATTAAAATACGATTTCCAATGCCAATTCGATGAAAAAGATTCCCCTGGAAAACGTTATCGTCGTCAAGATGCTATTGGTACTCCTTTCTGCGTGATGGTGGACCATGAAACGATGGAAAATAATACGGTAACCGTGAGGGACCGTGACACAATGCAACAAGTACGAATTGCAATTTCTGAATTACATACTTTAATTGATCAAAAAGTAAACTTGCGAAATTTATTACGAAATTTATAATTCAAGTAAAAACGAAAAAATCCTGCTAAATTAAATTAGCAGGATTTTTTCGTTTTACAGCAATGCTTTATTTTTCAAATTAAGATCCGCTAACTTATGAAAATAAGGATGGGAAGCGCATCTTTCTAATATTTCGAGATGTTCAATGCGATGACAATCTAAAGAAACGAAATCGACTAATTGATTATCAATTAAATAATGTGCTTGTTCCATTACATCAGGACCATAGTGACCAACAATAGAAAGCAAATTCACTTGTATCTGAACTCCTTTACTTCTGTATTCCTCTATTTTTGCTGGATTTTTAAAATAATAGGGATAACGTTCATAATGCGCTAAAACTGGGATATAACCATTCACGGACATATCAAAAATTAACTGATCAATTTGGGAAGGTTCACTAAAAAATGAAAACTCAAACAATAGGTAATTTCCATTAAATGTAACTGCGCGTTTTTCTTTGATCGATTCTGTTAATGCCTCCTCATAAAAATTTTCAGCAGCGGCTTCAAACGCGATATCGATATTTAAGCGTTCTAATTCTGCCTTGACCTCTGCGTGTTTTGCAGTAATTATTTCAGGCGTATTTTGATAGCAATCCATCATAATATGCGGGGTAGCAATCAGTTTTTTATACCCCAACTCTTTAAATTTCAAAATCATACCAATACTATGATCCAATGTAACTGCACCATCATCAATACCAGGCAATAAATGACTATGCATATCTACTCCAATCGTTGAAAAATCAAATGGAGGTAATTGTATTGCTGGCTTTTTTTTTGAAAACAGAGAGAAGAGTCCCATAATTATCTATTAGAATACATGTCTGAATAATACTTTTGATAATCCCCACTTGTTACTTCCTTCACCCATTCTTCATTGGCTAAATACCAATCCACTGTTTTATCCAATCCTTTTTCAAAGGTAATAGAAGGTGTCCAACCTAATTCTTTTTCCAGTTTTGAAGCATCGATAGCGTAACGCATATCATGTCCAGAACGATCCGTAACATAGGTGATTAAACTTGCTGAAGTTCCTGGTTCACGATTTAATTTTTCGTCTAACATCTTACACAAATAATGCACTAAATCAATGTTTTTCCATTCATTTAAACCTCCTACATTATAAGATTCTCCATAGGTACCGTGAAAGAAAATTGTTTCAATTGCACGCGCATGGTCTTCTACCCACAACCAATCACGAATATTTTCTCCTTTCCCATAAACAGGTAAAGACTTCATATTCAATATATTTTGTATCATCAAAGGAATCAATTTTTCAGGAAAATGGTGACTACCATAATTATTGGAACAATTACTCATTTTCACCGGAAAATTGTACGTGTGGAAAAAAGCATTTACAAAATGATCGGAGGAAGCTTTAGAGGCAGAATATGGACTTCTAGGATCGTAGGAAGTTGTTTCTGTAAATAATCCTTCAGCACCTAAAGAACCATAAACCTCATCTGTTGAAACATGATGAAACGTATGTTTTTCATTCAAATTCCAATATGCTTTGGCCTCATTTAATAGATTTAAAGTACCTATAACGTTCGTCATAGCAAACTCCATAGGACCTTCAATTGATCTATCAACGTGCGATTCTGCTGCCAAATGAATTACATCTGTAATTTGATATTTTTCAAATACTGATTTAACATCTGCTTTGGAGCAAATATCTCCCTTTACAAAATGATAATTTGTTTTACCTTCTAAATCCTTCAAGTTAGAAAGATTTCCAGCGTACGTCAATTTATCAAAATTAACAATGGTATGTTCCGGATATTTATTTACAAATAAACGTACAACATGTGACCCGATAAACCCTGCTCCTCCTGTTACTAATATATTCATCTTATGGGATTATGATTTAGAATTATAGATTATGAATTCAGCACATAATCCATAATTTATAATTTACAAACTCCAGTATTCTAACTCTTTTATTTTACCTCTATATATCCCTTTGATATCAGCAAATGTTCCTTTACCTTCAATCAATAAAGATTTAAAATAATCTTCGGTGAAACCCATGTACTCTTTATGGTTAACGGCAACGATAATGGAATCATACAAACCTTCAGGTTGCTCATGTAAACCAATTCCATATTCATGTTCCATTTCGCTTGAAGAAGCATGTGGATCTACTAAATCAACCGTTACTTGATACGATTGAAGTTCTTTTACAACATCAATCACCTTCGTATTTCGGATATCTGTAACATCTTCTTTAAATGTAGCACCCATTACTAATACACGAGTATCTTGAATATGTTTTCCTTGGGCAATCATTTTCTTAACTATTTGTTTCGCAATGTAACCTCCCATGGAATCGTTAACAAAACGACCAGATGTAATCACTTTCGATATATATCCTGCTTGCGCAGCTTTATGTGTAAGATAATATGGATCTACTCCGATACAATGTCCACCAACTAGACCAGGAAAGAATTTTAAGAAATTCCATTTTGTTCCAGCAGCCTCCAAGACATCAAAAGTGTTTATTTTTAGTTTATTGAATATAATAGAAAGTTCATTTATTAATGCAATATTTACATCGCGTTGCGTATTTTCAATGATTTTTGCAGCTTCAGCAACTTTGATCGAAGACGCTCTATGTACTCCTGCATCCACGACAATTTCATACGTAGAAGCAATATTTTCCAAAGATTCTGGACAACAACCAGAAACAATTTTGGTAATATTTCTAAGCGTATGCTCTTTATCTCCTGGATTTATTCGTTCTGGCGAATATCCAAGCATAAAATCTTGTCTGAATTTTAACCCAGACTCTTTTTCTAGTACTGGAACACAATCTTCTTCAGTACAACCTGGATAAACAGTAGATTCAAACACCACATAATCCCCTTTTTTAAGTACTTTCCCAACAGTAGAAGAAGCACCTAGTAACGGTTTTAAATCCGGAACATTTGCCGAATCAATTGGTGTTGGAACAGCAACAATAAAAAAAGTTGCTTCTCTTAGATCTTCTAAATTTGCTGTGAAATGGATATCACACCCTTCAAAAGCAGCAGCTTCTAGTTCTTGACTTGGATCAATATTGTTACGCATCATATCCACGCGTGCTTGATTAATATCAAACCCAATAACCTGAATTGTTCTAGCAAATTCTAATGCAATTGGTAATCCAACATAACCTAAACCTATTACAGCAAGTTTAGTTTCCTTATTAATTAACTTTTGGTAAATTGAGTTGCTCATTTCTTACGTTATAAATTCGTTCAATAATCTCTACTACTTTTAAACCCTCTAAAGCATTCGTAGTTGCAGATGCTTTTCCTTTTAATGTTTGTACCACATTAGAAATCAAAAAATGATGATTTGCTGCGGAACCTTTGTATGGGCCATAATCATTTGCAGGACTAGATTCAGCTAAAATAGGCATTTCATATCCTGGAATGGTACAAACTTCCACTTCATTCATATATTGTCCACCAATTTTTACACTTCCTTTACTTCCAATAATTGTCATGGAACTTTCTAGATTTTTATCTGTAACTGCCGTGGAATAGTTGATCGATCCCATACCTCCATTCAAGAAATCAAATGAAACAAATCCAGAGTCTTCAAAATCAGTAGTTTCTTGGTGTGTAAAATCTGCAAAGTTACCCTTGATATTATCTATATCTCCAAACAACCAATACATAATATCTATAAAATGAGAGAATTGTGTAAACAAAGTTCCTCCATCGAGTTCTTGTGTCCCTTTCCATCCCCCTTTTTTATAATAACGAGCGTCTCGGTTCCAATAACAGTTTAACTGCACCATGAAAATATCGCCTAATATTTTTTCTTCTACAACTTTTTTAATCCATTCAGAAGGTGGAGAATATCTATTTTGCATAACACAAAATACATTTCTAGACATCTGCAAAGATTTAAAAATCACTTGTTCACAGGCTTCTTTCGATAAGCCCATCGGTTTTTCACAAACTACGTGTTTTCTTGCCTCCAAAGCCTTGATAGACTGTTCTGCATGTAAACCATTTGGTGTACAAATATTTACAACATCAAATTCCAAATCTGATGCTAATAGCTCTTCTATGGAATTAAAAAATGGTATGTTATTATCTATACCACACTCCTCTGCATTTCTTACATCAACCATTGCAACTAGTTCTGCTTCTGGATCGCGAGAAATCATCTCCGCATGACGCTTTCCGATATGTCCAGCACCTACAACTGCAAATCTTACTTTTTCGTTTGTTACAATCATTTGCTTATTTTAATGACTTTATTATTTACTAACTGATACTGTTCTTCACTTTCTGAACATACCGCAAGACCTGCATTATTAAATTCTAGTCTTTGTCCATATTCACTCATCCAACCTAACTGACGCGCAGGATTTCCAACCATTAAAGCGTATGGGGCTACAGTTTTTGTAACTACTGCCCCAGCTCCAATAAAAGCAAATTCACCTATATCATGTCCACAAACAATTGTTGCGTTTGCTCCAATCGAAGCACCTTTACGAACAATGGTTTTTAAGTATTCATTTTTTCGGTTCACAGCACTTCTCGGATTCATTACATTTGTAAAAACCATAGATGGACCAAGAAAAACGTCATCCTCACAAATAACTCCCGTATAGATCGATACATTATTTTGAACTTTGACGTTTTTTCCTAAAACTACATCTGGAGAAACAACCACATTTTGACCAATATTACAATTTTCCCCTAATATACAATTTGGCATAATATGCGAAAAATGCCATATTTTAGTGCCTTTACCGATTGTACAACCAGAGTCAACAACAGCTGTTTCGTGTGCAAAATATTCCATTATTTTACAATATAATTATCAAAATTATTGTGTTCTTTGTGTCTCAATTCTTCTTCCGAAAGACCACAAAAATATTCGTAGGTCAACTTTAAACCTTCACTTCGCGATACTTTGGGTTCCCAACCTAATATTTCCTTCGCTTTTGTAATATTTGGTTGACGTTGTTTAGGATCATTCACCGGCAAATCGTGGTAAACAACCTTTTGATCGGTATTAGTCAATTGAATAATTTCTTCCGCAAATTGACTAATCGTTATCTCATCTGGATTCCCAATATTTACTGGTTCTGCGTAATCGGAATGTAATAAACGATAGATACCTTCTACTAAATCATCTACATAGCAGAAAGACCGTGTTTGAGAACCATCTCCAAAAATCGTTAAATCTTCCCCTCTTAATGCTTGACCAATAAAAGCTGGTAATACACGTCCATCATTCAAGCGCATTCTTGGACCATAGGTATTGAATATACGTACAATTCGAGTCTCTAAACCATGATAGGTATGGTAAGCCATGGTCATTGCTTCTTGGAATCGTTTTGCCTCATCGTAAACACCGCGAGGTCCAACTGGATTAACATTTCCCCAATATTCTTCTGGTTGAGGATGAACCGTTGGGTCACCATAAACTTCAGATGTAGAAGCAATTAATACTCGTGCACCTTTCACTTTTGCTAAACCTAAACAATTATGAATACCTAAAGAACCTACTTTTAATGTTTGAATTGGAATTTTTAAATAATCTATCGGACTTGCTGGTGATGCAAAATGTAAAATATAATCTAACTCTCCTGGTACATGAATAAATTTAGAAACATCGTGGTTATAAAAATCAAAATTTTCTAATTTAAATAGATGTTCAATATTTTTTAACCGTCCAGTAATCAAATTATCCATGGCAATAACATGGTAATTTTCTTTAATAAAGCGATCACACAAATGCGAACCTAAAAATCCAGCTGCCCCTGTAATCAATATTCTTTTTCTTCTTTCCATTTTCGCTTATTTTTCAACAATAGAACGACCTATTGAGCTATAATAAAAACCTCTTTCATTCATTTCATTAAGATCAAAAAGATTTCGTCCGTCAAAAATTACTTTATCGTTTAACAATCTAGCAATCTTATCAAAATCCGGATTTCTAAAAATACCCCACTCTGTACAAACTACCAAAGCATCCGCATTTTCTAATGCCTCATATTCATTGGATGCATAGGTAATTTTATCCCCTATTACACCTTGCACATTTGGCATTGCTTCAGGATCAAAAGCAGTAATTGTTACACCTTCATCTACCAATGCATCTATAATATACAACGCCGGAGCTTCACGAATATCATCCGTATCTGGCTTAAAAGCTAAGCCCCAAAGCGCAATTTTTTTTCCTTTTAAATCCCCTCGAAAGAAATTTTTGATTTTAGGAATAATAACCGTTTTTTGTTCTTCATTAACAGTCATTACAGATTTCAAAATTTCAAACGAAAAATTGTATTCATTTCCAGATTTTACTAATGCTTGTACATCTTTTGGGAAACAAGAACCTCCATAGCCAATCCCAGGGAAAAGGAAACGTTTTCCGATACGCTCATCTGAGCCAATCCCTATACGAACCTTATCTACATCCGCACCAACTAACTCACAAAAATTGGCAATCTCGTTCATGAATGTAATTTTCGTTGCAAGAAATGAATTAGCTGCATATTTAGTTAACTCGGCAGATTTTTCATCCATAAAAATAATTGGATTTCCCTGACGTACAAATGGTTTGTATAATTGGTCCATTGTTTTTTTAGCGCGATCAGAAGATGTTCCAATTACAACGCGATCTGGCTTCATAAAATCATCCACTGCAAAACCCTCGCGCAAAAACTCTGGATTAGAAACCACGTCAAAATCAACGGTTGCATTTTTAGCCATCGCTAAACGCACTTTTTCTGCGGTACCAACGGGAACCGTACTCTTATCAACTACAACTTTATAATCGGTAATTATTTTACCTAATTCTTCTGCTACACCTAAAATATACGATAAATCTGCAGAACCATCTTCACCTGGAGGTGTTGGCAATGCTAAAAAGATAATTTCAGCATCTTTAATCCCTTCTTGTAAATCTGTTGTAAAAACCAAACGATTTGCTTTGATATTTCGTTCAAATAAAACATCTAAATGTGGTTCGTAAATCGGAATTTCTCCGTTACGCATTTTTTCTACTTTAGCTGCATTGTTGTCTACACATATTACTTGATTACCAGTTTCAGCAAAACAAGTACCGGTAACTAAACCAACGTAACCTGTTCCTATGACAGCTATTTTTTTCATTTGTTAGCGTTTATAAAGTGTATGATATGATTTGTAATATAATCTAATTGCGCTTCTTCCATTTCTGTATGAATGGGAAAAGAAAGTACTTGACTTGTCAATAAATTAGTTACTGGTAAATCTTGATTCTCTTTTCCAAATGCTTTAAACATTCCTTGTTTATGCGCAGGAAGTGGATAATATACCATGGATGGTATTCCTTGTTCGGACAAATAATTAATTAATTCAGTACGATCAACTCCGTCTAATTTTACCGTATACTGATGAAAAACATGGGTAGATTTAGCATCTCTTACAGGAATTGTAATCTGTGGTATAGACGAAAAAGCAGCATCATAGTATGCCGCAACTTTTTGACGGGATGCACAATAATTATCTAGATCTTTTAATTTAATCTTTAGAATTGCAGCTTGAATTGTATCTAGTCTAGAATTACACCCTACAACTTCGTGATGGTATTTAACTACTTGTCCATGATTTGCAATCTTCTTTAAATTCGCTGCTAGCTCTGCGTTATTCGTGTACATTGCTCCTCCATCGCCATAACAGCCTAAATTTTTAGATGGAAAGAAAGAGGTGCAACCAATATCTCCGATTGTCCCTGCCTTAGAGACAGTACCATCTTTGCGGGTATATTCAGCTCCGATTGCTTGGGCAGTATCCTCAATAACTGCAAGTTGGTATTTATTTGCAATATCTAATATGGCATCCATATCCGCACATTGTCCATACAAATGTACAGGTACAATCGCCTTTGTTTTTGGAGTTATAGCTTCCTCAATTTTAGAAGGATCTATGCAAAAAGTATCTGGCAAAACATCAACAAATACAGGCACTAAATGTAATAAAGCAATTACCTCTGTTGTAGCAATATACGTAAAAGAAGGAGTAATAACCTCGTCTCCTGGCTTTAATCCTAATGCCATTAAAGCAATTTGCAATGCATCTGTGCCATTCGCACACGGAATAACATGCTTCACATTCAAATATTTTTCTAAATCCGAACGAAATTCCAAAACTTCTGGACCATTTATAAAATTAGCCTGTTCAATCACATCGATAATCGCAGCGTCAATTTCTGTTTTTATCTTTTTATACTGTGACTGTAAGTCAACCATTTGTATTTTCTTCATTCGTTCTCTTTTTCCGAATATTTAAGCGTTATTAATGCTTTTGAGTTTAATTCACAAAAGTAATTATTTTGATTTTAATTCCTTGAAATTATTACACTTTTAAACTCTAAATTTTCAAATCCTTTCACCAAATACCGCTAAATTCATTTTTCAATGTATCTTTGAATTATGCAACGAAAGTTACTTTTTTTACTAACTCTTCTGTCTACTTCACTTCTTGCTCAAAGAAATGTAAGCTCTGAAACAATAGCTACTCCTTGGATTGGTATTCATTATGGATTAAATCAGCCAACGAATACTTTAACAGAACGCTTTGGTTTATTAAATAATCTTGGATTTAATGCTGGTTTTAAAACAAAACGTAATTGGTTTTTGGGTACTGATATAAATTTCTTCTTTGGAAATCAAATTAAAACTGGAGACATCTTAAAAAATCTAAGAGATTCGTATGGTAACATTACAGATATTAATGGAGATGTTGCTGCCATTTTACTTTTTTCTAGAGGATACAATATGAATCTATCCTTTGGAAAAATAATACCAATCTTTGATTCCAATCCAAATTCAGGAATTTTCATTCAAGCAGGTGCTGGATATATGCAATACCATATTCGTTTAGAGTCTAATAAACAAGTCATTCCGCAAGTAGAATTGGATTACCGTAAAGGATATGATCGATTAACAGGAGGTTACTGTAGCCATGAATTTCTTGGATATGCTTATCTGTCAAACAATGGATTAGTCAATTTTTATGCTGGTTTCTATTTCTTACAGGGGTATACTTATAATCAAAGAACCATTTTTTTTGACCAACCAAACGAACCTGTTTCGAAAAGTATGCGTAACGACAATCTCTATGGATTCAGAGCAGGATGGTTAATTCCGATCTATAAAAGCAAACCAAAAGATTTTTATTATAATTAGTCTATGGCTTTCATTTACAATTTATCCATTCGGGCTTATGCCTTTTTTTTGTTTTTGATACAAGGTTTTCACCCAAAAGCAAAAGCATGGATACAAGGCCGTAAAAATTATTGGCGAAAATTACCAACTATCCCTAAAAACACCTCTATCTATTGGTTTCATTGTGCGTCATTAGGAGAATTCGATCAAGGGATACCAGTGATGAATTTATTAAAAGAGCGTAATCCAAATTGCAAAATCCTAGTTACCTTCTTTAGCCCATCTGGCATGGAGCATTACCACAAACGAACACACACGGCTGATTTTGTTTTTTATTTACCAATAGACACCAGTCGTAACGCAAAAAAATTACTAACCCATTTCAACCCAAAAGCAGTATACTTTATCAAATATGAATTTTGGTTAAACTATATTTTTGAAATCAAGAAAAGACAAATACCATTATACAGTATTAGCTGTATTTTAAGACCTTCCCAAGTTTTTTTTCGTTGGTATGGGAGTTACTTTCGGAAAGGGTTAAAGGCATTCGATAATTTCTATGTCCAAAATAAAGAAACGAAGAATTTACTAGAAGAAATTGGTATCAAGAGAGTTATTATTACCGGAGACACCCGTTTTGATAGAGTACTCGAAAACAAAAAATTAGTCACCGAAGATTTGGTCATTAAAGACTTTCTTCAAGGACAAAAAGCAATTATTTTAGGGAGTTCTTGGCCAGTCGAAGAACAATTATTTCATCGTTATTATTCACAAAGGGGAGAGAAAATAATCATAGCACCACACGACATTTCAGAAAATCATTTACAGTCAATAGAAAAACTATTTCAAAACTCAATTATCCGTTATTCCAATTATACGAACGATAAAGACAAATCGATACTATTAGTTGATTCTATTGGGAAATTAGCGAATGCATATGCATATGGAAAAATCGCTTTCATTGGTGGTGGATTTACTGGAAAGTTACACAACACCCTAGAACCTGTAGTTTTTGGTCTTCCAGTTATCTTTGGCCCTATACATACTAAATTTCCAGAAGCACAACAATTTATAAATGCAGGCGTTGGATTTTCCATTCAAACACACGAAGAATTCTCAGATGTAATAGTATATATCGAATCCCATCTTCAAGAATTACAAGCAAAATGTATACGTGAAATTGAAAATTCAAAAGGAGCTGCTGCAAAAATCATGGAGCGTTAAAAAAAGTTAAGGTTAGTTACATCTAATAGATTAATTTTACTTTAGAGTGTTTATTTGTTGTTATGCTTAAAATTAGAATTAATTGGATCATCGGAATTGTGTCATTAGCAATGATATCCCTGTTACTCATTCAATTTTACCAAGTATCTCAACAATATGACCAAAAATCAGAAGAATTTAAAGACAAAGTAAAAACGCTAATCGAACGTATCGCAATTCGACATGAAAAAGCGATTGAACTCCGTAAGTACTTACACGTTGTCAACAAAGATTTTAGTCCTGAATATAAAGACATCCTTAAAAAAGAATTTCAGAATTTACTTACTTCTGAAGAAAGTATAAGTATCCGCGACACGGTTTTACTTGAAAATGGAAAATTTAATAAATACCTAATAATTCAAGGTTCTGCTTTTGATACAATTTCTGGACTAAAAACAGAACATCAGGTATTAGCAAAAGATGTACGTAATATCCAACAAATTTTTAATCAAGACATTGTAAAATCAAAACAAGTAAAGAGCGAACATGTTTCTAATCAATTAGACCAACGTGTAATGCAACAAATCTTTAAAAAATCGAAACTAATTAATGAAATGTTATTTGTTGCCTTTCATGATAATTCATTTGTAGCACCTGAAAAAAGAATCGATATACATTTTCTAGACTCTATCATTGCATACGAAGCTAGAATGGATAAACTTCCAAAGGAGTTTCGATTTGTGGTAAAAAATGAAAGTAACGAAGCCATACATTTTAATACAACAACCTCACATTATGCATGTAATACAGATACCACAAATGCATTTAAATCACAATTATTTCCATCTAATATTATCGATGAAAGTCTCTATCTTTTTCTGAAATTTCCAACGGAAAAATCGTTCATTTTCCATGAAATGTTCATTCCTTTCTCCATAAGTTTTTTACTTGTTATTTTGATTATGTATGCCATATCCTATATGTTTCGGACAATTATGACACAAAAAAAATTGAGTGAATTGAAGAATGACTTTATTTCAAATATGACACACGAATTTAAAACGCCCATAGCAACTATTTCACTTGCTTGTCAAGCACTGGTTGACAAAGACTTAGTTGGAGAAGAAAACAAGAAAACAGAACCATTTGTTCATATGATTAATCAAGAAAACAATCGACTTGAATTACTTGTGGAACGAATTCTTCAAAGTGCTGCTATCGATAAAAAAGATATTGAACTTAAAAAAGAAGATATTAATCTCTCAGAAGTTGTTCAGGAACTTTGTGCGCATGCGCAATTCAGAATAAAAGATTTTGGGGGTGAGATTATGAAAAATATGGATGCTACTCCTATACATATTCATGCAGATAAAATGCATACAATAAATGTTATTTCAAACCTAATCGACAATGCAATAAAATATAGTAAAGAAATACCTAGGGTTACGGTTTCATTAGCACGAAATTCTCAATACATTTCTTTAAGTATAAAAGATGAAGGTATTGGAATATCCAAAGAACACATTGAAAAGATTTTTGATAAATTATACCGAATACCTACCGGTAATTTGCATAATGTGAAAGGCTTTGGTCTAGGTTTAAGCTATGTAAAAGCGATTGTAACTTTAAACAATTGGCAAATAAATGTAAAAAGTCAAGAAAAAATAGGATCAGAATTTACCATAAAGATCCCAATTAACACTTAAAATCAAGCACATGGAAAATAAATCAACAATCTTACTAGCAGAAGATGATGAAAATTTAGGACTTTTATTACATACCTTTCTTACATCGAAAGGTTACCATGTAAAATTAGCACGGAACGGAAAAAAAGCATTAGAATATTTCAATGCTGAACAAATCGATTTTTGTGTACTAGATGTAATGATGCCAATAATGGATGGTATTGCAACAGCAAAAGAGATTCGTGAATTAGATCGACAAGTTCCTATCTTATTTTTAACTGCAAAATCGTTGGAAGAAGATAAATTAGCTGGTTTTGCAGTCGGTGCAGATGATTATTTAACGAAACCATTTTCCATGGAAGAATTAATTGCTCGTATTGAAGCAATTAGCCGTCGTTCAATATCTAAAAACACGAGTTCTAATACTAAGGTTAAAATTGGTATAATCGAATTCGATGCTCAAACTCGGATTTTACACCTTCCTTCTGGCGAGGTAAAACTTACTACAAAAGAAAATCAATTATTGAGTTTGTTATCAAAAAATACGAATGAAATTATTGATCGACAAGCAACCTTACGCGCAATTTGGGGAGATGATAATTATTTCAATGGGCGTAGTATGGATGTCTATATTGCGAAATTGCGAAAACTTTTAAAAGAAGATCCAGCAATCGAAATCATGAATGTTCACGGGAAAGGATTTCAATTGATTGTAAAGTAGTATGTCTATTAAATCGAGTGTTTTTCTTTTAATCTTATACTTTCTGAGTAATGTTATTATATCGAAAAGACTGAAAAAAGCGTATTACCCAGATAAAGCTATGCTATCCCTTCATTTAAAGTTAATTTGGTTACTTCCATTTATTGGACCACTTATGTTGTATTCTTTTTGGAAGACATCGAAACCAACTAAGTTGAAAATTAATACGAAAGAAAATCGAAAAACTGAGAGTTCACAATTTTATGAAAGTGGAGAAGGATTAAATTTTTAAAGAATTTTACTCTCTAGATAGAGAGTATCTGGACATATATCTAATCCATTGCTCCAATTTACAGTGCCATTTTCCACCTTAGCAGTCTTAAAAATTGCATAATCACTTAACTCAGAAAATAAACCAAAATTAAAATATGGTTTAACGTCAAATTGTTTTTTTTCATCATTGGTAAAAACTAATTGAAGCATAAAATTTTGTGTGGTTTTTACTTCTTTTACTCTTGGATTCATAGCAATTATTTTAAAGGATCAATTGAAAATATTTTTTGTCCTGTTGATGCCAATTCCCAATCAGCCATTAGTTCATCTTGATGTAATTCAACCCATGCGGATACTAATTTTATTTTTCCATTTGGTAAATAACCATCTAATAAGATTCCATCAGGTATTTTAAAGATAGCCTCATCATTTTGATATTTTACATGAATATGTGGAAAATGATGTTGTTTATTATCTAAGTAATACATAGAGATAATAAGTCCGTAAAACATTGAAATTACTGGCATAATCTTCTTTTTATACAAAGTTATAGCTTTTAGCTTTATTAGTAATAATTTATAATTGTAATTTTACAACATTATGAAATATCTAATCATTGGTCTTGGTAATCCTGGCTATAAATACGAAGAAACACGTCATAACATCGGTTTTAAGGTTGTAGAAGCTTTTGCAAAGGAATGTGAAGTGTCTTTTGAGGTTAAAAAGCTTGGAGAGCTTACGCAAGTAAAATATAAAGGGAGACAAATTCTTCTTCTAAAACCGAATACGTTCATGAATTTGAGTGGGAAAGCAGTTAATTATTGGATGCAAACCGAAAAAATTCCAATGGAAAACATCCTAGTTATTACCGATGATTTAGCACTACCTTTTGGAAAATTACGTATGAAAGGAAAAGGAAGTAGCGGAGGACATAATGGATTAAAAGATATTCAAGCTGTTTTAAATTCGACTGAATACGCACGTTTACGCTTTGGCGTAGGGGATGAATTCAAACCTGGTCACCAAGTAGACTATGTATTGGGAGAATGGAACGCGCATGAAAAAGCAACGCTGGAAGATCGTATCAAAATTGCAACAGAATTCATTAAAGGATTTTCTACTATCGGTATTGGATTAACAATGACCAATTGGAATGGGAAATGATCCTTCGACAAGCTCAGGAACAGTGACGGATGACGGGTGACGACAAAATATATAGAAATAAAAAAAAAGAGGCTGTCTCAAAAGGACAGCCTCTTTTTTGCTTAAAAAACCAGAATAAAAACTTTGTTATTTAATTGATAATCAGTATATTTAACCTGTATTATTGATTTTATATGGCAAAGC
>Ga0114962_10000742_pt1 | contig 28446 bp, 27 predicted proteins | sample C_130820_MF_Meta_FD_87017 | JGI IMG/M metagenome (GOLD analysis project Ga0114962, IMG submission 87017) | Freshwater microbial communities from Lake Croche, Canada to study carbon cycling - C_130820_MF_MetaG | ecosystem: Environmental > Aquatic > Freshwater > Lake | place: Lake Croche, Canada...
GAAAAAAGCGATGCTGCAAAAGATGACTTAAGGGCCCTCCAAGCACTCCTCAACCCAGGATCGATGGGAATGCAGTTCAAGGCCTTGGCCCTCGGCAAGGGGTTCCCTTCAGAGCCTCCCCTCGGGTGCTTCAAGTATCAGCGCCCCGGAATCGGTGCGCTTTAAAGCGTTTTAAAACTGATTCATGGCCACAAGATGCACAGAAAGCACAGGGTTTATGATTGCTCTCGGTCTCATCCCTTAAGAACAGAGTTCTGGCAGGGATCACCTTCTGCTTTTGTGTTTGCTTGCCCGGCCGTTGCTTTGCATCCGTTACGGCTTGTGCTTTTTGTGGCTAGCCTTTTTCGAACAGGATCTAAAAGAGGCAGATAAGGAATTTGGAACTCAGGAAAATAAACAACAGCTTCCTACTTTTAGTCCTCTTACGACCTCCTGATTTCCACATTCAAAGATTCAGCTTCCGGTCGAGGATCTCACCAAGATGTGCTTGGAGTTCCTCATTCTCAAGGCGCTCGAGAACAGTCCCGAAGAACCCCCTGACAATGAGCTGGGCCGCCTGCTTGGGGGCGATCCCGCGGGCCATCATGTAGAAGAGTTCGTCTTCGTTGAGTTCGCCCGACGTAGCACCATGAGAGCAGCGAACGTTATCGGCGAGAATCTCGAGACCGGGCATGGAGTTGGCCTCGGCCTCATCACTCAACATTAGGTTCCTGACTTTCTGATAAGCATCCGTCTCATGGGCATGCTCCTCGACCTTGATCAGGCCTGCGAAGATCGTCCGCGAGGAATCTGCCAGGGCGTTATGGTAGAGAAGATCACTCGTGGCACGAGGAGCGAAATGATCCTGGAAGGTTCGCTGGTCGATCTCACGGTTTCCGGTGGCAGGGTTGATCGAGAGCATGACGCTACGCGATCCCTCACCCAGCAAATGACTGTCGCTCTCTCCACGGACGTACGCACCTCCAAGATTCATCTGAAGGGCCGTGGAAACACCCTCCTTCTCCACCTCGGTGGTATTAATGTGGAAGGCGGTCATCTTGTCACTCCACTCCTGGACGGCGACATAATGCAGCTTCGCATTTGTTTCGACCGTGAGGTCGTTTACTGCGATCGCAAGAGAACGCTCATCACGGGACGACATAAAATGGTCAATAACCGTGGCGGAGGCTCCTTCCTCAAGCACGACCAAAGTGTGAGGAAAGATGGTGGCATTTTCCCCCTCGACCCAGTGCCAGATCTCGATCGGGCGCTCGACAACCACTCCCTTGGGAACATAGACGAAAGCCCCGGAGCGTAGGTGGGCTTGATGAAGGGCGGCGAATTTCTTCGAACCGAGGCGCACATCGGAAGTCATGAAGCTCTTGCGAAAGAGTTTCTCGTGATTCTTGGCGGCTTCCTCAAGCGGCAGGAGAAGCACCCCGGCAGGCAATCCCGCCTGATCGTTATGGATGAGAACTTCATTCGCGAAGATGAGCTTCGCGGCGAGGTTGGTGTGCGCCGAAGAACGGGTGATAAGTGACGCTCCATCCTGGACGGGCACAGAGACATGGAAATCGGAAAGATCAATCGACTTCAGATTAGCAAAACGCCACGGCTCATCATTGCGCTTTGGCTGGGGTAGTGACTGGAAAAGCTCCCAGGCCTCATTCTGGTCCTTGCTGAACCATTCGGGCCAATTAGTAGAGTTGCCCGTCTCAGCGGGAAGAGTCGTGGTGATGCTCATCCGACGGATCCTTCCATCTCGAGATCGATAAGGCGCTTAAGCTCGACCGAGTATTCCATCGGGAACTGCTGAACCAGGTCATTCACAAAGCCATTGACCGCAAGGCTCATGGCAGCCGCCTCGCTTAGACCGCGCTGCTGCATATAGAAGATCTGCTCCGCGCTGATCTGACTAACACTGGCCTCATGCTGGACGGCATTTCCCTGACCGCGGACGCTGATGGCGGGATAGGTGTCTGTGCGGCTGTGGCTGTTGATGAGCAGGGCGTCGCACTCGGTGTTGTTCTTGCAACCCTTCAGGTGCTTCGGCACATGAACCATGCCTCGGTAGGTGGAGCGGCCGGTTCCTAAACTGATCGACTTTGAGATGATGTTGCTGGTCGTGTTGTCAGCCGCATGGATCATCTTGGCGCCGGTGTCCTGATGCTGGCCGTCGCCGGAGAGGGCGATGGAGACGACCTCGCCACGTGCGCCCTTCCCCTTCATGACGACTCCCGGATACTTCATGGTGAGCCGTGATCCAATATTGCAATCGATCCACTTCACCTCGGCATCCTCGTGGGCGATGCCGCGCTTGGTCACGAGGTTAAAGACATTCGAACTCCAGTTCTGGACGGTAATGTACTGGATCTTGGCACCTTTCATGGCGACAAGCTCCACGACGGCACTGTGCAGCGTGGCCGTCTCGAACTTAGGTGCCGTACAACCCTCCATGTAAGTGAGCTCAGCCCCCTCGTCCACGATGATCAAGGTTCTCTCGAACTGGCCGAAGTTCTGAGCGTTGATACGGAAGTAAGCCTGGAGCGGATGCTTCACCTTCACTCCTGGAGGGACATAAATGAAGCTGCCGCCGCTGAAGACTGCAGAATTCAGTGCGGAGAACTTGTTGTCACCGCTTGGGATTACCTTGCCGAACCATTTCTTGAAGATCTCAGGATGCTCTTTGAGACCTTCGGTGGATCCGACAAAGATGACTCCCTGCTCGCCGACCGCGGCCTTGATATTCGAATAGGCTGCCTCGCTATCAAACTGGGCTTCTACGCCGGAGAGGAACTTGCGCTCCTGCTCCGGAATGCCGAGTCGCTCGAAGGTCCTCTTGATATCATCGGGCACCTCGTCCCAGGTTCGCTTGGGAACCTGTCCCTGCGAGAGGTAATAGCGGATATTCTCGAAGACAATGCTCTCTAGGTCCTTGGTAGCCCAATGAGTCGGCATCGGCTTTTCCAGGAACTTGCGGTAACCCTCCTTGCGGAAAGCACGGACCCAGTCAGGGTCTCCCTTGACGTCGCTTATGTAGTCGATCGTCGCCTCGGTCAGTCCGACGCCCGCATCAAAAGCGTAGTCCATCTCGTAGCGGAAATCGCCGACGGAACGGTCAATATCGATGTCTGGTTTGGTCTCGGTACTCATAGAAAAGGTAGGTTAGGCTGAAGTCTGTTAGCCTTTTAGGCGGCCTTGGTGCCGGATTCCCCAAATTCTTTCTCGACCCAGTCATAGCCCTGAGCCTCAAGCTTGAGGGCAAGATCCTTGTCACCGCTGTGGATGATGCGACCCTCCGACATGACATGCACCTTGTCGGGAACGATGTAGTCGAGCAGACGCTGGTAATGGGTGATGACAAGCATGCCGATATTCGGACCACGAAGGGCGTTCACTCCTGCTGAAACGATCTTGAGCGCATCGATATCGAGACCACTGTCTGTCTCGTCAAGCACGGCATAGGAGGGCTCGAGCATCGCCATCTGCAGAATCTCACAGCGCTTCTTCTCACCGCCGGAGAAGCCCTCGTTCACCGAGCGGGATGTGAAATTACGAGGCACGCTCAGCGCATCCATCTTGGCATAGAGCTTGGCGTAGTAGTCGGTAGCCTCCAGTTCCTCTCCCTCGGGAAGGCGGGCCTGAAGTGCGGCGCGGATGAAGTTGGCGATGGTGACGCCAGGGATCTCCATCGGATACTGGAAGGCAAGGAAAAGACCAAGGCGGGCGCGAACATCGGGCTCCAGACCCAGAATGCTCTCGCCGTCGAGCAGGACGTCACCAGAGGTCACGGTATAATCGGGATGTCCGGCCATGATCTTTGCGAGCGTGCTCTTGCCGGCTCCGTTCTTGCCCATGATGGCGTGGACTTCTCCCTTGGGGATGTCGAGCGTAAGGCCCTTGAGGATTGGCTTATCGCCAATGGAGGCGTGCAAGTCTCGGATGGAAAGTGACGAAGAGGAGGAGGCGGACATGGTCGGTTACTTGATGGTTGGATTGGATTGATGGGTTTTTTTGGAATTTGTACTGCAATCGGCGCAGAGGCCGCGCAGCGAGACATCGTGCTGGGTCACCAGAAATCCGGAAGGGAGTTTCCATCCCTTGTCCTGGTTTTGGGAAAATTCGATGTCGGCGATCTGGCCACATTCCGTGCAGTGAAAGTGACCATGCTCCTGTAGGTTGGCACAAAAGCGGGTCGGTTCCCGATCGACATGGACGGCCTTTACCAAGCCGCTGCCGACCATGGTCTCAAGACAATTGTAAACCGTGGCAAGCGAGATCGAGGGCATCCTTTTCTGGGCCCGGATGAAGACCTCCGTGGCCGTGGGATGATCCCTCTTGTCCATCAGTACCTCGTACACCTGACCTCGCTGAGGCGTAAGACGCAAACCTCCCTGCACCATGGCCGACGCATAGTTCACCATGGCGCTCGAGCTGGTTGCAATGGCTGTCGGTTTCTTCATGAGATATATTCTCAAGTTAGCACCCAGCCAAACTCATTCAAGATCAATCAATAACTATTCTAAATAAAGAATGTGTCTTGGGAGGATTATCGGAGGGAATTCTACCGAATGACCCCGTGCGATTCACCCGACATCAGGATCAGGCAGAGCAGATTGATTGAGTCTTCATAATACTCCTCCCTGCTGCCCAGTGCATAGCGTTCAACCTTTGCTTTCCAAGACTCCATGCCCAAGGCCATCGCAGCCACCCCTATCGGAGAAATGAAGCAAGCTGTCTCAAAATCGCTGTTATGCACCGGCTTCCCGTCCAGTCGGTAGCCTGCCCGGAACTGCTCCGGGTCTTTCACGTTCCTCACGGCCCAGTGCATGAAGCGTCTAAGAACCTCCTTGGCACGATCATCTCGCCTGTTAGGCGAGGCAAGAGCCGCCCAACCGATACGCCAAGGCACCCTGCAGGCATTGTAGTAGAAGTCGCCGTCATGTCGCCCCTCCAGGAAGCCGGTTCTAGCCGGAACCCAACATCCGTTTTTCTGAACTGCAAAATCTGGAATAAGGCCTGTCGTTTTGATCCCAGCTTGTAATTTCTCAAGCTGCAACTCTTTGAGAATTTCATAGGAACGATCCTCAACCTTCTTCCAGAGAGGATCGCCCGTGGCTTTACCGAAGGCCCGGAAATGATTCGGCATGAAGTCTGAAGGGCGAGTCTGACCGGGCGCCTCGTTCCAATCTCCCAGGCGCAGTGAAAAATCGGGTCGTACCAACGAGGATCCAATGGCCCCGATCAGCCGCTTGGCCTCCACCCGATAGGCCTCGTCCCCCCAACGCGTATGGGCCAACAGGAGTGCATAGGCGATATCGAGTTCCCCGTCGGTGGCACAATCGTTTTTTTCGGGCCTTTCATCAGGCGGGATCTTCCAGCACATGAAGGAGGGATTGATCGACGAGGGGAAGCGCTTCCTGAACCTGTTCAAACCATCAAAGTATTTTTTTGACTCAGAATCGGTATCGGCCATGAGTGCGGTGATCAGCATCCCATAGCCGATCGCCTCCGAGACAGTCGTCCCCTTCCCGTCATAGTTGACTTTCCAGTCTCCGGGGAACCGTACGGAGGGCTTCAGGTATTTTTGCTTCCAATAGAAATAATAATCAGAAGGAGCCTTGAGAAGGGTCTCCTTTGCTGAAGGAACGACGTCACCTGCTTTCAGTCGCTGAACTGTAGGAGCAGCTATCCCCACGAGTACGAGCACCAAAGCAAACTTGCAGATGAAGAACCGAAGGTTCACGGGCTCTCGGCAAGTTGCTCCAGCAGGCGCGGGCGGCTATCGGGCAGCTTATGCGCGACGGATGCCAGGGATCGATGAGCAGGAACAGAGGGATCATGGATGCCGAGAGACTTTGCCAATTCGGTCTCGAAATGGGCAACAGCACGACGACTCGGCGTCTGCGCGCGCAGGAATCCCCAGGCGCGTTCCAATAAGGCAAAAACTTCGGGAACCGGATGCATCGGTTCAGTGAAAAGATCGCAGAGTTCCGAGAAGTAGGACGCTGAAAGGATAGTGGAATAGGTCGCAGGAAGAAGCGCCTCTGTCTCGACTACGACCTCGCTGAGAGTGTGAAGATCCCCGTTCTTGGGTGATTTAAAGGTAATTCCAGCGACAGTGAAGAGCTCCAATCTCCCGGAAAATGGCCCTCCAGGCTTGGTTGCACTACGGGCCGTTGTCTTCACCTTGCCATGCCGGTCGGTCAACCAGATCACGACGAGACTGTTCTCGGAGAATTTATAACGTCGCAGCAGAATGGCGCGCGCCTCTTCCATAGATCACCTTCCCATTCCTAATTCCCAATTACTAGCCTGACTCATCTTCCATCGCCTGGAGAAGGCACTCCTGGATGAATGCGTAGAAGTTCACCTGCATCAAGGCAAGGCCTCGCTCGGTCTCGAGATCGGAGTGCGTTTTTTCAGAAAGATCCCCTTCGGTGAACCGATGCTCCTCGGCAAGGGACAGGCGGAGGGCGTTCAGGGTCGTTAACCAGGCGTCAGAGTGATCGGTAGAGATCTCCAAGGTCCAGGAAGGGATCTTCCCTTTCCGCTGAATCATGCAAGCAAGGTCCTCAGACACTACGGCCCGCTCCAGATCGAAGTGATGCCGCAGGCCTGGTTGCACATGATCCTGCCAATCAAGTCGTAGATCCTCAAGATCCTCACTTTCGCAGGGCGAGGGCAATAGGCGTGCGCTCCCCTCGGGGTAGCGCTCCCAAGGGTCCATCGCAACAGCCTGCAGTAATTCGCCCAGCAAAGGATGGATCCTGCTAAAGCGGAAGTTTCCGTTTTTTGAGCGTTCGAAGATCATCGGCGTCAGTCCCTCAAGGTGACTCAGGAAGACTTCTCAAGAGTCGCCAGCAGGAGGAAGGAGTGGAGCTGCTGCACATAGTGCTCCGCCTGTTCCCTACCGCCGCCCCAGACAACTGAGCGCCCCTTGGTATGGACTTCCATCATGTGCCTCTCAGAGCGCTCTCGCGTCCATCCGAAGATCCGGCGGAAGACCATCGCTACATAGCTCATGAGATTCACGGGATCGTTGTGCACCACGACAAGCCAGGGGAGATCGAGATTCTCGGAGAGCTCTACTTCGGGGGCCTCGAGAAGCTCTGGTTGGTTCATCTCCTGCATGGCTGACTCACGGGCATGATGCGCTCGGGACTAGGAAGGTCTCTTGACGCCCCTATCCCATCAATCAGGTAGCGGGAGATGTCCCGGCCATCCAGACCGGCGCCGATTCCCTCCTGCAAAAGGTACGAGGTGATCATCACCCTCGGAGGAAGATGAAACAGATTGGCCCGCAGAGCATGAGTGATCGCGAGATGCCCGGGTGAGTTCCCAGCTAGGACGGCTGTACGATAGCGCTCGATCAAACGGTCACCACGCGGAGCCAGTAACCCCAGCAGAAGCCTCTTTCCTTCATCGCGGCTCGTCAGTCGAACGGATGGAGAGAGCGCCTTATCTAGGGTACAATCTAGAGCGGTGAGCTCGAAACTCCCCCCCTCGGCCGCCAAGGTGATGACTTTAAGGAGTGTTGGGTAAATGATCGGGGTGAAGAGGGATGAATTCCAGTTCAATACCGAAGAGGCCACCGGCCCCCGGATCGAAAGGGTCACCTCACTCAAGGCATCCAGAAAGGGATTGCAGAGCTCGGCGGCACGGGCCACAAGGGCGTAATCCCCCGTATCGGGAATTTCCTCGCGCTGAACAGCAGCCTCTCTCATGAGCCGAACGCTAGCATACCTCCCGAACTGCAGCCTCTAAAATTTCCTCCTGAAGGGCATGCATGATTGTCCGCTCTTGCACGCTCAGATCATCATAGCCCAGCAGGTGAAGAAGGCCATGGATAGCGCACAGGGCCACCTCGTGGGCTGTGGGGTGACTGAACTTGCGGGCATTTCCCGCCGCGATCGGCACGCCGATCAGGATCTCTCCGTGCTCGAAGGTGATGACATCAGTCGGTGTCGGGTCATCGAGAAACTCCCCGTGCACCTTGGCGATTGCACTCTCACTCAGGAGTGTGATCTCCACCTCGGGAGGAAGTTGTATTCCCTTGTGCCGAGGCTTGGCGACGCAGAGGGGCAAAGCCGCCTCCACGATCCTGCGGATCAAAGGGAGATCTACTCTTAAGGAAGGGGAACGCTGGCGGTTGGCCCAGAGTAAAGCGATTGGTCTCATGACGTTTTAAAAAGAACAATCACCCCCCGGCGGCAACGGAAAGGAGTTCTAGTTTGTCACCAGTCACAATCCTGACCCCATCCCACTCGGATCGAGGCAATGCTTGGCCATTGTATTCCACTAGAATTAGCAACGGATTCAGGCCAAGTTCATTCAGGAGATTCTTCAACCTCTCAGCCCTAGTCTCCTTTTGCTCCCCGTTGACAATGATCGCGGTCATGGGGTGCTCGTCGTCAGGATCGCAGCATCCCAGTCTTTCCAGACAGGCTCCAAGCCTCGCGTCGTCAACATGTCGGCCACCTCGGCAGGGGTTCGGTCATCGCTGATTGAGAACTGCTCGGTGGCAGAGGTACTTCCACAAGTTGCCTCAACCATTTTCCCTTTTATTGTCTGATGGAGCTGATCAGCACCCTGTCCGGTGTAGCCGCCCGGTTCAGTATGACTTCCCGCACTCATCATCGTGATGCCAAGAGGTGCCAGAGCATCGCGCAAGAAAGCTGGTTCACGCGTGCTCAGAATGATGCCGATCTGCGGAAAGGTCAGACGGAGGGAGCAAATGAGCTGGGTGAGGTCGCGATCGTCGAAGGAAAATTTCGGCTCGAAGGAACCGGCCGCAGGACGAAGCCGCGGGAGGCTCACCGTGATCTGAGAAGTCCAGCAGACACGCTGCAGATGGTGGAGATGAGCCGCCAGAGCCGTGGCCTCACCTCGCCATTCCGAGAGGCCAAACAGCACTCCGATGCCTAGCCTGCGGAATCCCGCGGCATGGGCCCGCTCCGGAGCATCCAGACGCCAGTCATAATTTTTCTTGGGCCCGGCAGTGTGGAGCTCCGGGTAAACCAAGCGGTCATAGGTCTCCTGGTAGACGACAAGACCTTCGGCTCCAGCCGCCACGAGCGGCAGGTATTCCTCGGTCTCCATCGGAGCCACCTCAAGCGAAAGGCTTGGGATCTCCCCGGAAAGGCGTTCGAGGCATTTTTGCAGATAGCCTCCCGAAACGAACTTGGGGTGTTCGCCGGCAACAAGCAGCACGTTGCGGAATCCCTCAGCGGCAAGATGACGCGCCTCAGCGGCGACCTGCTCGATCTCGAGGGTCACGCGCAGGATGGCATTATCCCGGGAAAAACCGCAATAGGCACAGGAGTTGATGCACTCGTTGGATAGATAGAGGGGAGCGAACATCCGCATCGTCCGTCCGAAATGCCGGCGAGTGACCGAAGCAGAGCGACGGGCAAGTTCCTCCAGCTCCATGTCGCCACTAGGTTCCAGCAAACGACGAAAGGCCATCAGTTCTGGAGGTGGAGCTGCCAAGACCGAATCGATCTGTGTGGAGAATCCCATAAAGTGAAAATTATGAAGGCTAAGAGATGAAGTATGAAGGATAACCCGATGATTAGTTCAAACGGAAGTCAGTGAGGACTTTCCCATCATTCATCCTTAAGACTTTATACTTTTGGCCGCTGCCAAGCGGCCGAGTTGACCGAGTTCTTCCATATCACTCGCGGTGGGCGCTCTCCCCTCGGCACGCCAGGAATCATCCAGCGCCTCAACCCGGCTTATACGGCCGTTCTTCCAAACCAGCGATTCGGAAAAGCAGGGACCCACTTTCAAAGGATCACTCCAGAGATGGATCGCAAGTGTTCTTTCAGGATGTAGCGCCGCCGCAAGATGCATTGGCCCACTATCGGAACTGACGATAAAGGAGGCTCTACGAAGAATGGCCGTCAGTTCTAGAAGGTCGGTACGGTTGCTCCAGTCCTCGACGTTACCCGGCCACTCCACCTGAACAGTTTTGGGATCTCTCCTCCCAACAATCACGACACGAACAGAAGAGATGCCTGCAGCAAAGGCCCTGATCATTTCCGGCGTGAGACTCTTTCCCTGACCACGAGAATAAGGATGCATCACCACATAGGGTTGCTCCGGGGAAAACCCCGCTGGCAGCCTTCCTTCTGGCAGCTCGAATTCGTGAAGTGCTGGACGCGGTATCCCCAGAAGATCAAGCACGGAGAGGTACCGGCTCACGGCATGATCAGCGCGGTTGACGATTGCCCGTTCGCCATACAGCAGATGCGCCCCTTCGCGGGCATCGGAAAGCCCCACGATGCGTGAGGCTCCGGAAAGTCGTGCAAACAGGGCGCTACGTAGTAATCCCTGCAGATCAATCGCCAGATCAGGCTTCCAATCGGACAGGATCTTCAGCCAGGCCAACGAACGGATCCATCCCCCCGGCCCCCGGAATTTTTCGCGGGGAAAAAGCACTGTTCCAGAGACCCCAGGATGATTCTCCACCAGTGAGCGCCATGCCGGATGAATGAGCCAACGCAACTCGGCTTCAGGCCAATGGCGATGGATAGCCGAGACGACAGGAAGAGTATGGATGACATCGCCGAGCGAGCTCGGCTTCACAAGCAGGATGCGTTCCGGGGCTTTCATGATCCAGTATGGAGCCTCTCGGCCAGTCGGCTTGGAAGTCCCGCTTCCAGGACGGCTCTGCTCGCGGACTCCACATCATACTCCACACGGCGGAGCCAGAGACCTCCGCTCTCCTCGTCGTGAATCATGTAGGCGGCTCTCCAATCATTGTCCCGGGGTTGGCCCACGGAACCAGCATTGATGAGCAGTTTGGGTGACCTTGGTAGCTCCACGCCGTCGTCATTCTCAAAGAGAAGCATCTCGCCGATCCCTTGTCCGAACGCCTTGGGGACATGGGTATGACCGATGAAGCAGAGGGGCGTCCGTTGACAGGCCATACTCAGATCAGCCTCAGACACTTTCCGGACGTATCCCCACGATTCTGGCGAATCGAGTGTTGCATGGACAAAAGTCGCTTTCCTGATCTGCCTTTGCAGACGAAGTGAACCAAGCCATGCCTTCTGATCCGCGTTCAAGACTCTTCTTGTCCATTCCAGGGAGATCGCTGCTGTGGAGCTGAACCCCTCAAGGGAGTTCTCTCCAGCGGCTGCCTTGTCATGATTTCCTAGGACACAGGCCCCAGCTAGATTACTCACGATCTCGAGGCACTCGCCGGGATTCGCATTGTAACCCACGACGTCCCCCAGGCAATGGAACTCCGTGCACCCGTACTCCCGCGCATCAGCAAGCACGGCTTCCAGCGCCTGCAGATTGGCATGGATATCACCCAGAATCGCGCAACGCATTCAACGGGAGGATGAAGACTCTACTGCGCCTGTCCCTGTTGCGCCTGCGGCAGGGATGCGTTGATCAGGGGGAATGTTCAGTTTGATCTCCAGCTTCCGAATCTTGGTAAGAAGGGAAGGCATCCATTGTGTTTTTCCCTGGTGATAAAGGGTCAGGAGTCGGTCGTATGCTTCGCGTTCCCTACCGGGAACTTTCTCCAGCTCATAAGCCGCAAAACGCCCAATATAGGAAGGCGCATCGGGAAAGGAGGCCGCCTTGGCAAAGGTATCGGCTGCCGCGCTATGATCCTCCACCTTGTCGCGCAGTAGGATTCCGAGGCGCTCGTAGAGAAGATAATTGTCGGGATTGTTGCGGATACCGCGCTCTAGGAAATCGCGCCCTAGATCGATGTATTGACGACGCGCCCTCTCCCGTAGCACCTCGCTCTGCTGCTTAGTGTCGTGAATGGCGGCGATGCTGGCATTCCAGGCCATGTGCCAGGCGGCGATATCCCAGTAGAGAAGCGTGTGAGGTTGGAGCGTGGTGACCGTGTTGAATAGCCCCGCCATACGTCCCCACTCGGTCTTTTCCCAGGCGGAATGCGCATCAATCCAGAGAAAGGCGGCCAATGGCGCCCGGAATCCGCTCAAAGCGGCCAGGAATCCAGACTGACCGATCTGTTCTCGGAGAGTAAGATTCATCGGTATCGTCCGGAAATGGGCTATTTGGGACTCGTGCTGAAGTTTTTCCTGCCACGGCAGAAGAACGGCACCCACGACAGCCAGCATCAGGATGGCAATGAGATTCCTGCGGAGTGATGACAGGCCTGACATGGCGTGGGTTGATCTTAAGGGGCCTTAGAGTTCCCTGCTCTCAAAGATAAAACAGGCGACGGCATAATATACGGATGTGTAGACCGCTCCGAGGGCGGTTGTTTGCCAGAAGATGCCCATCGGCAGAGCCGTTCCCGCCACGATATCATCGCTGAGGTTGAAGGCCTGAAGGTCGGGAAAGAGAAGTGCCACGAAGGCGGTGAAGATCCGCGTCCACCAATGGATACCGATACCACTCATCCAGTATTCTCGGGCCGTCACCTGGAGATGACCGATGAAATAAGCGGACGCCGAAACAAGGATCGCAAAGATCCCCGAAGTGGCGAACGTCGAGACAAGAAGAGTCAAGGAGGAGAGCAGGATTCCCTTCATTAGCAGTATCGCCATAGCCGGGATGAGGTCCCAGCTGAAGGCAGCTTTTTTGATTTCAGCGAGAGCGGAGGCCAGCTCCTGAGGCGATCCAGCAAGGGAAAGCCGTGTCTCTCCAAGAGCCATGTTCTCACGCAGGAACAGGACACCCAGGAAAAGCAGACCCATAATAAACGTCGATACCGTGAGTAGGATGATAACCCCAAGGAGTTTACCCAGTAGATACTCATAGCGTGGCACTGGCTTGGAGAGGATTGTGAAAATCGTGCGGTCTTCCAAATCTCGAGGCAGTAGGGTGGCCGTCGCCAGGATGGCGAGCAGACTCAGGAAGACAGACATGGCTCCGAGCGAGACGTCCTTGAGCATCTGGAACTCCTCCTGGAACGAGAACTTGGCCAGGAAGGCCGAGTTGCCGATCACGATCAGGCCGAAGATCAGCAGGAAATAAAAGACCTTCTGGCGGACAAGTTCCGTGAAGGTGTTCCTTCCGATCGCCTGAATCCGAATCGGCGTAAGAAATGCTTCGTTCATGACTTCAATTATTTTCTTTTCTTGCGGACAGGAAAGCGGGTTCCAACATCGTTTCCGGCGATGGCACCGGCAATCTGTTTCCTCTTGCGACCATGGGCGATTATTGTCTCGATTCCGGCGGCCACGGCGGATTGCACGGCCTGAAGTTTGGCCTGCATCCCACCGGTAGAGTGCTCCCCTTTGTCGGGTGTCACATAGCGGAATGCGTCGCTGATCTGCGTCACCACAGGAATGCGCTTTGGTTTAGATAAGACCTTTGAAGTAGGAGTTGGTCCGGCCATCAGACCGTCGGCACTGGTCAGCAGGATCAGGAAGCGAGCCTTTACCAGTTGGGCAACTTCCGAGGAGAGGCGATCATTGTCACCGAAACGGAGCTCTTCCACGGCCACTGAGTCATTCTCGTTGATGATCGGAACCACTCCCGGGGACTGCAGTAACTTGGCAAGCGTGACGCTCGCGTTGCGCCTGCGACCCGCGTCGAAGATATCGTCGTGCGTCAGCAGAAGTTGGGCGGGGCGCAAGTGATGCCGTCCAAGATGGCGGGCATAAGCCGTCATCAAGACCGGTTGACCCACTGCCGCGCAGGCCTGCTTTCCAGCCAGATCCGAGGGGCGTTTATTTAATCCAAGGGCATCGACCCCAGCCGCGACTGCGGCGCTGGAAACCACGATTACGGGGATTCCCTGCTCTACAAGTTGGGCGATTTCCCCGCAGAGCCTGCGGAATTGGCCTGGATCCAAAGAGCACCCTCCCTCGCGGGCTAGGATACCGGTACCAAACTTCAGGACGACGGGACGATTTTTCATGGGATACGGGTTATTGTGGCTTAGATGCCATCATCAGTTCCAGAAATCCCGCCTCCAGGGCAAGCCCCTCCTGAATGCCGCGCTCCAGGCTGCTTCGGAGCTTTTCCACGGCATCAAGAGAGCGGATCAGTCTTCGGGATTCATCAAGTGCTGCGGAGCCTCCCTCATGATCAGCATGGATCTTACGGAGTGAGTTACCGAAATAATCGGCCACCACTCCGAGCAAGAGTGAGCGCTCCTGCAGTACCTCGGCTTCGGAGCTTGCCTTCAGAACCTCCTCGCGATTCTCCCAGTCTCCCTCGGTAGTTTTTCCAAAGTGCGCCTTCTCCGCTGACAGCTCCTCCTTGGTTCTCTCGGCGGCTTCTTCACGCACCTCCTCAATGAGATCTCGGAAGACTCGTGTGAGACCGAAGGCCGCCGTGGCATCGGTTTTCGATCCAGGCCCGAAGAACTCCGTCAACTTCCTCGCGAGACGTTCCTCCCTTGATCCCACCGCACGGGGAGTGGATGAATGCAGGACCACGGAGATGCAGCGGGAACGAATTGTCTCTAGCAGTGCTTCCGGGAGTTCCGTCGTGAGAATCAGGAGGGTCCCGTCGGGCGGTTCTTCCAGCGTCTTCAGGAATGCATTTGCCGCTTGGGGCATGAGTCGATCCGCATCGCGCACCACGGCCACCTTGCGGGAGCCTCGCTCTGGCTTGCGGTGGATCGCATGCTCTAATTCCCTCACTTGCTCGGTGAGGAGTTTACGGGATTTGGATTCCGGTTCGATAGCATGGAAATCAGGATCCTTCTCCACGGTGATTTCGCCTGAACCCAGAAAAAGAGCGGCAAGCTCATTGCCAAACTCCTGAACACCGGATCCAGGGGATCCCGAGATCAGATAGGCATGGCCAAGGTGCCCCTCGGTAAGGGCCTTCTCCAAGAGACGGAATGCTTCTTCCCTAGTGAATGCCATACGATTCCCCCTCTCCTCCGATCTGAAATCTCTCGCGCAGAACCCTCCTGATAGCCGACTCCACTCCCACCTCATCCGAGGAGGCATCAACCACGGCAAAGCGCCCTGAATGTTTCGCAGCCAGCTTGAGATACCCCTGTCGCACAGCCTCGTAAAATGACTCCTGCTCCTGCTCCATACGGTCGGTAGGCCCTTTGGTCGTAGCAGCTCTAGTAGCAGCTCGACGCCGCCCCTCAGCAGCATCTAGATCCAGCAGCAGCGTCAGATTGGGAAGCGTCTCACCCACCGCAAAGTCATTGATCCTCGATACCTCATCCGCATCGAGAGCCCTTGCAACCCCTTGATAAACCGTTGTGGAATCAAGGAACCGGTCACAAAGAATAACAGCTCCCCTAGCAAGGGTAGGCCTGATGACTTCCCTCACCAACTGTGCGCGACTGGCAGCAAAGAGGAGCAACTCCGTCTCGGGAGTCATCGCTGACGCCGAGGCGTCATACTGAAGCAGATTTCGGATCGACTCCCCGATGGGAGTGGCCCCCGGCTCCCTCAGCACAACCACCTCACGCCCCAAGGAACGCAGAAATTCAGAAAGGCGGCGAATCTGCGTGGATTTGCCACACCCCTCCGAGCCCTCGAATGTGATGAAAAGACCGGCTTGTGCCATGAATCCGCATACCATAGCGCTTCAGCGAGACCATTGAAGCGTTAAAAAGTCTTTCAATCCCCTCTTTCCTACATCCGCTCGGGGACACCAATACCCAGCAACGATAGTCCCGTCTTCAGCACCTGTGCCGTCACCCCTGCTAGCGCCAGCCTTGAAGAACGCATTTCTCCCTCCGACTTCAGGATCGGGCAAGCCTCGTAGAAACGGTGGAAGTGATCGGCCAGCTCGTAGAGATAAAGACAGAGGAGGTTCGGTCGCTGATCCTCGAGAACGGAATTGAGAACCTCGCCGAACTTGAGAATCTGAAGAGCCAGCGCCCGCTCTGCTGGAGCGGTGATCTCTATCGGGGAAAGCTCGGTGGAGATCCCCTCGAGCTTCGCTTTCCGGAAGATGGAGCGGATGCGGACATAGGCATTCTGGAGATAAGGAGCCGTATTACCCTGGAAGGAGAGCATCTTATCCCAAGAGAAGAGATAGTCTGTTAGGCGGTGTTGCATTAGGTCGGCGTACTTCACGGCACCAAGGCCGATGAGGCGGGCGATCTCCTCCTGCTCAGCCTTGGGAAGATCGGGGTTCTTCTCAGAAACAACGGCGAGGGCTCGCTCGATCGCCTCATTGAGAAGGCCCCCCAGCTCGACGTTCTCGCCCGAACGGGTCTTCATCATCTTGCGGTCCTCTCCGAGGATGCTACCGAAGGCGATGTGCCGCAGGTCGGTAGTAACTCCCATCATGCGCCCTGCGGCAAAAACCTGTTCGAAGTGGAGCTGCTGTGGTGCTCCCGTGACATACCAGACGGCGTCGGGCTTCCAGCGCTGCTCCCGGTACTCGAGTGTGGCGAGATCGGTGGTGGCGTAGAGGAAGCCGCCGTCGCTTTTACGGATGAGGCACGGCTTTTCCTCAAGAGTGGGAGAATCAGGAAAGAAAATGCAGACGGCTCCTTCGCTTATCTGGGCGACGCCCTCCGCAAGCAAGCGATCCACTAGAGGCTCGAGTGCGTCGTTATAGAAGCTCTCCCCGAGACGTTCGTCGAAGGTGATATCAAGCAGACCGTAAAGACGCTCAAATTCCTTCCAGGAAAGGGCGACAGCCTGTTTCCAGATCTCAAGGTTCTCGGTATCACCCTGCTGGAGCTTCACGAGCTCGTGGCGAACCGTCTCCTTCAGCGCGGGGTCGTTCTCCTCGAACGCATTGACCTCGCGGTAGAGGCGGACGAGCTCGGCGATCGGGGTTTGCTCTAGCGCCTCGAGGTTGAGCAGGTGCTTCCAGCCGTAGATCACCTTACCGAACTGGGTGCCCCAGTCCCCGATGTGGTTGTCGGTGATAACCTGGTGGCCGAGATGACGAGCGATCCGAGCGAGAGAGTCTCCCAGGATCGTGCTGCGGATATGACCCACATGCATCGGCTTGGCGACATTCGGCGAGCTGAAATCGATGAGGATGGTCTTCGGCTTCTGCAGTGACTCGACACCGAGATGCTTGTCGTTCCGGACAGCGTTAACGGCATCGGAAAGGGCTGTGTCGAGCACCTTGAAATTGATGAATCCGGCGCCGGCCACCGAGGGCGTCTCGCAGAGATCCTCAACCCTCAGATGCTCAAGGATCGTGGCTGCCACTTCACGGGGATTCTTCTTTAATGCCTTCGCCGCAACCATCGCCGCATTAGTCTGAAAATCCCCGAACCGCGTGTCGGCAGCGGGAGTCACGATCGCCAGCGCGTGGTCGATTCCTGCGGCATGCAGTGCCGAGACTACGCGCGCGGAGAGAGTAGAGAGGAATGACATGGAGGCAAAAGACTATAACGTTTTAGTCTGTTAGACTGTTAGGTGAGAGCAAGGAGGCTGGCTATGCGATCCACGATTGCCTTCACGGAGACTGCTTCTTTCTATCCCCACCTAACAGCTTACCTTCAGCGAATGCTGAAGCTACTGACTCTTTCGGTTGAAGACTGAAAGGATGGCCTTGGCGTCGATCGCTTCCGCTAGATCCGCGCGAACGAGCGGATCGTTCAAGAATTTAGCAATCGCAGCCAAGGTCCTGAGATGCGTCTGAAATTGATCCTTCGGCACCAGGAAAAGAACAATGAAGTGCACGGGCTTGCTGTCTAAAGACTCAAAATCAATCCCGTTCTTGGAGCGGCCGAAACAAGCTGTTACTTCACTCACTGCATCACAACTGGCATGGGGGATGGCTATCCCGAAGCCGATCCCAGTGCTCATCGTCTCCTCGCGGTGAAGCAGTGAAGCAATCGCTTCATCCCTGTGAGCAGCGTCCAATTGACCTTCCTCGACAAGTCGGATCACGATCTCCTCGATGGCCTGCCAACGGTCAGTGGCAACCATATCGGTGATGATGAGTTCCTCGGAAAGGAGGCTTGCGAGTGTCATAAGAGGTGATCCCGCAAAAGAAAAACGGATCTGAAAAAAGGGGGGGTTATGCCTATTCTTCTACAGGAGCCTCTCCAGACTCTTCACCTAACCCGTAGCGGACAAAGCGAGTGATAACGATCTTATCGCTCAGTTCCTTCTCCTTGGTAGCCACGAGATCCTTAACCGTGATATCAGGGTTTTTGATGCAAGCCTGCTCGAGGATGCACGTGGTGCTATAGAACTTGTCCATCTTACCGTCGACAATCTTCTCAACGATGTTCTCGGGCTTGCCGGCAACCTGTGCCTTGTAAATCTCGCGCTCTGAAGCGACAAGAGATGCATCAACCTCATCGCGGGAGACGCACGTGGGATGCGCGGCAGCGATCTGGAGCGTGATGTCCTTCACGAAATCGCGGAATCCCTCGTGCTGAGCCGTGGCCTCTAAGCCACAGCTGATCTCCACAAGCACGCCCACCTTGCCCTGAAGATGGATGTAGGAAGCAACAAGCCCCCCATTGCCCTGTCCGATCTGAAAGCGGGCAAAACGGCGGATGACCATATTCTCGCCGAGAGCAGCAATCTTGGAAGCAATCGCGTCCTTGAAAAGTACTCCGGAGGATGTGGGCACTTCTAGGAGGCTCTCGACCGTTTCAGCCTTGGCTGCGGCGATCTCCTCGCTGATTTCCTTAGTAAAACTCGTGAAAATTTCGTTCTTGGCAACAAAGTCAGTCTCACAGTTGATTTCCACAAGTACGCCCACCTTGCCGGTTGGCTGGATGAAAGCGACGACCGCTCCCTCCTTAGCATGCCGTGAAGCTTTCTTGCCGGCGCTGGCGATGCCTTTCTGGCGGAGGAGAGACTCAGCCTTCTCGATGTCGCCGCCAGCCTCGGTAAGAGCTCGCTTGCAGTCCATCATGCCGGCGTTGGTTTTCTCACGGAGAGCCTTGACGATTGCTGGTGTGATATCAGCCATGATTATAAGCGGTTAATCTATGAACGGTTGGTAAAAGTAAAAGAGTTATTGCTTCACTCCTGGCTTATTCAGCCACGGCAGCAAGCTCTTCAGCCTCAGCAGGGGCGACGATAGGGGATCGGGCACCAACACGGGACTTGGCGATCACATCGACCAGCTTCTGAAGAATGATGCGGATTGCGCGGATCGCGTCGTCATTACCCGCGATGGGATAGTTAATCTCCTCGGGGTTGCTGTTGGAGTCGACAATGGCCACGATAGGTATACCAAGGCGGCGGGCCTCTGCGACCGCAATCGTCTCCTTGACGGTGTCGATAATGACAATGACATCTGGCTGCTTATCCATGTCCAGGACCCCCTCAAGATTGTGACGGATGCGGGTGGCTTCGCGACGCAGAGCGGAAGCCTCGGCCTTGTTGATCTTGTTGAATCCGGCACTCTTTTCGAGGGCCTCAAAGTCACGGAGCTTCGAGACGCTCTTGCGAATGGTGACGAGATTGGTGAGGGTGCCGCCGAGCCAACGCTGGTTGACATAATACTGTCCACAAGCCTGCGCAGCCTCTTTCACAGCCTCCTGAGCCTGCTTTTTACAGCCGACAAAGAGGATCTTGCCGCCACGGCCCGAAATGTCTGCGAGGAACTCTCCTGCCTTGGCAAGCTGCTCGACCGTCTTGGAAAGGTCGATGATGTGGATGGAATTTTTCTCCTCGAGGATGAAATCCCGCATGCGGGGATTCCAACGCTTGGTCTGGTGACCATAATGGACACCGGCTTCGAGGAGTTCGGTCATTGCTTCTACGGACATGGGAATGCGTGGTTTTTAGGGCTTTGTTGCTGATGAATTGATTACAGAGAGGCTTCTTCGGCTTCCTCATCACCCTCAAGCAGGGAGGGTTCGCCGAGGTGGACTAGGTCAAAGCTGCGGTTCGACTTGAAGCCTGTTCCTGCAGGAATGAGATGACCCATGATGACGTTCTCCTTGAATCCGCGGAGTCTGTCAGACTTACCGAGGGTAGCTGCTTCGGTGAGAACACGCGTTGTGTCCTGGAACGATGCAGCGGAGATGAAGCTGTCGGTCTCGAGCGAGGCCTTGGTGATACCCAAAAGGACAGGGGCGGCTTCCGCGGGCTTTCCACCCTTGGAGCTGACGCGCTCGTTCTCACCCTCGAACTCGAGGCGGTCGATCTGATCGCCCCAGAGCAGCGTGGTGTCGCCCTGATCGGTAATCTTCACCTTGCGGAGCATTTGCCGCACAATGATCTCGATGTGCTTGTCATTGATCTCGACGCCCTGAAGACGGTAGACCTCCTGGACTTCGTTGAGCAGGTGCTCCTGAAGCTCCTGAGGTCCGCAGACATCGAGGATCTCGTGAGGAACGACGGGACCTTCGGTGAGCTGCTGGCCCTTCTTCACAAAGTCACCCTTGAAGGCGATGATGTGCTTGGAGAGAGGAATGAGGTGCTCTTCTTCGGATCCGGTCTGCGGATCACGGACGATGAGCTTGCGCTTGCCACGGACTGTGCCGCCGATGTCGACGACGCCGTCAATGCGGGCGATCTCACAGGCATCCTTTGGACGACGAGCCTCAAAGAGCTCGGCAACACGCGGCAGACCGCCGGTGATGTCCTTGGTCTTGGCGATCTTACGCGGAGTCTTGGCCAGACGCTGACCGGCCTGGACTTTTTCGCCTTCCTTGCACTCAAGGTGAGCCCCGGCAGGGATGGAATAGCTGGCTACAATCTCCTTCTTGTCATCGACAATAACGATCTGCGGATGGAGATCATCCTTGTGCTCGATAAGCACTGTGCCCATGACACCTGTCTCGTCGTCAACCTCCTTACGGATGGTAACGCCGGCAATCATATCGCGGAATTCGATCTTGCCTGATTTCTCGGTGATGACCGGAACATTGTACGGATCCCATTGGACAAAGGTTTCTCCCTTCTTGACGGTTCCACCGTCGGCGATCGAGAACACAGAACCGAGCACCACGGGATAGCTCTCAAGCTCACGACCATCCTTGCCATGGACACCCACGGTGCCGTTCTTGGACAGTACAATGAAGGTGCCATCCAGTGCCTTGACTGCACGAAGGTCACTGTAACGGAGGACACCTTCGTTCTTGGCCTTGATAATCGGCTGCTTGAAGGTCTGGCTAGCCGTTCCACCGACGTGGAAGGTACGCATCGTAAGCTGGGTTCCCGGTTCACCGATCGACTGAGCGGCGATGATACCGACAGCTTCACCAAGTCCGATCATCAGACCATTGGCGAGATTCCTACCGTAGCACTTGGCACAAACGCCGCGCTTGTTCTCACAGGTGAGCACGGAGCGGATCTTGAGCTGTTCGTGGCCAACCTTGTCGAGGGCAGCAGCGATCTCTTCGTCAATGAGCTGGTTGGACTTGATGATCACGGTATTGTTAATGGAGTCCTTAACCGTCTCACAACTGACGCGGCCGATGATACGAGTGGCCAGTGAGACGACTTCCTCATCACCCTCATAGATCGGGCGGACAACGATGCCGTTTACGGTGCCGCAATCCTCGCTGGTGATGATAACGTCCTGGGCGGCATCGACCAACTTGCGGGTGAGGTACCCGGAATCGGCGGTCTTAAGGGCCGTGTCGGCGAGTCCCTTGCGGGCGCCGTGGGTCGAGATGAAATACTCGAGCACGGAGAGGCCCTCGCGGAAGTTCGAAAGAATCGGACGCTCGATGATCTCACCGGATGGTTTGGCCATGAGTCCGCGCATGCCGGCCAACTGCTTAACCTGCGTGCGATTACCTCGAGCACCGGAGTCGACCATCATGAAGACGGGATTGGCCTCTGGGCGTCCATCGTTATGCTCGAGAGTACGGAAGAGGGCGTTGGCGATCTCCTCACCGGTGTGGGTCCAGATGTCCTGCACCTTGTTCTTGCGCTCACCATCGGTGATGATTCCGCGGCGGTACTGTTTCTGCACTTCAGTGATCTGCTTCTGGGCACTCTCGATAAGAACGGCCTTCTCCTTCGGAATGATCATGTCGTTGATACCGATGGAGGCTCCGGCACGGGTCGCCTCGCGGAAACCGAGCTCCTTGAGCTTATCTAGTGTCTCGACGGTGCGGGCCTGACCAACGGCCTTGTAGCAGCGCCAGATGATGTCGGAGAGCTGCTTCTTACCCGCAACCTTGTTGTAGAAGCCAAGCTCACTTGGCCAGATCTGGTTAAAGAGGACACGGCCGACCGTGGTCTCAATAACAGCAAGTTCCTCGTTTCCATAGACAGTCTTCGAACCACGATCGGGATTCTGAAAGCGTATGCGGGTGTGGATTTTGACGCTCTTTTCCGAGAGGGCAAGCTCGACCTCGCTGGATTCAGCGAAGAGGGGAAGTCGCGCCTCGGAGGATTTCGCATCCTTGGTGCCGACATTACGCGGATTCTGCGTAAGGTAATAGCAGCCGAGCGGGATATCCTGTGAGGGATTGGTGATCGGCTTGCCGCTGGATGGCGAGAAGATGTTGTTCGGAGCCAGCATCAGCGTACGGGCCTCAAGCTGAGCCTCGATCGAGAGCGGAACGTGAACGGCCATCTGGTCACCATCGAAGTCGGCGTTGTAAGCCGTGCAAACAAGAGGGTGAACGCGGATTGCCTCGCCTTCGATCAAGATTGGCTCGAAGGCCTGGATCGAGAGACGGTGAAGGGTCGGTGCGCGGTTCAGGAGAACGGCGTGGCCCTTCGTGACCTCTTCGAGGATATCCCAGACCTCGGGGGTCTGGCGCTCAATGAGCTTCTTGGCGCTGCGTACTGTGTGCACGTAGCCGAGCTCCTTCAAGCGGCGGATAATGAAGGGCTCGAAGAGAACAAGCGCCATCTTCTTGGGAAGACCGCACTGGTTGAGCTTAAGTTCAGGTCCGATGACGATGACCGAACGACCGGAGTAATCGACCCGCTTACCGAGCAGGTTCTGACGAAAGCGGCCTCCCTTACCCTTGAGCATGTCGCTGAGGGACTTGAGGGGGCGATTAGCAGCGCCGGTGACAGCACGGCCGTGGCGACCGTTATCATAAAGTGCGTCGCAGGCTTCTTGGAGCATGCGCTTCTCGTTCCGGATGATGACCTCGGGGGTCTTCAGCTGAAGAAGGGTCCTGAGACGGTTGTTACGGTTGATGACGCGGCGGTAGAGATCATTGAGATCCGATGTCGCGAAACGACCACCCTCGAGAGGGACAAGAGGACGCAAATCGGGGGGGATGACAGGCAAAACGCTTAAGATCATCCACTCGGGACGGGTCTTCGATTCCATGAATCCCTGAACAAGCTTGAGACGCTTCGCGAGCTTCTTGCGGATCTGCTTGCTCTTGGTCTGGGTCATCTGCTTTTCGATCACCTGCTGCTCCTCGAGCAGGTCCAGGTTCTCAAGCAGTTTGCGGATCGCCTCCGCGCCCATACCGGCGGTGAAGTCTTCACCGTACTGATCCTCAGCCTCGCGGTACTCGGTCTCGGTCAGGAGTTGCCCCTTTTCGAAGGGAGTCTTGCCAGGATCGATCACGATATAATCCTCGTAATAGATGACGCGCTCAAGCTGACGACCGGTCAGGTCGAGCATAAGACCGATGCGCGAGGGCATGCACTTGTAGAACCAAATGTGGGAGACAGGCACGGCCAGATCGACATGGCCCATGCGCTCACGACGGACGCGACTCAGGCAGACCTCGACGCCGCAACGGTCGCAGACGACATTCTTGTGTTTGACGCGCTTGTACTTGCCGCAGGAGCACTCCCAGTCCCGGGTAGGACCGAAGATACGCTCACAGAAAAGACCGCCCTTCTCGGGCTTGAAAGTCCGGTAATTGATTGTCTCCGGATTCTTGACTTCGCCTTTGCTCCAACCGCGGATGGTCTCCGGATTGGCGACGGTGATCCCGACCTCGTCGAAAGAGGCCTTGATGGGATCCGACAGAAGGTCTGGTGCTACTGCAAGTGCTGTGTCGCTCATGGTAAGTGGAATGCTGCTGGCTTGGTGAGTGGTATGATCTGCTTCGCGTGTTCCTGGTCGCTTCTGTTATGCTGCTGTATCGATGAAGGACCGAGGTTCGTCCTTTTTGCCGACGCGGACATCGAGTCCGAGTCCCTGCATTTCCTTGATGAGCACGTTGAAGGACTCGGGTATGCCGGCCTCCAAGGAGTTATCACCCTTGACGATACTCTCGTAGATACGCGTACGGCCCTGGACATCGTCGGACTTGACGGTGAGCAGTTCCTGCAGCGTGTAAGCGGCGCCATAGGCCTCGAGTGCCCAGACTTCCATCTCTCCGAAACGCTGGCCTCCGTACTGAGCCTTACCACCGAGCGGTTGCTGGGTGACAAGGGAGTAGGGACCGACGGCACGTGCATGGATCTTGTCGGCCACGAGGTGTCCGAGCTTGAGCATATAGATGATGCCGACAACGACCTCCTGATCGAACGCCTCGCCGGTACGCCCGTCGAAGAGCTGCGACTTGCCATTCTCTTGGATCCAGGAGAATCCCTCTTTCTGGCCGGCTTCCTTGAGATACTCGCGGATGCGGCTCTCAGGAATTCCGTCGAAGACGGGGGTAGCAACCTTGAAGCCGAGGGCCTTGGCCGCGACACCCAGATGGGTTTCGAGAACCTGACCGACGTTCATGCGGCTCGGCACTCCGAGAGGGTTGAGCACGATATCGACGGGGGTACCATCGGAAAGGAAGGGCATGTCCTCCTCGGGAACAATCTTCGCGACGACACCCTTGTTACCGTGGCGCCCTGCCATCTTGTCACCGACAGAGAGCTTACGCTTGCTAGCGATGAAGACCTTAACCTGCTTGATGATGCCAGGATCGACGTCATCGCCGCTCTCGACGCGGCCGAGATTTTCTTCCTTTTCGTTATCGAGGTCGGCGAAGCGGTGCTCAAACTGTCCGATGATTTCGCGGATCTTGTTGCGGATCGGACTCGGATCGATCTCGACCACATTGTAGACGCCGGCCAACTTACGCAGGAGCATCTTGGTGATCTTACGGTTGGCAGGTATGATGATTTCTCCTGTCTCGCCGTTGACAACGTCGAGCGGGATCTTCTCACCGAGAAGCACGTTGGCAAGGCCTTCCGTGAGCTGCTCGAAGAGTTCTTCCTTACGCTTTTTGTTATCGTCCTGAATCATCTTCTGCTGACGCTTCGACTCGGATGGGGTCATCTTGATCTTGGCGGCCTTCTCCTTGGAGGAGACGCGCACATCCATGACGATACCGTAGGTTCCGGAAGGAACGGTGAGAGAGGTGTCTTTCACATCGGCCGCCTTCTCACCGAAGATGGCGCGCAGGAGACGCTCCTCGGGAGCTAACTCGGTCTCACTCTTCGGAGTGATCTTGCCGACAAGGATGTCACCGGGTTTCACTTCGGCGCCGATGCGGATGACGCCGTCGGGTCCAAGGTTCAGAAGGGCTTCCTCGCTGACATTCGGGATGTCACGGGTGATTTCCTCAGGCCCAAGCTTTGTATCACGAGCCCCGATCTCGAACTCGTCAATGTGGATGGAGGTATAGACATCTTCCTTGACCACTCGCTCGGAAATCATGATGGCGTCCTCGAAGTTGTAACCGTTCCAAGGCATGAAGGCGACGAGCACATTGCGGCCGAGCGCGAGCTCACCGTTCTCCGTGTTCGGACCATCTGCAAGCACGTCACCCTTCTTGATCACCTGACCCTTCTTGACGATGGGCTTTTGATTGATGCAAGTGCTGCTGTTGGAACGCATGAACTTGCGCAGGTCATAGACATGCACTCCGTTCTCGGGATCGTCCTTGATCTTCTTCTTGCCCTCAGGAAGCTCGCCATCCTTGGTGACAATGATGCGTAGTGCGTCCACGGAAGCTATCTTGCCGTTCGATTCGGAAACAATCACTGCACGGGAATCACGGGCGACGCGGCCCTCCATTCCGGTCCCAATAATCGGGGCATCGGAGATGAGGAGCGGCACACCCTGGCGCTGCATGTTCGAGCCCATGAGCGCACGGTTGGCGTCATCGTGCTCAAGGAAGGGGATGAGACCTGCAGCCACGGAAACGAGCTGCTTGGGAGAGACATCCATGTACTGGATCTTCTCGGGCTCAATCTCGACAAAGTCTCCACGATAACGCGAAGAGACCGTCTCGCCTAGGAATTTACCCTTGCTGTCGAGGGGTGAATTCGCCTGAGCAATATAGAAGTTCTCGTCACGGTCACCGGTGAGGTACTCGATCTCGTCGGTTACCTTGCCATTGATGATCTTGCGGTACGGGGTTTCAATGAACCCGAAGTCGTTCACACGTGCGTACGTACTCAAGGAGCTGATCAGACCGATGTTCGGACCTTCAGGGGTCTCGATCGGGCAGATTCGGCCGTAGTGAGACGGATGGACGTCACGAACCTCGAATCCAGCGCGCTCACGGGAGAGACCTCCAGGCCCAAGAGCCGAGAGACGGCGCTTGTGGGTGAGCTCGGAGAGAGGGTTCGTCTGATCCATGAACTGGCTCAGCTGGGAACGGCCGAAGAAATCACGCACGACGGCGCTCAGGGACTTCGGATTGATTAGCTTCTGAGGCGTGATGTGATCGACGGAAGGATCATAGAGAGCCATGCGCTCGCGAACGAGACGCTCCGTGCGGGAGAGTCCTACGCGACACTGGTTGGCGAGAAGTTCTCCGACCGTGCGGACGCGGCGACTGCCAAGGTGATCGATATCGTCGAGCATCCCGTCGCCCTTGCGAAGCTTGAGAAGATAACGCATCGACTCAACGATATCTTCCTTGCGAAGGACGCGGTCATCAATCTTGGGATCAAGGCCGAGCTTCTGCTGGATCTTGTGTCGGCCAACGCGACCGAGGTCGTAGCGCTTGGAGTCAAAGAAGAGACGCTTGAGCATGCCACGGGCATTCTGGACTGTCGGAGGATCACCGGGACGCAGCTTGCGGTAGATATCCTTGAGTGCCTCTTCCTCGCTATGGGCGGGGTCGCGCTTGAGGGACTTGACAATCGTGTCGTCATCCTTGGTATCGATAACCTTGACCGAGTTGTGTCCGGCACGGATCAGATCTCGAATGACAGCGGGAGTTAGAGGCTCGTAGGCACGGGCTATAATTGCGTCGCCCTCGCGGACGTCGGCGAGCAGGACCTTGGTGCTGATTTCCTCCTCGTCGAGCTTGTCGGAGAGCTTGAGGCTTTCGATCTTGTAGAAGAGAGCTGCAATTTCCTCGTCGGTAGGGAAACCAAGTGCGCGTAGGAAGGTGGTCGCAAGGAACTTACGACGGCGCTTGCGGCGGTCCAAATAGACATAGAGAAGGTCATTCGTATCAAACTGCACCTCTGTCCAAGAACCCCGATCGGGAATGATACGGAAACCAAAGAGAAGCTTTCCGTTGAGATGAATGTCGGACTCGAAGCAGATACCAGGAGAGCGGTGCAGCTGGCTGACCACGACTCGCTCGGCACCATTAACCATGAAGGTGCCGGACTTGGTCATGAGAGGGATCTCTCCCATGTAAACCTTCTCTTCCTTGGTGGACTTTTCGTCCTTGTACCGGAAGGTGACGTAGAGAGGAGCGCTGTAGGTCTCACCCTCGATCTGGCATTCAAAAGGACCGATCTTCGGCTCGTCCATGTGATAGCTCACAAAATCAAGCGAGGATTTCTCCTCGAAGCCATAGATCGGGAAGAATTCACGGAAGACGGCCTGAAGGCCTACGTTCTTTCGCTTGGATGGCTCAACACCGGTCTGGAAAAACTCCTCGTAGGACTTGATCTGCAGTTCGATGAGGTTGGGCGGTTGAATGGCCTCGTAGAGTTTTCCGAAGTTGATTCTTTCAGACATGGTGCAGGATCTTGGGTGGCGATACGGGTTGCCTTAATGGCGGTCCTTTCTTTGCCGGCTAGCGCCGGCTGAAAAGGGAGAGTGGTAAGAGTGTTGTGGACTCCGGGGAGGAACTGGAAAAACGGTAGGCAAAAGAGCCGCCAGCTTTGGGATCCCCAAAAGAAACAGGGAAAACAGCGCGGGCGGCAAAGGGATGTGATTGACTAATCGTCGTATTACCGTGTTGCAGGGCTCGGGACAGGTGGAACTTTTCGTTATACGCTCTTCCGGGCATCGTGTCAACCGGGAAAACCCAGTTAACAACGATGAACGGAAATGAATGGCGTGTGTAGTCGGAGACTACTTGATCTCGACCTTGGCTCCAGCGGCCTCGATCTTCTTCTTGATCTCCTCGGCTTCTTCCTTGGTGGCGCCTTCCCTGATGGCCTTGGGAGCGCTCTCGACAAGGGCCTTGGCCTCTGCGAGGCCGAGTCCTGGGACTGCGGCGCGAACTTCCTTGATGACGCCGATCTTATTGGATCCGACATCCGTAAGGATCACGTCGAAAGCAGTCTTCTCTTCTGCTGCTGCAGCGGGAGCACCTGCTGCACCACCAGCGGCGGCGACGGCGACTGGAGCGGCGGCGCTCACGCCCCACTTCTCTTCGAGGGCCTTCACGAGGTCGGCGATCTGGAGGACGGTGAGGTTACTGAGCTGTTCTACGATTGCGGTGTTGTCAGACATGGTGTTGTTTGGATTTTGATGCTGTCGCGTCCCGAAGCCTCAGGACATTTGAGTCCGGCAGCCGCCGGCCCGACA
>Ga0114962_10000747_pt1 | contig 28335 bp, 21 predicted proteins | sample C_130820_MF_Meta_FD_87017 | JGI IMG/M metagenome (GOLD analysis project Ga0114962, IMG submission 87017) | Freshwater microbial communities from Lake Croche, Canada to study carbon cycling - C_130820_MF_MetaG | ecosystem: Environmental > Aquatic > Freshwater > Lake | place: Lake Croche, Canada...
GCCCCGCTCGGTCGGTTGGAAGGCCTGCGCTAGGGTCGTCTCCGACTTTGCTGCGATGGGCGGCCACCCGCAACATTTCCTCGTTACCCTCGCCTTGCCACCTCAAACTCCGGTGGCTTGGGTTGAAGACCTCTACCGCGGCATCGGTGATTGCCTGCGCCGCTTCGGCGGCACCCTCGCCGGCGGCGAAACCTCCAGCGTCCCACAACACTCCGCCGCCGTCATCTCTATCGCCGCCACCGGCTCAGTCCTCCGCCACCACCTCACCCTCCGCTCCACCGCCCAACCCGGCCACTCCCTCCTCGTCACCGGCTCCCTCGGCGGCTCACGCCTCACCAAACACCTCACCTTCACCCCACGCTTGAAAGAAACCGATTGGTTGGTATCCAACTTCAAGCCATCGGCGATGATGGATTTGTCGGATGGCTTGGCGCGGGATTTGCCGCGCTTGGCGGCGGCGTCGGGCTGTGGGTTGGTAGTGGAGCGGGGCGCGTTGCCGGTGACGGCGGGCTGTACGGTGGAGCAGGCGCTGGGTGACGGCGAGGATTTTGAGATGCTGCTGGCGGTGGAGGACGAGCGGGTGGCTGGGTTGTTGGCGGCTTGGGGCGAGGTGTTTCCGGATTTGGCGCTCACGCGCATCGGGCGCCTGGTGGAGGCGGGGGCTGGCGAAGCGCTGGACGGCGGTTGGGAGCATTTTTCAGCGGGCTCGGCCTAAGGAGCCACCACATTCTTGTGGTGGTAGCGGAAGGGCGGACCATGAGTAAGCGCCGAAGGCTCTCTTTCATGGCCGGTCCTTCCGCACGACGACAATAAAGTCGTTGCTCCCTAACGCGTCGCACCGGAGCAAGTTACTCGGCATCATGCATCGAAGATTTCAGAAATTGAAAAACCCTGTTTACCTGGGCCACAGGCTTGGCAAAGTAAACCAAGCCTGATAATCTTACTGCGTGAACGACGTGCAGGAAACAGCATTTTTGGATTTCCAAGGCACGGAGAGGAGTGCCTCGCCACGGACGCTGATCAATTACCGGGAGGCGCTCGCGGCCTATCGCCACTGGCGGGGCGAGGGTTTCAGCGACTGGCGGGACGCTACGGGCGACGAGTTCCGCGATTACCTGTTTGCGCTGATGAAACAAGGGCTCAAGCGCTCGACCATTCGGCTGCGCTTTGCGGCGCTGCGTTCGTTTTACAAATTTCTGGTGCTGCGCCGCGGGTTGGCGTGCAGTCCGGTGGCCGGGGTGTTGCTGCCCAAAGCCGCGCGCGGCTTGCCGGTGATTCTGAGTTTGGCGCAAATCGACGAGCTGCTGGCCATTCCGCTTCACCAAGCGTTGGACAAGAAAACCCTGGCGTGGTTGCCACTGCGCGATGCCGCCATCCTCGAACTGTTTTATTCCTGCGGCTTGCGTATCGCCGAATTGCTCGCCCTGGACGTCAAAGACGTCGATTTCATCGGCGAATCGGTCCGCGTTTTCGGCAAAGGGGCCAAGGAGCGCATCGTGCCCGTCGGCGGTCCCGCTCTCGCGGCAATCCAGCGCTACCGGCAGGCGGCCGTCGTCACCTCGGGCCCGCTATTTTTGAGCAAGCTGCGCCGACGCATCACCCAGCAGGCGGTGGATCAATTGCTCAAGAAACACCTCAAGCACAGCAGCATTCCTTTTGGCATCAGCCCGCACAAGCTGCGCCACAGTTTTGCCACCCATTTGCTTGATGCCGGAGCGGACCTCCGCAGCGTCCAAGCGCTGCTTGGCCACGCCTCGCTCTCCACCACCCAAATCTACACCCACGTCACCCAGGAGCGCCTCAAAACCGCTTACGACAGCGCGCATCCGCGGGCATAATCCCGTATGCCGGGCTCAGGAACAACATAACCCTTCGCCAGAGTCGCCCCGCGGTCCGGCATCTTATGATCATGGTTTGGGCGGCGACAGCGGCAGCTCCAGCCACGCCAGCCCAATATCGCGCCGCATATGGCTTGTACTATCGCCGCCGGGGGCATCATAGAAAATGGCCAGACGCTTGCCGACAACGATGACCGATGGCATGCCGATGCACTTTTTCGACCATGTGCAGTTCTTTCCATCCAGCACCACAGCTTTGTTCTTCGCTTCCCAGGTGTTCAAGTCCTTGGACCAATACACCCAGACTGCGTCGGTATATTCTCCGCCAGCTAGCCCGATGTGGTTGGTGAAAAGAAACCACGTCTGGTTGGCCGGTTCAAAGTAGAGCGAAGAATTCTCAATCTGTTCCTCCGGCGGGACGATCGGTTGCGCATCAATCGCCCATGAGCCGTTGAGGTTCTTGGTGCGGGCGATACCGAGCGTGCGCTTCATCGAGGCGCTAAAGAACATCAGGTATTCCCTGCCCTGCTTCACGATGTGCCCCGGGCTAGCCGTGTCCGCATAATAGGTTCCCGGCTTTGTCCGGAACGGGATCACGTCGGGTTGCTTGACCCACGGTCCGGCCAAGGACTGGCTCTTGGCCTTCAGAGTTAAATACGGAAACGAGGGGATTAAGTCCGGAGCCCCGGATACGTTTGGCGTTCCCAAGTAGTACATGTGCCACTCCCTGCCGTCGTAATAGACCCATGGCGAAGAAGCTGAGGCAGAGTCAGACTCTCCCGGCTTGCCGAAATCAAGCATGGGCCCCTTCTTCTGCCATGCCTTGAGATCCTTGCTGGTGGCCAGGCACGCCAGCCAGCCTTTGGGTCCGGCACCATCATAGAAAAGGTGATAGACCCCTTTTTCTTCGAAGATCAATGCCTCGCGGGCTCCCAGGATGTCGCACTGGTCCGGTCCGTCACCGTGTTTGAGCACGACGCCCTGATCCTTCGCCTCCATGCGCAGGGCTGCGACGGGGCGTCCGTCAGCATACTTTATTTCTTGTGCGAGGGTCGCACAAGTCATGAATGCCATCGTAATTCCGAGATAAGTATTCAATTTCATAGTCTGTTCTTTTTTCCAAATAGGGACAGTGTAGGCACTCCCGCTGCTCCATTACAGGGCCATTAAAGCGGCTCGGGAGTGCGAGTCAAGACAAAAGAAGCAGAAAAAAGATCAGAGCTCGGGCCGCCACCATATCACTGCCATTGAACTTGAAATCTGCTGCTGTGCCGCCCACACTGCGGCCATGTCTAAACTGCTGGGCCATGCCGTTGTGCCGATGGAGCGCGATTTTACCGCTGGGCTGGCGCGGCCGGGGCGGCGGCGTTCGTTTGCCGGATCCACCGGCAATGCTGCTTTGGACCAACGCATCGAGGAGCTCGTCGCGAGCATTCCGGGGGTGTGCAATCCGGAGTTGTTGGTGGAGATGATGATCACCGGGGTGCGCAGCGCGCGGATGGATATTACGCCGGGCACCTTTAAGCTATTCAACCGCGTACTCAAGGAGATGCGCCGCGCGGAGGAGGTCTTCAAACCCTGGCGCAATGTCCGCAAGGTGTCGGTGTTCGGGTCCGCCCGCACCCACCCGGACGAACCGGAATACAAGGCCGCAGTCGCCTTCGCCCGGCGCATGCGCGAAGTGGGATTTATGACCATCACCGGGGCCGGACCCGGCATCATGGCCGCCGGCAACGAAGGTGCCGGCCGTGCCGAAAGCTTTGGACTGAACATTCTGCTGCCGTTTGAGGCCGTTCCCAACGAATTCATCGCCGGCGACGATAAACTGCTGGCCTTCCACTATTTTTTCACCCGCAAACTCAGCTTTGTGAAGGAAAGCGATGCCTTGGTCGGCTTTCCCGGCGGTTTTGGCACGATGGACGAGGTGTTTGAGTCGCTCACCCTGATTCAAACCGGCAAGTCCACTCTCCATCCGATCGTGCTGGTCGATGCCAAGGGCGGCACGTACTGGAAATTCTGGGCACAATTCGTCCGCGAACACCTGCTGCGCCTCGGTCTTATCTCCGAATCCGATCTATGCCTGTTCAAGGTCACCGATGATATCGAGGAGGCGGTCGCCGAAATCACCGGTTTCTACCGGGTGTTCCATTCCTATCGCTACGTCGGCGACCAACTGGTGATGCGCCTCACCACCGCGCTGGCCGATGCTGAGCCCGCACGCTTGCAGGAGCAATTCGCCGATTTGCTCAAGTCCGGCGGCATGACCCAGCGCGCTGCGCTGGAAGAAGAGGCCGACGAGCCGGAGATGGCCACCTTGCCGCGGCTGGTATTCCGCCATCAGCGCCGCAACTACGGCCGGTTGCGCCAACTCATCGATGCGGTGAACCTCGCGCGGGTCGTGGAGTGTTAGATGCCGCGTGTGTGCTTAACCTAAAGAGTAAAATGGAAACGCAGATCGACGCAGATGATCCATGAGGTGTGTCCATTGCCGGTCTCAACTACAGGGTTCGTTGCTCATTCCGCTCCAACCTCTTGAAATCAGCGTCCATCTGCGTCCATCCGCGGTTCATTTTTCGTTCTAGATTAATCCGTCAAATCCGTCAAATCTGCGGTCCAGAGAAGCTCCAAGCCACCATGCCAACCCCTAATTCCAGTAAACCAAAAACCGACCGCGCCGATGCCCTGCTCACTGCCAGGGGCTTGTGTGAGTCGCGCGAGCAGGCCAAGCGGCTCATCCTCGCCGGCGAAGTGCGTAGCGGCGACCGGCTCATCGACAAGCCCAGCACCAAACTCGCCCTCGACGCGCCCCTCACCGTGAAAACCAAGCCGCGCTTTGTCGGCCGCGGCGGACTCAAACTCGAGGGCGCGCTCGACGCCTTCGCCATCGACCCCCACGGCTGGGTGTGCCTCGACGTGGGGGCCTCCACCGGCGGATTCACCGATTGCTTGTTGCAGCGCGGCGCCTTGCGCGTCCACGCCGTGGATGTTGGAACCAACCAGTTGGTATGGAAACTGCGCAATGACCCGCGGGTCGTTGTCAGGGAGCAATTCAACGCGCGCCAGATGGTGGTGGCTGACCTTGGGGAGAGCGTGCGGCTCGCGGTGATGGACCTGTCGTTCATCTCGCTGACCAAAGTGTTGCCGGCGGTCTTCTCGGTGTTGGACGCAGGCGGTGGAGTGGTGTGCCTGATCAAGCCGCAGTTCGAGTTGCGGCGCGAGGATGTGGGCAAGGGCGGCATTGTCAGGGATGCTGCTCTCCACCAGCAGGCAATTGACAAGATCCGCGGCTTTGTCACCGGGGATCTCGGCCGCGAATGGCGCGGGCTGATAGCCTCGCCGATCACCGGCACCGATGGCAACCAGGAGTTTCTGGCGTGGCTCGGCTAGCCCCCCCCGCGTTCCCCTGGCGGGCATGCGCGTCAAGTTAGGGGCAGCGGGGGGTTTTTTCGTTAGGACATTCTGATGTCCGATCGGACATCAGAATGTCCTAACGGAGCGCTCGGTTTGTTACCGCACCACCTCGGTGCCGATGCCGCCGTCGGTAAAAATTTCCAAGAGCAAGGCGTGGGGCTGGCGGCCATCGATGAAATGGACCTTGCGCACGCCGGCTTCGAGAGCATCGACGGCGCTGCGGATTTTTGGGATCATGCCGCCGGAGATGGTGCCATCGGCCAGCAACGCGGCGGCTTGGGCACAGGTGACTGAGCGGATCAGCGACGCGGCATCGGCGGGATCGGCCAGCAGCCCCGGCACGTCGGATAGATAGACCAGTTTGGCCACACGCAATTCTTTGGCGAGTGCGGCAGCCGCTAGGTCGGCGTTGATGTTGAGCGGCAGGCCGCTGGTCAATTCGGCTGCCAGCGGCGAAATGACCGGCAAGATACCGGCGGCGAGTGCCGCATCCAAGTGGGCGAGGCGACAGCCGACGACCTCGCCGACGTGGCCCAAATCGACTTGCTGGCCATGGGCGTCGGTAGCGCGGGTTTTCTCGCCGAGGAACACCTCGTTACCAGCAATGCCAAGCGCCTTGCCGCCAACAGTGCGGATCATCTGCACTAGGCCCGGATTGATCTCCTCGGACAAGACCCGGGCGACAATGGCGATCGCCTCATTGGTGGTGACGCGGAAGCCGCTGATAAAGCGCGCCTCCAAGCCCGCCGCGGCCATCGCCGCAGTGATGGCTTTGCCGCCGCCGTGAACGACGATGGGATTGATGCCGGCGACTTCCAAGAACACGATATCGCGCATGACCATGGCGACGAGCGCGGGATCTTCCATGGCTGCGCCGCCCAGTTTGATCAAAAACGTCTTGCCGCGGAATGCCTGTAGATAGGGCAGCGCTTCGATGAGGGACTTGGCTTTGTCGATGGGGGACATGGGAGGGCGGGGGGAAATTTTGGATTTTTGAATTTTGGATTGGCAGAGAGCTTTGAGCGGTGCTGGGACGGTGCTGGGGCGGGATGTTTTGTCTTTCATCCAGAATCCAAAATCACCGGCGGGGCGGTTTGGCCGGGGCTTTAGCGGCGGTCTCCTCCAACACCGATGGTTCGGACTCGGGTTTGATACTACAGGCGGTCTCAAGCCAGCGCTCCGCTTGCCGGATGAGTGGTTCCTTCCGAATGGTCACCGAATGGCAGTGCCGGCCCATCGCCATGGGGGTCGGCACCACCCAGCGTGGTGCGGCGGGCCCCGCCAGCGCGGCCGGCGAATGCACAGCCGAGGTCCGACTGAATAAGAACATGATGAGCGTGCCGGTGCAGGTGGCGGCCAGCAGCGGGATGCCCGGCAGCCAAACATGTGCCATGCCGACCCCCAGCCATTGCGCGGCCAGGCAGACGGCGACGAGGCTAGCGCAGGTGAGGTGGCGCTGAAATTTCGGCCAAGCCGTGACCAGGGCGAGCAGCCATAGCGTCACCAGCAGCAGGGCCAGCTCCGCGGCGGGCGGTAGCCTGCGGTAAGTATGGGTCGGGCCCAAGCCGGCGTCCGAACTGATCGAGGCGATGACTGAGGCCAAGTTGGCGGAAAATTGGCGGGTGGCGTGCGGCGCACGGCTCAGGTCGTCGCGCAGTACGATCAAACCCGGCGCTGGCGGAAAAATGTCGGGCGTGGCGACGATCACGTCCTCTGCCGCGATATTCGCCCGCGAGGCGAGCGGCTTGAGAGGCATGGCCATGCGCCCTGCCCGGTCAATGGGCACCACCGGGCCGCTTGGTCCTAGGCGGAGGCTTTCGCCCAGTCGCACCCGAATACTGCTTACCGGCAGATGGTAGCTAGTCAACACGGCGAGCAACGGAAAGGCCGGAACCACCACATTTTCATCCTCCCAGCGTGCCAATAATGGCAGCGTGTTGCTGCCATCGTCGGCGTCGTCCAGCGAGCTGAAGCCAGCCATGGTGCCCTCGCCTTGGCCGAAAATCACGTCGGCCACCGCCACGCGGTTGACGATAGGCAGCTGCGAGAGGTTGCCATGGATGGCGGCGGGCGCAAGAGCCGCCCGGCGAAAGGCCGGCGGCATCGCCTGGTGTAGCGATCCGCGGGACAAGGGTGCGGCCTGAACCAGCAACTGAAAATGGTTGAGTGCGATGTCCAGCCCCTTGAGCGCGCCGGCATCGGGTTTGTCCCATGCCATCACCGCGGCAATAGCCGCCTGTTTGGCGCCGAGGCGTTGGAGGTTTTGCAACACCACTGCCAGATCCACCGGCGAGGGGGGCGAGGATTGAAATACTCCGCCCACGTCGTCGCCAATCGATACCACCACCGGTGCCTTGCGGGCTTCCGGCCGCATTTGCATCGAGAGCGTGCGCAATTCCCAGGGGGCATTGCGACTGCCCTCTCCCGTTAGAAAAAACGGGGGTTTGGCATAGCTGCTCAACACAGTGCAAAACGCCGCGCGCTCAAGCCCGGTGGCCGCCGCCAGCCACCAGCAGGCGAACCCGGCGATGGCCGCCAGGCCAGCCACCCGCCCACCGCGATAGGAAAAACCGGCCACGATGGAAGTTATTGAAGTGCCGCCAACACGGGTGCGAGCGCGGCTTCCAAGGGCGTGGCGGCAGTGACTTCTTGGAGTAGTTTGGCGGCGGTGGCAAGGTGCGGTCGGTACCACTCCTGCCCGCGATGATGCACCAACTTGCCATAGGCACCCAGCGCTTGCATCAGGCGTTGGGCGGCGCATTCGTGAAACAAGCGTGGCTCGGGCTGCTCGTCGGAGATATTCTCCCACAATTCCAGCAGCGCTGCACGCTCGGTGGGCGTGTGATCCAGATAGGGATCGAATACCAGCGAAGCAATGTCATATTCCTGGCGCCCGCGGCGCAGGCCCTGGAAGTCGATGAGCCATACCTGCGCGTCTTTGACTAACAAATTCTGGGATTGGAAATCGCGGTGAACCAAGTGGCGTGCCACCTTGCCTAGGCGTTCGGCGAGCGCCGCGAACTCGGGGTTTTGGCGCAGTATTCCGGCATCCATCCCGAGGTGACCTTCCACCAGGTACTCGAAAAAGTATTCTTGTTCCCAGCGATAGAGCGCCGCATCAAAGGGCGGCATCAGGGTAAAGTCCTTGTCCGGCTTGGCATAGAACAAGCGGTCCACCTGTTCGAGGGCCGAGCGGTAGAGCGGCAGGCGTTCGGCAAAGGGCTGGTTTTTGAGTGAGAGCAGGTCCACGTCGCCCAGATCCTCGACGAGCACGACATGGCGCTTGAGGCTTTCAAAGAGGATGGTGGGCACCCGCAGGCGGCATTTCTTCAGGAAATGCCCCACCGGGATAAATTGCTCGTTGTCCTCGCGCTCATCGGTCCAATGAATCCCGATGAATGGGTCTCGCCCTTTGGTCTTTATCCGCAGGATCGTCCGCCCTGACGCGCCGCGTTTGATCGGCTCCAAGGTGATGGAGACGGTTGGATCCACGCCAAGAAATTGGCGGGCCGTCGAAAGGATCGCGTCGGTCGGCATGGGCGGGCGAAGATTGCACGCAGTGCCCGCCCAGGCCAAGACAATTCCGAGGGGGGCCGCCAATTCCGCAGGATGGCATGCCATCCGTGAAACCTGAGGGAGCCGATTGGCTCACCGGGCCTGGCTTATGCTTGCCTCAGGTTTCGAGCCTGAGGTTTTCAATTTAGAAACCGTGGCGGTAGCCGAAGCCGAAGTTATTGATGCCACCGTGGTCGAAAATGTTGCCGCCGGACTGGTGCGTGATGAAGGTGGTGAGTTGGTGCTCACCCACTTGTTCCAAGGAAAATCCTGCCACCGCAACTGAAACGAGGCGGCGTAGTTGGCCCACGGCGTGCGGGTATTTGCATCCACGATGCCTAGGGTGAGGAGCAATTCCAGCAGCGGCTTGCACATCAGGTCGCCGATTTTCCAATTTGGCTCCGCCAGCCGCGAATTGTGCCGGGAGTGGATTTTGGGATTGCCGGGCGCGGGGCTGCGGGCTACTTTGAGCGCCGCCGGAGACGTGTGTTGCGTTTCCGGTCATATTCCTTGCCATTTCCCATGCCAGCCCGTCCCAAATTTTCTTCCCGGCGTTCCTCGAATAAATCGCGAGGGAGCTACGGGCCGCCGTCGCGTTCTGCCGCCAAGGATGATGAAGAGAAGGCCGTGGAGGTGGAGGGGGTGATTTCATCGGTGTTGGCCGGGACCATGTTCCGGGTGAAAATGGCCAGCGGGCATGAGGTGCTGGCGCACATTTCAGGCAAGATGCGCAAGCGTTTCATTCGCTTGGTCATCGGCGACAAGGTGAAGATGGAAATGTCGCCCTATGACCTGACCAAGGCGCGGATCGTGTTCCGAATGAACTGAGGCTTCATTCGCCAGGGGCAGGACCCTTACCGTTCCCTCACCGCAAGGCCGCAAGGAACGCTGAGCGAAGCAGGATTTTTATCGACAATCCTCCCCACTAAAAGCAGACAGTCAGGGTATCTCACTGCGCTCGGTTGTGGTAAAAAACGGCGCTGCAACCAATTCTATTTTCCTTTTTAGCACTCGCCGGGGGCGGGTTCATCTGGCGAGGCCTGGAGTTCGGCGATGGCGTGGTGGGTTCTGCGCTCGATAGCGATGGCGCCAAGCAGGTTGCTTTGGCGCACGATGAACTGATTGAGCTTCATGAGTTCCAGCAAGGCGAGGAACGTCACAATCACCTCCGCCTTGGTTGATGCAGATTGAAACAGGGTGTCAAAACTCTTGGCTTCCCCAGGGGCGAATTGCTCCAGCAAAAAGTCGATCTTGTCCGAGACGGTGAAGCGGTCATCGATGATATCGCCAAAGTCGTGGCTTTCCTCAAAGCGCTTGAGCACATTTTGGAATGCGCGGATCAGATCGAAGATGGACACCTCGGCGAGCGGTGCGGGTTCGCTGGAGGCCGGTGGCGGGGCGTCAGGTTGGTGGGCGAAGCGGCCTTCCTGCTCGATGGCACGCAAGCTCAGAAAGCCCGCCGCGTCCTTGAATTTCTTGTACTCGATCAACTGCCGGATCAGATCCCAGCGCGGATCATCTTCCTCGGCATCGGCTTCCGGTGGTTGCTCGGCGCGCGGCAGCAGCGTGCGGCTCTTCAGATACATCAGATTGGCCGCCATGACGATAAACTCGGAGGCCAGGTCGATGTTGAGCAGTTTGAAGGTGTTGATGTAATCGAGATACTGGCGGGTGATGCGCTCAATGGAAATGACTTGAATGTCCACCTCCTCCTTTTTGATCAGATAGAGCAGCAAATCCAGCGGCCCTTCAAAAATTTCCAAGCGTACTTTGTAGTCGGTGGCGTCCACGCGCGGGGTGGTATGCCAAACGGCCAGCTTGTGCGAGTCGAAAGTGCGGGGGGGTGGATTTTAGCTGGCATCGGCCAAGAAACTAGGCGTTACTCACGGCGCAGCAGGCAAGCCCCCTCATATGGCATCCGACCCATCAAATAACTTCAACGAACGTCTGAGCCAATGGGTCGCAGGGCAGGGGTTTTGGTTTCAGATGCGTTATTCCATGTCAGGGGTCGGCTCCAAGTCGGCTCTCAGCTTTCATCTGCTGCGCCTGATGGCCCGGTTGTTGATCTTTTTGACGTTGGTGGCTATCGGCTTGATGGTGTACTTGCTGCGCCTGGCAGGAACCCCTGGCTATCAAAAGCAACTCAAGGCAAGCATCGCTGCCGAGTTGGGGGCGAGCGAGGTGGAAATGGCCGGATTCCAGCGGGTACAAGGTAAAATGCTGATGGCGAGGCTGGCGAGCAAAGGGGGCAATGACACGTTTTTCTCGAGCATGGAGGCACGCAATATCCGTTGCCAGATGGGTTTGCTCAGCGGCTTGATCGGGGAGTGGAAACCCGGGGTCTTGTTGATCAACCAGTTGGATCTGGAGCTCAATGCGGGTGCCGATGATGAGACTTCCGCTGGCTTGATTGCCGATTCGATATTCAAAGAGTTCGGCAAATTCAAAGTTGCGACGGTGGAGTTGAAGGATGCGACGCTGCGCTGGGGTTATTCCGAGCGAACCAGCGGCAAGATCGTCGGCAGCCACATCAAACTGCAGCGGGTGGCTGACGGGTGGCGGGTGCATCTGAGCGGCGGGACTTTATCGCTGGCTTGGTTGCAGCGTTTGGAGATTGTGGAAATGGTGGCCAACTGCACACGCAAGGGCTTGGTGTTTGAGAAAGCCGAGTTGCGTAAGGGGGTCGGCAGGATCACTATGGACGGATTGCAGGTGATCGCAGGCCAGCGACCGGAGGTCAAAGGCACGCTTAAAGTGCGCAAGCTCTCCATCCAGGATGTGGTGCCGCCGGCGGCCCGTAAATCCATTGATGGGAATATCGCCGGCGAGTTCCGAGTATTTGGCTCCACCAACACCACCGAGGGGCTTGGCTTTGAAGGCACCATCATGGCGGACGGCGAGCACGTCATCCGCTTGCGCGAGAGCGTGCATTTGTTGCGCGCACTAACGGATTTCGACGTTTTCAACAACTACCGAATGGTGCCGTTCAACGAGGGATCATTCAAAATCAAAACTCAGGCCGGGGTCATGGACGTCAGCGAGGTGAATTTGAAGGCGGGCGACCTGATGACCCTAGCCGGACAAATGCGGGTCCGTCCCCCCACCTCTGAGGAGGCGTTCGCAATCCACAAGCGCAGCGGGCTGGGTCAAGCCGAGGGTAAGCCGTCGAAGGAAGCGGCGGAGGATTTGGAAATCACTTTGCGCCGGGCGGCGCGGGCGTCACGTAAGGATAAAGGCAACGCCAGTGGGGCAAAATCGGATGACGCCACCTCGCTGTTTGACCGCATTGACCAGAGTTTTGAGGCGAGCGTCCTTGCCGAGCAGGCGGCCGAACGCAACGCCCGCAGTCTCATTTATGAGGGGCAATTTCAGGTCACGGTGTCGCCCGACACGTTTGAAAACGTGCAGGCCTTGCGTGAGATGTTGCCGGTGGACCCGCAGACGGGGCGGATCCCGATGGATGTACCGATCAAAGGGGATATTTACAGCATCACTTTCGATCAGGCACAGGACTTGTACCTGCGCGGGCAACGCTACAAGGAACCCGACGCACCGGCGGCCAGCGGTGCGGACCAAGCGGATCTGCCGCCGACCCCGGCCCCGCACTGAGGCCGCTGTGCTGCGGAGCCGAGCCACCGCTTAAGAGTGCGGCGGCTTGCCGCCTCCAGGGCGAGGCGGGCTTGCCCGCCGGGCTGCGGACTTGCCCATACCCGCTCAGCTCACTCGACGGTGACGCTTTTTGCGAGGTTGCGGGGTTGATCGATTTCGCAGCCGCGGATACGGGCGACGTGATAGGCGAAGAGTTGAAGCGCGACGACGGCGGGAATGGTGGCCACCAGCGGATGGCAGCGCGGGATGAAGATGGCGTCATGCATGCGCTCGGCGGTCGCGTAGTCGCCCTCGGTGACGAGTCCGAGCACTTTGGCGCCGCGGGCGCAGCATTCCTCGATATTGCCGAGGGTCTTGTCCTTGCCAGGTACGTCGCAGGCAATGGCGATGACCGGAGTGCCTGGTTGGAGCAAGGCGATAGGCCCGTGCTTGAGTTCGGCGGCGTGATACCCCTCGGCATGAATGTAGGAAATCTCCTTGAGTTTGAGCGCCCCTTCGAGAGCTACCGGATACATTGGGCCGCGCCCAATGAAAAACGCGTGTTCGTTGTGCGCGTACTCGGCGGCAATTTGGCCGATGCGCTCGCTTTGCAAAATGACTTTGGCGACGAGTGCGGGGAGGGCTTCGATCTCACGGGCGAAGCGGATCCCGTCCTCGCGGGAGAAGCGGCGGCCGCGGCCGAGTCGCAGTGCCATCATGAGCAACACCGCGACTTGACAGGTGAAGGCCTTGGTGGAGGCCACCGAGATCTCGGGTCCGGCATGCAGGTAGACGCCGCGGCCGGTTTCGCGCGCAATGGTCGAACCCACCACGTTGCACAGACTCATCACAAAAGCGCCCTTTTGATTCGCCTCGCGCACCGCCGCGAGGGTGTCGGCGGTTTCGCCGGATTGGGAAATGGCGACGACCATGTCGCGACTGCCGAGGATGGGATTGCGATAGCGGAATTCGGCGGCTTGTTGAACTTCTGAATGGATGTCGGCCAAGTCTTCAAAGGCGTATTCACCCACTAAGCCGGCGTGTAGCGAGGTGCCACAACCTAACAAGACAACCCGGTCAATTTCCGCCAGTTCACGTGGCGAGGAGCCCATGCCGGCGAGTACCGAGGTGCCGAGGTTGAAGTCGAGGCGGCCGCGGATGGCATTGCCCAGAGAGTCGGGTTGCTCATGAATCTCCTTGAGCATGTAGTGCTCGAAGCCGCCCTTTTCGGTGGCCGCCACGTCGATGCCCAGTTGGGCGATCTCGCGGGTGACGGGAATGTTGTTGAGGTCGCGCACATCCACCGACTCCGCGGTGACGATGGCAATGTCGTCGTCGTCCAGATAGATCACGCGCTGGGTGTGGGCCAGGATGGCGGAAGCATCCGAAGCGACGATCATTTCGCCGTCGCCCACGCCGATGACAATCGGGCTGCCGCGCCGGGCGGTGATGATGCGGTCAGGTTGGTGGGCCGAAAGCACGGCGATGCCGAAGGTGCCCACCACTTGGTGGAGCGCATCGCAGACCGCTTGGAAAATGTCCCCCTTGTCGCACTCGCCGATGAGGTGGGCGAGCACCTCGGTGTCGGTCTCGGAATAGAAAAAGTGGCCGCGGCCCTCGAGGCGCGAGCGCAGGGAGCGGTAGTTTTCGATGATGCCGTTGTGGACCAAGGCGATGTTGCCGCTTTTATCCAGATGCGGGTGGGCGTTGACCTCGGTGGGCGGGCCGTGGGTGGCCCAGCGGGTGTGGGCGATGCCAATGCTGGCGCGTTGGAAAAGTTCCGGCGTCCACTCTGCGTGTGCCTTGTCACTGAGGCGGGCGACTTTGCCCGGAGCCCGCGTCACCACCAATCGCTCGTCATCGAGAATGGCGAGGCCCGCTGAGTCGTAGCCGCGGTACTCGAGTCTCCGCAAGCCGTTGATGAGCACCGTGGGTGCATCTGCTTTGCCAATGTATCCGACGATTCCGCACATGATGAGTGGATTAGGTTGAGTGATATTTTTTAATGACGTGGCAGTTATGCACCCGGTGTAGGCTGCCTGCAAGTCCGATTTGACCAAAAGTTAGCCCAGTGATAAGAATGAGCCGCGAGGATCTGAGTTATTTTTGAGCAAACAATGCCTGCCACCTTGAGTTACCGATGCCCGTTCTGCGACTGCGAAGCGCAGGTTGGTAAAGCGTGCCCGGGTTGCGCTCATCCGTCGCGCCGGCGGATGGCTGCTATCCCGCGGAAAAAATCCTGGCAGCAAGAGACCGCTGCTGATGGGCTGGATTTGCCGGACAGCCAGTTTGATTACGATGAGTTTGTCGCGCGGGAGTTTAGCCGGGTGCCTCATCGCCGACTTGGCGTGGCTTGGTATTGGTGGCTGCTGGGAGTGTTGGTGCTCGCCGCCATGCTCGCCACCTGGATTTCCCACCTCTAGCAATTTCATGCGCCGTTTCCCGGCCCTCGCCCAACGACCCATGGCGTAGATTGTCACAAAGAAACCGCTGAGACACCGATTTTCACTGAGCACACTGATAAGAAATTCATAAATGTTGCAGCGATTTCAGTCGCAATCAGTGCCTCAGTGGTAAAATTCGTCACGAACCATCCCCAAAATTCCCTAGCTTGACGCGCATGTGCCGCGGGCTATCGGGCGGCCCTTGCAAATCGCTGCGCTTGCGTCATCCTCCCACCCATGCCTGACTCTGATATGACCGCAGCGGAGCTAAAGGCCAACGCCGAGGCCACCAAGCGCATCGCCGTGTGCCTGCGCCGCCGCGCCACGGTGCTCGACTTGAGCCGCTTGGGCCTGTCGTCCCTGCCGTCAAACATCGGCCAGTTCGCCAAACTCACCGAGCTGAACCTCGCCTACAACCACCTCCGCAGCCTGCCGCCCCAACTCTGCCAACTCGAGGGCCTCAGCCGATTGGATTTATCTAACAATGATCTCGGCGTCCTGCCGCCTGCCATCGGCCAGCTCACCAGCCTGACCCTGCTGTACCTCGCCAACAACTCGCTCCAGGCCCTGCCGCCCGAGCTTGGCCAGCTTGCTAAGCTGACCCGCCTGGATGTTTCCGCCAACCCGCTCACCACCTTGCCCCCCGAACTCGGGCAGCTCGCCAACCTCACCCGCCTCGACCTATCTAACAGCCGTCTCGAGTCCCTGCCACCCGAACTCGGCCAACTCACCCGCCTGACCCGACTCTATCTATCTAGCAATAAGATCGGCGCCCTGCCACCCGAGCTCGGCCAGCTCGCTAGCCTGACCCGGCTCTATCTATCTAGCAATAATCTCAGAACCCTGCCGCCCGCGCTCGGCCAGCTCGCCAAGCTTACGGTGCTCGATTTTTCTAACAATAAGATCGAATCGCTGCCGCCACCCCTCGGCGAACTAGTCAATCTGACCGAGCTGAACCTCGATAACAACCTCTTGAGCAGCTTACCCCCGGAGCTTGGTCAACTGGCCCGGCTCACGGTGTTGCGGCTCATGACCAACCGCTTGACAGCCCTGCCGGAGCAGCTGGCAAACTTGGGCATGTTAGAGAGATTGTTTTTGCACGATAATCCCGGCCTTCAACTCTCGCCCTCGGTCCTCGGTCCTGATCCGCGCCAGCAAGCGGCCCCACGGGTGGCCGCCCCCAAGGGGATTCTGGATTTTTATTTGGCGCGGCAGGCCGGCCGGACTCGGCCCTTGGACGAGGTGAAGGTGTTGCTGGTGGGTAGCTGTGGCGCGGGCAAAACGAGCATCGTGCAGGCCTTGCGGGACTTGCCATTCCGCGAGCGCGAAGAGAGCAGCACCGGCATCGCGCTGTGCGACTTGATGCTGGATGGAGGTGCTGGCCGACCAGTCACCGCCCATCTCTGGGATTGTTCCGGTCAGCGGGTCAGCCACGGCCTGCACCCGGTGTTTTTCAGTCCGCGCAATTTGTATGTGTTGGTGCTCAGCGGCCGCAATCACCGCGAACGCGAGGAGGCGTGCTATTGGCTCAGCCTCATCCAAGCGTGCGCCAGTGATGAGCGTGGGCAAGCCCCACCGGTGATCGTGGCCTTGAATCAATGGAATGTGCCAGACTGCCGCCCCGAGCTGGATCGCGGCCTGCTGCGGGAGCAGTTTCCTTTCATCCGCGGCTTCGTCGAAATGGACTGCAAAGTCAAAAAGGGCGTCGTCGCTCTTAAAACCGCGCTGCTCCGGGAAGTGGAGCGCATGCCGTGGGTGAGCGAGCCGTTCCCCGAGGAGTGGGATGCCGTGCGACATGCCCTCGCCGCAAGCCCCCAGCTCAGCTTCGCCGATTATCGCGCCGTGTGCATCGAGCACGGCGTCGTGGATGTGGGCCAGCAGGACTACTTGGCCGAAATCCTCCACCACCTGGGGGCCGCCCTCAACGAATACAACGATACCACCCGGTATGATTCACACCTGCTTCAGCCGCTTGGCCTCATCAAGGATCTCTACGCCTTGCTGCACCGCGCCGAAAAACTCGCCGGCGTGCTCCGCCTCAGCGACGTCGAGCAGGTCCTGCAGCCGGAGCCCGCCGCACCGTCCCGCGCCTTTCTCATGCACTTGCTCCAGCGCTTGGCTCTCGTTATCCCGGCCCAGGCATCAAGTGATACCGTCTGGTTGGTACCTAACGCCTTGCCAGCCGCCCCGCCCAGCGATCTCGAGGCGTTTGACGAGGTTGCCGCCAGCCGGATGCGCTATACTTACCCGTCACTGCCGGACCGGCTGGTGGCCCGCTTAGGTGCGCGGCGCTTTGAGTTTGTCGAAGAAGTGAGGGAGCGCAGGCAGTGGTGGAGCGGCGGGCTGATCTTGGCCCGCAAGGGGGCCCGGGTCCTCGTTCGCTGCGACCCGCAAGTCCGACAGGTGTTACTCACCGTTATCGGTCCCACCCCACCTCGCCGTCAGCTCGCCGCCCTGTGCCAGGAGGAAATGCGCGACCTCCACGCTGAATTCCCCGGCCTGGAACCGGTCGCGGAAACGCTGCGGCGGGACGAATGGGTGCCTATTGTGCCATGATTCCGGCTTGCCAGTGGCCGGTCTGCGCGACAGCTTGCGGGCATGTCCCTTGTGCTTGCCTCTGGATCCCCCCGCCGCCGCGACCTGCTGGCGCAAGCTGGGCTAGTGTTTGATGTGGTGGTCTCCCCCGCGGAGGAAATTCACGATCCAACGCTGCCGCCAGATTGCCTGTGCGAGGGCAATGCCAAGCTTAAAGCCGCCGCAGTGGCCCTCAGTCACCCGCACGCCACCGTCATCGGTGCGGATACCCTGGTGTTCATCGATGCCGATGCGCTGGGCAAACCTGCCGATCTGGACGAGGCGCGGGCGATGTTGCGGCGCTTGTCCGGGCGTGCCCACATCGTCTGCACCGGCGTCTGCGTAATCCGGCCCGGCGGCTCGATCCACACGTTTCATGAGCTGTCCGAGGTGGTTTTCCGGGTGCTCGACGAGGCGGCCATCGACGCCTATTTCCTCTTGGTCAATCCGCTCGACAAGGCTGGAGCCTACGGCATTCAGGCCCATGGCGAACGGATTGTGGCGGAAATTCGCGGTAATATTGACAATGTGATGGGCTTGCCCGTGACCCGGCTGTTGGAGGTGCTCGGCACCGCGGGTCACTTGGGCTAGGGAGCCACCACATTCTTGTGGTGGTAGTGGAAGGGCAGCCCATGAGTAAGCGTCGAAGACTCTCATTCATGGCCGGTCCTTCCGCACGACGACCATAAAGTCGTCGCTCCCTAACGGGTCGCATCGGGGCCAAGTGACTCGGAAGATCGAGGCTTATTTTAGCCGCCGCCATTCTGCAGCTCTGGCCTCACACGCCTAACTGGCGTGCTGCTTGCAGGGTATTGTGCATAAGCATCGCGATGGTCATCGGGCCTACGCCGCCGGGCACCGGCGTGATTGCCGCACACAAGGGCGCCACTTCCTCGTACGCCACATCTCCAGTGAGCCGGTAGCCAGACTTTTTGCTAGCCTCGGCCACCCGGTTGATGCCCACGTCGATGACCACCGCGCCGGGTTTGATCCAGCTGGCTTTGACCATCTCGGGGCGACCCACCGCAGCGATGAGGATATCGGCGCGGCGGCAGATGGCGGGCAAGTCGCGGGAGCGTGAATGGGCGATGGTGACGGTGGCGTTGGAGTGTTTGGAGACGAGCAGCAGGGCCAGCGGTTTGCCGACGATCATGCTGCGGCCTATGATCACCGCTTCCGCGCCGGCCGTGGTCACACCGGCCGAATCCAGCAATTTGATGCATCCTGCAGGCGTGCACGGCACAAATCCCGTGGGATCCTCCAGCACCAGCTTGGCTACGTTTTCCGGATGGAAACCATCGACGTCCTTGCGCGGATCGATCGCGCGGATGATCGCCGCTTCGTCGATGTGTTTGGGTGGTGGCGACTGAACGAGGATGCCGTGGATGGCGGGGTCGGCATTGAGCTGGCGCACCACCTCCAACAATTCCTGCTGGGTGGTGGCGGCGGGCAGCTCGATTTTACGCGAGTAAAACCCCAGCTCCGCACAAGTGCGCGCCTTCGATCCGACGTAAACTTGTGAGGCCGGATCCTCTCCGACGAGCACAACGGCCAAGCCAGGGGTGATGCCGAGGGCGTGCAATGCGGCGGTCTCGCCGCGGCATGCGTCGAGTACGCTGGCGGCGAGGACTTTTCCATCGAGGATGCGAGGTGGGTTCATGGTGGCTGAGCGAATGGATAGCGCAATCCGCCCGCCGGCACAGCAGCAATTTTCCCCAATCCCATAATATTCCCGGCAGTAAGTGAAATCGCAACGCGGAGGCGCAGAGGTAGGGGAGTGGAGCGCGGAGACTTTTTTGGGGTTGGCAAAAAAACCACCTGGAATTTCCGCCCTGCTATCCAATGATGGCTCTCGATATCTATCCAGCGGCCATCTCTGCGCCTCTGCGTTTCGCTGCTAACGAAACCCACAGGGCCCAGGACTATTCCCCTGTCCCGTCGCCAGGCAATTCGCGTGGGGCAGCGGCGGATGGTTGCAAGTACTGCTCGACAGGAAAAATCCAGAACGTGGCGTGGCTGAGGCGCAGCAAGCGGCGCAGGGTGCGCGGGCTAACCGCTTGGTGGCGGGTGAGGCGGTCGAGGCAGGAGTCGGCGAGGGCTTGTTGATCGGGTGGATAATAGTCGCGTTTGAGATAATAGATGGCGCGCTTGAGGACCCGACCGCTGCGCGTTTCACTGATTTGGGAGCGCGCATCAACCAGAAACCGCTGCGGCTTGTGCCGATAGAGGATGCGCCGGGAAATGTTATAGATGGTGTGGTTGGTAAATGCCACCTTGTGGTAGCGGTACTCCCGATAGGGCGGAAATATATCGAAGGCCATGCGCACCGCCTCGGCTTGTCCAAAGCCTGCCGCGCCGGTTTCTAACGACCAGATGGTGTAGCCGATCACCCGCCCGCCGTCGCTTTCATCCTTGGGATCAAACACGCTGAAAAGGTGGAACCCCATCACGTGATTGGGCAGGGTGGGAATGGATAAAATTTCCAAAATCCCGCCACCCGGCAGCGTGGCAAACCCATGCTCGGCCTGGTGTTGATGCTCGCGCATGTTGGCTATGTGGTGGTGGTCGAAATAGCCTGCCATGTTAGGCATTTGCCACAGTTCGCGAGCGAAGCGGCTCAGTTCGGCAGCGGCTTGGCTGGTGCCGAGCGGATAGAGGCGGATTTCCCGCTGGCCGAGGATGTCGTGATGCCATATCCGCGCGCGTTCCTGGTGGGCGCGCCGCGCGGTTTGGATCGCCCGTTGGAGATTGGCAGCCATCGTCTAAATTTCTTTTACACCAGCCAGCAAAGCAAGCGAATTTAATCCGAGCGCCGAAGTTGGATTCCAGGTGCCGGATAGATTAACCGCCGATTACACGGATTTCACCAATTGAAGTAGTGGGCATTCCATGTGCCAGCGCTCACGCCAAAGGTAAATTGGCGTAGGCATCGGTGGTGGCTTGGCCGCTCAGATAAGCGTGGGTGTTATTTGATAGGGAGGGATCGAGGGTGACACCCGGCATAACTGCCGCAGCGCCGGTTTTTTACTGCAGGCGCACCGGCGTGTGCTAGCTTGGCGGCATGCGCTTGCAACGCTGGATGGTCATGATGGTGTGGCTCGCCCTGGGCTGGGCGGGCCGTTGTGCCGCGATTATTTTTTTGGCCACCGGTGATGCGCAACACAACACCACCACCCCTGGTGATAACTCAGGTTGGCAATATGAGGGGAAGTTTCACGAATTCCTCGGCGTGCCCATTGCTCCGTTTTTTTTCATCACCGCTCAACACATCGGCGGCAGCGTGGGTGATGTGTTCGATTTTCACGGCGATCATTTTACGACCATCGCGGTGCATAACAGCCCGAGCACCGATCTGCGGATTTGGGAGGTGGATCATGCCATGGCGTTTCCGACCTATGCAGCGCTGTCCAGCGGCGCGGCGGAGCGGGTTGGCGCCACTGTGACGGTTTGCGGGCGGGGTACCCAACGCGGAGCGGAAGTGGTGGTTGGCGGCGAGGCCAAAGGCTGGCTCTGGGGCCCCGGGGATCAAGTCGAGCGCTGGGGACGCAACACGTTGGTCAATACGGTTAGTGTGACGGGCCTCGGCGAGTTGCTCTACTGCGAGTTCAACCATCCCGGGGTGGCGGACGAATGTCATCTCTCCGTAGGGGATTCCGGCGGCGGCATGTTTGTGCTGGAGGACGGACTGTGGCGCTTGGCGGGCATTCACTACGGGGTGGACGGGCCGTTTCGTGACGGTGCATCGGGCAGCCCATTCATGGCGGCGCTATATGATATCGGCGGGTTGGAAGTTCAGAACCCGGGCTGGATGCTCATTCCAGAACAGACGGACAACATCCCGTCGAGTTTCTATAGCTCGCGCATCGCGGCTTCACTTGCCTGGATTATGACCATAGCCGGAATTGCCGACTTGAGTGTGCTCGCACCTGAATCCTATGCTGCCTGGCAGCGGCTCTATTTCACTCCCGAGCAAATCGCCGCCCCGGCCAGCTGCGGTCCTGCGGCCGACTTTGATCGAGACGGCATCAGCAATTTGCTGGAGTTTGCCTTCAATTTGGATCCAACCTTCAATGAAGCTGTTAGCATGCAAGCGGACACCGGCTTGCGCGGCCTGCCGATCGGTTATGTGGAAACCACCGACGGCAACGCCCGCCTCACCCTGGAATATGTCCGCAGAACCAGCGCGAGCGCTGCGGGCCTAATATATACCCCGCAGTTTTCCTCTAACCTGATAGATTGGCACAGCCTAGGCACGGCAACCGTCACCCCGATCAACCCGCGCTGGGAACGGGTCAAGGTCGCGGATTTACTAACCACATCGGAGGCCCCCATCCGGTTTGCACGGCTCAGCGTGGCGCTGGCGGAATGAGTGGCTAATGAATTTTAGGGATGGTTCGTGACGAAGACGCAAGACGCAAGACTGCAAGACCCAAGACAAGACAAGAGAGCGCAGCGCTTCTACATCGGCTCTTCTCTTGGGCCTTGCCGTCTTGAGTCTTCTCCTCAGGTTTCTTTGCCACAATTCACCGAAACTCGGTGGTTTCTCGGCTCGATTCGCCTTAGCTTCACGGGCATGCCCTTGACGGCGGGTCGTGATCGTTCTGACGCTCTGGGCATGCACCCGCTTGACACCGGGGAGACCGCATTTCATCCTGTGCACTGTCTCCACAACCCCATGCCACGCGAATTATCCCGTCGGCATCCTTTTTCTAACAAGCCAACCACATGCAATCCGAGTCATCACCTTCGTGGCCGAAAGGCTTTTGGAACCTGATGTTCACGCAGTTTCAGGGGGCGTTTTCCGACAACGCGCTGCGTTGGCTGGTGATCTTTCCGGTGCTCGCATCACTCACCTTGAGCGATGCTGAGAAAAATGGCTTTGCGTCGCAGGCATCGTTGCTTTTCGCAGTGCCATTTTTGTTGTTTTCAACGCTAGGCGGCTGGCTGGCTGACCGCTTTAGCAAGCGCGCAGTGATGATCGGAGTGAAGTTCGGAGAGATCGCCATCATGGGAGTTGCGGCGCTGGCGCTGGCTTGGGAGCAGCCGCTGTGGCAACTGGCCGCCATCTGTCTGATGGGGGTTCACAGCACGTTTTTCGCCCCGGCGAAGTATGGCATCATGCCAGAGGTATTGCGTCCATCGCAACTCGCCGCCGGCAACGGCATCCTCGAGTTGCTCACCTTCATCGGCATCATTCTGGGCACCTTCGCCGGCGGTTGGCTCGCTGAATCCCTCGCCCATCGCCAGGTCTGGTCCGGCATTATTCTCGCCGCGCTGGCCAGCGTCGGCTGTCTGGTTAGCCTCGGTATTTTCAAGGTTCCGGCCGCCGATCCCACCCGCAAATTCAACCCTAACATACTCGGCGAGATCTGGAGCAACCTGCGAATTATGCAAACCGACCGCGACCTGTGGCGGGCCAATTGGGGCAACACCGCGTTTTTTTTCGTGGCCACGCTGGTGCAGATCAACCTCGCCCTCTACGCCCAAAAAGTCTTTCACCTCAAACCCACTGATCAGGCATGGCTGCAGGCCGCACTGAGCCTCGGCATCGGCGTTGGCAGCTTGCTGGCCGGCCGCCTCTCACGCGGCCGCATCGAGTATGGTCTCATTGCGCCGGGTGCCACACTCATGGCCTTGGCGGGCCTGTGGCTCGGTTGGCCCGGCCTTGGCAAGCCGGCATTCACGGCAGCGCTATCGTTGTTAGGTTTGGGCGGCGGTTTGTTTATCGTGCCGATCGTTTCGGTGCTGCAACACCGGCCCTCGGCGCAAACCAAGGGTGCCGTGCAAGGTGCCGCGAGTTGGCTGTCATGGGTTGGTATTGCCGCCGCCGCCATCACGCAGACGTTGCTATCTGGCCCAGCTCATCTCAGCTACAACCAAGTCTTCTGGGTTTGCGGCGCGGTGGCGGCGGTGGCTGGCGGCTTCGTCACTTGGTCGCGGCCGCGGGCGCTGCCGCTGATGCTCGCCAGCTGGCGCCAGCGCGGCGAAAGAGGTGGCCCCTAGAGAGCCGCCACATTCCTGTGTTGGTAGCGGAAGTGTGGTCCATGAGTGTGCCAAAAGTTCGGTTCATGGGCAGTTCTTCCACTCGCCGACATTAAGGTCGTCGCTCCTCATGACGACAAAATGTCGTCGCTCCTCACGCCAGCGAGGGCTCCGCCACGAGAAACCCGTCCTCATCGAACCAACAACCGTCGGGCAAGGCCAGTCCTTCAGCAGGCGCGGCCGGGCCATGAACTAACAGCTCGCCGGCGGCCGTGCGGGTCATAAACCAGCCCGGCAGCAAGCGGCCCCAGGTGCCCGGCTTGCGGCCGGCCTGTACGTCTTTGACGTCTGGGACCGGCGGCGGATCGGGCATCGACATGGCCACCACCACGCCGGCCACCGCCAGGCACGGGCAATGCAGCACGCCGGGCAGGTCTAACGGCATGGTGGCCTGCGTGCCGAAGTCGTAAAACACCAGCGGGTTGGCTGAGGCCGATGCGGATGTTAGGGCTGTGCGCAGCGTGTCGCCGCCGACCCACGGGCCGGCGGCATTCTGCGGCAAGGTGGGGTGCCACTGCGGAGGGGCCTGATAGAGTTCAGCAAAAGTCGAGAATAGTCCCGGCAGCGCATCGGCGGTCACGTCGCCAGCGAGCACACAAAACCGCGCGCGCCGCTGCAGCGCGGCGACCTGGCCGAGCTGATAGCCATTGATCCACATTCGCCGCCGCGCATCCCCATCCAGTAGTTGCGTTGCCCCGTCGCCACGCGGCACCCGCAGCCGCCAGCCAAGCGTGCTGAAGCGGGCGTCGATCGCCTCGGCGGACGCTTGCAGCAGGGCGTCGCGCAGGCCGTCGAGGTCGGCGGCGGCGGCCGCGATAGGTGTGCCGAATGCTACGCTTAGGCCATGCCGCAGCCCTTGATAGGGCCACTTGCGGAAAAACCGGCCGCGCTCAAACGAGAAGATCGAGCCCCACGAGCCGTCGCACCACAGCGGCAGCAAGGGATAGCCGGCTTTCCTGGCGATGAGTTCGAAGCCGCGCTGCAGTTTGCACAGCGTGCCGGTGCGCGTCAATTGGCCCTCGGGAAATAGGCACACCGCGTCGCCCTGCTGCAGCGCCGCAATGATGCTGCGGATCGCCTCGCGCGGTTGCTGCTGGCTGATGCTGAGCGTATCAAAAAGTCTGACAAACCGCCGCACCGCAGGTTGCTGCATATAGGTGTCTTCCATCACGAAGCGCACTGGCCGACCGCACGCAGCAGCAATGAAAAACGCGTCGGCATAGGTCACATGATTGGGCAATAACAGCACCCCGCCGTGGGGCGGTAGATTTTTGAATTGGATCGTGCGAACTTGATAGATAGAACGCACCAGGGTGGTGGCTAACAAGCGCAGGAAGTGTCCCGGCATCAGGCGGATGTTCACCAGGGTCATCAGCGCGCACAGCAAGCCGGCGACGGCGATTTGAATGCGCAGTCCAGCCAGCGCGTCGAGCCCGCAATGGTGGCTGATCCAGCCGAGCGCCTCGATAAGTCCGGCGGCGAGGATTCCTGCGAAACAATCCTGCAGATTCACTGCAGATTGTAATTCGCCACGCTTGCCTGCCGGATAGCGGTCTTGCACCCAGGCATTGAGCGGTGCCAAGTACACCGCCGCGCTCATGGCTAACAAAACCAGCAGTGCATAAAACCCGCCTCCCCCTACCGGCAGAGTGGCAATTAGCAAGGCCAGAATCGCCATGGCCACCCCGGCTACCGGCACCCAGCCCAGTTCGATGCGTCGCCGCAATAACACGGCAGCCAGGCCGAAGCCGGCGATCATACCTAATGAGGCTGCCGCCATGAACTCCGACGCCAAGGTGCCAAAGCCGCCGTGGCCGCCGGTCAGCGCTTTGGCCAGTTTCACCGACCACAGGTTGAGGAAAGTGACCAGACCCCAGAAAAACGCCATGCCTAACGAGGCGCGGCGCAGCGGCGCATCCCGCCACAAGTCCTTGAGATGGGCGAAATGCTGCAGCAACAGCGCTCGCTGTAGCGGCACCCCGCCATGCGGGGGCACCCGCGGCACGATCCACGCCATGGCCAAGGCCGGCAGCGAGCACAGCGTGAGGATGAGCAGCGGCAGCAGCGCCGCATCCCAGGCCACCGCCTCGTTGCCACCCATCGCCCGGTAACGGGTATCATAGATCCAGCCCGCCAGAATCTGCCCCGCCAACATTCCCAACATCGAAGTCATTTGTTGGATGCCGGAGGCGAAGCCGAGATGCCGCGATCCTAGCAATTCCTTGTTGCAGCCGATCTTCGCCGGGCTTAGAAACGCCGCCTGAGTAGCCAGGGAAAAAAAGCCGACCATGGCCACCGGCATGTTGTGCAAGCACACTGCAGCGCAGATCGCGGCGAGCACGAGCGCCTGGGCCAGGGCCGCACCTAACATTACATCGCGTTTTGCGTGGCGGTCGCTCATCCAACCGGCCAGCGGCGCGAACAAAACATAGGGCAAGGCGATTAAAATAGCGGCCCAGCTTTCCACTGCGACGCCGACCGCGCCGCCGAGGGACACCAACATGAATTGGGCGACCTTGTCATTGAAGGCGTTCTGCGCCTGTTGCACGATCATGCTCCAAAATCCCAGCCAATGACGGCGGGAGGGGGTATCAGTGCATGAATCGTCAGGCGTCATAAGGAGTCACCCCAATTCTGTTCAATTAAGAAATTCGAACCGCAGATGGACGCCGGTGGGCGCAGATTTAGGCAGATGGGAAGAGCCGATGAGATTGTTGGGTTGTTGGCAGGCAGCAAAAACTCAATTTCACCTCTTATCCCTTCTTTATCCGCGTCCATCGGCGTCAATCTGCGGTTTGATTGCTGAAATCTTCAGTGAATGATACCTGAGTAGTAACAAAATCTTTTCGCTTCATGCTTAATTGAACAGGATTGGGCATCCCGCGTCTCAGCGCACCCGTTCCAATAACCATGCCAGCAAGGTGGCCACGGGCAGGCGTTCCTGTTCCATGGAATCGCGGTGGCGGATGGTTACGGTGTCTTTCAGGGCGTCGCCATTTTCGCCGAGGGTGTCGAAATCCACGGTGATGCAGAACGGAGTGCCGATCTCGTCCTGGCGGCGGTAGCGCCGGCCGACCGCGCCGCCGTCGTCGTAGAACACGTTCATCCAGGGTTGGAGTTGCTTTTGGATAGAGCGCGCGATGCTTACCTGTTCCTCGTTTTTCTTGAGCAGCGGGAAGATGCCGACTTTGATGGGGGCCATGCGCGGGACGAAGCGCAACACGGTGCGGACGTCCTCCTTGCCCTTCTCGTCGGTTAGAATCTCCTCGTCGAAAGCCTCGCAGATGAGGGCGAGCACGGTGCGGTCGCAGCCGGCGGACGGTTCGACGACGTGGGGCAGGAAGCGTTCCTTGGTTTCCTCGTCGAAGTAGACCAAGGATTTGCCGGCGCCTTTTTCGTGCACCTTGAGGTCGTAATCGGTGCGATAGGCGACGCCTTCCAACTCTTGGATGCCGAAGGGAAACTCGTATTCGATGTCGTAGGTTTTTTTCGAATAGAATGCGCGCTCGCCATCCGGCACATCGAGAATGTGGAGTTTTTCGCGGGGAATGCCGATCTCAGCGTAAAACTTGAGACGCTCTTCCAGCCACTCGTCGGTGAGTCGCATGCCGTCGTCGGGGTGGCAGAAGTACTCGATTTCCATCTGCTCAAACTCGCGTGAGCGGAAGGTGAAGTTGCGCGGGTTGATCTCATTGCGAAACGACTTGCCGCACTGCGCGATGCCGAAGGGCAGTTTCACTCGATTGGAATCGAGCACGTTTTTGTATTGCACGAATATCGATTGTGCGGTCTCGGGGCGCAGGTAGGCGATTTGGTCGCCGGTGGCACCGAAGTTCGTCTGCAACATCAGGTTGAACTGGCGCGGCTCGGTGAGCAGGGATCCATTGTCGGGGTTGTACTGGGTGGAGCCTACAACAATTTCGCTGGTTTCACCCGTTAGAACCAAATTTTTCAGGAGTTCCTTGGGGGTGTATGGCGTGGCTGGGAGCGCCTCGCCGAGGTCGGCGCCAGCCAGCGGAGGCACGGCCGTGGCAGGCTGTAATGTGCCGGCGGCAAATTGCGCATAGTATTCTCTAGCGGTTTTTCTGACCTTGGATTCGTCGAAGCCAGGAAGCATTAAAACCGAGTATGGCCGGTCGGTTTGCCAAGATGTCCCCGGCAGGCTCGCGCCATGGAAGTGAAAAACCGTGCCGTCTTGTGCCGGGATTTGGTCGGCCCGCAGTCGGGCCTTGGATAGCAGGCAATCGCACATGGGGTCGGAAAACCCGCCGACGTGGCCGGAAGCCACCAGCACTTGTTCCATGGTGAGGATGGCGCCGTCCATGCCGAGGACGTCGTCGCGTTCCTGGACGGTTTTGCGCCACCAATAGTCTTTGAGATTGCGTTTTAATTCGGCACCCAGCGGACCGTAATCCCAGCAACCGTTGAGGCCACCGTAAAGTTCGCCGGCTTGGAAAATCAAGCCGCGGCGCTTGCACAGGGAGACGATTTTTTCCATGCGGGCGGGATCGGTGCTGTCTTTGTTGGCCATGGGGGATCGGAGGTCGGTGAGTCGAGGCGCGGATCCAAGCAGGCTTGCGCCCGCTCTGCAAGGCGCGATTGTCTGGCCGCCCTTGCGCAGCTAAGGGGCTCAGTAGGCATAGCGGCAGCGCAAGAACCTCAGCGATTGACTCTGCTAGCTTGTATCTATCAGACGCTCGCCAGCAAGCTGCCGCGGGGAGTGCGGAGTGCGGAGTGCGGAGTGCGGGGGCTTGCCCCCGCCCTGGTCGGGGCGGGCTTGCCCGCCGTGGGGCGGAGCCGTGCATGAGGTGCCGCTGTGATGCACACACGCCAGCAAGCTGGCTAGCTAGGGCGGTGGCGAGCCACCGCACTCCTAGGCGCAC
>Ga0114962_10000748_pt1 | contig 28322 bp, 27 predicted proteins | sample C_130820_MF_Meta_FD_87017 | JGI IMG/M metagenome (GOLD analysis project Ga0114962, IMG submission 87017) | Freshwater microbial communities from Lake Croche, Canada to study carbon cycling - C_130820_MF_MetaG | ecosystem: Environmental > Aquatic > Freshwater > Lake | place: Lake Croche, Canada...
AACAAGAAACAACAAGAAACAACAAGAAACAACAAACAAGCTAGAGAAACTGATGACATCATTATTTCAAGACCAGATCATATTAGTAACAGGAGCTTCGCGCGGTATTGGTCAGGCGATTGCCCAAAACTTTGCCGAGCAAGGTGGTTTCGTGATTGGAACAGCCACCACCGAGCCAGGTGCGCAGGGAATTACTCAGGCGCTAGCAGCCAGCTCTGCAATTGCGGTTGCTGGGCGAGGACTGGTTTTGAACGTAAATGATCCGAAGGCGTGTGAGGCGATTATTGAACAGGTTGTGAAGGAGTATGGCGGCTTAAACGTCCTGGTTAATAATGCAGGGATCACGCGTGATCAATTAGCGATGCGTATGAAGGATACAGACTGGGATTGCGTGATTGACACCAACTTAAGTGCCGTATTTCGGCTATCGCGGGCTGTTTTAAGGCCCATGATGAAGGCTAAGGGGGGCAGAATCGTTCATGTAACCTCAATTGTTGGTCATATGGGCAATGCTGGGCAGGCAAATTACGCTGCAGCCAAAGCTGGGGTAGCTGGCATGAGTCGCGCTTTAGCTCGGGAAATTGGGAGCAGAAATATTACGGTAAACTGCGTTGCACCCGGTTTTATTGACACGGATATGACACGTGAATTATCCGAAGATCAGCAAAATGCCTTAAAAATCAACATTCCTTTGGGGCGTTTAGGGACCCCACTCGATGTTGCTCAGGCGGTATGTTTTTTAGCTTCTAGTCAGGCAGGATATATCACTGGAGCTACTTTGCACGTTAATGGCGGTTTATATCTCGCATAAGAGCTCCCGATACTGATAAAATACTTGTAATTTAACAACGCCCTTGGAGGGAACAGATGGACAATATTGAACAACGCGTTAAGAAAATTGTGGCTGAGCAGTTAGGAGTCACAGATGCAGAGATTAAAAACGAATCTTCATTCGTCAACGATCTTGGCGCGGATTCGCTTGATACTGTTGAATTAGTAATGGCTTTAGAAGATGAGTTTGGAATTGAAATTCCTGACGAAGAGGCTGAAAAAATTACTACTGTGCAATTAGCAATTGATTTTGCAACTTCGAAAGCTCAAGGCTAAGTTCTGTGCCTTACGCAAGAGGCCAACGCCGGGTAGTAATCACTGGTTTAGGGTTAGTTAGTCCTGTTGGTAACCAAGTTGGTATCGCTTGGGAAAATTTGTTAGCTGGTAAGTCTGGTATAGCCAATTTAACCAAGTTTAATCCGCAGGGTTTATCAGTCCAATTCGGTGGTGAGGTCAAAGACTTCCAAATCGAGGACTATATTTCTGCTAAAGAAGCGCGCCACATGGATAGTTTTATCCATTATGGAATTGCCGCTGGGACTCAGGCCTTTGCTGATAGCGGCCTTGTGATCTCTGAAGAAAATACGCAACGGGTTGGTGTGATGGTTGGGTCAGGCATTGGTGGTTTACCGATGATTGAAGCCACGCATCAGGATTACACCACGCGGGGTGCGCGGCGGATTTCACCTTTTTTTGTTCCTGGATCAATTATTAATATGATTTCTGGGCATTTAAGTATTAACCTCAATTTGCAAGGGCCTAATTTGGCCGCGGTAACTGCTTGCACGACTGGTTTACACAGTATTGGTTTAGCTGCTCGCTTAATCCAGTATGGTGATGCCGATGTGATGCTAGCAGGTGGTGCGGAGTCGACGATTTCACCTTTAGGGATTGGTGGATTTGCAGCGGCTCGGGCGCTATCTATTCGCAATGATGATCCGATGACCGCATCAAGGCCTTGGGACAGAGATCGGGACGGTTTCGTTCTTGGTGAGGGTGGTGGCGTCATGGTTTTAGAGGAGTATGAGCATGCTGCAGCAAGGGGTGCTCGTATTTATGCAGAGTTAATTGGTTTTGGCATGAGTGGTGATGCGTTTCATATGACAGCGCCGAACTTGGAAGGCCCTAAGCGGTGTATGGTTAATGCGCTTAAAGATGGCGGTATTAATCCTGATCAGGTGGGATACATTAATGCCCACGGAACATCTACCCCTTTAGGTGATAAGAACGAGACTGAGGCCATTAAAGCGGCTTTTGGTTCGCACGCAAAAAAGATGATTGTGAACTCGACGAAGTCGATGACTGGGCATTTGTTGGGCGGTGCGGGTGGCTTAGAGTCGGTGATTACAGTCTTATCGTTGTACCATCAAAAGTCTCCACCGACGATTAACCTCTTAAATCAAGACCCGGAATGTGACTTAGATTACTGTGCCAATGAGGCAAGAGACGTCCAGATGGATATTGCGGTTAAAAACAATTTCGGCTTTGGTGGAACGAATGGCACGCTAGTGTTCAAAAGAATTTAAAATAGAATCTTTATTTTAATTATTGACGCTATCAAATATTTTTTTATGAAACTCTCTGACTGGCTGTATAGTCCATTGCGACTTGCTTTTTTTACGGCACTGCTAATTTTTGCTGGGACCATGCCGGTTTTGGCCCAGCTTGATGTTAATAACCCGAATAATCCCAACAGCCCTAATTTTAGGCGTTTTCCCGATTTTGCAGACTTAGTAGAAAAAGCGAGTCCAGCAGTTGTCAACATCCGGACCACGGAAAAAGTTGCGGTTTATCAGATGCCTTCGAACATCACCCCGCAAGATCAGGCAGAGTTTTTAAGGCGTTTTTTTGGAATTCCATTGCCGGCGCAACCCAATCCAAGTCCCCCACCCAAAGGGCAAACACCAGGGGGGCAGTCTCAAGAACAAAATCGGGGGACTGGTTCAGGTTTTATCATGGACTCAAATGGGTATATCCTGACTAACGCCCATGTGATTGAAGGGGCAACGACGATTTATGTCACTCTGACAGACAAGCGCGAGTTTAAGGCTAAGTTGATTGGCTCAGACCCTCGGACAGATGTTGCCTTAGTAAAAATTGAGGCCAGTAATTTGCCGAAGTTACCAGTTGGGGATTCTTCTCGAGTGCGGGTTGGCGAGTGGGTTTTAGCGATTGGGTCGCCGTTTGGGCTTGATAATACTGTAACAGCCGGGATCGTATCTGCTAAGGGACGCGAGACTAACGATAGCATTACGCCCTTTATACAGACGGATGTAGCGATCAACCCGGGTAATTCCGGAGGGCCGCTGATCAATACGCGGGGCGAAGTTATTGGGATTAACTCACAGATATATAGTAAATCGGGCGGGTACATGGGCATTTCCTTTGCCATTCCGATTGATGAGGTGATCCGTATTTCTGAGCAGTTAAAGGTGAATGGACGGATTGTTCGAGGCCGAATTGGGGTGACTATTACTGAGCTCACCAAGGAGTTAGCTGAGAGTATTAATTTCGTTGGTCGGCGAGGTGTTTTAATTCGAGCGGTTGAGCAAGGTGCTCCAGCGGCCTTAGCAGGCTTAGAGGTGGGTGATGTAATCACCAAGATTAACGAAAAAGAGATCGAGCGAGGTGTTGATTTAACCCGCTCGATTAGTGAAATTAGGCCTGGTACTCGGGCCAGATTACAAGTTTGGCGCAAAGGCAGCAACCGTGAGGTAAATGTCATGGTTGTGGAGATAGAGCCGCCACGTAGTCCTAAACCATTACAATAACCTTAGACGTCTTATTGCAGCCCAATATGGTGTTGTGTTGTGGCAAGCCGTTTAAAGGAATTCATGAAACAAATACGAAACTTTTCTATCATCGCCCATATTGATCATGGCAAATCAACCTTAGCAGATCGCATTATTCAATTATGTGGGGGTTTGTCTGATCGCGAGATGCAAGAGCAAGTGCTCGACTCGATGGATATTGAAAAAGAGCGCGGGATCACGATTAAGGCTCAGACAGCTGCTTTGAGTTATCAAGCCCGAGACGGGCAGCTATATTATTTAAATTTGATAGATACCCCGGGCCATGTAGATTTCTCCTACGAGGTGAGTCGATCTTTGTCGGCATGTGAAGGTGCTTTATTGGTTGTTGATGCTAGCCAAGGGGTTGAGGCGCAGACCGTTGCGAACTGCTATACCGCTATTGAATTGGGTGTTGAAGTAGTACCTGTTCTCAATAAAATTGATTTACCCTCAGCCGACCCGATCAAAGCGAGTCAAGAGATTGAGGACATTATTGGGATTGATGCCACGGACGCTGTCACTTGTTCAGCCAAGACTGGCCTTGGCGTAGCGGACGTGATTGAGCGTTTAATTGCTTGCGTGCCTGCGCCGATTGGAGATCCGAGTGCGCCATTGCAGGCTTTATTAGTCGACTCTTGGTTTGATAATTATGTTGGTGTGGTGATGTTGGTTCGAATCAAGAATGGCACCTTGCGTCCCAAAGATCGTATTTTGTTGATGGCAAATGGCTCGTCACATTTAGTGGACCATGTTGGGGTATTTACACCAAAATCGATTGATCGAGCAGAGCTTTGCGCTGGCCAGGTAGGCTTCATCATTGCTGGTATTAAAGAGTTAAAGGCTGCCAAAGTGGGTGATACGATCACACACGCTCCAGGTCAGCAAGGCCGAGTTCCGGCGCTTGAGCCTTTACCAGGATTTAAAGAAGTCAAGCCACAGGTCTTTGCGGGTTTATATCCAGTGGAAGCTAATCAGTATGAAGCCTTACGCGAGTCCTTAGAAAAACTCAAATTAAATGATGCCTCTTTGCAGTACGAGCCAGAAGTTTCTCAAGCCTTGGGCTTTGGTTTTCGTTGTGGTTTTTTAGGTTTATTGCATATGGAAATTGTGCAAGAGCGGTTGGAGCGCGAGTTTGACATGGATTTAATTACGACTGCCCCGACGGTGGTTTACCAAGTCGAGTTAAGTGATCAAAGCAAAGTAACGGTTGATAACCCGTCCAAGATGCCAGAGCCTAGTAAGATTGCAAACGTTTTAGAGCCGATTGTCGTTGTAAATTTATACATGCCCCAGGAGTATGTGGGCGCGGTCATTACCTTATGTACTGGCAAGCGTGGGGTACAGACCAATATGCAATATTTGGGTCGGCAGGTGCAATTAACCTATGAAATCCCGATGGCTGAGATTGTGATGGATTTTTTTGATCGCCTGAAATCGATTTCGCGGGGATATGCTTCGATGGATTATGAGTTCAAAGAATATCGCCCATCGGATGTAGTGAAGGTTGATATTTTAATTAATGGCGATAAGGTTGATGCCTTATCGATTATTGTGCATCGAAGTAATAGTCAGTATCGTGGCCGAGAGGTGGTTTCTAAGATGCGTGAGATTATCCCCAGACAGATGTTTGATGTGGCGATTCAGGCGGCGATTGGGAGTGGGATTATTGCTAGAGAAAACGTGAAGGCCTTACGTAAAAATGTTTTAGCAAAGTGCTATGGTGGCGACATCTCGCGCAAACGTAAGTTATTAGAAAAACAAAAAGCGGGTAAGAAGCGCATGAAACAAATTGGCAACGTGGAGATTCCGCAAGAGGCATTTTTAGCGATATTACAGGTGGAGGATAAATGAGTATTTGGGCGAATATTGGCCAGCATTTTGCGAAGATTTTATTATTTTTATTTGTCTTTTGCGGTTTGATTTGGGTCATTGACAAACTTTTTTTGGCCAAGAGGCACCGCGCACTAGGGATTCAAAAGCGCCCTATCTGGTTGGAGTTTACGGCGGATTTATTTCCAATTATTGCGTTTATCTTTGTCTTACGGTCGTTTTTGTTTGAGCCATTTAAGATTCCTTCGGGCTCGATGATACCGACCTTACAGATTGGTGATTTTATTCTAGTGAATAAATTTACGTACGGAGTTCGATTTCCGGTAGTTAATAAAAAAATCATTGAGGTAAGCGAGCCAAAACGTGGGGATGTAGTTGTCTTTCGATATCCAGTGGACGAGTCGGTTGATTACATCAAACGGGTGGTTGGTGTGCCTGGAGACGTTGTTGAATATCGCGATAAACGTTTGACAGTGAATGGAATGGCATTGACTTATCAGTCGGTGCCTTATGTTGCGCCGGTTGGCGAAATAGAGCAAACCCAATTGATACAGCAGTTTACTCAAAAGCCATTACAAGCAACGCAGTGGCTTGAATCATCTCCGATGAGCTTAGGTGGTACGGCACATACGATTGAAAATGATCCGCAACGCTCGGGTGGTTTTGCGAGTAATTTTTATCCGGAGCCGCCTTTTGAAAATATGGAAAATTGTCAGTATTCCTATACTGGCTTTACTTGTAAGGTACCCAGTGGGCATTATTTTATGATGGGCGATAATCGGGATAATAGCCTTGACTCCCGATATTGGGGATTTGTTCCTGAGAAGAATTTAGTTGGGCGAGCATTTTTTGTTTGGCTTAACTTTAGTGACTTAAAACGCATTGGTAGTTTTAAATAACGATGGGCGGCCGAATTACAATTGATACTTCGCTTTTGCAAGAGCGTTTAAATTATCGATTTGTCAAACCTGAGTTATTGATGCAGGCTTTGACGCACCGTAGCCATGGCAAGAAAAATAATGAACGCTTAGAGTTTTTGGGTGATTCTATTTTAAATTGTATTGTGGCGGAAATTTTATTTGAAAAATTTAACGATTTAGATGAGGGTGACTTATCCCGGGTACGCGCTAACTTAGTGAAGCAACAGGCTTTATATGAAATAGCGCAGAGTTTATCTTTATCGGATTACTTACGCCTAGGTGAGGGCGAATTAAAAAGTGGCGGCTTTCGTAGGCCATCTATTTTGGCAGACACTCTAGAGGCCATCATTGCGGCGATTTTTATTGAAGCGGGATTTGAAGGTGTGCGCGTGATTCTAAGAAAACTGTACGCGCAAATTTTAGAAAATGTTGATCCAAGAACATTAGGTAAAGACGATAAGACACTCTTACAGGAGTATTTACAGGGGCATCAATTGCCTCTGCCGGTGTATACCGTCACAGCGACTACTGGTGTGGCGCACAATCAACGTTTTGAAGTAGAGTGTGTAGTAGATAGTTTGCAGATTCATGTCTTTGGAGATGGTGCGAGTAGGCGATCAGCCGAACAGTCCGCTGCTAAATTAGCTTTATTAGCAGCTCAAAAAGCGATACCTCAGACTGGTCGAGCGGCCAAGAAAGTATCTTCCAAAAAGAAAAAGAGTTTATTAGAACCTAGTCAAGGTGATGAGCAGCTAAATCTGACCCTGAAAGGGTAGTATGACATTTCATTGTGGTTCCATTGCTTTAATTGGTCGCCCAAACGTTGGTAAATCGACTTTACTCAACGCCTTAGTTGGTCAAAAGATCAGTATTACCTCCCGTAAAGCGCAGACTACTAGGCACCGCATAGCGGGGATTACAACGACAGAAGCTGCACAATTTATTTTCTTAGACACGCCGGGCTTTCAGACAAATTTTATTAGTACCTTAAATAAGTCATTAAACCGGACCGTAACGAATACCTTAGGAGATGTAGACGTCATTTGTTTAGTGATTGAAGCGGGGCAGTTTTCAAAAGATGACGCGCAGGTTTTAGCGATGTTGGGTGCTGATATCCCAGTCATTTTAGTGGCCAACAAATTAGACGTATTTGCCAGCAATTCGGACTCTTTGCACGATCGTGACTACCATTTATTAGAGTTTTTAAAGGAGATGGCAACACGTTTTGAGTTTGCGGAGATTGTCCCGATGACGGCTAAGCATCCTGACGATGTGGCACGCTTGATGGGAACCATTGAGTCGTATTTACCAGAGCGTCCAGCGCTGTATCCAGCGGATACGTTGACCGATCGGAGTGAGCGGTTTTTAGCAGCAGAGATATTAAGAGAGAAGGTATTTCGCCATACTGGCGCTGAGTTGCCCTATGCTAGCTCAGTGGTTATTGAGCAATTTTCGATGGATGGTAAGATGCGTCGGATTGCGGCCACAATCTTAGTGGATCGTGACAGCCACAAGCCAATGGTGATTGGTGAAAAGGGAGAAAAGCTCAAGCGTATTTCAACTGAAGCAAGACTGGATATGGAGAAATTATTTGCTGGTAAGGTGTTCTTAGAGACTTGGGTAAAAGTCAAGCGTGGTTGGGCGGATGATCAAGTTGCATTAAGAGAGCAGGGTTTGGAATAGCGCATGCGGGTGTTTAATGAGCCGGCTTTTGTTTTACATTCGATTCCGTACAAAGAGACGAGTTTGATTTTAGATGTATTTACTAGGCAATTTGGTCGCGTGGCATTAATTGCCAAGGGTGCGAAACGGCCGCATTCTGCTTTGCGGCCAGTTCTTTTACAGTTTCAACCTTTACAAATTCATTTTACGGGTCGTGGTGAGCTCATGACGTTGACGAAGTCAGAATGGATGGGTGGGGTTGTACCATTAATTGGTGATGCCTTGTTGTGTGGTTTTTATATGAACGAGTTAATTGTGAAATTCTTGGCTAGAGAAGACGCCCATGAAACCTTGTTTGATGATTACCACCACACTCTTTTTCAATTATCGATTGAGAAGAGTTCTTTTGAGAAAATTTTGCGTCCATTTGAGATTCGGTTATTACAGGAAGTGGGTTATTGTGCTCCATTAGACATATGTCAGGAATCGGGTGGACCACTAGATTTAGAAAGATATTATGTGTATCAACCTGAGCGCGGTTTGCGGCCAGCTCAGGATCAGGACCCAGCGCATTGGCCGGTAGTTCAGGGTAAATATTTAAATAACTTAGCGCAATTTTGTTTAGAAGATCAGGAGACTTTATCGATGAGTAAGTTACTCATGCGATTTTTACTGGGGCTTAACTTACAGGATCAGGTCTTAACAACGCGCCAAATATTGATTGACTTAAAAAAGATCTAGGTTAACTTGATAGGGATTGTGATGCCAGAAAATCAGATAAAACAGCCGCCAAATAAGACGATTGCCTTAGGCATTAATATTGACCATATTGCAACGCTGCGTAATGCTCGGGGCACGTCCTATCCCGACCCGATTCGTGGCGCTTTAGAGGCGGAGGCCGCTGGCGCTGATTTAATCACCTTGCATTTAAGAGAGGATCGCCGGCATATTCGGGACGCAGATTTATTTGCTTTACGACCATTAATCACCACGCGGATGAATTTAGAATGTGCCTTGACTGCAGAGATGCTTGATATTGCCTGCCGGGTAAAACCTCAGGATGTATGTTTAGTCCCTGAAAAAAGAAGTGAGGTCACTACTGAAGGTGGCTTAGATGTGTTTACGCATCAAGATGCGGTTGCTAGCGCAGTGCGGCGTTTATCGCAAGAGGGTATTACGGTATCGTTATTTATTGATCCGGAGGAATCCGTTTTAGACTTAAGTGCTGCAGTAGGGGTGCAGGTTGTCGAGTTGCATACAGGTGCTTACGCGAATGCCGAGGGAGATGCACAACTGTTCGAGTTAGAGCGCATCAAGCGGGCCGCGCAGTATGCATCTAGTTTGGGTTTAAAGGTCAATGCGGGACATGGCTTACATGAGGCCAACGTGGAGCCGATTGCGGCAATTATGCCAATTGTTGAGTTAAATATTGGGCATGCGATTGTTGCACAGGCTTTATTTAAAGGTTGGCGCCAGGCGATTGGCGATATGCTTGCCATTCTGCGGGTAGCAAGAGCTGGGCTTGGATCATGATGATTGGCATTGGTAACGACTTATTACAGATTTCGAGGATGGCCGCCACCTATGAGCGCACGCAGGGCAGAATTGCCAGTCGTATTTTAGGACCTCTTGAATATGCCGTTTTTCAAGCCAGGTTCAATCGCAACCGTGCGCGAGGAATGGCTTATTTATGTACCCGTTTTGCTGCTAAGGAAGCTTTTTCAAAAGCGATTGGTTTAGGTATGCGTACGCCGATGACTTGGCGCTCTGTACAAATTTTGAATGAGGCGAGTGGCAAGCCCTATTTATTGTATAGTGGCATGCTGGCAAATTGGATGCAGGAGCGGGGCTGGGTTGGTAATGTTACATTAACTGATGAGCAGGAGATGGTTAGTGCTGTAGTGATTGTTACGCGTAGTTAACTTCTAGTATGTAACGAATTTTCGGTGAGAAAATTCGGTTAATTTGATGAAAGAGAGTGTCATGAAGAAAAAGAACTTTGCTCCTGGCCCAGTCCTATTAGATGTTGCAGCTGGTCAATTAAATGCTCAAGATCGGATACGTATTAAACATCCAAAGACTGGTGGGGTCATTTTATTTGGCCGGAATTACGAAAGTAGAGAGCAATTAACTAGCTTAACTCAAGAAATTAAAGCGATACGCCCAGATGTTTTAATTACGATTGATCATGAGGGTGGTCGAGTACAGCGATGTAAGACGGATGGTTTTACCCATTTGCCGGCGATGCGCCGATTAGGCGATATTTGGAGTGGTAGACATTTGCCAGCTGGGCGGAATACGCCAGAGCAAATGGCATTGTTAGCGATTCGAGCGGCGACAGCTGTGGGGTATGTTTTAGCTGCCGAATTACGTGCTTGCGGCGTTGATTTTAGTTTTACCCCGGTCTTAGACTTGGATTATGCCCATAGTCAGGTGATTGGTGATCGAGCGTTTCATGCAGAAGCTAGCGTTGTAACCCTACTTGCGAAGGGTCTTTGTCATGGACTGTTATTAGCAGGAATGAGAAATTGCGGTAAGCATTTTCCGGGACACGGATACGCGAGTGCTGATTCGCATACGCATGTGCCTACGGATGACCGTCCGTTAGAAATGATTTTGCAAAACGATGCGAAGCCCTATGAGGACTTTGGCATGATTTTAGATGCGGTGATGCCTGCCCATGTGGTGTATCAGAAGGTGGACTCCTTACCAGCGGGTTTTTCGAAGAAGTGGTTACAAGAAATATTACGTCAGAGACTTGGTTTTCAGGGGGTGATTTTTAGTGACGACTTATCGATGGAGGGGGCGTCGGTCATGGGGGATGTAGTGGCCGGTGCTAAGGCTGCTTTGGGAGCTGGGTGTGATGCTGTTTTAATTTGTAATCGGCCGGATTTAGCTGACTTATTACTTGATCAATTACCAATGAATAAGACTTCCATGGCTGTCTCTAGGGAGCGCTTAGTTGGTTTATTTCCTAGAGGTCCTGCCTTGGAATGGAAGTCTTTGCAAAACGCGTTGCAATATCAAAAGGCAAAGATGTTTTTACAAAGTTTAGGACTTATCGCAACTATCTCAACTGAGAGCTCCTAAACCCGAGCGTACTTGTCCCCAAGAAAATGCTTGCTAGATGCTTGCTTTAAGTCAATCGCCTGACGGACTAGGTTTGAAGATGGGGCAATACAGTAGATTTGGCAAGCGTTAACTTGGGTTAGATTAATCCAGAGAAATGCTAGTAAATGAAATGCCTGTAAATGTTCACTTGCTAAGGAAACATCAGCAAATGGTAAATTTGCTATTGAAACATCAGCAAATGATATGCTAATAGTCCTAGGTTTTTAATTTTAAGGTTCTTACGGAGCTGTGCAGTCTTAGTTCGCTCGACTTCGATATTCACCAGTACGCGTATCAATTTCGATTTTATCGCCCGTACCGCAAAAGAGGGGAACTTGCAGTTCATAGCCAGTTTCAATTTTGGCCATTTTCAGAACTTTTCCGGAGCTAGTATCCCCTTTAACAGCAGGTTCGGTATAAATAATCTCACGGATAATCATGGTTGGTAAATCAACAGAGAGCGCTTTACCTTCATAGAACACTACTTCGACTGCCATGCCGTCTTGGAGGTAATGCAGGGCATCCCCCATGTTTTCTGCTTCGACTTCGTACTGGTTAAAGTCCGAGTCCATAAAGACATACATCGGATCTGCAAAATAAGTGTAGGTGCAATCCTTTTTCTCGAGCACCACAATATCAAATTTATCGTCTGCTTTATAAATTCCCTCATTAGGTGCCTCGGTCATTAGATTTTTAAATTTCATCTTCACGACAGCGGAGTTTCTACCTGAGCGATTGTATTCGGCGCGTTGCACTACCATCGGTTCGTTATTGATCATGACCACATTCCCTACACGAACATCTTGAGCGATTTTCATCAAACTATTCCTTGAATTTACCAAACATATTATTTTAACTCTGTTTCAATTTCTGATTCATGAAAGTACGAAGTCGATCGGCTAAATCGTCTTTTTGGAAATTTTTTTGAAGAACTGATTGCCAGGCTATTGTATGTTCTTTTAATCTATCTAAAGAGTTCCACCATGCGCTTACAGGGCCATTTTGCATGGCTAAACGACCGAGTGTTTGCAGTTCTTTTGGGCTATTTTGCCAATAGATATCTAAAAAAGCGGCCAATTTTTTTTGATGTACTAGCTCAGTTTGCGGGTAGATATCCCAGATAAATGGTTTACCCGCAAATTGGGCCCGAACAAATGAGTCTTCACCACGAACCCAATTGAGATCGCAGGCCAAAAGGAGCCAATCGTAGTCCTCTTGGGGGATAAATGGGATAGGTATGAGTTGCAAGTAATCGCGTTGTTGGGGAGAGCAAAACTCGGATATTTCGAGCCAGTCGCGGGTGCCTTTTGTTGGTAGGCCAGCACAAATGAAGCAAGTAATGGGTTTTTGTAGGGTTTGTAATTGACTTAAAAATGGCGCAAGAGTATCACCTGCGTAATTAAAAATAGATATTTTTTGAGTGGCGGGATGTTGGATTTGTTCCCAAAAGGGTTTGAGAGTATCTGGAGGATGTGTTAGCTTTGCCTCAAAGCCGGCAAGCACGCCGCCTGATTGGGGGGTAAGTCCTGGGAAATAAAAATACCTAGAAATGTCTTGTGCCGATGCGCTGAGTGATCTCAAACCATGGTGGGAGTTTGTCCATGCTTCGGCGCTGAGATATTCAATATTGATGAGCAGTGGTAATTGGTCACGGTTGCGATGTTGTAGTTGTTGCTGATAGATTTCTGGTAGGCCACAAGAAAAAGTTTCCAGGATAACATCCGGAAATTCATCTAGACTCATTAAATGGGCTGCCGATGACCATGGCAGGATTTGTAGGTTATTGTGGTGCGCGCGCTCTAAAGCCTTGGTGCCTGCTAATTGGTATATGATTTCGGGTTGATCACAAAAGACTCTATATAAATCCCTTGAAGGCATCGTAAAATGATTCTCTAAGGGTGCTTGGCTGAGGCGTTGAGCTAAACGCCAGGTAAATCCAGCGTCTCCAAAATTATCGATTACACGGCAAAAGATATCAATTCGCATGACAAAGACCCATATTGAACTGTTGCAGGATGAAGTGCAGCAATTGACGCAATTGCCGGGCGTATATCGTTTTTTTGATAGCAATGATCATATTTTGTATGTTGGTAAGGCAAAGAATTTAAAGAAAAGAGTCTCTAGTTATTTTTCACGTACGCAATTATCGCCCCGAATTGAGCGCATGGTCAGCAAGATTATGCGCTTTGAAACAACGGTTACTCGGACAGAGACAGAAGCATTAATTCTAGAAAATAACTTAATTAAAGCTTTAGCTCCACCATTTAATATTTTATTTCGGGATGATAAGTCATATCCTTATTTAATGTTTACTGGTCATGCTTTTGCCCGAATGACCTCATACCGTGGCAAGGTTGATAAGAAGAATACGTATTTTGGGCCATTTCCGAATACTTGGGCGGTGCGTAATAGTGTGCAAATTTTGCAAAAAGTATTTCAGTTGCGGACCTGTGAAGATACTGTGTTCAAAAACCGGAGTAGACCTTGCTTACTGTATCAAATTCATCGTTGTACAGCGCCTTGCGTAGGACTTATCGCTACAAGTGATTATCAGGCTGATGTAGGCAAGGCAATGGCATTTTTAGAGGGTGATCACGCCTCGGTAATGCATGACTTAGAGCTTCGTATGCAAGCGCATAGTGACTCTTTAGAATTTGAATTAGCCGCAAGTTATCGCGACCGGTTAGCGGATTTATCGAGTGTTTTACAGCAACAATCGATGGATACAGTAGCTGACGGGCAGCAACATATTGACATTTTGGCAGTTGTTGAAAAATCTGGACAGGTATGTGTTAATTTAGCGATGGTTCGCGGTGGCCGGCATTTAGGAGATCGGGCTTATTTCCCAACAGTGGTTAAGGTTGAAGGTGCACAACTTGAGTTGGGTGAGTATTTAACAACTTTTATGGTGCAAAGGTACCTTGACGATGGGGATCTTGCTGATGGTGCGGATTTAAATCAATTAATACCCGCGGTTTTGGTTGTTAATCATGATTTAGGAGAGGACGGCGATTTATTAAGACAGTCGCTGACTGAGCGTTTAGGAAGAAAAGTCCAGTTTATTGTCCAGGCGCAGGGGCAAAAGCGACATTGGTTGGCTATGGCTCAAAGTAATGCGGAATTGGCCTTACTGAAGCGGATCAGTGAGCGCAGTGGGCAGCAACAAAGAACGCAGTCTTTAGTTGATTTATTAACGCTTGAAATAGATGATATTGAGCAAACTCGAATTGAATGCTTTGATATTAGCCATACTTCTGGAGAGGCAACTCAGGCATCTTGTGTGGTTTATCAAAAGCATGCCATGCAAAATAAAGAATATCGGCGATTTAATATTGAGGGGGTAACACCTGGGGATGATTATGGCGCAATGCGGCAAGTATTGACACGACGGTACAGTCAGTTTTTAGAATTCCCAGCAGATAAAATTCCGCAAGTGATTTTGGTCGATGGTGGTAAGGGGCAGGTTGAGGTTGCTCGACAAGTTTTTGTTGAGCTAGGTTTAGATATCCGGTTAGTTGTGGGTGTGGCCAAAGGTGATGGGCGAAAAGTTGGGTTAGAGACATTATTATTTGCTGATGGTAGAGATAGTTTGCAATTAGGCATTGATAGTCCAGCGCTTTTGTTAATTGCTCAAATTCGCGATGAAGCGCATCGTTTTGCGATAACTGGCATGCGAGCTAAGCGGCAAAAAACTAGAAATGTTTCTCGTTTAGAGGAAATTGAAGGGATTGGAGCTAAGCGTCGACAGCGTTTATTGGCGAGGTTTGGGGGAATTAAAGGAGTGATTGGAGCGACTCTAGAAGAGCTTACTCAAGTCGAAGGAATCTCTCAAGCTTTAGCCGCTCAGATCTATAAACAATTACACTAGTGCTTAGATTACATAATTAGCAATTAATATGTCGCTAAAGAAGTATTTTTTTAACTCACTTGAACTGTTGTTATGCCCTTTAATTTTCCGATTTTTTTAACTTGGCTGAGAATAGCCGTTATTCCTTTGTTAGTAGGTATTTATTACATTCCTGATGGCATATTTTCTTTAGTTGAAAAAAATCTAATAGCTACAGGTTTATTTGTTGGCGCAGCCTTTACGGATTGGTTAGATGGATATTTAGCTCGCCGATGGGCTCAGTCATCTAATTTTGGAGCTTTTTTAGATCCGGTTGCCGATAAGTTAATTGTTGCTGCAGCCTTATTAGTTTTGCTGAATTTCGATCGTGTTTCTGTGTGGGTTGCCTTGATCATTATCGGTCGTGAGATCACTATCTCGGCGCTCAGGGAGTGGATGGCTCAGATTGGTGCTTCGGCAAGTGTTGCGGTGCATTTTTTAGGGAAGATTAAAACGACCGTGCAGTTAATTGCCATTAGTTTTTTGTTATTTGATAGCACTTTATTTGGGTTGGTTAATTGCGCCTTGGTTGGGAAGTATTTGATTATTATTGCAGCAGTAATTACACTTTGGTCGATGTTTTATTATTTAAAGAAAGCCTGGCCGGTCATTGTTTCGAAAGCTTCTTAAGTCGCTTTAGGCATTGTAATTAATGTTCCATCCATGCGAAGTGGACGCGATACGAAAAATTTGTTAGAATAACTTTGTTTTGATGTAGTTAAGTATGAATTACCAGGCATTTGCGGGAGTAGCTCAGCTGGTAGAGCGCAACCTTGCCAAGGTTGAGGTCGCGAGTTCGAGCCTCGTCTCCCGCTCCAAATCGTTGAAGGGAAGCCCAATTGCTTCCCTTTTTGTTTCAACGATAGCTTTAATTGATATGAGATGCTGTATAGGGCGCGATGGCCGAGTGGTTAGGCAGAAGCCTGCAAAGCTTTGAACGGGGGTTCGATTCCCTCTCGCGCCTCCAAGAATACTCTCAGTAAAACGAACATCCACCCACGAACACCCACCCACCAACACTCGGATAATGCTCTTGATCTAGACAATTTAGATCTTTAGCCAAAGAGGGTGTTGAACAGTGCCTAGTAAAATAGGGGAATGCCAGGCCCTAGTAAAGTTTGTAAACGATGATTGGTAATTGGCGTGAAAGCCCTATACGTATAGACAGATTCGTAAAAACTCCATCTGCTTAATGAGGATTACCGCGCCTCATCAATACAGGTGGTGGTGGGGGGGGCTTGCTAAACTTTTTCATCATCAAAGAAAGGCCATATTTAATACTGATGATGCAGATTAAAGATCCAGTAATGTCACCAACGAGCATGGCAATAAAATAATTCCATCCTCCAGTATCAAGACTACGCGCAACAAACCACAGTTGATGAAGCCCAGAATTAAATAAGGCAAATATTAGGATGATCCAGATGAGTTGCCTGGTAGTTAGGTTATTGAGATTGGGATGAACCTGGAAATGGTGTATTACAAATAGTCTACTTAATAAGGGTGCAAAGCCACAGATTAAAGCGATACCTGAGGCTGTTATTAAATCGGAAGGCGCATTGGAAATAAAACCAATCACGAGTGATGCAATGCTAAGCCCGATTGCGCCAGTATAAGTAAAAACCAAGATCAACATGATACGAATCCCTGCGGGCAAAAAAAGCCAGCTGACATGGTTGTTTAGGATGAAATCTTTAGTCAAGAGCTCATTAACATAGTAAAACCCTAGATAAATAGAGAAACTAATAATTATTTCAAAAATATAATAAAAAATCTTCATAATTAATTGTATAAATAGCAAAATAGTTCGCAAGAGTAATAACCCTAATATCTCAATGGTAATTGAAATATTCAATAAGTTAAGGGATTCAGACTGAAATTGGTCAGTGATGATACCTTGATGTTGAGTTGTTTTTTGCGAATATTACTAGAACATGAGCGCTGATCAGAACCCTGATTGACTTCTTGATGGCGTTCTTAGATGTGGCATGCAAGTTCTTGGTACGAAGATGCAAGTTGATTTATTTGGAGAGCTTGATTTGCCTTCGGTGCTTTTAAAGCTGGGTCGCAGTCAAGTCTGGATCGCGTAATACTAATTTGCTTTCATAGGTAACTTACTCCCAAAGCGAACTCCTGACTAGCTTCGCAGGCTTTCGTTTTAAGTTCAAGTCGGTGACAGGAAAAATAGGTATTTATGTATTACTAATCAATCGGTTATAGTCATTCTCATCGAAGACGTTGGGACAACTGTATAATGATTACGTTAATTTCAAAAAATATCAATGATCACAAAGAGTTCTTACTTGCGATTTCTTCAGCTTGTTGAATTGGTAGATGGCCTTAGGCCCCGATCTCAATTAGATAAAATTGAAGAGCATTTGCTGAATCACATTGCCTTATCCGCAGCGCAAGGTCGTGATTTATTAGTAAAAGATTTAATTTGTTTGCAGAAAATTGGATCTTTGGCAACTCTTCATAATCGCATTAAGAGTCTTGTTGCAAGTGGTTATATTCGCTTAGTGACTGATGATGTAGATATTCGAAAAAAACATGTGGTAATAACAGCAAAAACGAATAAATATTTTGAAAAGTTATCGCTAGTGATCGATAAGAAAAAGCTTGTATTTTGAAATTATTATCTCCAAAATAATCCGAATTTTTTTAAGTATCTTTGCCTTGAGTTTAAAAAATTAGCATTTCATCAAATAGCTTCTGGCAATATAACCTTGGATAGCAAATGCGTAAATATTTAGGCATTTATCTTTTATTTTTAGTGACATTGGTTACCTGCGATATGGTGTGGCTTTTGGTGGTTGCAAAAAATCTTTATCATGATGAAATGGGGGGGTTAATAGCGGCTGATCCTAATCTACTCGCTGGGATTGCTTTTTATCTTTTGTATGCACTAGGCGCTATTATATTTGTCGTTGATCCGGCTCTCAAAAAGCAATCTTTATCATCTGCATTCAGATATGGAGCTTTATTTGGATTCTTTTGTTATATGACTTATGACCTTACGAATTTAGCAGTTGTGAGAGATTTTCCAGTCCGTCTAGCTTTTATTGATATGGCTTGGGGAACTTTTTTAACGACTATTTGCTCAGGCTTTACGTATTGGATTTGTTTTAGTAGGTTTAAAACGGCAGATACCTAATCAACTATATATTGTCTTCTAGCAAGTTGGATTGCCACTTGTACTCAATATATAGCAAAATTGTGTCCTAATCTAGGCAAAGCAGCGGAGCAGCTTTTACCAGAGAATTTATGTCAGATAAGCCTGATTTTTGAATGGCATCTGTAATACCAGTACTTGCGCTGATTGGAGTTTTGTCTGAATCAGGTAGTGATTGGTTGCATGACTAACAAATACAGACTCATTCTTGGTTAATGTCTGAGTACCTTCGAGAATGCTACCTTGCATCATTACCAAAAAAATACCAGCCGATAATTCGGGGACTTCTAATTGATAACTACTCTTTGGGGGCATTTTCAATACCCGTATAGCCAAGTTCGTTTTTGTTTCTACATGAATATCCGCAAGCACGGGATACGCGATTTTTTGTAACTCTTTTACCGAATCTAGTGGAATCGAAGCAGACGTGAAATGGTGTTTGGGACCCTTTTTAAAATGCGTCATTTGATCAGGTAGGAACTTTGCACCAAAGTCATGACTGCAACGCAGGGTTAAGTAATGTAAACCATGGTCTCCGGCAATAATTGGTCCATAACCTGTATAGGCCCCTGCATAGTGAACTACATACGGGTTAATTGAGTATTTTCCAAATTGCCCAGAACCTTCGATAAAAACTTGAAACTGATTTTGCATATGAAAATGCAAGGGATTAACCACATTGGCAAGTTGCTTAATTAAATACGATTGGGGTGAGAATTCGGGATCTTTTTCAGGGCTAAAGTAATCATGGCGTTCATATTTGAGGCCATTATCATGCTCATGATATTGAAAATTTTCAGTAGATTTTTGGGCTAATTTAACCGCCATCATTCAATTTTCGCACCAGATTCTTTAACACGCTGACCCCATTTTTGGTATTCGACTTTTATAAATTCTTCAAATTCACTAGGGTTCTTACTCATTAAAACTTCTGAGCCAATACCGAGCATTCTTTTTACAATTTCTGGATCTTCTAGAGCTGTATTTAGTTCTTTGTGTAAGCGATCTACGATTGGCCTTGGGGTACCTGCTGGAGAGAAAAGACCTAACCAGGCACCTCCATTAAAACCCTTTAAGCCTAACTCATCGACCGTTGGCACATCCGGAGCAAAAGAGGTCCTTGTTAGTCCGCCGGTTGCTAGGGCTTTCAGTTTGCCAGATTTGATATGGGGCATGAGGGTTAGGACAGTATCAAAAGTAACATCGACTTGTCCACCAATTAAGTCTGTTTGAGATTGAGAGCTGCCTTTATAGGGGATATGGGTCATTTTAATCTCTGCTTGGCTTGTAAGCATACTCATCATTAGATGACTGGTGCTACCATTGCCGATCGATGCGAAGGTATATTTATTCGGCTCCACTTTTGATTTTTCAATTAAATCTTGCATCGAATTCAGTCCTGATTTGGGGTTAGTAACCATGACATAGGGTAACCAAGACACCAATCCAATCGGTGCAAAACTTTTACGAGAATCGTAATTCAATTTGGCGTACAAATGCGGATTTGTAGCAAAAGGAGCCGTTGCACTTAATAATAGAGTATGCCCATCTGGAATAGCTTGAGCAGCAATGCCTGCACCTAAACTACCACCTTGGCCGGGTTTGTTTTCAATAATAAAAGATTTTCCCAATTTATTACTAAAACGTTCTGCTAAGATGCGGGCAATTGTGTCGGTTGCTGTGCCTGGTGGAAATCCAACAATAATCGTAATATTTTTTTCGGGATAGTTGGCAAAACTTTGCGCTTGCACTAGATGAAAACTCAAAGAAAATAACAAAATACTGAATATTTTTTTCATATTTGTAGTCTCTTAAACTTTATTTTTAAAGAGTATCACATTTCTCTATCAATCTGTTCTAAATAGAGTGCGGATTGAAAAAATGCATAATAGGGTAAAAATCATTATAAAAAGGGAGATATCAATGCATTTATTCATTGAACAAGTTTGTATGGACTACATTTTGTGGTGCGTGCGATTGCCTAATCTAACTCAAAGAAAAATAGTACAAGCTATTCGTCATTATTTAGGGCAAGTTCCAAATTGGTTAAGGATTTTATTTTGGAGTATTAGCGCATTTTTATTACTTAATAGCGTTTTACCTGCTTATGCACAAAATTATCAAAACTATCCAGAAAGACCTGTGCGCGTTCTTAATCCATCATCACCTGGTGGGGGTGGTGATGTTATTGCGCGCATTGTAATGCAAGAACTTTCTAAAAAAATGAATCAAAATTTTATAGTGGATAATCGGCCTGGGGCAGCCAATATTATTGCCACTGAAATGGCTGCTAAAGCCATTCCAGATGGCTATACCCTTTTACTAGGGACCACTGGGACTTTTGTTACGAACCCACTTTTATATGCAAAATTACCTTATTCCAATCAAAGTTTTGTGCCGATTGTGAATGCAGTCAATGCTCCTTTTATTTTATGTGTTCATCCGAATGTACCAGCGACTAATTTAACCGAGTTGATTGCTTATGCCAAAGCCAATCCAGATAAATTATCCTTTGCTTCTTTTGGTAAGGGGAGTTCCAACCACCTTGCTGGTGAATTATTTCAAATACTTACTGGTACAAAATCCATCCACGTGCCTTATAAAGGTGGTGCCCCTGGTATGGCTGCACTCCTAGCTGGTGATATTACGATGACATTTGATAGTGGCTTAACTTCGATTGCGAATATTCAAGCTAAAAAGATTCGCCCAATTGCAGTTGCTGCGCAGGCAAGATTATCTGAATTACCAGATGTACCCACTTTTACTGAAGCTGGCTTAGCTAATTTTCATGCTGGTTCCTGGTATGGTTTTATGGCTCCTGCAGGAACTCCCATAGAAATTGTACAAAAACTGAATGTGCAAATTAATCAAGTTTTGCGGACTCCTGAAATTACAGCGCGTATTAATCAGTTGGGTAGTTCTATTGTTGGTAATACTTCTACCGAGTTTACACGCCAAATTGCCTTAGAAAGTGAGGTTTGGAGTAGCGTGGTGAAGAAAGCAGGGATTGCCCCTGAGTAGGAAATATTTCGAATGGAAAAATATCTTGACATCTAATCTGGATCACACAATTAAACGGGTAGAAACTATTCCAGTTTCGCTGCCGTTAATCAAGCCCGTCTTGATGGGTGATAACCAAGAAATTCGTTCTTCGGATTCCTTATTAGTCAGATTAGAAACTGCCAGTGGCGTGACTGGTTGGGGAGAGGCATCAGCCGCCCCGAAGATGACTGGTGAGACCCTTTTAGGGATGAAGCAATTAGTTGATACGCAGTTTTCTCAAATGCTGCTTGGGCAAAACATAGTGGACTGGGCCATGGTGAATGATCAAATCCAAAATGGGATACCTGGTAACACAGGGGCAAAGGCAGCCTGTAATATTGCTTTGTATGACTTATATGGAAAATGTTGCAATATTTCTGTTTCAGACCTTTTAGGTGGTCGGATTAGAAGGCAGATTCCGGTCATGACTTTACTTGCCAATCCTACGATTCAGGAGGATTTGTTAGATGCGGCTCGTTATTATCAGGGTGGTATTCGTTTTTTTAAGTTAAAAATTGGAGTGAAGTCTATTGAAGAAGAGATCGCTACTTTAAATGAATTAAGGCGACTGTATGGCTCGGCTATTTTTCTCAGTGCAGACGCCAATGCTGGATTATGTTTGGTAGATGCTAAGCTAATATTGCAAGGTATTGCACAAAGTAATTTACTATTCTTTGAACAAGCTTTAGCTAGTGGTGATTTAGATGGTTCAGTTCAGTTAGCTCAGTTACAGCATGCCCCTTTATGTGCAGATGAGTCTGCACACGATATTGCCCATATTATTCGTTGGCACGAGCACGGTGCTATAGCTGGAGTTAATCTAAAGACCATCAAATTTGGTGGAATTGGAGGAGTCTCTACTGCCGCCAAAGTGGCGCATGCGTTAGGTCTTGAGGTTAATTTAGCCTCTAAGGCTGGCGAATCTAGTTTGGGAACTTCGGCTTTAATTCATCTGGCGTATACCGTTCCAAATATCAACTGGGGGGTAACGCCGAGTTGCCAATATTTACAAGAAGATATTGTCGAACAAAAAATAGTGATTGAAAATGGGAGTGTCATTTGTCCAACAGGGCCTGGACTTGGGGTTGATATCAATGAAAAGATGGTGAATAAATACCGTATTGAGCATTTATCCTAAATGATTCCAGATCATTGATGAATCAATGGTGGGGTGGTATGAATTGATTCATGATGAACATTCCTTCGTTAATTGATGACAGGTGAAAGATCGGCATTCGAGAGATCGGCATTTAAGAGGCGAATTTTAATCACCTAATTTAATATTAGATTTTTGAATAACGCCACTCCATTTGGCTGACTCTTGTAATAAAAACTCTTTAAATTCTTTTGGGCTTGAAGCGACCACTTCAAAACCTTGTGCTTCGATCCCTTTTTTAACTGTCGGTTCTAGAATGATTTGAGCGGTCATTTTTTGAATTTCTTCGATGATTTGAGTTGGGGTACCTGTTGGTGCTACTAGTCCTAACCAGCCCTCGATGATTAGATCAGGTAAACCATCCTCGCTTAAGGTGGGGACATCTGGAAATTGTATAACGCGTTTTTTGGATGCTACAGCAATGAGCTTGAGCTTGCCAGATTTAATATGATTAATTGCTGATGGTAGTGGTACAAACATGAAATCTGTATTACCAGCCATCACATCTGTCATCGCTGGGGTATCACCCTTGTTTGGAATATGGTTTAGTTTGATAGCTGTTTTTAGGGAAAGTAATTCAGCCGCAAGGTGTTGAAGATTACCAATTCCAGCCGAACTATAGTTGAGTTCAACAGCAGATTTTTTAGCATACTGAATGAGTTCTTGAACATTTCGAACAGGTAATTTAGGATTTGTAACAAGAGCAAAGGTGATTGAGGTGGTTTGAGAAATTGGAGCCAAATCTTCCATGGCTTTAAAGGGTAGATTTTTATAAACAAATGGGTTAATTACCATCACACTGGGTACTGCGATACCGAAGGTATAGCCATCAGGACTCGATTTTGCAATCAAGTCCATGCCGATATTACCATTTGCACCTTGTTTATTTTCTACGATGACAGAAGTCTTCCAGGACTCGGTCAGTTTTGACGACAGGACTCTAGCAAAAACATCGACAGAGGATCCTGGTGCTTGGGCAACAACTATTCTTACTGAGCGGCTTGGATAGTTTTGGGCATTCACTTGTAAAGTAATACCGAGCAATCCAAGCGTTAGCATTACCATACCGAACAATTTGAGTAATAGATGCTCTGCTTGCAGGTGGCAGTTTATTAGGGGGATTTTTACAGAGTTACTCGTCATCACAAGCCTTCTTTCTAAATGAAGTAAAAATTTCTATTAAAAAATTGAGCGAAACAATTGAATCATTCTGTAGCTCGTTAATTCGACTATTTATTCAGTACGTCTGGATTTGCCAGTCTCAGTGGTAAATTATTGGCAAAGAGGTGGACCTGTTCAAAAGCTTCTCCAAAATACATTTCAAAAGTATCATGATCAGCCCATCCCAAATGGGGCATACAAATAACGTTAGGCATTTTTAGTAGGGGGTGTTTACCATCTAAAATGGGCTCATTTTCATAGACATCAACAGCGGCAAATCCGGGCCTACCTAGATTTAAGGCATTCTCAAGGGCGCCAGATGCAATCAGCTCAGCACGGGCCGTATTGACGATTAACGCAGTTGGCTTCATCAGAGCCAAGTCCGATTCGTGAACAATTCCTTGTGTTTCTTTTGAATATCGTAGGTGTAGACTAATGACATCAGCACTTGAAAAAAAAGATTCTTTTGAATCAGCCACTCCATAGCCGAGGGACTTAGCCTTATCTAGAGAGGCTTTTCTACCCCAGACTACAATTTGCATACCCATTGCTTGGGCAGATTTAGCAACAATTTCTCCGATGACTCCAAGACCAAAGATACCCAATGTTGAACCATGAATACGGTGTGATAAAGTAATTGGGAATTGTCCTGCTTGCATGCGACTTGCTTCAAGAACGACATTTCTTCTTGCTGCAAAAATTAAAGCGAGGGTTAATTCCGCAGGCGCTAGAGGGGATGAACCCACACCATGGGCTACAGGTATACCCAGTTTAGTGCACGCCTCAAAATCAATCATTTTGCTATGACGGCCCACTAGGGAGATGAGTTTAAGCTTGGGTAGTGCTTCTAGGATCGTCTGGGTAATTCGAATTCTTTCGCGGACGATGACGATCACATCAGCTTGGATAAAACGTTCAATCAGTTCTTTTTCTGATTTCGCAGGTTCAACATAGAGAGTTACGTCATGATCCTTGAGGTATGAGAAGCACTTTAATCTTCGAGCACAATTTTGATAATCGTCAGCAATAACTACTTTCACGGGAATCCTTAATTTTTTGCAGCTGTTAAATCGACCTGAACTTTACAGCCTGGAACCAAAAACTTACCGACCTCTAGGGTTGTTCTGGGTGGCGGAGAAGGAAAATATTCTTTCCAAATTTGATCAAAATAATAAAAGTCATTTAAATCTGATAGAAATACTTGGGCTTTGACTGTGTCGGCCAAATCAAAGCCACCTTGTTGATACAGTTTTTGAAAATTATTCATCACAAAGCGCGTTTGTTTTTGAATTTCTGAGCCATAGAAGGGAAAGGCTGGATCTTGATGAGCTATTTGAATGAGAGGCGTTTTGTGATCTGACGCGATTTGTCCAGAGGTGTAAAGGGTATCATTAACAATTAGACCATGGCAAAAAGATGGCTGCTCATTGTTTTGTACATGAATTTCTTTTTTAGGTGTGTTGGGTAAAATGCCCCATAAATCGATTTCGATACGACATCCTGGCACTAATAATTTTTGTACCTCAACAATCGTTCTTGGCACAGAGTGATGAAAATAGTCTTTCCATACTTGATCGAAATAATAGAAATCGTTGAGATCTGTTAAAAAGATCTGAGCTTTTACAACATCTTTGAAATCACAGCCGGCAGAGTCAAAAACGCTTTGTATATTATTGAGAATATATCTAGTTTGCTTTTGAATATTCGACCCATAGTAGGGAAAAGCAGGATCTTGTATCGCCTCAGGAGCGACGCCAGTTTGGTAGTCTGAAGCGATTTGTCCGGCAGCATAGAGAATATTTTCAATCAGGATACCTTGGGAGTAGTGGGCCATTGGAGTGGGCGTTTTTGCCCCAATGATGACTTGCCGAGGCACCTGTGACTTGACACCCCAAAGATCAATTTCTACTTTACAGCCTGGGACTAAAAGGGCGCCTATTTCTACTGTAGTTCTAGGAGGTGGAACAGGAAAAAATTCTTTCCATATTTGATCAAAGTAATAGAAATCATTTAAATCTGTTAGAAACACTTGTGACTTAACGACATCTTTAAAGTCGCTACCAGCACTTGCAAAAACCGACTGAAGATTTTGTAAGACATATCTGGCTTGCTTTTGAATATTTGATCCATAGTAGGGGAAAGCTGCGGCCTGTTTAGCCTCTGATGGGACACCAGTTTGATAATCTGACGCTATTTGTCCTGCCGCATAGATCGTATTGTGATGGAGTACACCTTGGCAATAATGGGCCATAGGCGTTGGCGTTTTTACACCTTTTAAAATTTCGTTATTCATAATTTAATCTCTTTATTTTGACGGATATCAATCACTGGATTGGTCGGATAGGGCTTTACAGATCATCCATTTTTAGTCTCTAGCTATTCAGATTGTCCATTTCCTAATGAACAAAACCTTTATCACTTAACCACTGTTGAATAACGGCAGCAATTTCCTGATTGTTTTTATCCATCATCAGCATATGGCTATTGCCTTTAATGCCTCGCTCTGGCAGATTAATTAGTTCAGGTTTGCCTCCGGCTTGTCGCATTGCATCCTGAAACTTCATGTTATTAGCCCGAATATTAGGCCATCTTGAGTCTGATTCAATAAAGTCACCATAGATACTGACATTGGGGATATTTCTTAGCGCAGCAACTTGTTTAGCATCTCCAACACCTGCTGGTTCTACTAGGATAAGCGCTTTCACTTTATCTGGCCGTGCTTGTGCTACCCGATAGCCAAAAGGTCCAGATTGAGAATGAACGAGGACAATACATGGGCACACCTTGTCCACTAGTTCAATATATGCAGCGATGGTAGGTTCGTCTGTACTCGTCCAGCGTGGCACCACTTGCTTAGTAAAATTATCATAACCTGCCAAAGGGAATTGGTTCCCTGGCAGGGGCTTCATTTTGGCAGGATCTTTGTTGTAACTACCGGGGCCATTACCGATCCGAAAGCGCTCAAAAGGATTTTCCTTTGTTAAAAAAATTGGGCTTGTTTTAGTAATTTCAGGATACATAGCCCAGCCTGAGCGACCTCTTTCTACAGCGTCACTATTAAAGACAGCCCAGCCTTGTTTAATAAAATAATTGAGCCAACCTTCTCGCCCATCGGGTGTCGTTTCATAAGTAACCCCACTAAGGCCACCGCCGTGCCACATGAGAAGGGGTAATTTCCCTTTTTGATGTGCAGGGATAAAGTACTGAACATACATTTGTTCAACCTGATATAGCCCATTGGGGTCAACTTTGGCAGGGACTCCACCGACTGTAAAAAGGACTTCCTGAATCGGTTTACCTGAAATCAAGACTTCTTTTCCACCGACATGAAAAGAGCCCATTTCTTTTAGATGAATCGATTGATTTGACGATGGTAGAGCAGAGCAGGCTACTAAAGAAGAAAAAAATAGCGCATAGTAACTGATTTTTAATAAATTTACTGAGGGCATTTGATTGTCTCTTTTCATTTGACTGTCTCTTTTATTAGTAATTTTCTATCTTAGCATTTTGTTAGTATCGAAGGAAAATTTGACAAGATGTTGATTTAATCAAGGGTAATATTTGCTTTTTGGATGACGATTTTCCATTCCTGGATACCGGTTTTAATTTGTTGATTCATTTGTGCTGGGCTGGTATGAACTGTAGTCCACCCTTGTTCTAATAATTTGCTTTTGACATCTGGCATTTCAATAATTCTGCCCAGTTCGGCATTAATTTTTAGAATAATGTGATTGGGGGTGCCTATGGGCGCTAAGATACCATACCAAGAGCCAATTTTATAGCCCGGTACACCCTGTTCGCGAATTGGTTTAATTCCTGCTAGAGCATCTAAAGACTTTTCGCCAGTAACGGCAATTGCGCGCACGCGGCCAGATTTAATATGTTGGATGATTGACGGGACTGTTGAAAAGATGAGGTCAATTTCTCCGGCGATGAGGGCGGTCGCTGCAGGGGCGCCACCGCGATAGGGGATATGATTAATTTGACTACCAGTTTGTTGGTTAAATACCTCTAAAGCAAGATGTCCAGTCGTTGTAATACCGGAGGATCCAGCATTGAGTTTGCCAGGATTTGCTTTAGCATAGGCAATTAATTCTGGGATATTTTTTACTGGTAATTGATTATTTACTACGAGAACATTTTCGACGTTGACTAAGATATCTACCCCTGCAAAATCTCTCTCCGGATCGTAAGGTACTTTTTTCATCAAGCTTGGAAGAATTTCAATGGGGCCTACAGTTCCTAACAAAAGGGTGTAACCATCGTTAGGTGCTCGGGCAACTTCTGTGGCGGCAATTACTCCACCGCCTCCTGATTTGTTATCGACCACAATGGTTTGTTTCCAAGCTTCGCCAAGTTTTTGAGCAAGAATACGAGCCAGAATATCTGTAGCTCCACCGGGCGCGAATGGACTAATGATCTTCACTGGCTTATTGGGATAGCTAGTGGCTGCGTCTTGTGCATAAGCCACTAAAGAGGAAGAACTGATTAGGCAGGTTAGGGCGAATAAGATTTGTAGAGGGTTCATATTTTTTGCGAAAGTATTTTTAAAAGTGATTGATTAGTTATTTGATTCAATATCATCTTCTTAGATGATGATAATTGAAAAAGCAAAATTAAATATCAATTATGTTAAATTGACTCAGTTCAGCTAACTCAGTTAAATTCTCTCACTTCAGTTGTCTCAGTTCAGCAAACTTTTTTGAAGAATATTAATTGCAAGTAATTACTTTTGTTAAATTAGTATTCGGTTTATTTG
>Ga0114962_10000751_pt1 | contig 28261 bp, 32 predicted proteins | sample C_130820_MF_Meta_FD_87017 | JGI IMG/M metagenome (GOLD analysis project Ga0114962, IMG submission 87017) | Freshwater microbial communities from Lake Croche, Canada to study carbon cycling - C_130820_MF_MetaG | ecosystem: Environmental > Aquatic > Freshwater > Lake | place: Lake Croche, Canada...
AAGCGCGGAGACACCCATGCGTGCTGCAACGCTTTTTTTGGGTGCAGACAAGTGGGGTCGCAGTATTGCTTTGAAGGTGATGAAAGGGGCTGAAACCTCAGTATTAGTGGGGATTGCTGCAGCTTTGTTGGCTACGTTCATTGGCACTGTTCTAGGGGCATTTGCGGGTTATTGGGGGGGCTGGGTGGATGCCCTGATTGAGTGGCTGTATGGTGTATTCACGGCCATTCCCTATCTGCTGCTGGTGTTCGCCATTGCAGCAGTGTTGCAGCAGAAGGGCGTGTTCACCATCATTTTGATTTTGGGGTTAACCGGCTGGACAGGGGTGTATCGCCTCATTCGCGCGGAGTACTTGAAACATAAAGTCAGAGAATATGTTTTGGCTGCTGAGGCGATCGGCGCTTCCCATGCTAGAAGAATGTTTGTGCATATTTTGCCGAATGTCTCTCATGTGATTTTGGTACAGCTTTCGCAGCAAGTGGTGAATTTCATCAAAGCAGAAGTCATCTTAAGCTTTTTAGGTTTTGGTGTGCCGGTGGACGTGGTGTCATGGGGATCTATTCTGAATGAGACGCCCAACGAGTTGATTCTGGGCTATGGTTGGCAATTGATGACTTGTGGCTTAGCGATGGCGACCTTGGTGACAGCCTTTGCCATGCTGACTGACGCATTGCGCGATGCGCTAGATCCGAGATTGAAATAATGAAAACGCTGCTTGAAATCTCCCAGTTGCGTGTGAGCTTTCGCCAAGAAGAGGGCGCATGGCGCGAGGCGGTGAGGGGTGTTTCGTTCACGGTTCCTGAATCAGGGGTGGTGGCGTTAGTCGGCGAATCGGGCAGCGGAAAATCAGTCAGTTCATTGGCAGTGATGGGCTTATTGCCCCCCCGCGGCAGTCGTATTGAAGCGGGCAGTTTAATTCGCTTTGCAGGGCAAGATATGCTCGCGATGACGCCTAGTCAGCGCCGCCAACTATGTGGCGCCGATATCTCAATGGTATTTCAAGAGCCCATGAGTAGCTTGAATCCGGTTTTTCGAGCGGGTGACCAAGTAGCCGAAATGCTGCGCTTGCATGAAGGGATGACGCGGTCTCAGGCCTTGGAACGCACTCGAGAATTATTTGAGGAAGTGGGCTTACCTGACCCTGGGCAAAAACTACGCAGCTATCCGCACATGCTCTCAGGGGGCCAGCAGCAGCGCGTGATGATTGCCATGGCGATTGCTTGCAAGCCCAAGCTACTTATTGCGGATGAACCTACCACGGCGCTGGATGTCACGATTCAACGCCAAATTCTGGATCTTTTGGCCGACTTGCGTTCGCGCTATCAAATGGCCTTGCTATTCATTACCCATGATTTGGGCGTGGTGAGCGATATTGCCGAACATGTAGTGGTGATGCGTGATGGGCAGGTTCGGGAGCAGGGGCCGGCTTCTGAGGTTTTAAGTGCGCCTAAAGATGCGTATACCCAAGCGCTGTTGGCGTGTAGACCGCCCTTGCAGGGGCGGCCTTCGCGTTTGCCGCAGGTAGAAGATTTCTTGGGCGCAGCGAATGGGGCAGATTTTACTGGGGGTAAAGCTTCAGAAAAACAGGATGTTCAGACAACGCATCAGCGCGAGACTGTCTCTTTACAGGAAGAGCCCCTGAGCGCAGGCCACCAACATGGTGAACCCTTCGTTCAGGCACCCTTGTTGCAAGTATTGGGGCTTAGCAAAACCTTTCAGATCCGCCAAGGGCTATTTGGCTTTAGGTCATTTGAGGCACTGAAAAAGGTGACTTTCTCCCTCAAGCGGGGTGAAACGCTTGGAGTGGTTGGGGAATCAGGTTGCGGTAAAACGACCTTAGGGTTGAGCCTCATGCGGCTGCAAGCCCCATCGGGTGGAAAGGTTTTATTTGATGGGATTGATCTTGCTGCGCTTTCAGAAACCCAATGGCAAGCCATGAGAAGGCGTATTCAGATTGTTTTTCAGAATCCCTATGCCTCGCTCAATCCGCGATTTACGGTGGCGCAAATCCTGATGGAGCCCATGCATATTCATGGAATAGGGCGCAATGAGAGGGAGCGCTTGGATAGAGCGATTGGGTTGATGTCGCAAGTGGGATTACCCGTTGATGCCCTCAATCGCTATCCCCATGAGTTTTCTGGGGGACAACGTCAACGTATTGCCATTGCGCGTTGTTTGGCATTAGAACCTGAACTGCTGATTTTGGATGAATCTGTTTCAGCATTGGATGTGTCGGTTCAGGCGCAGGTGCTGAATCTGCTGAAAGATCTGCAATCTACGCTGGGGATGGCCTATCTGTTCATTTCGCATGATTTAGCGGTGGTGCGGTATCTCTCGGATCGTATTTTGGTGATGAATGGGGGAGAAGTGGTCGAGGAAGGGGCCGCGGATGCCTTATTTGATGGTGGAAAACACCATCGGTATACCGAGCGGCTTCTGGCTTCTATCCCGGGCCAACATCTTAGGATTCAAGGTAATCCAATTTGATCAGTAATGTAATCAGGCAGGGATGAGCAGGCGTAGGGCAGTGAGGTTTCAGTTTTGGCTTCAAAAGTCTGCTTTTTGTGAGGGAAATCAATCCTTGACCCGGGCTTTATTACAAAGGTAACATTGAAGGAATTACAAGTAAAATCAGAGTGTTTCATGGGCAAACGCATCAAATTTCTAGCGTTAGTTTTGGCGCTACCGCTTGCGATTGCAGTTTCAGCCTCCGCTGCTGAGTCATGGTCTTCTCCGGCTACTCTGCCCAGTCTTTCCCCTATTGAACAATATCAACGTCCCCTCGTGGTGAGCGAGGTGAGTAATGTTCGTCCCTCTGATGCTATTGCCTCAACGAGTCGGGCAGAGGTTTTTCCTTTGGATCTCAACCGCGATATCACGGTGAGAGCCGGGGATCGACAGCCAGCAAATATGCTATCTGGGGGCATTGCATCTGATCTGGTAGAGAGTGTTCGGGCTGCCGAGCCACTTGGGCCTTATGCTGATTTATGGGATCGCATTCGCGATGGCTTCCGGATGCAAAATATGGAAGGTCCGCGCGTAGTGCGTCAAGTGGAGTGGTTTGAATCCCATCCAGACTACATGTACCGGGTGGTGGACCGCAGCAGAAAATACTTATTTTTTATCGTGGAAGAAGTGCAGAAGCGCGGCATGCCCAGTGAAATTGCGCTGCTCCCAATTATTGAGAGTGCATTCGATCCTCATGCCTTGTCGTCGGCCAATGCCTCGGGCATGTGGCAATTCATTCCCTCCACGGGCAAGAACTTCGGTTTACGACAGAACTGGTGGTATGACGGGCGAAGAGATATTGTGGCGGCGACCAATGGTGCGCTGGATTATCTTGAGAAATTGCATGGCCAGTTTGGAGCATGGGATTTGGCCTTGGCGGCCTACAACTGCGGCGAAGGCGGATTGGCAAGAGCCATTGAGCGCAATCAACGTTTAGGGCTGCCAACGGATTATGCCAGCTTGAACTTACCTGAGGAAACGCGCAATTATGTTCCTAAGCTGTTAGCAGCAAAACAGATTGTTGCGGACCCTATTGCACATGGCTTGAGTTTGTTGCCTATCTCTGACTCCCCCTATTTTGCCGCGGTGACCACGACCAAACACGTTGATCTGGCTGTGGCTGCGCGCTTTGCCAATATTTCTGAAGCGGATTTTTTGGCATTAAACCCTGGCTATAACCGCCCGTTAATTTTGGCGCAGGGGGAGAAAACCATTTTGGTTCCTGTGGCAAATGCAGAAACCTTCCGAGCACGACTCAATGACCCAGAAGCAAAACTGGTTTCATGGCGCACGCATCACTTGAAGCGCGGAGAAAACTTTGCAACTGTGGCGAGCCAGTTTGGGATGAGTAGCGATGAACTGAAGCGGGTGAATGGAATTTCTGCCAGCCGTCGTGTGGCGGGGGGTGGGGCGATTTTGGTGCGCGATGCGCATGCAGATGAAGGTGATCTGGACGCTGCTGCCTCGATGGAAGCGGAAACGCCTCCATTGATGGAAACGATCACGTTTAGTTACCGGGTGAAGCGCGGAGAAAGCTTGGCGAGTATTGCGCGTCGTTTCAATATCAGTATTGGCAGCCTGCGGACTTGGAACCGAATTAGTCCTACCCAAGGCGCCCACGTGGGCCAACTGTTGGTGATGCATAGAAGTGCTGAAGTGGGTGAGCCTTCTTTGAAAGAAGGCCTTTCCGATGCCTCTATTATTTCGAGCTCTTCGCCGGTAAGTAATTCTGTCTCTGCTCCTTCAACAGCGCGCTCTGCTCCCAGTAAGCCCCCCGCTAAACCTCCTATGACCCGCGTTTCTAAAGCCCCTAAGCCAGCACCCGCTCCGAAGTGGGCGAAGTCTTCGGCGAGTCACTCATAAGTAAACCCATTAAAGAAGGCGATTCATTGGATGGACATGACCACTTCGCAAGAATTAATTGTGGGCGGAGGCTGTTTCTGGTGCCTGGATCCCATTTTTCATCGTCTTAAGGGGATGTTGCACGTCGAGTCGGGTTACTGCGGCGGGCATGTGCTTAACCCCACCTATAAGCAGGTTTGCGAGGGAACGACGGGACATGCAGAGGTTTTACGATTACGCTTTGATCCGCAGATCCTGAGTTTAGAAACAGTACTCGGCGTATTTTTTGCGTTTCATGACCCTACTAGTCTTAACCGGCAGGGTAACGATATTGGAACGCAATATCGCTCTGTGATTTTTTTCCAAGATGAAACGCATCGATCAGTCATTAAAGAGATCATGGCGCGGCTTGAGGCTGAAGGCGTTTGGCCAAAAAAATGGGTGACAAGCATGGAGCCGTTAGCGACGTTTTACGGAGCTGAAGATTACCATCAGCGTTACTTTGAGACGCATGGGCATACGGGGTATTGTGCTGGCGTGATTGCCCCGAAAGTGGCGAAGTTACGGTTGCATTACGCAGCGCTCTTAGTGCCTGGGGCATAAAACCCTTTGTTCTCAATGTTCAGGCCGGAAGGCTTGGTAAGACCCCCCCGATATTTGCTACGCAGGTCAACGAGGATTAAGAAGCTGTTTTAAGCCTTGAAGCTGTTCTTCCATTCGCGGAGGGCCGTGAAGACTTCGAGTTCACTCTGCAGGGGGGCGTGTTTCCAACGTTCGGCACTGGCTTTGAGGGCGGTTTGGCTGGCGCGGAGAAAGGGGTTGGTGGCGCGTTCTTCGCTGAGCAATGCGGGGATGGTGGCTTCGCCTCGTGCGCGTCGCGCTTGCTCCCGTACCCCGCGTTCGATGAGTGCAGGATTTTCTGGGTCAACGGCCAAGGCAAAAGCAAGGTTCGATAAGGTGTATTCATGCGCACAATGCACATGAAATTCACCGGGTAGTTGAGCGAAGCGATGCAGTGATTCAAGCATCTGAGCTGGAGTGCCTTCAAAGAGTCGGCCGCAACCCATGGCAAATAATGTATCTCCGCAAAACAAGCGATTTTGCCAGACGTAAGCCACATGACCCGAGGTATGGCCTGGAACGGACATCACTAAGAAATCACCTGCTGCCAGCGAGAGCGTGTTTCCGTCATACACTGCCTGGGTTCTGCCTGGGATTGTTTCATCGGGAGGGCCGTATACTTCGATGGCCCCAAAGGCTTCGAGCAAGGCCTTTACGCCGCCTACATGGTCTGCATGATGATGGGTGCAGAGAATCGCGCTGAGTCTTAATTGATGCGCTTCCAGGCAGGCTTTGATGGGGGCGGCATCCCCTGGGTCAACTACGATGGCTTCTTCCCCATTTTGAATCACCCATAGATAGTTGTCTTGAAAGGCGGGGACGGTGAGAACAGTCCAGGGGTTTGGGAATGATGGATGGGGCATGGTTTGGAATAGCCTTAAAATAACGTGTCTTTTCGCACATTAACATGAAGCGGTTAAACTGCAGGCTATGCATCCAGATACGCTGACAGATTGGTTTCAAACCCCGCTTGGTTCGGACACGCTCATTCATGAGCAAGCCGTTCTGGATCGTGTTTTGGCGGACATTTTTGGATTTCAAGCCCTCCAGATAGGTTTGCCAGATATAGATTTGCTGCGCGCAAGTCGTATGTCCCATCAAATGACGCTGGCAAGTTTTTCGCCGGCCAGTGTGATTGCATTGCCTCACGAAATGCCGATCGCTAGCCAAAGTGTGGATTTGGTGGTGTTAGCGCATGTTCTGGAGTTTGCTGACAGCCCGCATGCGGTGTTGCGAGAGGTTGATCGTATCCTGGTTCCTGAGGGACATGTGATCATTACAGGCTTTAACCCTTGGAGCTTATGGGGCCTCAGACAAACCCTAGATTTGTATCGTGAAAACCATCCTTGGGATGGGGACTTTATTTCCCTTCCAAGGTTAAAAGATTGGTTGCGTTTGCTCGATTTGGAAGTGAATGCTGGGCGCTTATGGGGCTATGGTTTGCCGGTGCACAGCCCTGCTTGGCGGCGTAGATTTGAATTCCTTGAAAAAATGGGCGATCGTTGGTGGGGGATGGCGGGCGGTGTATATATGCTTGAGGCGGTAAAACGTGTTGCAGGAATGCGATTGGTGCAAAGACTTTCTCGTAAAAACGCGGCTGCATTTAGAATGCCCGGTCTACCTGTTCCGCATAGCTAAGTCATGAACGTTTCTCAAGCACCTCATCAACAGGATTCCTCCGCTGCTGATAGCCTGTCGCTAGAAGCAGGGCCAGGTGCTGTAATTTTATATGCGGATGGTGCTTGCAAAGGAAATCCCGGGCCTGGTGGATGGGGCGCCTTGCTGCAACATGGGGCGAACGAACGTGAATTGTTCGGTGGCGAAGCGCTGACCACGAATAACCGTATGGAATTGCGGGCAGTGATTGAAGGCTTACAGGCGCTCAAACGACCCTGCCAAGTCCATGTTTTTACCGATTCTCAATATGTACAAAAGGGTATGTCGGAATGGATAGTGGGATGGAAGGCGCGCGGTTGGAAAACGGCTGATCGTAAGCCTGTGAAAAACGAAGATTTATGGCGTGAACTTGAGACCGCTGCAGCGCGCCATCACGTGAGTTGGAACTGGGTGAAAGGTCATGCGGGTCACCCTGGCAATGAGCGCGCGGATGCCCTCGCGAATAGAGGTATTGATGCCTCCTCTTAATCCCCAAGACTTGCAAGGACCGCAACGGTTTGTGGTGTTAGATACCGAGACTACGGGCCTAGAACCCAGCCAGGGAAATAGAATCATTGAGGTGGCGGGTGTTGAAGTTTTAGGGAGGCGGATCAGTGAAGCGCGTTTTCATGCTTATCTCAATCCTGGCAGGGAGAGTGAACCTGGCGCATTAGAAAAACATGGGCTGACCACCGAATTTTTGTCGGATAAACCGCGTTTTGAAGAGGTGGCGGATGAATTAATAGAATTCATCCGCGGAGCGGTATTGATTATTCATAACGCGCCTTTTGATGTGGGCTTTTTAAACCATGAGTTTGGTTTGAGTCAGCGGCCCGCTTTATCGAGCTTTTGTCCTCCTCCGCTGGATAGTTTGTTGATGGCGCGCGAACTGCATCCTGGTAAAAAAAATTCCTTAGATGCGTTATGTGATCGCTATGGCGTAGACAATTCTCATCGAACTTATCACGGTGCTTTACTGGATGCTGAGTTATTAGCCGATGTCTATTTGGCCATGACCAGAGGTCAGGAATCCTTGGTCATGGATCTGGAACCCGCTCAACCCAACTTTGAAACGGGAGATGCGGCAGGTATTCGCCGGTCTATTCCATTGCGGGTGGTGCCTGCGAGCGTGGATGAATTAGCCGAGCATGCGAGGATATTGGCAGGTATTGAAAAGGCCTCTAAGGGAGAGTGTATTTGGTTGCATCAATATGCCCCTGAGCACAATGGATAAAAATCCTTGTGCGAGATGGATTCCCATTCGCCGGGAAATTGTTATAATCGCAAAGATATAAGAATTTTGAGTTTCAATTTTTAATTCTCTTTCGAGAGAGTTGACTCATTTAAAAGAGACTAGAGCCAATGAAAAAACAACTGCTGACCCTAGGCATGATTGCTGCCTTATCTGGTGTGGCCTTCGCTGATGCTGGTGCCGGATCCCCCGCCGCCGGAAAAACTAAAAATGCAATGTGTCAGGGTTGCCACGGCCAACCAGGATGGCGTACTGCATTTCCTGAGGTCTACACCGTTCCTAAGTTAGGCGGTCAAAATCCCAATTACATCGTTGCCGCACTGAAAGAATACAAAAGCGGTGAGCGTGCCCACTCCACCATGCAAGCGATTGCTGCAGGATTGACCGAGCAAGACATGGCCGACCTCGCTGCTTTCTACGCTGAAAAGAAATAATTTAGGAGCCTGCCCTCATGTCTCGTACTCTTTCAACACTCGTTCTTGCTTTCGGTCTGCTGGGTGCTGTTGCCGCTCAAGCTTCAGGAAATGCTGCTAAAGGCGAAGAAAAAGCCAAGGCAGTCTGTGCTGCCTGCCACGGTGCACACGGCGAAAGCGCTGGCCCAGATTTTCCTAAGTTAGCTGGCCAACCCGCAGATTACCTGGAGCATGCCCTGAAGCATTACAAAGGGGGTGTGCGTCGTAAAAATGCCATCATGATGGGAATGGCTGCCGCGTTATCTGAGCAAGACATGGCTGATTTAGCCGCGTACTTCTCCTCACAAGAAGCGGGTCTGTACACCAAGTATTAAGGAGCTAGTCTTTTTTGTCCCGGACGCGCTGCAAATAGGCGGCGCCGTCTGGCGGTATACCAGTTCGCTGGCTTTCCCATATTGTTTCCGCCAGCGCATCAATCACGCGATGATCCGCATCGTGCACCTCTAGTCCCTCGTTGATGAGTGATGTATAAGCTGCCCTTAGTCCCGGTGGTTGATCTATTCCCAATTGTTCTAAGATTGCAAGATGCAAGGATAAATGCAGGAAGGGATTGGTCTCTCCTTGCTCGGGGGTCCAGTCTTTATCGCGGTACCGCGAAGGGTTGGACAAGATGGAGTGATACTCAGGGTGCCGTGCAATAATCTGCCAAGCCTGATCTTCCAAGGGTGTGCGTGGCAATCGCTCGTTTTCTTTGCGCCATACTTCAAAGAAAAAATCGCGTGCTTGCTCGCGTGAGGGATTAAACATGATTGAGGTCTGGTGTTTTCGATTTATATTCGCAGAGATCGATGATCGGGCAATTGGGGCAATCGGGTTTGCGTGCCTTGCAAATATAGCGACCATGCAGGATTAGCCAATGGTGTACATCGCGCTTAAATTCATCCGGTACATGCTTGAGGAGTTTCAGTTCTACCTCTAAGGGCGTTTTGCCAGTAGCAATATGGGTGCGATTGGATACCCGAAAAATATGCGTATCTACCGCAATGGTGGGTTCTCCAAAAGCAGTATTTAAAACCACATTAGCGGTTTTTCTTCCTACGCCCGGTAAAGCCTCGAGCGCTTCGCGATTGTGTGGAACGGTGCTGTTGTGATGCGTGATGAGCAATCGACAGGTTTCGATTAAATGCTTGGCTTTAGAGCGAAATAAACCAATGGTTTGAATAAAGGGGATCAGCCCTTTTTCACCCAATGCATAGATGGCCTCTGGGGTATTGGCTTTGGGGAATAGCTTGCGCGTGGCGGCATTGACACTGATATCGGTAGCTTGTGCCGAAAGGAGAACGGCCGCAAGTAATTCGAAGGGCGTGCTGTAATGGAGCTCCGTTGTTGGGTTTGGATTGAGGGTGCGTAGGCGCGTAAAAATTTCTTGTCGTTTAGCGAGATTCATGGGGCTTTATTTTTTCTGGCTTGCATCGCAGCTCGGGCATTTTGAATCATTGTTGCCCTGCGTTGCGCGCGATCCTGATCGTGATCCCGGTTGGTACGGCGAGCGATTTGGCGGGAGAGATGTGCATGATAGCGCTGACGGCTGAGGTTGGGTTCGGGAAGCACCCAATGGCTGGGCGGCGCACGCATTTCTATACAATCCACTGGGCAGCTTTTAAGGCATAAATCACAGCCAGTACAGTCTTCAGTGATGACGGTATGCATCCAGCGGCGGCCACCCAAAATGGCATCTACAGGGCAGGCTGGAAGACATCGCGCGCACCCAATGCAGTCTTCTTCGCGAATAAAAGCCACTTGAGTGGGGCGAGCGGGGTGGAACAGTGGAAGAGAGGTTTGATCTAAAAGATGTGCAATTTTTGCGATGACTTCCTCTCCTCCGGGTTCACAGCGGTTCAAGGGGATTTCTTGCTTGGCAACCGCCTCAGCATAGGGGCGGCAAGCAGGATACTCGCAGCGTGTGCATTGGGTTTGAGGGAGCACCGCGTCTATCGCGTCGATCAAGTTTGTTAAGGCTAACTCAGACAAGGGCGCGGCAAATCTCATCAATGAGGGTAGGGCCGCGATAAATCAGCCCTGTATAAATTTGAATCAGACTGGCGCCGGCGTCGAGAGCCGCTTTAGCCGAGTCAGCATCTGAAATTCCGCCTACCCCAATAATCGGTAGCTTGCCCTCTAAACGTTTTTGGAGCGCTTTAATGACGGCGAGGGAGCGTTCGCGCACTGGGCGTCCGCTGAGGCCTCCGGTTTCTTGGCTGTGGCGAAGTCCGCTTACCCCATCGCGTGAGAGCGTTGTGTTGGTGGCGATAACGGCATCCATTTTTTCGCTCAAGAGTATATCGGCGATGTCATCAAGCTCTGCCTCTGAAAGGTCTGGAGCAATTTTAACGGCGATCGGAATATGTCTGCCTTGGCTGCGGCCGCATTCTTCGCGAAGCCTAGCTAAGGCCCCTAACAAGGCTTTGAGCTCCGCTGCTCCCTGCAATTTGCGTAAATTTTGAGTATTGGGGGAAGAAATATTGACTGTGACATAGGAGGCGAGACCCTGCACACGCCGAAAAGCATTGAGATAATCTTCAGCCGCGCGGTCTATGGGCGTATCCGCATTCTTTCCAATATTAATTCCCAGAATGCCGTGATGTTTACAGGAACGAATGTTGGAGAGTAAGACGTCGACCCCTTGATTATTAAAGCCCATTCGGTTGATTAAGGCTTCCGCCTCCGGCAGCCTAAATAGGCGCGGTTTGGGGTTGCCAGGTTGAGGGCGAGGGGTAATGGTGCCCACCTCTAAAAAACCAAATCCTAGTGCAGCCATTGCGGGTATATGGGCGGCATTTTTATCTAAACCGGCAGCGAGCCCAACAGGATTAGGAAAACTCAAACCCATCACTGTGCGGGGCGCGATTTGCTGACTTGATTGAGGTGGTTTCTGCAAACCCAATCGTGCTGCCAGATCAAGACTCGCAAGCGCAATGTCGTGGGCTCGCTCGGGGTCGAGAGAGAATAATAACGGGCGAACGAGCTTATACACTTTCTGTAGGTTCAGTTTCTGGATGCGTATTGCTAGGGGAAGAGGGGATAGGTTTTGAAAGAATAGGACGCCAACGGCCCTCTCGAAACCCCTCAAGCGCTTTAAATTGGGCCTTGTAGGACATTTTGCGACATTCGTGAATGAGGTAACCCAGATACAAATGGGTTAGGCCACTTTTCAGGCAGGAGTCAATTTGCCACAACACATTATAGACTCCATAACTGGCATTTTTTTCTTCGGGTTCGAAGAAGGTATATACCGATGAAAGACCTTCTTGCAGTTCATCGATGATCGAGACCATTTTAAGTACGGCATTTTCTCTAAATTCAACCATGTAGGACCGCACATTACTTTGAAGTAGGAAGTGACTATATTGTTCCTGGCTATCTTCATCCATTCCGCCGCTATTGTGTCTGGCAGATTGATAGCGTTGATAGAGTTCGTAGTGTTCCGGTAGGAATCGGAGTGGAAGAGGCGTAGCGACAAGATTACCGTGTTTTTTCCACACGCGTCGTTGCGTTCGGTTAGGTAAAAACTGCGCAACATCGATGCGAACGGGAATGCATGCTTTGCACCGCTCGCAATGTGGTCGATAGGTAAATGACCCCGAACGGCGAAAGCCGGATTCAACCAGGCGACTATATACCCGTGTATCAATCACATGCGCGGGTGTGGCTACCTGCGAGCGGGCGTCTTGCTTAGGCAGATAGCTGCAAGGGTAGGGGCCAGTGGAGTAAAACTGCAGCTTGTTCAGCGGCAGATCATTCATAGAAGTCATGCAAGGATTCTAACTCGACCGTTCGTATTCATGAAGCAGTATTAATTCGATGCGTGACTGGTTCGCCAAAGGTTGTCTCGGGCCCCATTCTCGAGAACAGTCCAGGGACCAGGGATAAGGGGCATGTCTCGATAACGTGTGACCTCATCGAGAAACTCTTTTCTGGAAATTTCGCGTGCTTTAAGTGTAGATAAATGGTCGGTATGCATCTGGCAATCAAGGATTTTGAAACCACTTAAATGCAGATGGGCAACCAGATGGCAGAACGCAATTTTTGAGCCATCGGTGATACGAGAAAACATGGATTCGCCAAAAAATAGGCCACCTATCGCAACTCCATATAGCCCTCCTACTAATTGACCTTCGCTCCAAGTTTCAAAGCAATGGGCATATCCTAAATGGTGCAAACGTTCATACGCTTCTACGATCTCTGTATTAATCCAAGTTCCCGCTTGACCGCCGCGAGGTGCCGCGCAGGCCTGAACGACTGCGGTGAAGTTTTGATCAATACGTACTTCATAGTTGCCGTTACGTAGCGTTTTAAGCAGAGAACGACTGGGGTGAAACTCTTTGGGATAGAGCACCATGCGTGGATCTGGTGACCACCACAAAGTGGGTTCCCCCTCGCTAAACCATGGAAAAATACCTTGACGATAGGCAGAGAGAAGTCTTTCTGAAGAAAGATCCCCCCCCGCTGCCAAGAGACCATTGGGTTCATGCAAGGCCAAACTGGGGTGTGGAAAAGGAGTGTCAGGTTCCAGCCAAGTGATCAATCAATACTCCAGTCGCACTGTTTCAACCACTCTATTGTCTGATCCACATCCCAGTGACAAACACTGCTATGAGCGTGTGATGACGCCGCAAGCTAATCGCTTGCCGGAGTTTCCGGTGGGTTGTGTTTTCATGTCATCGGCTCCGGAGTGGATGATCACAGCGCGACCCGTGATATTGGGTTCTCCAGAGAGATTCAAGTCTTTGACATGAAAATTCAGAATGACTGTGCCATCTGCGCCAGCAACAATATTACCCAAATCACCGAGGTGATGCGGGCCATCCATGCCGCCGTGGGGTGTTCCGGTTGGGTTGAAATGGGCCCCCGCAGAAAGACCATCAGGCGCGCTGCAATCGCCTCGCTCATGAATGTGGATGCCATGGGCGCCTGGGCTTAAGTTTCTGATTGAAATATCGACAAGGGTATCGTTCCCTTTGGAAACGAATTGAATGGTTCCGCTGACTTGATTGCCCTCGGTGGGCATCATCGTGGCCACAGCCGTTTCTGGCAGACCTTCCGTGTTCGTGAACTTGAATGAAGGCATATCGGGCATGATGCCGCATGCAGCAAGCGACACAGTGAGTGTGACTGCAGTGAGGTGTAAAGGGAGCGCTAATCGCATGGCAAATATCCTATTGTTTTAAGAGTGATGCATTCGAAAAAAAGAAATATAAGAATCTATCAAGTTCAAGTCTCAACATGACCTATCAAAGATCGAAAAATTTCGGAACGAAAAATCCTGCACGAAACCCCCAATCCGTAATGGTGGCTTTTTTTAATTTAAAGACACGCATCAAATGGTTCTACCTCTACCCATGCCCCCGCTTCTATTTTCCCAGATGATTCTGGCAATCTGATGAAGCAATTCGCCAAGCTCATAGATGAAAGCATACCGGAGCCTTGCTCTCCCGTAGCGTCTACCTGCCAATCTCCACTCTCTGTTCGGTACAGCACGCCACGCTGAAATTCAAAGCGTCCAGGCATTTTTTTAAGCGAGGTACGCGTTTTAGCTTGCAGCAATAGTGGGGAAGGCAAGGGATGCCGCCCTTGCAGACGCATCAGTGCAGGGCGAACTATTTGATAGAACGTCACCATCACGGCAACAGGATTACCAGGTAGGCCAAAGAAATGTTTATCGCCGGTAAATTGACCATAGGCAAAAGGCCTACCTGGTTTAATGGCGATTTTCCAAAAGACTGTGCGGCCTAGACGATCCAGAATGCTTCGCACAAAATCGGCATCCCCCACCGAAACGCCCCCGCTCGAGATAATGACATCTGCGCACTGGCTTGCACGTTGAAACGCTTCCTCTAAGGCTTCTGGGCTATCTTTCACCACACCGAGGTCATGCCATTCCACATTCATTTTTTCCAGCATCGCAAACAGGGTATAGCGGTTGCTATCGAATACCTGTCCTACTTTTGGAGTTTGCCCTAGCGAACATAATTCATCGCCAGTCGAAAAAAAGGCTACCCGCAATTGAGGACGCACGGGCACCTCAGCTAAGCCTAATGAGGCAGCCAGCCCGATATCGGCTGGGCGCATGAGGCGGCCCGCAGGGAGCGCCATGACTTGCGCTTTGAGGTCTTCACCCGGCAGGCGAATATTGGATCCTAAGGCGGGGATCGCATCTGTATTGAACGCGATATGTCCTTCAGAGGGTTCCAACGACACGCGTTCTTGCATGATGACGGTATCGGCGTCATCAGGTACTACCGCGCCAGTCATGATGCGAACCGCAGCCATGGGTGGAAGGTGGCCTTGAAAGGGATGTCCTGCAGCGGAAACCCCCACAAGCTTTAAATGAATACGAGATTCGTGTTTTTGATCGTGAAGATCTTGTCCGCGAAAGGCGTAACCATCCATGGCCGAATTGCGATGCGCGGGTACATCATGAGGGGCAACGAGATCATTCGCCAGAATTCGCCCAAGGCTATTTCGAACAGAAACCCATTCCACCCCTTGATGCGGTGCCATCGCCTGCAGAATGCGTTGGCTCGCCTCTGCTATGGAGAGGGAATTAGGGTCATAGTCGTCGCAAAAAACGGAGTGAGGGTGGGTCATGGAGCAATCGATTCCTGTTTAAAACTGAGCGAGGGTGAAAGCAAATAGAGCAATGCAAGGAGTATCCGGTGTTGTTCTGATGAAGGTCAATCTTTGCAAGACACTTTTCTCCTCCCCCATCGGTTTAGACCCTTTGGTCGATGTTCGGCACCGTGTTCCTCGGGAAAAATAGCTGCTTTGGCGTAATGCTGCGTCAAGCTATTTCTGGAGCATAAAGAATGTCAAATCCTTATTCCGCAGTCAGCGAACTGAATTGGATGATTTTGCAGTTTGTCAGAGAGTCCCTGCTGCGCGATCGGCTGGCTGCGTTGAACGCATTTCATATTGATAGCGCTTTAGCAGATTTGTTGTTGGAACTCACCCCAGAGCAATTGCGTCGTATCGCTTTTTCTAAAGTTTTGTTAGTCGGTTTACGCTGGCGACGATTTTCCGTTTGGCACTGCTTGCGGGAATATGCAGAAGGGACCGCAGTGGCTTTGCCTCAAGCTTTGATTGCGGCGGAAGCGGAGGTTTTAAATGGCTACCAGGCGTGATTTGATGGGGCAGATGCATTCTCTTGAGAATGCGATCAGTTTGCTGAAACTTGGACTGCGTGTGCCTTTGGTGTGCGAAATGACGCGTCTCTCAGATTGGTTTATTCGTAAATTAGCGCGGGAAGCTTGCGGGGAAGCCCCGCCTAAGGGGCAATTGCCCAATTCTGAGCTGTGGTATTTGCGAGGACGAAATAATCTTCACGCTTCTCTTTTTGCTTCTTTTTATGTGTCCTTGAAAAAGGGATGGATGGCAGCGGGTGTGCCTATTGATGCTTCCAAGCTTCTGATTCAATCCTTTCAACAATATCGATCGGTGATTGAATCGGCAGGACTGCCTGAGGTCATGACTCCGGATAGGGCCTGGTGGTTAATTAAGTCCCTCACGATTCCCCAACTGAAGCGCGCGAAATGTGAACAGTGCGAGGGGCATTATCTTGTACATATTGGCGATTTAGTCGCTCAGCACCGATGTCATCAGTGTGTGATCTTCAAAAAGGCAAGTTGAGATGGAGCTTTCAATCGAAGCATTGAGGTTGGAGGACGAAAGGGTGCGCGTACAAGGCTTGATACAGTGCGCATCTTTGCCCGTCGTGAGCGCAACAATCCAGACGATGGTTTTTCATAGTCTAGGCGGGTCTGCAGATTGGTTTAAAAGAATGGTGATCCCGCATATTCGTTATTGGGCGGCGCATGTGCATGGAATTGCGGTCACTGCTCCATGTCTTCATTGTTTAGACCATCACAAAGTTGAGATGAATCACGGCGCTCAGCGTCCCGCTATTGATTACTTGATTGAACAAGGACTCGCAATTCTAGAGTCTTGGTGGGCATGTACCGCTCAATCTCAGAGCGCGCGGATTGCTGCACTCTCTCCAGCAAGCAAACTCATGAAGCTGCATCAAGCCATCATAGATGGTATTTGGTGTTTGATGCAGAACGTGGAAATTGAGGCAAAAGAGGGTTCGGTATGGAGGCTAGGGGAAACCCCTCTTCAAATCTGGTTTGAACAACGCGGAATAGAACATGCCGAGCTTCGTTTGATAGATGCAGTCAATGAAGATATTTGGAGTGAAGCTATTCTTGAGTTGCTATCCAAAGAGATTTGGGGACCTACTCCCTCTGGGAGATGGTTAGCCTGTTCGCATACTCCTTTGCTTCTTTGGCCGCTCGCGGGAAGGGATCTACAGCACACTTTATGCAATATGGGTCATCCTGAATATTCCATTGAGTATCTGCGTAGAAGCCTCAAGCAATGGGGCTATACCAATCCTGATTGCTTGTCGGGTGATTTATTTCCTTGGGTACGACCTGACCAGAAAACGTTTTTTGGATTACGTGCCGCTCCGAGATTAATTGCCTTAGTGGAAGGGAGCCGGCGTGCTTTGCGTGATGTGCACTCTTTTAGTGAAAAGAGTGCTGCTTAGCGTGGGTTTTTTTTCGGCGAGGCTTTATTTTATTTTTTTGGTGTTGGGGCTGGGCTTCATCTTTCTCCACTGGGGCATCCACATTCCCCTAGAAATCGTATTGCCGATGTTGGCTTGGACGATAGGTTTTTCTTGGTTTTTGCAAAAAGACTTGAAACCAGTCAGTGCATCGCATGCGCTAGCGGGTGATCCATACGGCCACCCAAAAATAAAGTGGATAGCTTCCTTAGTACGATTCACTCTTATTTACTCAGAACCTTTAGTGAGAAAACCAGTGTGGATAGGGCGAGGTGCAGCTTGGACAGCAGAGCACAGCAATGCCTTACATGATGGGCGAGGACCTGCAGAGGCTTTAAATTGTGCGCCCGCGCGCCAATTCGGAGCCAAAAAAGTAGAGATGGATCCTAGATTATTGTCACGGAATGGGTTGGCACTCGGATCCCCAGGCTCAGGTAAAACCCAGTTACTTCTTTTGCTGGCTGAAGCTGCGCAAGAGCGCGGAGAGTCTGTTTGGCTTATTGATCCCAAGGGTTCTGCTCGACTGTATCAACGATTACGAGAGGGAGCAGCGCGTGCCGGGCGTCCTTTTTTTGCGCTGATTCCTCAACGCGCAGAGGAATCTGTTCAATATGATCCGTTAAGACATTGCTTGTCAGGAATAGATATCGCCACACGTTTAGTTTCTCTTATTCCTGGAGATGAGCAAGACGTCTTCAAGCATTTTTGCTGGGGAGTTCTGGTCACCCTTACTGAGGCGATGTTCATGCTGGGTGAGCGCCCCAGTATTGCTGCGTTGAGTGCAGTGTTACCTGAGGCAGGCGAGTGTTTGTTGCCTCGCGTTGTGCACTATTTAGAGGGCACCGCCGGCCATCCCTATAGAGGAACTTCTTCCGGGGCTTTTGCTGGAGAACGATGTGAACGTGGCAAGGGTACATTTCTAGCGACCAAAAATGCGCTAGAAGCCCTCGTGAAACACGATAGAACACATTATAAAAAAATGATTGTTCCGCTGCGTTCTGTTTTTGAATTGTTGTGCCGCGGATCTTTGGGTCAAGTACTTGGCGCTGAGCGGGCTTATGATTCAATGCCCCTTTCCCTAGATGTTTCTGTAGCGCGCCATCAACAAGCAACGGTTTATATTGGCTTAGATGCTCTGGTCAATCCGCATATCGCTAGAGCCATGGCATCTCTTATTTTGGAGGACATCGCAGCAGATGCTTCTCGAGGTATTGCACAATGCTTAACAGTCCCTCCCCAATTACTTTTGGTGGATGAAGCTGGCGAGGTGGCGTGTGAAGCGCTTCTCCAGCTTTTAGGAAAAGGGCGAGAGTGCGGCGTACAAACTTGGTTTGCAGTTCAAACATTATCTGACTTGGAATGGCGCTTAGGAGGGGCTGCCGCTGCGCGAGTTGCAGAAGGCAATGCCGGAGCTTGGTTCTTATTTCGACAATTAGATGCCATCAGTCGACGTGAATCAGAACGCAGACTTGGTACCCTCCCTATCGCGCGCCGATCCGCATCGTTGGGGACTTCTTTTATGCGAAGAGGGGGTAATCATTACGAATCAGATTCGGTCAGTGATGGGTTTACCCGTGAGACCGTACCGCGCATACCAGAAGCCGTTTTTTCATGCCTGGAGGATTTGGAATGCTTTGCGCATTTGCCCGATGGCAGTCTTTTTCATCTGCGTCTTCCTGTCTCTTTTTGACCTAGGGGAACATTGAGATGCATGCATGGATATGGCCAAGACAATCAGCGATTGTAGGATTCTTATTGATTTTAGTGATGCAACTTGTATGGCCGCTTAGCCCTGGCCAACGTGAAATTGACGCGCAGTATTTTTGGATGAGGCATCACTGGGGAAGTCCTATTGCTTCCAACATTACAAAAGCGGCAATCCGTTTTTTACAACTGCTACCCCATAGCCCTTTTTTCTCTGACTGGATAAACCTCAATGCCTTTCATGATTTTTTTGCTGATCTGGGAATCATTTTTTGGCCTTTTTGCTTTTGGCTGAATTTAACAGCGCTTGCTATTTGGATGGCGTGGTTCATTATTTTGATGTGGTTCTCGCTATTTGCACTCCGTATTATGCAGGCCTGGTCACTCAGGCCTTTTATTCGAAAGGTTTCTTTGCATTCACAACCATGGGATCAAGCGCAGCGCTGGCCAATCTGGCGGCGATCAGTCGGCTTGATCCCTTTGCTTACCCTAGTGTGGGCATGCACCCCTCTCCTTTTTCTTGCGCCCATTGTTGCGGGTGTGTGGGTGAGTATGGGGTTTTTATTGTGGTGGCCATTCTTTGGTTTGAGAGAAACATGAATTTGTTGGCTTTGTCGATACGAATAAAGCGTGCTCCCCCTTTTAAGATGAAGGCTTATGTTCACGCTGTCTCAGTGATGAGTGGGTGGATGTTCTATCTTATGTTTCAGTGAGTGCAGTTTTATGTTTTCGTCTTCATCAGTCTGTTCAGTAAGTGCCTTTGAGGTGGCTGAGCAGGCGCTGGATTATTTGATGGCTCCCATTAGAGATGTTCTATCTGATACGACAGTGACTGAAATTATGATTAATTCGTCAGATCAAATTTGGATAGAGCGAGAAGGTCAGCTCATCAAAGCACCTGCAAGATTGCCTGATCGTGGGGTGGCCGCAGCAGTGCGCCTATGGGCAACTTTGTCTGACACAGTTTCACTTGAAAAAGAGGCCACTTTAGAAGGGCATTGGCGTGGTTGGCGAGTGACCGCAATTCTTCCACCGGTGTCACGCGATTCCCCTTGTATTTGTTTGCGACGTCATCGGGTCTCAGTTTTAGATTTGGCTCAGTGGAAAATGAGGCCATCTCTCAATACATCGATTGATCTTAAGCGTTCCAATCAACATTCTTCAGATGATTCAGTCCCGCATGCGTTTCTGGATTCTCGGGCAAATTCAATGGGTTCAATACTGAAACAAGCACACGGCGTGTTGGTTTCTGGGAGCACAGGGTCTGGCAAAACGACTTTTCTCGGAAGTTTGATTGCACAGATTCCTGCTACTCAGCGCGTCATTAGCATAGAAGATACTCCCGAGCTTCCGATTGCTTGTCCACATCAGCTCAGACTGGTTGCCCGACAAGGACATTCTTTACGCAGCCTCGTGCGACTGGCATTGCGATTGCGTCCTGATCGTATTGTGATCGGTGAGGTCAGGGGGCCAGAAGCTTTCGACATGCTGCAAGCCATGTCCACAGGTCATGCGGGTTGTTTGGGAACAATCCATGCCTCAAGCGCGTTGGGTGCTTTATCTCGTATGGAGCAGTTGATCTTAACCGCACAGCTTGATTGGCCCATTGAAGCGATTCGTTCGCAACTCGCTGAATGGATCAGAGTGTTGATTCATCTAAGTCGTGATGCAGGGGGAAGGTTTATCCGTGAGGCCTTATTCGTTGAGGGGGTGGAGCACGGGAGATTTGTGGTTTCCCCACTTTCTTTGTCTTAAGTATTTTTTTCTTAAATTGGAGTGGAGTGAAGTGATGATGAATGATTCTTTTGCGCATTTTGGAAAGCGTTATTTGGTTCTTTGGGCATTGGGTTCCACCTTATTTTTTGTTCCTCTCTTGAGTCAGGCTGCAATGCCTTGGGAGGCCCCGATGTGCGCAGTAGCCAATAGCCTAAAGGGTCAAGTCGCTGTGATGCTGGCAGTGGTTTCTACCATCATGATTGGGGTGATGTTTATGTATTCAGAAACAGGGAGTGCGGTTTCTAAGATTGCGGGGTGGTTACTTGGAATGTGCTGCGCTTTAAGTGTAGCGAGTGTGATTACTGCCTTATTTCCTGGCGTGTCCTTACCGGGTTGTTTGTCGTGAAACGACAAACAGGGGTGGCTCGAGTTTTGACTGAACCCTGTTTAATTCTAGGTGTTGAAAAACCTTTTGCGATCGTCAATTTTACTTTGGCGATGGTGATAGGTGGAGAACTTCATTTATGGGGTTTTTTATTGATCAATCTGGTCGTTCATCTCACTTTAAGACGAATTACGCGAAGTGATCCCTTCGCGCGACAAATTTATATTCGGTACAACCTTCAGGGAGATCGCTATTCCCCCTGGATTCAAGCCCGTTTGCGCCAAGGTCGCCGACCCTTCGACAGTTTATTGGGAGCACTGTGTTGAGCAGCTGTAGCTTTTTTTCTGAGCGTTCCTTGGCTGAGTTATTACCTTGGTTAGCCTTACGAAACGATGAAATTGTATTGTGTAAAGACGGCAGTTTATTGGTTTGTTTTGAAGTTGTTGGTATGGATGCGGATGGGATTGATATTGAAATGGCAGGCTTAGCCGCTCTGAAAATGGAGCAAGCTTTGAGGGTGTTAGATAGCCGTTTTACACTATGGTCCACCATGCTGCGTCAACGCAAACATGATTATATTCAGAGCGATTTCCCCCACCCCATTTCTGTAAGACTCGACTATTTACATTCAGCAAGATTTACAGAAGGTCGTCAGTTTCATAATCGTCATGTGATTTCTTTGTTGTTTTCTCCTGAGTTGGAAGATCAGTTGTTGATGCGCGTCTTTAGTGCATTGAGAGAAATGAAAGTGATCTCGGCGATTCGGATGATATGGCGACATTTGAATCGCACGGATCGTTTTGCTGACATCCTTCTGGGTTTGAAAGAGCACATTCATATCCTAGAGTCTTTACTTGAAGCATTTATCGGTGCTTTAGGCGATCTCAAACTCACGCGGCTGCGTGGTTCAGTCTTGCTTGGGTTTTTGAATCAATGCGCATCTTTATCTCCTTCTTCTGCTCCGCTCAACCAAGGCGCACCCCATCTTCTGCTAGATGCGCTGCTGGGAGATGCGGCGATTGAAGTAGGCGCTGAGCGTCTGCGTTTCACGCGCTGCGAGTCAACGCGATTCGTATCTATTCTTGGGGTGAAAGCATGGCCAGACAGCACCATTCCTGGGCTCATGGATGAGGTTTTGGCGATTCCGGCTGAAATGTGTGTCTCTCAGACTTTTCGGTTTGTCAGTGCGGATAGCGCTAAAAGTCACATTCAGGCGGTTCAACGCTTTCATTTGAATCTTCAAAAAACAGCTTCAGGGTTTTTGCGTGAGGCTATTTTTGGCGAGGGAAATCAAGTTCAAGACAACACGCGCACTGTTTCAGCTAGTGCAGCACGCGAGGCCCTAACGGATCTCGCTCAGCATCGGCAAATTTACGGCTATTACAACTTATCTATTTTAATTTCTAGCGCACATCTGTCTGAACTCGACCCAACGGTGCGTGCTGTCGCTTCTGTGATCCGTGAGGCAGGCTTTTTAGTGATTCGAGAGGGCATGCATCTTTTATCCGCATGGACTGGAAGTTTACCTGGTCAATGGGCGCAACTCGTGCGCTGGCATTTCATTCATTCCGGTAATGTGGCTGATTTGCTTCCCTTGAATACCCCTAGCGTTGGGCATACACACAATCGTTATTTTTCAGAGCAGCTCGGTGTGGCATGCCCTGCATTGAGTGTATTGCCGGGCCGCGATCAAACAGCCTTCCATTTTAATTTTCATGTGGGTGATTTGGGTCACTGTTTTGTTGTTGGACCCTCACGTGCGGGTAAATCTGTTTTAGTGAATTTTCTGCTCTCTCAGTTTCGGCGCTATCCAGATGCGCGCGTACTGATTTTTGATAAAGACCGATCAGCCAAAATTCCTACGCTATTACAAGGAGGGACCTATATTGATCCCGCGCGAGATGAGACGATCTTTTGTAATCCACTTGTCGCACTCAATTGTAAAAGCGGGCGGGTTTGGCTGCGCGGATGGTTAGAGAGAGTATTGACTCACCACGCCTATGTTTGGTCGAGTGCGGATGATGTGTTCCTCAATGAAGCCTTAGATGCTCTGGAGATTTTATTGCCAGAGCACCGTCATCTGAGTACTTTGCAATCCTTGCTTCCTCAGCATTTAGCTGCGGAATTAGCCCCTTGGGTGAAAGGTGGTGCCATGGGTGGCTTATTCGATCATGCAGAAGACCGGTTTTCAATAACAGGTTTAATGTGCATTGAAATGGGAGAGCTGCTGCATGACGAGGGGGTGGCTCGACTGTTTATGGAGTATGCCTTCGATCGGGTTGAATCTATTTTGCTTTCAGAGAAAGTCGCCCCTACGGTTATCTATATCGAAGAGGCGTGGTTCATGTTGGCGAATCCATATTTTCGGGAGCGGATTCGCGATTGGCTCAAAACGTTGCCCAAACGTCTCGCTAATTTGGTCATGGCAACACAGTCTTTAGATGACCTCACCGGTAGTGGCGTGTTCAGTGCAATTGCTGACAATATTCCCACCCGAATATTTTTGGCTAATCGCAATGCAATTGCACAATCAAATCTTTATCGGGACCAATTCGGTTTAAATAGTGGGCAAATTCAGCGCATTGCGCACGCCGAGCCTAAGCGACAGTTTTTGGTGGTGCAGCCCAGCTCTTCCCGTTTTATCGATATGAGCTTTAATCCAGAAATGATTGCTGTATTACGGTCTGATCTCAAGGCGCAGGTGCTGTTTGACCAATGTTACGCGTCTGGATGTGATGATTGGGCGCAACACTATTTGCAGTGCGTGGAGGAGTTGGATGCAGCTCAACAGGAGCGTGTTGCATGAAAAAGAGACACTGGTTTCCCGGTCTAGCGTATGCCTTTGGAGGCAACAGAATTCCACTATTCGTGCTGATTATTCTGAGCCTAGTGTTTCTGGTGTTAGTCTCGCCATCCTCACGTGCCTTTAGTTTGTTTGGTGGAGGAGGAGGACTGGGTGGGATAGTATATGACCCCACTAATTTTATTCAAACCTCTATTTCTGCTGGAGAGGCCGTAAAACAAACTGCACTTCAGGTGCAGGCAGAAATTCAACGCTTACAACAACTCTCTGCTGAGTTACAGCAACTCAAAACCCTGCCGCAAGAAGTGGTTCAACAAACCCTAAAAGATAGTCTTCAGCAAATTACTGTGCTTCAGCAGGGGAGTGCTTTAATGGCTTCCATATCGACGGAAGTGGATGGAATCAAGCAACTGTATTCCTCGCGGCTCAGGCAGATGGCTGCTTTGGGGTTGTCTCCTTCTGATTATCTGCAATATGAAATTCAACTGGCCCAACTGCAAAACAAAAACCAGAATGCTTTGATGGATCAAGATCAACAGGTTCTTGCAGGTGTTCAGAGGTCTATGGACCGTCTGCAGAGTTTGCAGGCGCAAATCCCCGCTAGTAGTGGGGTACATCAAAGCATGCAGACCGCTAACCAATATTTGGATGTGTTGGCAGGGCAATCACTCCAGCTTCTTCAACTGACGGCATCTCAAGCGGCCGCCATCAACAATCGTCAGCAGCTTCAAGATAGCAATGCGATCGATGCCGTAACGAGAGAGACAGCCCGGATTAAGAGTGACAACGCCAAGATCAGATTACTCAGACAGCAGCTACGTGATAACGAAGCCAAAAATGGCTGGGGCATCATGCAGCCTCTACCCAGTGCTTCGCAATAATGGCTATTCCAACTCCAGACCTTGTTGATGGAATCAGTGCGGCATTTATTGATGGCGGTCGCAGTTTGCAGCAGCGTATTCAGCCCCTCGCTCAAAACTTGTTGGGGGCATTATTGATGTTGCAAATGAGTTGGTTTGGCATACAGGCATTGCTGGAGTCCCTGGTGGGCGATCATTTGGGGGATGTCCTTGCGCGATTGATGCGATTGATTTTGTTGTTTGGTTTGGTTTCTTGGCTATTAGCTGCGTATGACGATATTTTTTACACTGCGATTTATGGCAGTTGCACCACACTAATCCAGACGCTCGCTGGGGATCAGGGCGAGACGCAATCATTTGCTACGGTATGGAATGTGTTTGTAGATTTGATTATGTCGGGTTGGAACATCATGACCAGTATGCCTACGCAGTTACTATCTGGCGGTAACCCTGCATCTTGGATCTTCTGGGGCACCCTTCTGACTCTTGGGCTGAATTTAATCCTCATTTTTGCTGCAGTGATTGCTTTTGTGGTGTCCCTCATATTTGTGGCATCCGCTCATATTATGGGAGCAGCACTTGCGGGGCTTGCCTTGAGCTTAGGGCCATTTTTTATACCCTGGATTTTATGGAATCCCACACGGAATTTATTTGAATCATGGTTGCGGTTTTTACTCACCGCCTGCTTCTATCGTGTGATTGCGGTGACGTTGATGATTTTAGCGAAGCCTATTTTCACCAATCTGCAGAGCATGCTGACCGCTGTCTCTGATCCCTCACAAAGCACCAATCCATTAGATACCTTGCTGAGTATGGTGGGTTTGTTGATTGTGTCTTCCATTACTGCGGGGATGATGATTCGAGTGCCGCAGTTGGCTTCAGCCATGATCGGTCATGCAAAAGTAGATATCGGTCTGATGAATAAAGTGGCCAGTGGAGTACATCAAGCTAAAGAATGGGTGGTGCCTAAAACGGGTCGTCGCAACTGGAGTAGGGAAGAGTTTTGATACATGGCTATGTGCTGCGAGGGTATGTACGAGGAGGGTATTGTCCTCGTGGCGGTTTGGCACGCGCTTTCTGGGTGAAAGACTAGAGTCAATATGAACTTATCTCCGAATGATGAAGAGCGGCGAAGGTTATTTCGCTTGATCGTGCGCTTAAGAAAGCGTCCTGAACTGGCGCGCCCGATTCCTTCTGTTTGGCGCAAACATATCCGGCTGGCGTTCTGGTGGAAACTTATATCCTTTTGCTTTGCAGAACCCTGGCTCATGGCCTTGAGTGTGCTTTCCCTACCCGCTTGGGTTTGGTTTGTTGTACACAAAATGGTGCAGTTTTAGATCAAATAATCAACCTTTAAAAGTGATCCATCCTAGAGAATGATTGGGATCACCTTGTTGACAAAAATAGGGTATGTGTTCGATGGTGATCACTCATTTTGACTGAATATGAGGTGTGGTATGCAAACTTGGCAACTTTATGACAAGCCTGTTAAGCACTGATGGAATTGACTTCAAGTAACGCAGCGCGCCACTGGATCATCCTCTCGCATGGATTCAATATGGATGGCCGTGCAGCCAGTCTGACGATCACAGACAAAATCCCGCATCTGCTGGAGGCAGGGATTCAACTCACTGTACTCAGCGCTGTAACCGGGCAGCAAGATCATCGCTTTCGTCATCTTCGAATTCTTCCTTGGGGGCCAGCAGGGCTGCGCTTTGATCTGCGCCATATGATCGCTTTGCGCTGGGGAAGAGGACTACGTTATAAGCTGAGTACGGGACTGATTTCCTTGTTGCTTGCTCCTTTTAACCTGATCGAGCGCACGATAGTTGGCTTGCAAAGCCAATGGTCATGGATGCCTGCAGCGGTTTTTAGCGCATGGTTGGAGATAAGGCGCGCGCGCCCTGAGCTGATTTACACGACGGGCGGTGCTTATTCTGCGCATTGGGCTGGATATTGGATCAAAAAATTAACTGGCGTGAAATGGATTGCGGAAATTCATGATCCCATGCTGTTTCCTGGCACAATCCCTGCGACCCGAAACTTGCAATTTCAATTGAAGCTGGAGGGGATGATTTGCCGTGAGGCAGATTTGGTGTGGTGGTTTACCGAAGGTGCGCTCATCAGTGCCAAACAGCGCCACCCCGAATTAGCCGATAAAGGCAGAGTGGTTTACCCTGGTGCTGAACCCCCCACTGTTCAAGCGGATTATGTGAAGGGTTCCAAGCTCATCATTGGTCACTTTGGATCGCTCTCATCCGTGCGCAGCCTCAAGCCATTTGTGGATTTGTTTGCAGAACTGAAAAAATACGCACCTGACGTTGCGCAAGATATGGAGATTCACTGTTACGGTGGATCAGTGGATGCAGGTGGGTTGGATGCCATTCGCTCTCAAGGTTTAGATAACTATTTTGTACTGCATGGGCGATTAGAAAATGACCCCAAAACGGGTCTGTCAGGGCGAGAGCGCATCCAGCAGCGTATGCATCAGTGTGATGCTTTGCTGCTCATTCATGGCACCACCATGGACTGTGCTGAATACATTCCTTCTAAGTGGTATGACTATCTTTGGGCGAAACGCCCGGTGCTGGCTTTTACTCATCTCAACCCGAGTTTTATGACCATGGTATTAGATCGTGGGGGTTATGCAGTTGAAATTGAAGATCAGCAAGCTTCACTCCACCTTCTAAGAGTACTTCATGCTGATTGGACAGGTAATTTGATGCGCGCGCCCACTCTTTCGCCCATAGGCACGAAACAGGCAGTTGACATGATTCTGAGGGATCTTTAACTACAGCTTTTTGTTAAAGCCTCAATCCTAAACATTGAAAACCATGGGTTCGAATTTACCGAGGTAAGAAGTCTAGAGAATGAATAAATATTTGCTCTATCGAATTTGTAGCAAACCCAATGCCAAGCCCCGTATGGAGGGTTTTTCAAAGCTGGCTTGTTTGGAAAATCTGATTCAGTCTTTTCCTGATTACAAAATGGTGTGTATTGCTGATCATTGTGATGACGATACGATTGCGCTACTAAAAGCGAAAAGCTTTTTCTATTTTGAGTCTACACAGTTAGGGCAGGTCTATTCCTTCTATCACTTAGTTCACTATGCGCTGAATAATTTCCGGGAAGAAGATATTGTCTATGTCATCGAAGATGATTATTGGCACATACCACAAGCAAGTGAGTTACTTGAAGAGGGGATGCACGTGTTTGATTACGTCACACTATATGATCACCCAGATAAATATGGGGGATTTGTATTTGGGACAAATCCTTATGTTTGTCATGATGTTTTGTCGGAACCAACAAGAGTATTCAAGGGAAAATATGCACTGTGGCGAACGACTAACTCTACAACGCACACGTTTGCCTGCAAGGTCAGCACACTGCGCGCAGATAGCTACATATGGCTGGGAAAACTAAAACGTCGACATATTTTGCAAGATTTTTATGACTGGATTTTCCTGACTAAGCCAGGATTTAATGGGGGTCATTTAAAAAGAAAGTTACTCCTTCGCCAACTCGTTGCTTTCGGTGCTGTGTTGTTGGGTTCGAAGAAACGCACATTGGGGGTCCCTATTCCCTCGGCTTCAGCACATTTAGAAATCAAGTTTTTACCAGATGGCTTTGACACCTCTATCCTCAATAAGAAAATGATTGAAGTTAAAAGGTGGGACGAAGCTTAAAAGATGGAACTTAACAAGTTTTTCAAGGATGCGCTTCACTTTATTTGATGAAAAAAAAATATCTGATTTTTGCCCCAAGTTATAACGATGATTTTGGTGGCGTCATGGTCATGCATAGATTATGCGCTGACCTTAATTCTCTTGGCCATGAAGCTTATCTCTATCAATTCTTTGAAACGAGAGAGATCA
>Ga0114962_10000753_pt1 | contig 28253 bp, 26 predicted proteins | sample C_130820_MF_Meta_FD_87017 | JGI IMG/M metagenome (GOLD analysis project Ga0114962, IMG submission 87017) | Freshwater microbial communities from Lake Croche, Canada to study carbon cycling - C_130820_MF_MetaG | ecosystem: Environmental > Aquatic > Freshwater > Lake | place: Lake Croche, Canada...
AAGAATTTTAGGATTTATAAGACCTAAAGCGTCACTTATAATTTTATTTACACCATCCTGATGATTGTCCAGGGCTGTATGAACTGCATAAATAGCAATGTCGTTTTTGATTGCTTTAAGCAAAACGCGTTCTACATAATTCTTGCCGTTTATTTTTTTTAAGCCACTAAACAGAATTGGGTGAAAACACACAATTAAATTACATTTGTTAGCAATCGCTTCATCGACTACATTTTCCAGGGCATCGTGGCAAACGAGTATTCCGGTTGAAATGGTTTCAACATCTCCAAGAAGTAAACCTACATTGTCAAAATCTTCGGCATAGGCCAATGGTGTCATTTCTTCCAGGACGGAGATTATTTCTTTTATTTTCATATTCAAAGATAAATATTATACATTCGTAAAATGAATTTAGTTCGAAAAATACTGTTTCCGTTTGCTGTTTTGTATGGCTTCATAACGAGTATTCGCAATTTTCTTTATGATAAGGGGATTTTAAAATCGCATGTCTTTGATATTTCTGTAATAGCTGTAGGGAATTTGAGTGTTGGGGGAACCGGGAAAACACCACAAATTGAATATTTAATCCGACTGCTTTCTGATAACTATAAAATAGCTACTTTAAGTCGAGGATATAAAAGACAATCAGAAGGTTTTATTTTGGCAGATGAATCCGTGAATGCTGCTATTATTGGAGACGAACCTTTTCAGTATTATTCGAAATTTCCGAATATTAAGGTTGCTGTTGATGCCGATAGAAGAAATGGAATTCAAAAATTACTTTCTTTGAAAGAAAAACCAGATTTGATTTTATTAGACGACGCTTTTCAACACCGAAAAGTCCGTGCTGGTTTTTATATTCTTTTAACTTCTTATGGTGATTTGTTTTCAGATGATTATTTGTTGCCTACAGGGAATTTAAGAGAATCACGAAAGGGTGCAAAAAGAGCGGATTTAATTATTGTTACTAAATGTCCCGAGAGTCTAACGGATAAAGAACAAAAGGAGATTAAAGAAAAAGTAGGGAATAGAAGGTCTGTTTTTTTTAGCACAGTGGTTTACGATGACAGTATATATTCTGGAAATGGTATTAAAAAAATAGCGGATATAAAGGCTTTTGATAAATTAGTATTGGCCGGAATTGCTAAACCAAAACCCTTCTTCGACTTTGTAAAACAGGCCAATGATTTGGTAAAAACCTATCCGGATCATCATCATTTTTCAGAAGCCGATAGTGCTGAAATCAAAAAATTAGCGGGGTCTAAAATAATAATAACAACCGAAAAAGACTATGTCCGTTTGAAAGATAATTTCTCTCCAGCGCAATTATTTTACTTGCCGATAAAAACTAAATTCTTGTCAGCCTCCGCTGATTTTGATAAAAAAATACAAGATTATGTGGGAAAAAGTTCAGGAAACAGTTAGTTATATTAAAGCTCATACTTCATTTAGTCCAGAATATGGTATTATTTTAGGTTCCGGTTTGGGAGGTTTTACAGCTGATATTAGTGTTGCGTTTACCATACCTTATTCGGCGATTCCGAATTTTCCCGTTTCCACAGTAGAAGGCCACAAAGGCGCATTAGTTTTTGGAAGTATCGGGACTAAAAAAGTTATTGCCATGCAAGGAAGATTTCACTTCTATGAAGGCTATTCTATGAAGGAAGTAACATTTCCAGTTCGTGTCATGAAGTATTTAGGGGTCGAAAAATTGATTGTGTCTAATGCATCAGGTGGGGTAAATGTAAATTATAAAGTAGGCGATATTGTTATTATAAAGGATCATGTCAATATGATGCCGGAACATCCTTTGCGAGGTAAAAATGAAGAGCGTTTTGGTCCTCGATTTGTCAATATGAGCGAACCTTATAGCCGAAAAATGATTGCAAAAGCTAAGGAAATTGCCTTTGCTTCAGGTATTGTGGTCAAAGATGGAATTTATTTGGGATTACAAGGTCCCACATTTGAAACTTTATCCGAATACAGAATGGTGAAGAATATTGGAGCTGATTGCGTTGGCATGAGCACGGTTCCTGAAGTTATTGTGGCCAGACATATGGATATGGAATGTTTTGGAATTTCAGTGATTACAGACATGGGAGATGAAGAAAATATTGATAGTGTAAGCCATTCCGAGGTTTTAGAAGCTGCACAAAAAGCAGAACCTAATGTTCGAAATTTGATACGAATGCTTATATTAGAGTACTAGTTTTACTAATATTTTCGGCTATTATTTTATAGAAATTATTAGGATTGAAGGGTTTCGTGATCACATCGTTCATTCCAAAAGACAGTAATAGCTCTCTGTTTTCATCCAAAGAGATGGCAGTTAACGCTATAATAGGTGTGATGGTGTCAAAAGTCCGGATGGTTTGTGTGGCTATTGTTCCATTTATGCCAGGTAAATGAACATCCATAAGCACCAGATCATAAAAATTATTTTTAACGGCTTCAACTGCATCTTCACCATTGTCTATCACATGACAATAGATTCCCTTATTTTCAAGCATTTTTTTAGTAATCATCTGATTGATTTTATTGTCTTCTATCAAAAGTATTTTTTTATTTTTTAATACCGATTCATCATAATTTGAAATGATTTCTAGCGGTAAATCAGCTGTTCCATTTTCGAAATCAAGGTCAAAAGTAAAAGAGGAACCTTGGCCTAATTTACTTTCCAATTTAATTGTGCCTCCTAATATTTGGATCAGTTTTTTGACAATAGCCAGACCAAGACCAGTTCCGCCGTATTTTCTATTTATTTCTATAGATCCTTGAGAAAAACTATCAAAAATAGTTTCTATTTTATCTTCAGCAATCCCAATTCCGGTATCTAGAATTTCAAAGTGAATTTGGGTATTATTTATTTCCGTATTAATTACTTTTAATAGTACTTTTACTTCACCGTTATAGGTAAATTTTAGAGCATTATTAATTAAATTTAAAAATATTTGAGACAATTTAGTAGGATCTCCCACAAGATAATCGGGGATATTTTCCTCTATTTCAAGGCTAAAAATGTTCTTGTTAACCTGTGCTAATTCTTTTAGAGAATGATGTATGTTTCCAATAAGGAGCTTTAAATCGAAATTTATTTTCTCGACTTCAATTTTCCCAGACTCAATTCGGTTTATTTCTAAAATTTCGTTGATAAAAGTTAAGAGATAATTCCCAGAGAACTGTAAGGAGGTTAAATAGTTGAGTTGTGTTTCTTTTGGTTTTTCTTCTAAAAGTAAATGGGTAATACCGTTAATAGCATTGAGGGGTGTTCGTAGTTCATGACTCACGGTGGAAAGAAATTCAGATCGTGCTTTAGAGGCCTTTTCTGCTTTGTCTTTAGCAATCTCCAGTTCTTTATTCTTTTCTTTTAAGATAAGGTTGGTCTCATTTCTAATGATATTATTTTTATATAATGACAAACTTAAAAGCGATAAAATTGATATTAGCGCTATGGCTAAAATACTGATTAGCTTAGCTACTTTTCCTGATTTTATTTGTTCTTTATTCTCTTTGTTAAGCTGATCTACTGTTTTTAAAGTTTCATTTTCATTGAATCCTATAAAGTCCCCATCTGCTAATTTTAGATCATTGATGTAATTGATACTGTCTTTTAGCACTATATGAGCTTTTAATAAGCTATGAGCATTTTTAATATTTAGCATTTTTTCGTTGACCTGGCTTAAAGCTAATATAATTTTTGATTTTTGTTCAATATCGGTCCCTTTTGAATTGAGTTCATTAGCGCGATTCAAATAATTTAATGCTAAATTATTTCTGTTTTTGTTGGCTTCGATATTTCCTATTTGATACAAAGCTTCTGCTTTAGTTTTAAAAAGATCTTCATCGTCTGTTTTTGATATAATTTGCTCAAAAATCGGAATAGCTAATAGATCCAAGCCTTTCTCTCTATAAATAATCCCCTTTTGAAGATAAAGTAATTCTATAGCACCAGGGATATTTATAGTTTCGTAGATATTCTGGGCCTTATTAAAATAATATTCAGCTCTATTAAAATTGTTTTTTTCAATATAACATAAACCCAATTTGTAAAAGGAAAAGGCTTGTTGAGCTGATGGCTTTTCTTCTTTATAAAAAGTAAGATTTTTATCGTAAGTTTCTATGGCATCATCAAATTTTTTTAAATCCAAATAAATAGAAGCTAAAGTAGCGTAAGCTATCGCTTGTTTTGTATTGTCTTTTGTAGATTTAGCGTAATAAACCGCTTTCTGAGCAAAATTTAAAGAAGACTTATAGCTATTTTTTTTTAAATTGAAGTTTGATAAGTTGATATAATATCCAACGCTATCCGCTTCATGCGACTTCTGATTTTGAGCGTATGAGGGGAAGTTTATGAAAAGGAAAAGGACTACTATAAACCTCATGGACTAGTATTGATTGTGTTCAATAGCTTAAATGTAGTTCTTTATTTCTTAGATGTCAGAATAATAAGGTCAATTATTCTGGATGAATAGCCTATTTCGTTATCGTACCAGCCTACAATTTTAACCATTTTACCAATTACGGAAGTTAATTGAGCATCAAAAAGACAGGAATTTGGGTTGCCAATGATGTCTACTGAAACAATAGGATCCTCTGTATAGGCCATTATTCCTTTGAATGTAGTAGCTGAAGCTTCTTTAAAGGCAGCATTGATCTGCTCAATGGAAACTTGTCTTTTGACATAGCAAGTGATGTCGGTTAAAGAACCATCAGGAACAGGAACCCGAATTCCGCTCCCTCCGAATTTTCCTTCAAATTCAGGAAATATTTTTGTCAAAGCTTTGGCTGCACCGGTCGTAGTAGGTACTATTGACTGACTGGCACCTCGCGCTCGACGCAAATCTTTGTGGGGCTGATCGTGTAGGCTTTGGTCAGTAGTGAAAGAGTGTACTGTTGTAATATAAGCTTGTTCGATTCCACACAAATCACTTATCACTTTTATCATTGGCGCGGCATTATTGGTAGTGCAACTAGCATTAGAAATAATGGTTTCTGTTCCGTCTAATATATTTTCGTTTACACCAAGAACTACTGTTTTTATGAGATCTGTTTCTGAGGGAGCAGAAAGTATTACTTTTTTGGCTCCAGCCACTATATGAGCATTAATGGCATCAAAAGTTTGGTATTTTCCTGTGGATTCAATAACGATATCAATATTTAGACTAGCCCAGTCTAAATATTGTATGTTTCGTTCATGAAAAAACAAATACGATTTGTGATTAACCCTTATTGAAGTATCGTCATAAGAACATTCTACAGGCAATACGCCGTGAATACTGTCATATTTAATTAAATGAGACATTGTTCGGTTGTCGGCAATGTCGTTAATAGCAATTACTTCGATATGGGGATGATTCAATAGTAAGCGAAATAAATTTCGTCCAATTCTGCCAAAACCATTTATAGCAATTCGTATTTTAGTATCCATTTAAAATTTTGAATTCAATTTTTTAAATAATTATAAGATGTGTTTTGCTGCCTTATAAGAAGATCGAACTAGGGCGCCGCTTTCTACATGTCGGAAACCTAATTCTAACCCGATTTTTTCATATTTGGCAAATTGATCGGGAGTGATATACTCTTTTACAGGTAAGTGTTTTTTGCTGGGTTGCAGATATTGTCCAATGGTTACCACATCCACGTTTACGCTACGTAAATCATGTAAAGTCTGAATTACTTCTTCCTCTTTTTCTCCCAATCCAAGCATAATTCCAGATTTGGTTCTGCGAATTCCTTTTTCTTTCAAATAGCGCAATACTTCCAGACTGCGGTCGTATTTTGCCTGAATTCGGACTTCACGAGTCAATCGACGTACCGTTTCTACGTTATGTGAAACAACTTCCGGATTGGCTTCAATAATTCGGTCTATATTCCTTTCGATTCCTTGAAAATCGGGAATCAATGTTTCCAAAGTAGTAGTTGGATTCATTCTGCGAATCGCTTTTACAGTTTCAATCCAAATGATTGAACCGCCATCTTTTAAATCGTCACGATCGACACTAGTCACAACGGCATGTTTGATGTTCATAATTTTTATCGAGCGCGCTACTTTTTCAGGCTCATCCCAGTCAACGGTTTCTGGTCTGCCGGTTTTTACGCCACAAAAACCACAAGATCGTGTACAGGTATTTCCTAAAATCATGAAGGTTGCTGTACCTTCTCCCCAGCATTCTCCCATATTTGGGCAACTACCGGAAGTACAAATCGTATTGAGTTTATATTTGTCAACAAGGCCGCGAAGTTCCGTATATTTTTGACCAATGGGAAGTTTTACTTTCAGCCATTTTGGTTTTCCTATCGGAAGGGTATTTTCTAAAACAGATTCCATAGATGCAATTTTGAACCACAAAGATAAGGAATGTTGTTTGTTTGTAGATTTCTTTATCCGTTAATTTGATGTTAGAATGCAGAGGGGATTTAGGATGTTAATCTAAGGGAACAACACTAATTTTAAAAAGCTACTATTTTTACTTATTGAAATTAGGGTTTAGTTTGAATAATTTCGGCTAACAATTTTTTGGCTCTAAGTAGTTTTATTTTTACATTATTTAAAGGCTCTTCTAGTTGATTCGCGATTTCCTGATAGGTCATTTCTTGAAAATAACGCAATTGAATTACCTCCTGATAATGGGGTTTCAGGCCTTTTATAAATTGTAGAAGTTGCGATAAATTTTGATCGTTAATCAATTTGTCTTCTGCTGTCGGACTCGTGTCAGCAATGGTATAGCCCAGATTTTCTTGATTATGATTAAAGTCAATAAAAATAGAGGTCTTCTTTTTTCTAAGCAAATCAATATGAACATTTTTTGCTATGGCAATTAGCCAGGTGTTGAATTGAAATTCGGGATTATAATTTGCTATTTTATCGAAAGCTTTGGCGAAAGTTTCAATAGTTATATCTTCAGAATCGGTTTCGTTCTCCGTTCGTTTGAGCATAAAACGATATACTTCGTTCCAATAAAAATCCAATAGAAAAGTAAAGGCGATCTGATCTCCTTTTTTTGCCTTTTCTATATTTTTATTTACTTCCAATGTACCGGTTTTGAAAAGATATTTGTTAAAAAGATATTCAGTTGGGTAAAGATAAGTACTATTTCTAGTAATGGAAACCAATACATCACGTCTTTTTCTTTTAGTTTAGCCGATGAATAGCCTAGGGTTATCCAACAAAACAAATATCGGAAACCGATAAGTGCCAAAACAATAATCCATTGGTGTAAAAAAATCAATAAAATTATAGGCAAAAGAATAAAAAGTAATTGTGAAATATAGAATATAGCGAGTTGCGTTCTGTCAAAAGGTTTGTAGAAACTAGCTGTGGAAACATGTCTGCGCTTTTGCGTAAACCATTCTTTGAAACTAGTTTTAGGTTCCGAATAGGTGAAGCTTTCGGGGCTGTAACAGATTGTAGTATTTTTTGTGTTCGAAGCCTGATTAATGAATAAATCATCATCACCGGAGCGGATTTTCATATGGTCAATAAATCCATTTACATGGAAAAACACTTCTTTTTTATAGGCCATATTTCTTCCAATACCCATATAAGGATGTCCGATTTTAGCCCATGAAAAATATTGAACCGCAGTTAGCATCGTTTCAAAACGAATTATTTTATTTAAAAAAGATCCTGATATTTTAGAATAACCCCCATATCCTAAGACAATGGTTTTATTCATCGTAAACTGAGCACTCATTTCCTTAATCCAGTCTTTGGAACTAGGATGGCAGTCGGCATCGGTAAACAATAAATATTCTTTTTTTGCCGCTTTAATTCCTAAGGTTAACGCAAATTTTTTATTGCCCCAAAAGGCTTCGTTATTAACTACTTTTACCAATCGGATGTTTGGATATTTTTTTTCAAATTCTTCAAAAATTTCTAAGGTTCCATCACTCGAAGCATCGTCAATTAGGATGATTTCAAAATCTGGATAATCTTGTTCGGCAAGAAGTGGAATGTATTTAGTGACGTTATCTGCTTCATTTTTAGCACAAACGATAACTGATATAGGTATCCGCTTCGGACTACTTTTTTGGGCTTTTGCGTAAGCAAACTTTCCAAAAACAATTAGATAATAGAATAATTGAATCGCAACGACAAAAATAAACAGATAGAAAGTAATGTTCAGCATATAAGCAGATTGACTTTTAAAAAAGTGTAAAGATAAGGATTCGATAAGTAATTATCGAATTAAAATTTTGAATTAATTAACAATAAACAAGCTAAATAATATTCACTTCTGCTTCTATTCGAATGCCAAAAAGCTCAAAAACAGTTTGCTGAACAGTTTTAGAAACGTTTAAAATGTCCTGACCACTAGCGTTTCCATAATTGACTAAGACTAAAGCTTGATTTTCATGAATACCGGCATCACCATAACGTTTTCCCTTAAAACCCGCTTTTTCAATGAGCCAGCCCGCAGGAACTTTAACTTCGGTATCGGAAATTTCATAATATTTCATTTCCGGAAATTGCTGATGGATCTTTTCGAAATCGGTCTTTTTAAGTATGGGGTTTTTAAAGAAACTCCCACTATTTCCCAGTACTTTGGGGTTGGGTAATTTGGAATTTCGAATTGCAATAATAGCATTGCTTACTTCTTTTAAGGAAGGATTGCTTGTGTTTTGTTTGGAAAGTTCGGCAGCAATATCACCATAGGAAATATTGATTTTATGATTGCGCTTGCTCAATTTAAAAACAACGGATAGTATTATATATTGCTCCTTTAACTCCTTTTTGAACACACTTTCTCTGTAGTCAAAATGGCATTCTTCTTTGTGAAAAGTCCTTATTTCTTGATTGTCAATAGCCATTGCTACGCAAGAATCAAAAGTATCTTTGATTTCAGTTCCATAAGCACCGATATTTTGGATTGGAGTGGTTCCGACATTTCCGGGAATTAAGGACATGTTTTCTAAACCACCAAAGTCTTGATTGATTGTCCAAAGTACAAATTCATGCCAGTTTTCTCCAGCACTACTCTGTACCCATACATAATCATCATCTTGTTTTAGTATTTGAATTCCTTTTAAATCGATATGAATCACTAATGCGTCAATATCTTGAGTTAGCAACATATTGCTTCCGCCACCCAAAATAAATTTTTTATCTTGAGAATGTTCTTCTAAAAGAATCTTTAAGTCGGAAAGAGAATGAACTTCTACAAACTGACTTGCTTTGGCTTCAATGCCAAAAGTATTATAGTTTTTAAGAGAAAAATTTTGATGAATTTCCATTAGTTGCTTTAATAAGATAATTAGCAAAAGTACTTTAAACCAATTAAATTATATCATAATATACCCAAATTAATCGGCTTCTAAAGCGCGATTTAAAAAGGCAGTTAAAGGTTTTAAAATTAAAAGTTTTTCTGAAATATCGGCAACGAAATTAGGTTTCAGTAGAGCAGCATCCTTAAGTGGTTGAATCGCTACAAAACTTTTGAGTTTTAAGAATTCAATTGCCGGGTGGTCTTTTTCATAATCCCTCGGTGCATTTTTTAAAGCATTAGTTTCCGTTCGTTCTAATCCTTTAAACTCTTTTTGGAATTTTGGATTGGCTATAATTTCTTCCAGATCATCATAGAAAAAAGCAATTTCTTTTCTAATTTTTTTTAATTCGGAATCCTCAGGTGAATACAGACCAGCAGCAATAAAACTTTTTCCTTTTTCCAAATGAATATAGTATCCTGGCGTGTTTCCACCACCCGGATTCGTGCTCAACCAAACACTTAAATGGGTTTTATAAGGTGATTTATCTTTAGAAAAACGAATGTCACGATTCACTCTGAAGGTGCAGTTTTTAACTTCTAGAAGTTCTAAATTAGCATCTTGGGGTTTCATGATTTCCAGAAAATCACGAATTAATTGGTGGTAATCGGATTTGTAAGCTTCGTATCTTTTTTTATTATCTTGAAACCAATCTCTATTATTATTTGCTTTTAAATCCTCTAGGAATTTAAGACTTTCTTTTGATATCATACCGAATTATTGCAATTGTTTTTTTAAATCTTCCTCGCTAATAAAGCCAGAATGTGTCCATTTAATTACGGACTTATCATATAAAATTAAGGTAGGGAGTTCTTCTATTTTTAATTCCTTTAGTAGATTTTTATTGGCATCTGCGTCAATACGAATAATAGTTAGTTTATCGGCTAAATCCGTTTTCATTTTGGTTAAATAGGGATCCATTTTTTTACAAGGCGCACACCATTTGGCATAGACGTCGATCAGGATTTTCTTGTCAGAAACCAACAAGGTATTGTATTCTTTCAGTGACATTCCTTCTACTTTTGTACTCGCTTTAGCAAGTCCGTTAGCATTCCATTTTACAATTCCACCCTCTAGTTCATAGATTTTTGTGAATCCTAATTCTTCTAATTTTCCTGCTGCCTGTTTGCTTCTTCCACCAGAAAGGCAATAAACAAATACGGGTTTTGTTTTATCATATTTGGCTACTTGGGACACAAAATCAGCGCTATTCCAGTTTACATTGTCGGCATTGTCAATGTGTTCTTTTGTGAATTCTTCGGGAGTACGCACATCTAAAAGCTGAGCATTTGGAACCGTTTTTATTTTTTCAGCAAAAACTGCTGGTGGAATTGTTTCTCTGTATTTTGATTCCTGTCCTTTACAGCTCAAGTTAAAAACTAAAAGGGTTAGTAGGGAAAGAATATAGGTTTTCATACTTTTTTTATTTTTTAGCTAATTTACGAATTTCACTTTATTTACAAGTTAAAAATTTTATAAGACTGATGGGTTGATTTTACAATAGCTTCGGTACGTTCTGGATGAGTATCTGAAATAAATAACTGTCCGAAAGTGTCATTATTCACCATCTCAATGATTTTTTCCACTCGGCTTTCATCTAGCTTGTCAAATATATCATCAAATAACAAAATGGGTTTTACACCTGATTGTTTTTTGATAAATTCAAATTGTGCCAATTTTAAAGCGATTAAAAATGATTTCTGTTGTCCTTGTGAGCCAAACTTTTTTATTGGAAAACCATCAATTTCAAAGGAGAGATCGTCTTTGTGTATTCCAACGCTTGTGTAATGTAAGGCTCTATCTTTGGTTAGGTTGTCCTCTAATAGACGTATTAAATCTTTCTCAAAAAGGGAGCTTTCATAGACTAGCTGTACCGTTTCTTCAGATCCTGTAATTGCTTGATGGTGCTTATTGAAAATAGGAATGAAGTCAGTAATAAAGACTTTTCTCTTTTCAAAAACGCGATGTCCTAAATTATTTAATTGTTCATTATATATGGATAGGGTGTCTTTTTCGAATACTTGGTTTAAGGCGAAATATTTCAACAAGGCATTGCGTTGATTTAGTATTTTTTGGTACTGTATTAACTCCAATAAATAAGATGTGTCTAGTTGAGAAATCACACTGTCAACGAATTTTCTACGTGTTTCGCTTCCTTCGACAATTAAATCTCGATCGGCTGGTGAAATAATGACTAGCGGTATGAAACCAATATGATCTGAGAATTTCTCGTATTGTTTCCCATTGCGCTTCAGAATTTTCTTTTGACCTTTTTTTAAACTGCATACGATTTGTTCGGTTCGTTCGTTTTTTTCGAATTCACCATCAATTACAAAAAACTCTTCACCATGTTTTATATTTTGGACCGCCAGAGGGTTAAAATAACTTTTCCCGAAAGATAAATGGTAGATTGCATCAAGCACATTTGTTTTTCCAATGCCATTTTTACCGACAAAACAATTGATTTTGGTGTCAAATTCGAAATTTGCTTCGGAAAAATTTTTATAATTAAATAAAGAAATTTTTTTTAAATACATTGAAAAGGCTTGCTGATATTGAGAATTTTGAGATTTTTATGCTTTTTTTTTTAAGCGAGTGCAAATTATTGAAAAATATCGATAAAAATGGCTTTTAGATTTGAATAAAAATTTTATTTTTGCGATTCACTAATTGAAATTAAATGGCAACGTACAATAAAAGAGGTTACAAAACTCCAAAAGAAAAATTAGACGATACATCATCTGTTGAAGATATAAAAGTTGACGAAAAAAATAGCGCCACTGCAGGTGTCTTTAATACTCTAGATCAAACCGCTTCAAAAACAGAAGAATGGGTTGCTAGAAATCAAAAATATATTTTTGGAGTAGTAGCGGCTATCGCTTTAGTTACTGTTGGATATGTATTGTACGAAAAGTTTCTTCAACAACCAAAAGAAGATGAAGCAGCAAACGAAATGTTTGAAGCGCAACAAAACTTCCAAAAAGCAGTTGATGGAGTTGCAAGTGATTCATTATACAATTTGTCTCTTAAAGGGTCTGAAGGTAAATTTGGATTTATAGATATTGCTGATAAATATTCAGGAACCGATGCAGGAAATTTAGCGCATTATTATGCTGGTATTGCTTATTTAAATATAGGGAAATATACTGAAGCAATTGCTGCTTTAGAACAATTTAAATCAGAAGATGCAATTTTAAGTGTTTTAGCTACAGGTGCTATTGGTGATGCTTATTCTCAAAAAAATCAACCTAAAGAAGCTTTAGAATGTTATTTGAAAGCAGCAGACAATAATAAAAATGATTTTACAAGACCTCGTTTCTTGTTAAAAGCAGGAGAAACTAGTTTAGCTTTAGGTAATAAAACAGACGCTTTGAAATATTTTACTGAAATTAAAGAGACTTTTGAAAATTCTCCAGAAGCTTCAAATATTGATGCTTTAATTGGATTATCACAATAAATAATAATTCGGATTTTAAATTGATTTAAGAATTTCATATCTTTAATCATCAGTTGGTATTAAAAACAGATTAAATCCAAATTTTATGGCTACGGCAAATAAAAATTTATCGAATTACGACAAAAATACAATTCCAAATGCGAAGAATTTTCGGTTTGGAATTGTTGTTTCTGAGTGGAATGATCACATTACACAAGGCTTATTCTCCGGCGCTGAAACTGCTTTGTTGGATTGTGGAGCCCTTTCTGAAAATATAATTCGTTGGAATGTTCCAGGAAGTTTTGAATTAGTTTATGGAGCCAAAAAAATGATTGAGACTCAAAATGTCGATGTCGTGATTACTATTGGTTGTGTCATCAAAGGGGAGACAAAGCATTTTGACTTTGTTTGCGAAGGTGTAACTCAAGGGATTAAGGATTTGAATGTCTTATCGGATGTTGCTGTGATATTTTGTTTATTGACAGATAATAACGAAAAACAATCCATTGACAGAAGTGGAGGAATTCATGGTAACAAAGGAACTGAAGCTGCTATTGCTGCTATAAAAATGGCATTCTTAAGACAGCAAGCTTCTTTAAATTATCAATTTGGAGACCAGGAATTGTTGGCGGTAAGCCAATTGAGAATTGAAGATCTACCTTTGAAAATAGAAGAATAATATACTTTTAAGATACAAAGAAAACCTGTACTGCACAATGGATAGTACAGGTTTTTTGTTTTATTTAGTATTGGGATGCTCCTAAACCAAATAGAATTTTGTTAAATTTGTAAGTTGACAATAACTAAATACAGAAAGTAATCTTCTGTAGTACTAATCGTAAATAAGAAATACCTTTTTAATGTCGAGTATAATACAATTACTTCCGGATCATGTTGCTAATCAGATTGCTGCTGGAGAAGTCGTTCAACGGCCCGCTTCTGTAGTCAAGGAATTACTGGAAAATGCAGTGGATGCCAAAGCAACGGATATCAAATTAATAATTAAAGATGCCGGAAAATCTTTGGTACAAGTTATTGATAACGGTTTAGGAATGAGCGTTACCGATGCCAGATTGTGTTTTGAAAGGCATGCTACATCAAAAATCCGTCAAGCCGAAGATTTATTTTCACTTCATACTAAAGGTTTTCGTGGTGAGGCTCTTGCTTCTATTGCTGCGATTGCACACGTAGAAATGAAAACCAAGCAAGATCAGGAGGAATTAGGGACTCATATTATCATTGAGGGCAGTAAATTTATTTCGCAGGATGTCGCTGTTTTACCAAAAGGCACTTCTTTTTCGGTCAAAAATTTATTTTTTAATATTCCGGCCCGACGTAATTTTTTGAAGTCCGAAATTGTGGAATACCGTCATATTGTTGATGAATTTCAAAGAGTGGCCCTGGCTCATGCCAATATTCATTTTACCTTTTATCACAATGGTAGTGAAATGTTCAATTTGCCTCCGTCAAATTCCAGGCAACGAATTGTCAATATTTTTTCAGGAAGGACTAATGAAAAATTAGTTCCAGTTCAGGAAGAAACAGAGATCATAAATATTCAGGGTTTTGTAGGTAAACCTGAGGTTTCAAAAAAGAGTAGGGGAGAACAGTTTTTCTTTGTGAATGATCGTTTTATAAAAAGTGGTTATTTGCATCACGCTATTATGGCAGCTTACGAAGGATTGCTTAAGGACGGCGCACAGCCTACTTATTTTTTATATTTACAAGTACCTCCCAATACAATTGATATTAATATTCATCCTACAAAAACTGAAATTAAATTTGACGATGAGCAAGCATTGTATGCTATTTTACGTTCTTCGGTTAAACACAGTTTAGGTCAATTTAATGTGGCTCCAGTTTTAGATTTTGATCGAGACTCCAATTTAGACACACCCTATCATTATAAAAACCTGGAAGGCTCAAGTCCAACCATTCAGGTGGATGGTAATTACAATCCTTTTTCCGATGATTCTCCGAACAAACATTTTCAAACGGAGAGTTATAGGAGCCGAAAATCAGATAATCCCAATTGGGAAAGTCTTTATGTAGGTTTGAAAAATGATACAGATACGATTACAGGAAATCAGGAAATTCAATTTGAAAGTGAGGAAGTTAGTTCTTCTTTATTTGATGATCATGAAATAGAAAAGGCAGTACATAAAACCTATCAAATTCATAAAAAATACATAGTAAATCCGATAAAATCAGGAATGGTTATTGTTGACCAACAAAGGGCGCATCAGCGTGTTTTGTATGAACAATTTCTTACCAATATTACCGTTAACCAGGCCTCAAGTCAGCAATTATTATTTCCCTTGCATTTGTATTTTTCGAGCACAGAAATGGAATTGATTTCAGAGTTGAAAATTGCCCTGGTTAATACTGGTTTTGTTTTTGAAGATGCAGACGAAGAAAGTGTTACTATATCAGGATTGCCAATCAATGTATCCGAAAGTGAAGTTTCGATAGTTTTAGAACAACTATTGACCGACTTGCAGAATGGTATTCCAGAGAGTAGTTTTAGTCAGAATGATACAATAGCCAAATCAATGGCTCGAAGTTTAGCCGTTAAAACAGGTACTTATTTGACTGAAAAAGAACAGGAGAATATAGTCAATTCGCTTTTTGCTTGTAAAGACCCTAATGTTAGCCCTTTTCATAAACCCACTTTTATCACCATGCGTGTAGAAGATTTAGATAAAAAATTTACAATATGATGCAAATCACACCAACAGTTAAACAATTATTGATAATTAATATATTATTTTTTATAGGTTCCCAATTTGTTGGACCGCAGACCTATGATTATTTGGCCCTTTTCTTTTTTGAGAATAATAAATTTCAATTTTGGCAACCCCTTTCCCATATGTTTATGCATGGTGGTTTTATGCATATCGCTTTTAATATGTTTGCTTTGTATTCTTTTGGATCTACTTTAGAATATTATTGGGGCGGTAAGAAGTTTGTATTCTTCTACTTGTCTTGTGGATTAGGAGCTGCATTGTTACATACAGGAGTCAATTATTATCTTTTTCACAATGGATTAGATACACTTACCCAAGCAGGTTTTTTAAAATCAGATATTTATAATTTATTGAATGAAGGTCGGATAGACAGTCGTTGGACTGATATATTAGGAGCTTCAGGTATGGAAAGTTTTGCAGGTTCTTTCGCTACTCCAGCAGTTGGTGCTTCTGGAGCTATTTATGGTTTATTAGTAGCCTTTGCTTATATGAATCCAAATGCTGAATTGGCTTTGATGTTTATTCCTGTTCCTATCAAAGCGAAATATTTTGTACCGGGCTTACTAATAATTGATTTAGTTTTGGGTGTTTCAGGAAAATCTATCTTTGGAGGTTCTAGTGGTATTGCCCATTTTGCTCATATTGGTGGAGCAATAGTTGGATTTTTGATGGTTTGGTATTGGAAGAAAAATCAATTTGACCATAATCGCTGGAATTAATTTAGGACTGAAGTTAATTCAAAAAAAAGTGAATCCAGAATAACAAATTATCCTTAATGTTAATTCCGTTTTAATTTATAAAGTACGATGAATATTCTAGACGATTTAAAATTGCAATATAATATTGGAGGTTTTGAAAAAAAGATCATTTATTGGAATATAGGATTCTTTTTAGTTTCAATTCCTTTTTTCTATCAATTTAAGTTAGGTTTTTTTGACTTTCCAGATTGGTTGGCTTTGTCTTCAAATCCGGCTATTTTATTAAGCAGACCTTGGACTTTGCTTACTTATTCTTTTTTCCATGCTGGCTTTTTTCATCTTTTGTTCAATATGATTGTTTTGAATTTTGCCGGTCAAATGTTTCTTACTTTTTTTACTCAAAAGCAATTTCTTGGATTGTATATTTTGAGTTCAATATTTGCAGGTTTCCTGTTTGTTTTGAGTTATTTTCTTTTTGATTTGGGTCAAACATCTTCAATTGTAGGAGCTTCGGGAGCGATTATGGCTATTTTAATAGCTGCTGCGACTTATTCTCCTTTTATGAATCTCCGATTACTGATAATTGGTAATGTCAAGCTCTGGCAATTCTCCTTTGCGATTATAGTTATCGATTTAATTCAAATTTCTGTTGAGAATACGGGTGGTCATATTGCACATTTAGCGGGTGCTTTTTTTGGATTTGTGTATATTAAATTGTTGCAAAATGGTACAGATCTTAGTAAGGGAATTAGTTTTATTTCTGAAACTTTCCTAAATCTTAGAAATCCAAAAAACAAAAGTCCTTTCAAAAAGGTACATCGCAATTACAATCAAACTCCTAAAAAGAATGTTTCTGCTATTGTTACAAAGGATAAAGGACAAAAGCAAATAGATGAGATTTTAGATAAAATCAGCAAATCAGGTTATGATAGTTTGTCTAAAGAAGAAAAGGAATTTTTGTTCCAATCGGGTAAATAATTTCCTATTTTTGATTTTCATAAACAGTATTCCTATATTAGAATAGAATGAGAAAGCTTTCTTGGTTTAACAAAGTGATTTATTTTTTCAATATAATTTTAATTATATTGACTTTTAGCGCTTATGTTTTACCTTTTTTAGCACCTAAATTATTTCCGATTCTATCTGTTTTAACTCTAATTTTACCGCTTTTTTTAATTTTAAATGCCTTGTTTTTTGTCTATTGGCTGCTGCAGTTCAAAAGAAAAATGTTTTTATCAGGACTAGTTTTGTTAATGGGGATTACTTTTATAAATAAGTTTTATAAGTTTTCAGAAACCAATTTGCCCAAAACCGACAAGGATTTTGTCGTTATGAGCTATAACGTTCGCCTCTTTAATCTTTTTGAATGGATGCCTCAAGACGATGTTCCCAAACAAATACTGGAATTTATAAATGATAAGAATCCGGATATTTTGTGTATTCAGGAATATTCCAGTTCTGCTCATATCGATTTGAAAGTATACCCGCATCATTTTATTTACATGCAGGGTAATAAAATTAAAACAGGCCAGGCCATTTTTTCTAAATTCCCAATTATAGATCAGGGAAATTTGGTTTTTCCAAAATCAAATAACAATGTAATTTTTGCGGATATTAAAAAGGGTAAAGATATTATCCGAGTCTACAATATGCATTTGCAATCGATTAAAATCTCACCTGATGTCAATGAAATATCCGAGAATATAGATGAAATAAATAAGCAAAAGTCACAAATGATGATTAAGAGAATCAGTGCTGCTTTTAAAAAGCAGCAGTTACAAGCTGAGATTATTATGAATCACAAAAAAGATTGTGAGTATCCAATTATCATCTGTGGAGACATGAATAACAGTGCCTATTCCTATGTTTACAGAAGTATAAAGGGGAAATTAAATGATACTTTTGAAGAAGCAGGTACTGGTTTTGGTAAAACCTATAAATTTAGATTTTACCCAGCACGTATCGATTATATTTTTGCGGATTCTAAAATCAAAGTTAAAAATTTCGAAAGCTTTTCTGATTTTAATTATTCGGATCATTATCCTATAATGACACGATTGTCTATTGAATAAAACGTAAGTTTTATTTATTCTGATTTCTTAAATAATCCAGAGCAAAACGCCCTTCATTAAACAATAAATCCAAGGTGCTCAAATTGTTGAGGAAACCATATTTGTCCCCGAATACTTGTGTGTAAGCTTCAAATTCAGAATTGTCTTTTTTTCCATCTGCTAAATACCTTAAATCAGCTAGGATGTTGTTTTCCTGAAAATATTCTGTAGTTTTTGTATACTCGATTTTTAAGTTTAGGCATTTTGTGATAATGTCTACTGTTTCAAAATTCAAGTCAATTAAAAAGGAGTGTTTTTTTGTAAATATTGGAGACAGAATGTCTTCGTAATATTCAAAGAAAGGAGAACTTCTATAAGCAGCTTCTAAGGATTTGAAATGTTGTTTTTGCCAATCAAAGGAATTGTCAAGCTCTATTTCTTTTGTTTTTTGATGTCTTTCTTTAGAGTGTTTAACTGGAATATTCAGCATTTGAATACCATTTGGGCTATAAATATAAGTTCTGTTTCGGTTGGTTTGCTTTTGGAAATTGTCTTCTATTTCAAATACAATTTGTTCCGCTTTGGCTATGGCCGAAAAATTACTGATCGATGGAAAGTAAGTGGGTTGTAATAGAATATCCATTAGATTCTAATTTTTAAATAAAATTCGTGCTGCTAAGTTAAAAACTCTCACAGCACGAATTTTGTAATTTATAAACTTTAAAATTAACTATTTTGTTCTTTTCGTTTGTTCATGAAATAGGAAATTCCAAAATAGACTGCCAGAGCAATTAAGAAAAATTTGAAGTAAGAATAGGGTTGTCCCTCACCATTTACGGTGGTAAACATTCTTTCCCAACGCACTTTATTCAAGCCTTTTCCATTTGCATCCATACTCAACCAAATGAATACGGGTTTACCTACAATGTGGTTTTCTGGAACATAGCCCCAATATCTACTGTCTTCTGAATTGTGGCGATTGTCTCCCATCATCCAATAATAATCTTGTTTGAAAGTATAACTGCTTGCAGGGGCTCCGTTAATTCGAATTTCATCTCCGTTTATTTTCAAATCATTCCCTTCATATTCGGTAATGATTCTTTTATAAAAAGGAATTGTTTTCGCGTTTAATACGACAGATTTACCTTCTTGAGGAATGTAAATTGGACCAAAATTATCTCTGTTCCAATTTTCTGTTTGAGGGAAAATGCTCGGATCTGCCTCTTTAGAAATATTTCTCTCAATGCCGGTTACGATAGGATTGTTTTTTAAACGTGCAGCAGATTCTTCTGTTAAAGCAGCAAATAAGAAAGTCTTTTCTCCTGTTTGGTATATGCCATCAGTGATATGTAATTCGTTCATGATATAGGTTTGGTCAAATCCAGTACCGTTAGTGCTAACCGTATAGGAATATTGCGGTTTAGCTCTTTCCGGTAAAACCAACACTTTTCCATTAATATGAACTATCCCATCCACAATCGATAAACTATCACCTGGAAGACCAACACATCTCTTTACATAATTTGACTTTTTATCAATTGGTTTGTCAGCTTTTCTTTTTGAAGTATCAAAAAACTTATAGACAGTGTCTACGGGCCAGTTGAAAACGACAATGTCATTGTGTTCTATTTTTTGTAAACCGGGAAATCTGAAATAGGGTAGTTGTGGCCATTTTAAATAAGATTTTCTATGTAAAATCGGAATAGTATCGTGAACCATTGGAAGCGCAACTGCTGTCATTGGTGTTCTCGCTCCATAATGAAATTTGCTTACGAATAAGAAATCACCAACAAGTAAAGATTTCTCCAATGAAGATGTTGGAATTGTATAGGGCTGCATCACATAGGTGTGAACGATTGTGGCAACTACTATTGCAAAAAGTAAGGAACTGATGGTATCTGCCGTTTTATTGGCAGGTATAAGACTTCTATCCGAAATATAATTTAATTTTTGGGTGTAGTTTATATAGTAAGTGTAGAAACCCAAAGTGGCAATTGCTAAAAGGGTATCTAAAGTTTTATTTTTACCAAAACTGCGTATTGTTTCAACCCAAATTACTGGGAACATGATTAGATTAACAATTGGGACAAATAGTAAAATAGTCCACCAAGTAGGTCTATTTATGATCTTCATCAAAATGATAGCGTTGTAAACTGGGATTGCAGCTTCCCAAGATTTTCTGCCGGCTGCTATATATAATTTCCAAGTTCCTGCAAAGTGAATTAGTTGAACTATTAAGAAAAACACAAACCATTGATATACTGTCATAATTATATTTTTTTATTTAATTAGAATTAAGAATTAAATATTTGTTACAAATTTTAGCGAAACTTTAATTTAAAGAACCTTTTATCTTCCCAAATTTAACACGTCTGTCATACTAAAAACCCCTTTCTTACCAACAATCCATTCTGCTGCAATAACAGCTCCTAAGGCAAAACCATCGCGATTGTGTGCGGTGTGTTTTATTTCTATGGTATCGACTTCTGAATTATAGGTTACGGTATGCGTACCCGGAATATTTTCTATTCTTTTAGCGTCAATTAATATTTCGTTTGATTTTGCATTTTCTAAAGTCCATTTGGTATAATTTGAATTTTCAATTATTCCTTTGGCCAATGATATAGCGGTTCCACTTGGAGCATCTAGTTTTTGAGTATGATGAATTTCTTCCATCTCTACTTTGTAATTGTCAAATTTAGAAATGATTTTCGCTAAATAGTCATTTAGTTCAAAAAAGAGATTTACACCTAAACTAAAGTTGGAACTGGATATAAAAGCTCCGTTTTTTTCTTTGCAAAGAGTGACCATTTCGTCATAATGCTCTAACCAGCCTGTAGTCCCAGAAATAATAGGCACGTTTGCATTTAATGCGCTAGAAATATTACTAACAGCAACGGCCGGAATACTGAAATCTATGGCAACGTCTGCAGTAGAAAGTCCATCATAGGTATTGAATTCGTCTTTTTTCAAAACGATTTCATGACCTCTCTCGAGAGCAATTTTTTCTATTACCTGTCCCATTTTTCCGTAACCTAAAAGTGCTATTTTCATTAGAATTTAAAATTAAAAGCAAGACCAAAGTTGGGCTTGGAGTTGATGTCGTTTTGTTCGAATTTTGGATTCAAAGATAGATTATCATTTACATTAAATTGAAGTAAATGTGCATCTACGTTAGCGTCTACAATGTTCAAAACATAAAATGCTGCAGTGACTAAAAGGGAAAGATCTCTATTTCGTTGGTAAAAACGTTGTGCTACAATAAGTCTAGCGGTGTCTAGATATTGGTATTTGTCATCGGTTCTACCAGCCAATCTGCTCTTATAGGCATTTCTAAAATCCTTGTATTTTGTATTGTTGGTGGAATAATAATACAAACTTGTGCCAATAGCCCCGTAAACGAGAGGGATTTTCCAATATTTTTTATTGTAAACTTGACCTAAGCCAGGCAAAACCCCTGAATAAAATGCAGCTTTAGCAGGTGACAGAGCGTTAATCTCTTTATCTTTTATGGTATCGCTTGATTTTATTGTGATTTCAGGTTTAACTTGGGCGAAAACTATTGTATTTCCAAAAAGAAGCAGCAGTAGTAGTATGGAAATAAATTTATGCACTAGCCTTTCATTAATTTGAGAATCCTATTAAAATCTTCTTCAGAATGAAAGGGTATAGTAATTTTTCCTTTACCATTTCCGGCAATTTTAATGTCTATTTTGGTGCCAAAATAATTGTTAATTGCTTTGGTTTCTTCCTCAGCAATTGAAAAAGTAGTCGATTTGGCTTTTGTAGCTATTTTAGGTTTTAAACTTTCCTGATAATTTTTCACCAGACTTTCGGTTTCCCGAACCGATAAATTCTGACTTAGAATTTTTTCATATATGTCGGTTTGAACATCCAGATCTTCAACGTTGATAATGGCGCGGCCGTGACCCATGCTGATAAAGCCATCTCTGATTCCGGTTTGGATAATTGGATCTAATTTTAATAGTCGTAAATAATTGGCTATGGTAGATCGTTTTTTACCAACACGATCACTCATTTGTTCCTGAGTCAATTGAATTTCATCAATTAATCTTTGGTAGGAGAGTGCTATTTCAATTGGATCTAAATCATGTCTTTGGATATTTTCAACCAAAGCCATTGTGAGCGATTCGTTGTCATTTGCAATTCGGATGTATGCGGGTACAACTTCTAATCCTGCTATTTTTGAAGCACGTAAACGACGTTCGCCAGATATTAATTGGTATTTATTAAAGTCGGTTTTACGAACCGTAATAGGTTGAATAACGCCTAGTTCTCGAATTGAGGTAGCTAATTCTTGTAAGGACTCCTCATTAAAATTACTTCGGGGTTGGAAGGGGTTAATTTCAATAGCATCAATTTCAAGCTCAATAATATTGCCTACTACTTTATCTGCATTTTTATCATCCACCGATTGAATGTTATTCTCAGGGTCTTTTAATAATGCGGATAATCCTCTTCCTAATGCTTGTTTTCTAACTGCTTGTGCCATAAATTCAACTAACTATTTTTCTTTATAATTTCTTGAGCTAAATGTAAGTAATTTGTAGCTCCTTTACTTGTTGCGTCATAATTAATGATGCTTTCGCCAAAACTTGGCGCTTCGCTTAATTTGACATTTCGCTGGATGATGGTTTTAAAAACCATATCATTGAAATGTTTCTGAACTTCTTCAACCACTTGGTTGGACAAACGCAATCTAGAGTCGAACATGGTTAATAGTAAACCTTCGATGTCTAAATCGGGATTGTGTATTTTTTGAACACTTTTTATGGTGTTTAATAATTTTCCTAAACCTTCTAAAGCATAATATTCACATTGAATTGGAATGATAACTGAATCAGCGGCAGTAAGCGCATTTAAAGTTAATAATCCGAGTGAAGGTGCGCAGTCTATGAGGATGTAATCGTATTTATCTTTAATAGATTTTAATGCTTCTTTGAGCATGTATTCTCTATTTTCCATATCAACCAATTCGATTTCAATGGCAACTAAATCGATATGAGCTGGAATTACATCTACATTTTGGGCAGAACATTTTATAATTGCTTCTTCTGGAAGACTACTGTGTTCTAAAATTTGGTAGGTGCCAATAGTGATGTTGTCTATATCAATTCCTAATCCTGAGCTTGCATTTGCTTGTGGATCAGCATCAATCAATAAGACTTTTTTCTCTAAAACACCAAGTGAAGCAGCCAGATTAACGGATGTTGTTGTTTTTCCAACTCCGCCTTTTTGATTGGCAATAGCAATGATTTTACCCATTTATATATAAAAATTATGAGCGGTAAAAATACAATTATTTATGGATTTTTACACTCCTATTGGTTAAGAAATAGTTTAGTATTTTCCTTTTTTATTACTTTGATTCCTTTTGGACACTTCTATTAAACGATAAATTAAGTTCTGAAATATTTATTTAATCTACAAGATAGCTCTGTATTAAAACTATAAGATAGAAGAGCGGCTTCATTTTTACAGATTTAGACCAATTATGATATCATAAAAAAAGAGAACTCAAAAAGTTCTCTTTTTATTGTAAATCTTAAATAAAAAGTCGGGAGTTAGACTAAGCTTTTAATTGAATTTACAATTATTATTTATTTTTCTTTGCTTTTATCATTGATTCCAGCATATCCCACATTTCAGGTGGTATTTGTTCCAATAAGTTAAATTGTCCCGCTCCCTGAAGCCATTCGCCACCATCAATCACTACCACTTCACCATTGATATAGGCAGAGAAATCAGAAACTAAATAAGCTGCCAAATTTGCCAATTCCTGATGATCACCAACTCGCCTGAGTGGAACTTTTTTAGACATATCAAATTTTTCTGCTAAATCTCCAGGTAGTAATCTGTCCCAAGCCCCTTTGGTAGGGAATGGACCAGGAGCAATTGCGTTGGAACGAATCCCGTATTTTGCCCATTCGACAGCTAAGCTTTTAGTCATGGCTAGAACACCCGCTTTTGCAGTAGCGCTTGGCACTACATAAGCGGAACCCGTGAATGCATAGGTAGTTACAATATTTAATATTGTAGCTGTTTTCTGTTTGGAATCAATCCAGTGTTTTCCGAAAGCCAGTGTGCAGTTTTTGGAACCTTTTAAGACGATATCAATTACGGTATCGAATGCATTTGCTGACAAACGTTCGGTAGGGGAAATAAAATTACCAGCAGCATTATTTAGTAATATATCTACTTTACCGAATGTTTTTAATACCTCGGCGAGCATGGCTTCTACTTGATCATAATGGCGGACATCACATTGAACCGCTAAGCAAGTTCCCCCAGTTTCGGTTTCTAATTCGGTAGCCGTATTCTTTAATTTATCTAAATCTCTTGATGTGATAGCCACATCTGCACCCAATTCAATGAAATATTTAGTCATTGCTTTTCCAAGTCCGCTACCGCCACCAGTAACTACAATTACTTTCCCTTTTAGGGCATCGTCGCGAAGCATTTTAGCTGAATAATCCATAGTATTTGTTTTGATTCGTAAATATAAGACAATATTTAGTATGCGTGCATATTAAATAGATTTATTAAATGGCACATAATCTTTTGGCCGCTTCTTCTAGTGTTTTATTGTCTTTTGCAAAGCAGAATCGTATCAGTTTCAGGTCCTTTCCATCTGCATAGAAAGTCGATATTGGAATTGCTGCCACCCCATGTTCGGTAATCAATCGTTTGCAAAAATCAATGTCATTTTCATTTGAAATTGCTGCATAAGAAGCTACTTGGAAATAAGTTCCTTCACAGGGCATTAGTACGAGACGGCTATTTTTGAGTAATTCTCTAAAATAATCTCTTTTTTCTTGATAGAAAGGGCTTAGTTCTTTTACTGAAATCAAATCCAAATACTCACTAATAGCCACCTGACAGATGCTGTTGACGCTAAACACTAAAAATTGGTGTACTTTTTTGATTTCCTTCATCAAATATTCCGGTGTTATGAGGTATCCCACTTTCCATCCTGTAATATGAAATGATTTTCCAAAGGAGGAAATGACTACGCTTCGATTTTGAAGTTTTTCTCTTGAATGAACTGAAATATGAGGGTATTCAAAAGAAATGAATTCATAGACTTCATCCGATAACAGGATGATATTTGGATGTTTTTCTAATAGGGCTTCCAAGGCCAGGAAATCATTTTCTGTAACTATTTTCCCTGTGGGATTGTGCGGATTGTTGATGATAAGCAGCTTCGTTTTTGGGCTTATCCCTTTTTCAATTCGTTCCCAATTGGGTGTATAATCGTCATTAAGCGGAACCCGAATTGGTTTTGCATTGCAAAGTAAAACGGGAGCCAGATAACAATCATAACTGGGATCAAGAATAATTACTTCGTCATCAGCATTTACTAATGCCATAATTGTAGTAAAAATTCCCTGAGTTGCTCCGGCAGTTACCAGTATTTCTGTTTCGGATTGAATAATTCTGTTATAAGACTTCTGAACAAGCGTTGCGATTTTTGCTAATAAAGGGGGATAGCCCGACATAGGGAGGTATTGATGTACGTCTTCTTTTGCTAATCGGTCAACAATAGCAGTCAGTCTTTTATCCACTTTAAAGTTAGGAAACCCCTGTGATAGATTAATTGCATTGTGTTCTACTGCCATTTTTGACATTATCGTAAATATACTCGTACCAATATCTGGAAGTTTACTCATAATAACTCATTTTATAACTGACTATTAAATCATTTCAGTTAATATTAGACCTCGATCAATATTTCTAACATCTTATTTGCGGCCTCACTAATTTTGGTTCCGGGGCCAAAGACAGCAACTGCTCCGGCATCAAAAAGAAACTGATAATCTTGGGCGGGAATTACACCACCGACTACTACCATAATATCTTCTCTACCGTATTTTTTGAGTTCTTCGATTACCTGAGGGACTAGCGTTTTATGACCAGCCGCCAGGGAAGAAACACCTAGGATGTGCACATCATTTTCAACTGCTTGTTTGGCCGCTTCGGCAGGAGTTTGAAACAAGGGACCTATATCGACATCAAAACCCAGATCGGCATAACCGGTTGCTACCACTTTGGCACCGCGATCGTGACCGTCCTGACCCATTTTTGCAATCATAATACGGGGGCGTCGGCCTTCTGTTTTTGCAAATTGATCTGCTAATTGTTTGGCTTTTTCAAAACTCTTGTCGTCTTTAATTTCTTTGCTATACACGCCACTAAAGGATTTAATTTGTGCTTTGTATCTACCAAAAACCAATTCTAAGGCAGTACTAATTTCGCCCAGCGTTGTTCGGTTTCTTGCGGCTTCAACGGCTATTTCCAGTAAATTACCTTCAGCAGTTTGAGCACAAAGGGTTAGTTTTTCCAGTGAAAGTTTTACTTTATCAGCATCTCTGCTGGCTTTTATACGATCTAATTGTTCCAATTGTTGCTTGCGTACTTTTTGATTATCAACATCTAAAATGTGCAAGGGATCTTCTTTTTCTAATCGGTATTTATTAATTCCAACAATCACATCTTGATTGCTATCAATTCGTGCTTGCTTTCTGGCTGCTGCTTCTTCGATTCGCAATTTCGGAATACCTTCCTCGATTGCTTTGGTCATCCCTCCTAATTCTTCGACTTCCTGAATCAGTTTCCAGGCGCTTTTGGCAATTTCATCGGTTAAAGTCTCTACATAATAACTGCCTGCCCAGGGATCAACTGTTTTGGTAATTTTAGTTTCCTCTTGTAAATAGATTTGTGTATTTCGGGCAATTCTGGCAGAGAAATCGGTAGGTAATGCGATGGCTTCGTCTAGGGCATTGGTATGCAAAGACTGAGTTCCGCCAAAAGCCGCTGCCGAAGCTTCGATACAAGTTCGGGCCACATTGTTAAACGGATCTTGTTCGGTTAAACTCCAACCGCTTGTTTGACTGTGTGTTCGCAGCACCAGTGATTTTTCCTCTTTGGGATTAAATTGTTTAACCAGTTTGGCCCATATCATTCTAGCCGCTCTCATTTTAGCAATTTCCATGAAATGATTCATTCCAATGGCCCAGAAGAAGGAAAGACGAGGTGCGAATTCGTCAATTTTCATTCCTGTTGAAAGTCCGGTTCTTATGTATTCTAATCCATCGGCCAGGGTGTAGGCTAATTCAATATCAGCTGTGGCACCGGCTTCCTGCATGTGATAACCAGAGATGCTAATGGAGTTGAATTTGGGCATTTTTTTGCTTGTAAATTCAAAGATATCGGCGATGATTTTCATGGAGGGAGTAGGAGGGTAGATGTAGGTATTCCGAACCATAAATTCCTTTAGAATGTCATTCTGTATGGTTCCGGAAAGCAATTCCGGTTTAACACCTTGTTCTTCGGCGGCTACAATATAGAAGGCCATGATGGGTAAAACAGCCCCATTCATTGTCATGGAAACCGACATTTCGTCTAACGGAATCTGATCAAACAATACTTTCATATCTTCGACAGTATCAATTGCCACACCAGCTTTTCCGACATCGCCCACTACGCGTTCGTGATCGGAATCATAGCCACGGTGTGTTGGTAAATCAAATGCGATGGAAAGACCTTTTTGTCCTGCGGCAAGATTCCTTCTGTAAAAGGAATTGCTTTCTTCGGCAGTAGAAAATCCGGCGTACTGTCTGATTGTCCAAGGACGACGAACATACATTGTGGCATAAGGGCCCCTAAGGTTAGGAGCGAATCCGGCAGCAAAGTCAAGGTGTTCGATTTCTTTTAGATCTTCAGTAGAATAGGTTTTCTTTAATTCAATTCCCTCTGCTGTAGTAAATTTTCCTATATTAGAATTCTCTGTTTGCGCCGATTTATTTGGGGTATTTGCCTCTGGTTTCCCCAGTTGTAAATGTTGAATGTTTTTTCTTATCATTATAAACCTGAATTTAACTATTAGAAACGTTTTATTAGGGTTGTAAAGGGTTTGGTTATGAAGTCGTATTTATTCTTCTTTCTCTAGTCTTTCCTGTTCTATTTTCTCCGACAGACGTCTTTCGATAATAGGAGTAATCAGGGTTTTTCATGGTTTCACCTTTAAAAAGGGGAA
>Ga0114962_10000755_pt1 | contig 28220 bp, 26 predicted proteins | sample C_130820_MF_Meta_FD_87017 | JGI IMG/M metagenome (GOLD analysis project Ga0114962, IMG submission 87017) | Freshwater microbial communities from Lake Croche, Canada to study carbon cycling - C_130820_MF_MetaG | ecosystem: Environmental > Aquatic > Freshwater > Lake | place: Lake Croche, Canada...
GCCGTCGCCACCGCGCCAGCGCCACGGGAAGGCGGCGAAGGTGACGCGTTTACCGGTCACCTTGTCGATGTCGCCGCCAACGTTTTCGAAGCCGTAGATACCGTTGGTGAGGATCTCCCGATGGCAGGGCTCCCACAGCGCAAATTCCTCGGCGACTTTCTTTCCCGTCTCCTCCTCGAATTCCCTGCAGGCCCAGGGCAATAGACCGCCGGTAGCCTCGGCCGGTCCGTGCGGGCCAATGGCGGTGGCAAGTGGATGATCGAGTGCCTGGGTATCGGTGCCCACGGCCTTGACGCCCTTGGACACGAACCACTCGCCGGCCTCCTTGTAGAAGCCCGGACTGTAGGCGTAGTACTCCGCACTGTCGGCGTACTTGTGGTGCCAACCGGTGTTGACGATGACGATGTCGCCCTCGCGGACCGGCGTCTTCTCGGCGGCCTTGTCGAGGTGCTCTGGCATGATTTTTTCCCACTTGCCCATCGGCACGTCCAGCACGACACCGGTGCCGAAGAACGCGCTCAGCGGTATCTCGTCGAGCAGGGGAGTGCCCTCGACCACGTGGCCGGGTGCGTCGATGTGGGTGCCCGAGTGCATGACGGTGGTGATTTTCTGCGTCAGCACCCGGCTCTTGGCCATGCCGTGCAGTCGTTCGATCTTGACATCTTCGAAGTACGGCCAGCAGGGCTGGCCCAGACCCCACGAGTGGGATAGGTCGACGAACTCAAGTTGCGATTCCGCATCGCCCAGCGGCCAGGTGTAGGTCATGGTGTCCTCTCAAAGGGGTTGTAGTGATTAGGTTTTGACTTGTTGGGAGATGTGCGCGGCCAACCGGTCCGCCGCGGAATCGCGGGAGCCGGCCGGCCAGGTGAGAAAGCCCTGCCCGGACTTCGCACCGAGTTCGCCCGAGTCGACTTTGTGCCGCAGCAGCGGGCTGGCGTGCGGGTCGCTATTGATGCTCGGCAGCACCTGATCGTGGATGGCCAGTGTGAGATCAAGGCCGACGTAGTCGGCGTTCTCGATTGGACCCATCGCGGCGAGACGAAGCCCAATGGTGTTGCGGACTACGAGATCGACGGTCTCGGCATCGCACACCCCACTGGCAACCAGGTCGATTGCCTCCCGCCACAGTGCGTGCTGCAGGCGATTGCCCACGAAGCCGGGAACGTCCCGCTGTACCCGTACCGGAATTTTTCCGACGTACTCCATCACTTCACACGCGGTGTCCATCGACTCGGTCGACGTCTGGTCGCCGCGGATCACCTCGACGATCGGAATGAGATCCGGCGGGTTCCACCAGTGCATGCCCACGGTTCGGTGCGCGCCGGCAAGTCCCTCGGCGATGCGCGAAATCGGAATCACCGAGGAGTTGCTCGCTAGCAGTGCCTCCGGGGCGGCGGTGCGAGCGGCGGCAAAGAGTGCTCGCTTGGCGTCGAGGTCCTCAACGATGGCCTCGATGACGAGATCGGCGTTGGCTACCGCCGCGGCGAGGTCCGCCTCGCCGACGATGTGCGCCTCCGGAGCCATAGACCGGGCTTCTGACAATGCGCTGTCGAGCACGGCCGGTTGGGAATCGGTGAGCACCACCGGCAACCCGGAGCGCGCAATGACCCCGGCGATTCGACGACCCATCAGGCCGGCACCGACCACGGCGACCGATCCGATCGGATGTGCAGAACCCGTCAGCACGCGGTGTAGCCGCCGTCGAGGTACAGCACCTGTCCGGTCATGAAAGACGAGGAGTCACTGAGCAGGTAGATGAGCGCTCCCACGAAGTCCTCCGGTTCGGCGAACCGCTTGAGCGGAATGCGGGAGAACATCGCCTCGCGGGTGGCACGGCCCTTCTCGTCGTCGGCATACATCCAGGCGGTGAGTTCCGAACGAAAGACTGTGGGCGCCAACACGTTGCACCGGATCTGGTGCGAACCCCACTCGGCGGCCAGCGTCTTACCCAGCAGGTCGACGGCGGCCTTGGATGGGCAATAGGCGGTGTACCCGGCGGGATGCCCAAGCTTGCCGCGGGTGGAGGACACCAGCACTACTGAGCCGCCGCGACCTTGGCCGATCAGCACCGGTGCCGCAGCCTTGGCCATCAGCCAGGAGCCCTTGACGTTCGCGTCCATCACCGACTCCCAGTCAGCCACGGACTGGTCCGTGATGAGACCGACCTTGTTCATGCCGGAGGCGACGAGCATGCCGTCGATCCCCCCGAACGCATCAACCGCTCCGGCGACGATGGCTTCGGCGTCGACGAGTTCGTCGGGTCGTCGCGCGACGATGGCGTTTCGGCCGATGAGTTCCGGCAGTGCGCAAAGTTCCTCGAGCACAGCGGTATTGGTGCCGGCGAGAGTGACATTCGCACCTGCGGCGCCCAGTGCCTTGGCGGCCTCCGAGCCCATGGCGCCGGAGGCTCCGGTGACGATCACGGACTTGCCCTCGATGGAGAAGCGTTTCGTCGGATCAACCATGGCCGGCACTCACACGTTCCGAGGTGTGGTGGCCTGCAGCACGGCCTCGGTGAGCGACCCGGTGCGCAGGTGCGACACGGTGTGATAATCCGGGTCGGCGACCATGCGGCTGAACACCTCGCGACTGGGGTAACGCACCAACACGACGGCGTCCCAGGCCTGGCCCGGCTCGGCGACCAACGCTGTAGACCCGTCGCCGAAGTACAGCAGCTCGGCGCCGTAGCGCTTGAGGAATGTCGCTGTCTGCTGGGCGTAGGAGTCGTACTGGTCGCGCTTGCCCTCGGCGAAGCGCAACAGGTTCAGCATCACGAACGGCCCGCCGTCATCCTCGGCAAGGAACCGTTTCAGGTCGGCGCCGCGGGGGTCGATCGCCATGTCTAGGACTCCTGTTCGTAGAGCGCGGGAAGGAAGGTGGCCAGGTGTGTCATCTCCTGCGAGCAATGCACCAGCAGTGCCCGGGCGTCGAGTTCGGTCAGGCCGACGAGTCGTTTGGCGACCGGCACCGCGGCTCGTAGTGGGGCTGATCGGGCAGCGAGGTAGGGACCACCCATCCAAAAGCGCGAACGCATCACGCTGCCGCCGGGGACCATCGCGACGTGGTGCGCGAGATAGCCGAGATCGACGGGAAGGTCCACCAGGCCGACGCGGGCACACACCGCGGTGGCGTCAACGCCAGCGGCGACTGCCGCGTCCACCAGGCCCAACTCCTCGGGCCGACGGAACTGGATAGCGCCGCGGATCAGGGCACTGCCGAGGTATTCGTCGACTTGTGAGGTGTAGCCGACGTAGCGGGCCCGACCGGCGGTGCCCGCGGGCGGTGGCGATGCCCACTGCGCGTGCACGTGTGCCTTCGGGTGCCAGAGTTTGTAGCGTTCGGGGCTGTCGCTGTGCCAGCCGAACCACCAGTCGATCATCGCCGGTGTGACATCGGGCATCTCGGTCACGAGGTTGACGTGCATCGCGCCGTCGGAGGTGATGGTGAAACCGTTCTGCACTTCGGCGTCGGCAATGTTGCCGATGGCCTCGGCCATCGGGGGGAACAGCGCCTCCGCCATCGGGCTGTTGGCCACCGCACGATGGGCGTCGGCCGAGATATCGGCCATGACGGGATTCCAGAACCGCGCGTAGGGCAGGGTCGCGAGTTCGTGCTCGGACCAACCGAGTCGTCGCCCCGGCATGGGTTTGGGTGCGGGTACTTTCATGCGCTTACGGCTCCGATCCATCGGTTGAAGCGACCCTCGGGGTCATGCACTGCGCGGATCGCCTCTAGTCGGCTTTGCGCAGCCTCGGAGATCCCGCGGGAAGGGCGTCCGGGGTCGTCGGCGAACTGAACTCCGGTCGACAGTGACTCCATTGCGGCGGTGTTGTCGCGCGACCAACGCGTGGTGGCCGCGCCGTCGTCGCCGTCGAGCCAGCCGCCGTAGAACGCGAGATATGTCCGGTCCTCCACCGTGTATGCCATGTCGGGGAGGTTTCCCGGCGGCGCCCAGTTCAACCACAAAAAATGGGCGGGTGGAGCCGGCACGGTGTCGGCGATCCGCTGGATATGCGGCAGCAGCTCGTCGGCGGTGGCGTGAGTCCAGAGGTTGTCGGTCTCCCAGTTGGCTACCGGATAGTGCTGCATCGCAGCCGTGTACATCAGCGACATCGACATGGGCAGCAGGGGCACGCGCAGCCTCGCACCCTTCGGCGCGCCCGCCATGTACGCCGTGGCGGCTTTGGCTTGTGAGCGGGAGTCGGCCATGACAGTCGCGGCCAGTTCGATGAGTACGGGCGACGTTACCGAGCGTGGGCGCAGTGGCGGTGGGAATGAGGGGCTTCGCGAGATGACGAACTGCATCTCCACCCCGGGAGGGACACTCGGGCCTACCCGGTCCACCCAGCGGACAAGGTCAGCGAGGCGCTCGACCGGGTAGGTGGTGACCGATGACCCGATGAACCCCGGTTTGGGGTGTACGCGTATGTGGAATCGCACCACCACACCGAAGAAGTCCGGTCCCGAACCCCTTGCGGCCCAAAGCATATCGGCGTTCTCGGTCTCGCTGGCGTGGCAAAGCTCACCGTCGGCATCGACGTAGTCGATGGCGAAGATATTCGAGCAGGCAATTCCGAAAGCACGGCCGTTCCACCCGAAGCCGCCCTGCAGGAGGTAGCCACCGATCGCCACGCCGCGGCAATGGCCGACCGGAAAGAAGAGGTTGCGTTTCATCAGTTCGGCCAGCAACACACTGCCGCCCAGACCGGGTTCGACGGTGGCGGTCATCGCCGACTTGTCGACGGTGAACTCTTTGAGTCGGGACACGTCGATGAGCACCCCGCCGTCGCGCACATGGTTTGCCGACCAACTGTGCCCGCCGGAGCGAACGCCTACCTGCCGGCCCTCGGCTTTAGCCGCCCGTACCGCCGCCACCACGTCGCTGACGGAGTTGGCCTGCACGATGCGGGCGGGGAACCGATCCGGCAGATTTGTCCGCCACACCGTGTCGCGCCGCGCGGTCTCGTATCCCGTGTCATCGCGAGTCAACGTGCGCCCGGGTGCGGGCGTGGGCTCTGCCATAGTCAGATCTCCTCAATCTCGGACAGCGGGAACGGTGCCCACTGGACGAATACCTGTGGTGTGCGCATATGCCGCCGCGCCGTGCCAGGGCTGACGCCGAGTGTTCGCAACAGATGCCCGATGACGTCGGGAATGGCATCAGCCGTGAGCAGGCCGCGGTGCAGATCCAGGCAGGTGCCGAGCATCGTGCCGGTGTAGACGGTGCTGGCGACGGCGAAGTCGGGCACGGTGAAGTCGCCGCGGTCGATGCCGTGGCGCAGATCGTCGTGGAAGTGGCCGCGCAGACCGGTGGCAAACCTGTCGACCGGGAGTCCGGAGTCGAAAACCAGACGTCCGACTTCGGGCCGGTGGACGAACAGCATCAGCGTCTGTCGGGCTGACCGCGCGACGATCTCAGCCGGGTCGGCGGCACCCGCTGTGACAATCTCCAGCACCCGGGTGTGCTCGGTGAGGATTAGGGCACCTACCGCATCGACGGCCTCGGGCAGCGAATCGAAGTAGTTATAGAAGGTGCCCTGCGAAGCCCCAACCCGGCCCACCACCTGCGGGACGGAGACGGTCGAGACATCGGGATCGAGCAGCAGTTCCTGCAGTGCCACCAGCAGGCCGGACCGGGTACGGGCCCTCTTCGTGGGTGCGGTCGTCGTCACGCAACTCAGTCTGCGCGAATAACTGACAAACTGTCAATAAATCGATCACGCCCGCGGCCGCCGAATGGTTGGCTTCTCTTACGATCTCCCGGTGAGCGTCGCCCTGCTGGCCGCCTTGGCACTGATCTTTGTCATGGGAATGGCGGTCCAACGCGGAGGCGTTGGTCGGCGATGTCCTCCGCGAGCCGAGATTCTTCCATCAGCAGGCTGGGACAGCTATCCGTCGCCAGCGATCTGCTCGTCGGGCGCTTCGGACACTGAGAGTCTGAACAGGATTGCCATCAGACCGAAGATAATGAGTGCCGAGGCTGCGTCGAAGGGCTGGAACGGGTAGATCGCGCCGTCAATCGAGAGCACCAGAACGGTCTCGATCGCACCGAAGGCGACGAAGAACGTTCCCATTAGCCACCGGGACAGTGCCAGATGCAATTGATGTCGCCGAACCTCGACGGCAAGGGTCAGCAGCAGTACCGGAAGGATCTGGGCAAGAGTAGCGGCGGTTGCGCTATCTACCAGCTCTATCTTCACGGAGCCCGGGCTAGTTGCCGGACGACGACCCGCTACCGGCCTCGGCCGGCAGCGGCGGCGGCAGGGGCACAGCGGAACTGGGTTGCGCTGCAGATGTTTTCGGCGACGACGAGGTCGCACTCGGTGAGGCTGCCGCGGTAGCCGATGTCGTCGGCGACGATGTTCCGGACGCGGTCGTGCCGGATGTCGTCGGCGATGTGCTGGTACTGGGTGTAGTGGTCTTCGTAGTCCCTGTGGTAGCTGTCGCGGGTGATTGCGGCGAGTTGATGTCGGACCAGGACTCGGTTCGGATGGTTCTCGCGCCCGCGCTGACAGTCAGTGATGTTGCGGTGACGGTGTAGGTCACATCATCATTCACGGCGACGTAGCCGCCATCGGAGGTCTGCGACGCAGTGACAATCAGCTTGGCCCCGTCGCTGACGCGAACGCCGCGGTACTCGTATGTTCCGCCAGGCGTATTGCAGATTGCAACCCGAGACGTTTCGGTGGTGCCGAAGATGACTGCGGTGTCGGGTTTGGTGCAGCGGGCGGTGGAATCCACGTACCCCTGGCTGTCGGATGGCGGCACTGCAGTCGGAGCCGCGATAGCCAATGGCACGCCGAGGAGAACGAGCGCCGAGGTCGCCGCAGCACCGATAATCAGGCCGGGTTTACGAAGTGTGGAGGTATTCATCGGTTTTCACCAGACCACAGTCTTACGTTGCGCAGCCAGTCAGGACGCGAGACGTTGCCGAGGTACAACCCAATCGTTAGGCGCCTGAGACCAATTCGTCCACCCAAGCTCCGCTACACAGCACTGCCGCAACGGCCAACTGGTCATCGAGTGCCACGAGGTTGGCCCGCGCGCCAGGTTGCAGGGCTGGGCTGGGCAGTCCCAGCGCACGCGCCGGATTGATCGAGGATTGCAACACCGCGACCATCAGCGCCTCGTCCCGAGGCAGGCCGCAGTGAGCGACGGCGAACCGGAACAACCGGTCCATCGTCGCGGTACTGCCCGCGATGGTCTCGGTGCCGGCCAGGTGTGCCACGCCGTCGGTCACGTCGACAGCCAACGGACCGATTCGGTAGGCGCCATCGGCCATGCCAGCGGCCGCCATCGCGTCGGTCACCAGTGACACCCGTTCGGATCCGGCACTGTGGGTTACGTGGCGGTATAGGGCGGCGGCGACGTGAACTCCGTCGGCGATCACCTCGACGGTCACCCGCGGATCCTCCAGCAGTGCGATCACCGGTCCGGGTTCGCGGTGATGGATCGGGCGCATTGCGTTGAACAGGTGAGTTCCCACCGTCGCTCCGGCATCAATCGCGGCGTGGGTCTGGGCGTAAGTGGCTTCGGTGTGCCCGATCGCGGCGACCGCCCCCGCCTCGACGACCTGACGGATCGCCGCCAGGCCGCCAATCCGTTCCGGGGCCAGCGTGACCATCCGGATGGTGCCCTCGCCGGCGTCGAGGACGCGGGCGAGTTCAGCCGGGTCGGGGTCGCGTAACAACGTCGGATCGTGCGCGCCGCACCTATCCGCCGACAGCCAGGGACCCTCCAGGTGAATACCGGCGACCAGGCCGGCGCGAACCAGTTCGGCGAGATCGCGAACTTGCCGTAGTAGATCCTCAGGAGCCTCGGTGACAAGTGAGGCGATCATCGTGGTGGTGCCGTGGCGGCGGTGCAGGGACACCGCGGCGACGGTCTGCTCGGCACCGGCTGAGAAACTGCCGCCCCCGCCGCCGTGGACGTGGGTGTCGACGAAGCCGGGCACTACCGTGGTTGCGCCCAAGTCATGATCAGGCCGGCGCGGTGGTGATCCGGCGCCGATAGCGGAGATACCGGTACCCGACACCTCAATCCAGCCGGGCCGCAACAACTCTGAGCCGGTCAGCACGGTGCCGGCGGTCAGCAGCACCTCAGATACCCTGCCAGTCGGGCTTGGACCGGTAGGTCTCCCGGTAGTAGTCGGCAAGCTGCAGTCGGTGCGCTGCGGCATCGTCGACGAACACCGTGGCATGCGGGTGGTGCTGCAGGACACTGGCGGGCCACAGCGCTGAAACCCCGCCCTCCGCCAATTGGTGAACCGCCTCGGCCTTACTTCGACCGGTCGCCACCAGTACGACGTGCCGGGCGTCCATGATCGTTCCCAATCCCTGGGTCAGGCAGTGGGTCGGGACGGCGTCGACGTCGTCACCGAAGAAGCGCGCGTTGTCCAACCGGGTCTGGCGGGTGAGCGTTTTGATTCGGGTCCGCGAGGCCAGCGAAGACCCGGGTTCGTTGAAGCCGATATGCCCGTCGGTACCGATTCCGAGGATCTGAAGGTCGATTCCTCCTGCCGTCCGGATGGCGTCCTCGTACTGTGCACAGGCGGCCGGAATGTCGGAGGCCAGGCCGTCGGGGCCGGCCACCGCACCGGGTGCGAAGTCCACTCGTGAGACGAAGACGGTGTCGATGACGTTGCGATAGCGCTCGGGGTGATCGGGGGGCAGGCCGACGTACTCATCCAAGGTAAAACCCCGAGCCTTGGCGAACGATATCCGCCCAGCCGCGCAACGGGCAGCGAGTTCGTCGTAGATCGACAGCGGCGACGACCCGGTGGCCAGTCCCAGCACGGCATCTGGCTTTTGAATCACCAGGGACTCAATCGAATCAGCCGCCGCACTACCGATTTCAGCGGCGTCACCGAGGATGATTACTTCCATTTGTCGACGCTACTTGATTGCCGTGAAAAGCGTTGCACCCGAGACGATGTCGGCGCCCACACCAACTTCGGGTCCGACGGTGACGTTCGACGCCTCACGCTCGTCCATCACAACCACGGGGATCACCGGACTGTATCCGGCAGCGACTATCGCCGGGACGTCATAGGAGATGATTGGCTGGCCTGCGGCTACCGTGTCGCCCTGGGAAACGTGAGCGGTGAAACCCGCACCGTTAAGTGCGACGGTGTCCAGGCCCAGGTGCACCAGGATGCCGACGCCCTCGGCGGTCATGATCACGTAGGCGTGCGGCATGAGTCGCAAAAGTGTCCCACTCACCGGTGCCAGCGCATCGACCACCTGCAGGGGCGGGTCGATGGCGGCCCCGTACCCCACCATGCCCTGGGAGAAGACCGGATCCGGAACATCAGTCAGTGCAAGCGCACGGCCGTTGACCGGGGCCAGCACCAGTGTCGAACCCATTGAAACTCCTTCGTGCAGAGGTCGTGTGTGAAGAAGGATAGAGATCAGCTTGGACCCGGGAGGCCAAAACCGACTCTCACGTCATGGAATGAGGTCTAAACTGCCGCTGAGCTGCGATAAAGGAAGGCCCGGCCGGATATGACTGAACTAACCAAAGCCTCAGGCGCGCAACCGAAGTCAGGATTCAACATCCCGGGTTTTGCGCAGCTGCAGCGGCTGGGCAAGAGCCTCATGCTGCCGATCGCCGTGCTGCCGGCAGCGGGCATCCTGCTGCGATTGGGCCAGGACGACCTGTTGGGCCGCATCAAAGCCCCGGTGATCGGCCCCTTCTTCCAGGCGATGAGCGCCGCTGGCGGCGCGCTGTTCGACAATCTTGCCCTGTTGTTCGCCGTGGGTGTCGCGATCGGGTTCGCCCGCAAGGCCGATGGCTCAACCGCTTTGGCTGCCGTCGTCGGATATCTGGTGATGCAGGCGGTCTTTAAAACAATGTCGCCATTCGTGCTGGAGGATGTGCTCGACAAAGCGGGCAAACAGGCGCAGATCAACTACAGCGTTCTTGGCGGCATCATCGTCGGACTCATCACCGCCGTGTTGTTCGACCGCTACCACACCATCAAGCTGCCGCCATACCTCGGCTTTTTCGGTGGCCGGAGGTTCGTGCCGATCATCGTTTCACTGGTGAGCCTGGTGGTCGCCTTCGGTATGAGTTACTTCTACCCAATCTTCAACACTGGCCTCACCGGGCTTGGGAAGTTCATCGGCGGCGCCGGCGCACTCGGGGCATTCGTGTACGGGTTCGCCAACCGAATGCTGATTCCCATTGGCCTGCACCATATTCTGAACTCGTTCATCTGGTTCCTCTACGGCAGCTACACGAAGCCTGATGGCACAGTTGTCACCGGAGAACTGACCCGCTTCACCGCCGGCGACCCGACTGGCGGGCATCTGACCGCAGGCTTCTACCCGATTCTGATGTTCGGTCTGCCGGGTGCGGCGCTGGCGATGATCCACGTGGCCAACGCCAAGCAGAAAAAGGTGGCCTTCGGAATCCTTTCCGCGGCCGGGCTGACGGCGTTTCTGACCGGAGTCACCGAACCGCTGGAGTTCGCCTTCATGTTCGTGGCGTTCCCGCTCTACGTCATTCACGCGATCCTCACCGGACTGTCGCTGGCGATCGCCTACCTGCTCGACATCCACCTCGGGTTCTCGTTCTCCGCCGGTCTGATGGACCTGGTGTTGTACGGCACCGCGCCGGCGGCGAAGAACGTGCCATTGCTGGTCGCCATGGGCGTGGTGTTCTTCTTCCTCTACTACCTCCTGTTCCGGTTCGCCATCGTGAAGTGGAATATGCGGACCCCGGGTCGCGAGGTCGAGTCAGAGTTCGAGGAGGAGGAGAAAGCCAACCTCAGCGCCGGCGCCAATGCGGCAACCGCCGTACCGGCGGGGGCAACCGCAGTCGCAACTGCTCCGGCGCGGGCGGACAGCAAGGCCGAGCAGTTGATCTCCGCATTCGGCGGCCGAGCCAACCTGGTCAACGTCGACGCCTGCATCACGCGGTTGCGAATGGAGGTCGCCGATCCGACGAAGGTCGACCAGGCCCGGCTGAAAGCGCTCGGCGCGGCCGGGGTCATCGAGGTGGGTAACTCCGTGCAGGCGGTGTTCGGCACCCAGGCTGAGGCGTTGAAGAACGACATTCTCGACGTGCTTTAGATCCCCGCGGGCGGTGCCGACGGCCGTGTCGCAGCGACCGGCAATCGAATTCGCGCCGGACAATAGGTGTCGTGCCCACGATCAGAGCGTTGACCGGTCTGCGGATCGTTGCCGCGCTGTGGGTGGTGCTGTTCCATTTCCGACCGCTGATCTGGCAGGCCTCGCCGCGACTCGAAGACGACCTGGCACCGCTGTTCGACGCCGGCGCCCAGGGTGTTGATTTGTTTTTCATCCTCAGCGGATTCGTACTGACCTGGAATTACCTGGACCGTATGGGTCCGTGTTGGTCGACGCGGGCCAGTCTGCATTTCCTGTGGTTGCGATTGAGCCGGGTATTGCCGATCTATCTGGTCACCATGCATATCGCCGCGGCGTGGATCATTTTCACCCTGCACGTCGGCGATGTGCCGTCACCGGACGCCGACAAACTCACCGCCATCAACTATGTGCGCCAACTGTTCATGGTCCAGCTGTGGTTCGAACCATTCTTTGACCGGACCAGTTGGGACGGGCCGGCCTGGTCGATCAGCGCGGAGTGGTTGGCCTATCTAGTCTTCTGCGTGCTGGCTGTGGTGATCTTCCGGATCGCGGCGGTGTCTCGAGCACGAACGTTGTTCATGCTGGCCTTCCTCGCTGCGCTGCCGCCGACGGTCCTGTTACTGGGCAGTGGTGTGCTCTACACCCCGTGGAGTTGGCTGCCGCGGATCATCGCGCAGTTCATCGCCGGGGCATTGGCCTGTGCGGCGGTTCGGCGGCTTCGACTCGGCGACACCGCGCGACGCGGTGCCGGCTATCTCTCGGTGCTTCTGGTGCTCACGATGGTCGCGCTGCTGTACTACTTCGACGCGCGCCCAGTTGCGGGCATGGTCGATTCGGGTGGGCTGGTGGCCCTGATGTTCATGCCACTGGTGGTGACGCTGGCGATCGGGGTGGGCGTGCTTCCGACTCTATTATCGACTCGATTGCTGGTCTACGGCGGTCAGATATCGTTCAGCCTTTACATGATTCATGAACCGGTACACACCGCGTGGAACTGGGCCGTGCAGCAGTACACCATCGTGATGGAAAAGCCGGTGGCCAAACTAGCCGTGGTGGGACTGATCGCAGCCGCGATTGGTGCGGCGATGCTGTTGTACCACCTCGTCGAAGAGCCCACGCGACGCTGGATGCGTCGGATGGTGGACTTCCGGGAGATCAATGCCGCAACCAAAACTACTGCCGGTGCCGACCGCGTGGACAACGGTGACAAGGTGGTCGGTACGAGTGCTCAGCCCTTGGAGGATGCGGGCAAGGCACGACAGGTGCAAACGTCGGTGCGCGCCGGGAGCTGAGCGAGTGAGGTGTGAATGAGCCTGAGGCGGGCGGGTTTTCGAGTCCTGGCGGCGAACGTAATTACGGTCACCGCCCTGGCGGCGGCAGTGTTGTCAGCGTCCACCGCTCTCGGTTCCACCGATAGCAAGATCGCCGTCATCGGGGACTCTTACACCGCAGGATCAGTTGAAGGCGGCAATGGCCCCTGTTCGTGGCCGGAACTCGCCTGGGCACTGCTGGCCCGCGAGGGTGTCGAGGTCGATGCCGACGTTGCCGCTGAGGGCGGCGCCGGTTACGGCCAACGAGGGAGCCGGGGCAGCGTATTCGAAGATCTGACGGCGCGGGCCGTCCGGCGCAACGACGATCTGATCGTCTACTTCGGATCGCGCAACGACGAGGCGGTGGACCCGCAGAAGTTTCCGTCGTCTGCTGCCGACACCTTCAGTCTCGCCCGATTCGCCGCACCGGCGGCGAAGCTCCTGGTGATCGGCCCGCCGTGGCCGACCGCCTCGCCGCCGCCGGCAGTGCTGAAAATTCGAGACCTGCTGCGCGAGCAGGCTGCGATGGTCGGGGCGGGGTTCGTCGACCCGATCGCGCAGGGCTGGTTCATCGGCCGCCCAGAGCTGATCGGCCAGGACGGCGTTCATCCCACCGATGTCGGTCACCTCTATATGGCAGAGAAGATAGCGCCGCTGATCTACGACCAGCTGACCGTTCGGGTCTGATGGCCCTTGTCCTACTCGGAAAGAACCGATGATGCTGTTCGGATGACGACGCGGCACCGGCGCGCACTTCCGGTGGCGGGCCTGTTCGGTGCTGTAGTTCTGGGTCTGGCCTTGTGTCTCCCAGACAATTCACGCAGCCCTGCGTCGACCGAGTCCATCGGCGGACCGTACGGCCGCCTGCTCGCCGAGTCCGCTGACCTCGGCCCCTCCCTCATCGATCGGGTTCAGTTCACCGCGGCTCTGACCCGACCCGATCGTCCGGTTGAGTTGACGGCATGGGCTGGCGCCCATGGACTTTCGGTGCGATGGCGAGACGGCGACGGATGGGCGGTCATCGAGGGCTCTCCCGCGGACGTTGCCACCGCATCCGGCGCTGCAGTGCATGACTACCGGGCCCGGCGCGGCGACGTCTTCTACGCCTCACCGCAGCAGCCCGCTATCCCGTCGGCCGCCCGCGGTGAGGTGGTCGGCTTCGGCCGGATCCTGGGCTACACCCCCTACCGCGAGGGCCTGCCGCCCACCCCGCCGCGCGATGTGCCCGACGGTGGCCTGTTGCCGACCCAGCTGCTGAGCGCATACAACGTCACACCGCTGACCGAAGAGGGCTACACCGGCAAAGGCGCAACAGTGGTGGTCTTCAGCTTCGACGGGTTTGACCAGCTGGATATGGACAGCTTCGCCGACTGGTTCGGCCTGCCCCGCTTCACGCCGCAGGTGGTGGGCGGCATGCCCAGCCAGCGCAACGGCGAGTCGACGATGGATCTGCAGGTGATCCACGCCGTAGCGCCCGACGCCAAACTGGTCATGGTCAACGCCCGTCCAACGGTCGAGGGCGGCGGCACCTACGAGAAACTCGGCCGACTGATGGAGTCGATGGACCGTCAGTTCCCGGGAGCGATATGGACCTTCTCGATCGGTTGGGGTTGTGACCGGTTGATCACTGCGGCGGATCTGGCTCCGGTGCGTTCCGCACTGGCCCAGGCTCACAAGCACGGGACGACCGCGTTCGACGCAACCGGGGATCTGGCCGGCTTGGAATGTCGAGGTGGCCAAACCTGGTCTGAGCCGCCCGGTCCCGATGACGTCGGACTGGACGCGGTGGCCTCGGTACCGGAGATGACCGCGGTCGGTGGCACGTCGCTCTCCACCGACGGCAAGGGCCGCTGGCTGGCCGAACAGTCTTGGTACGACGTACCGCTCACGCAGGGCTCCGCCGGCGGGGCCTCGCAATTGTTTCCGCGGCCGCCGTGGCAGGACGTCAAGTCCGCCGCGGGTCCGCCCGACCGGCGTTTGGTGCCCGATATCGCTGCGGTCGCCGACCCGTTCACCGGGGTCAAGTTCGTCTTCCGGCAGGAGGTGGTCACCGGCGGCGGAACCTCCCAGGCCGCTCCGGTGTGGGCCGGGCTGGCCGCGGTGATCAATCAACTCCTCGACGCCGGCGGACTGGTGCCACTGGGCGACCTCAACCCGCTGCTCTATCAGGTCGCCAAAGGCTCTGCGGTGCCGGGTTTCCGGGACGTCGAACTGGGCGGCAACGCGATCAGCCCCGGCAGTTCGGGATACGACATGGTGACCGGCCTGGGTAGTCCCAATATCGAAAACCTGGTCAAGAACATCTTGCTGGTGCGGTCGGTTGCCCGATGATCAGACCGAAAGCCGAAGCAGCGCAGACAGATTCGTTTGATGGCTACGCCGTTCCTGCGGGTCGCTATACCGCGCGACGGGTGCGGGGACCGAAGTATCTCGCCACGCTCGGAGTCTGGGTGCTGGTACTGATGGCAGCCATGATGGTCTTGGCCGTCGTGGACAATCACGTGACCGATGTGCCTACCCGTTACGTCTGCCCCCCGGACTGCGGCCGACCGCCGACCGGAATACCGGTGGCGACAAATCCGCGATTCACCGCGCCGGGTGGAGAGTTCTCGGTGTCCTACCCGGCCCCCGGCGCCGCATACGACGTCACCACCGAACCCGACGGCGTGACCGCAACGTGGACGGCTGGCGACGGCGGAACCCTGCGACTGTTCAGCCAGCCCGCGCAGGGCCGCGATTCCCAACAGATCGCCGAAGAGTTATTGCAGGACGGGTTTCCCGACGCCGCGGCGGCCTACGAACTACCCAACGCGACAGTCGGTTTCCATCGGGGTTACGGCGAGGTCGCCGACTTTCAACCGTTGGGCGCGTCGAGCAAATCCGACCGGTTACGGATCATCATCATCGTCGCGGTGAAGAACGATCTGGCACTGGTCGCCGCGGCAGTGGGACCGCTGCGGGTGTTCACGCCGAGTTTCGGACCGGGGCCACCGTCTCCAGCGAACCTGCAGATCGCCCAGGACATGGGTAAGTACGTCAACAGTTTCAGTTGGCGTGGGGATCCGCCGCGCTGAGGATCGTCGCTCAGGCCGCTGGGGGAGGGGCGCCGTTGGTGTCGTTCCCTTCGCTGTCCGAACCGATGTCTGGGTGCGGATTGGGAACCGCCGGCTGGCGGTTGAGCCAGTCCTTCAGCCGGAAAAGCTGGCTGGACACAATTCCGACGCCGAGCAGCAGCACGCCGCCGATGATCAGCGCAGTCGTCATCGGTACACCCCTTCAGCTGGCCCAACTACCCTGGCACCAGTGTCCCAGCCGTCCGCCGATGACGTACGCAAGTTGCGTGCCCGGCTCGACGGGCTGACGATCCGCGACGCCGCGCGTCTCGGCCGTCGATTGAAAGCTCTCCGGGGACCGGTCAGCGCAGCGAAATTGGGGCAACTCGCCAAGGAGTTCAGCACTGCCGAAGCCGTAATCGCTGCCCGCGCCGCAGCGGTGCCCGAGATCACCTACCCGGACCTTCCCGTCAGTCAGTTCCGCGCCGAACTGGCCACGGCCATCGGCGAGAACCAGGTGGTGGTCGTCGCCGGGGAGACTGGATCCGGCAAGACCACCCAGCTGCCCAAGATCTGCCTGCAGCTGGGGCGCGGTGTACGCGGTGCCATCGGGCACACCCAGCCGCGCCGGCTGGCCGCCCGCACGGTGGCCGAGCGGATCGCCGACGAGTTGGGATCGCCGCTGGATACGGACCGGCGGGCGGGCATCAAGCCGGTCGGATACACCGTGCGTTTTAGCGACCAAGCCGGGGATCGCACACTGATCAAGTTGATGACCGACGGGATTCTGCTCGCCGAGATCCAGCGTGACCGGCGTCTGCTGGGCTACGACACCCTGATCCTCGATGAGGCTCACGAGCGCAGTCTCAACGTGGATTTCCTACTCGGATACCTGCATCAGTTACTCCCTCGCCGGCCCGATCTGAAGGTCATCGTCACCTCAGCGACCATCGAGCCGCAACGGTTTGCCGACCACTTCTCCGGAGCGCCGATCGTCGAGGTCTCCGGCCGGACCTATCCGGTCGAGATCCGCTACCGCCCGTTGGAACTCGCACCGGTGACAACAGATGGCGATGACCCGGATGATCCCGACCATGAGGTGGTGCGGGTCGAGCCTCGCGATCAGACCGAAGCCGTCATTGATGCCATTGAGGAACTCTCAGCCGAGCCGCCCGGCGACGTACTGGTGTTCCTCTCCGGCGAGCGCGAGATCCGCGATACCGCGGAGGCGGTGCGTGGTGCGATCAAGTCGGTTGAAGTGTTACCGCTGTACGCGCGGTTGCCGACCGCTGAACAGCAGAAGGTGTTCAGGCCCAACACCAGTCGGCTGACGCGGCGAATCGTGTTGGCCACCAACGTCGCTGAGACGTCACTGACGGTTCCGGGCATCCGCTACGTCGTCGATCCCGGAACTGCTCGGATCTCGCGCTACAGTCGACGCACAAAGGTGCAACGGCTGCCGATCGAACAGATATCCCAGGCGTCGGCCGCGCAGCGTGCCGGTCGATCCGGCCGTACCGCACCCGGTGTGTGCATCCGGCTGTACTCCGAGCAGGACTTCACGGCCAGGCCGCGATTCACCGATCCGGAGATCTTGCGCACCAATCTCGCCGCGGTGATCCTGCAGATGGCCGCGTTGCGACTCGGCGACGTGGCGAACTTTCCGTTCCTCGATCCGCCGGAGCGGCGCAGCATCAACGATGGCGTGCAACTACTTCAGGAACTCGGAGCGTTCGACGACGCAGGTGTCATCACCGAAACTGGCCTGCGACTGGCGCAACTGCCCGTCGACCCGAGGCTGGGCCGGATGATTCTGCAGGCTGATGCCGAGGGATGCCTGCGTGAAGTTCTGGTGTTAGCGGCTGCGCTGTCCATTCCGGACCCGCGCGAACGGCCCGCGGACCGGGAGGAGGCGGCGCGTCAGAAACACGCCCGTTTTGCCGATGAGAGTAGCGATTTCATGTCCTACCTGAACCTCTGGACATACCTGGTTGGGCAGCGAAAGGCGATGTCTGGCAATGCGTTTCGCCGGATGTGTCGCGAGGAGTACCTGCACTATCTGCGAATCCGGGAATGGCAGGATCTCACCGGGCAGCTGCGCAGCATTGCCGCCGGAATCGGACTGCGTGGCGGCGAGGCGTCCAACGCGGAACTTGCCGATCCGGCGCGCGTTCATGCGGCACTGGTGGCCGGGTTGCTCTCGCATGTGGGTCTACGTGAGGCCGAGACCCGCGAGTACGCCGGCGCTCGCAACGCCAAGTTTGTGCTCGCGCCCGGGTCGGCGCTGACCAAGCGTCCGCCGCGCTGGATCGTAGTGGCCGATCTGGTTGAGACCAGTCGCCTGTACGGCCGGACCGCGGCACGTATCGAACCCGAGACTATCGAACGAGTCGCCGGACATCTGCTTCAGCGCAGCTATAGCGAACCGCACTGGGATGCTCAGCGCGGTGCGGTGCAGGCCTTCGAACGGGTCACCCTGTACGGACTGCCTCTGGTTGGGCGCCGGCGGGTGGGCTACGCGGGCGTGGACCCGGAACTGGCGCGGGAGTTGTTCATCCGGCACGCTTTGGTCGACGCCGACTGGCAGACCCGGCACCATTTCTTCGCCGAGAATGCCGCGCTAAGAGCTGAACTCGCCGAGGTGGAGGAGCGGGCTCGGCGCCGGGATCTGGTGGTGGACGACGACGAGATCTTCGCGTTCTATGACACTCGAATTCCCGCCGAGGTGGTCTCGGCGAGGCACTTCGACGGCTGGTGGAAAAAGCAGCGCCATCACACGCCGGATCTGTTGACCTTGACTCGGGCGGACCTACTGCGCGTTGAGGGTGCCGACGGCGACCGTCCGGACCATTGGCAGGCCGAGGATCTTGCGCTGCCGCTGAGCTACCGGTTTTCTCCGGGTGATTCCGACGACGGTGTCACCGTCCATGTCCCGGTCGGCGTGCTGGCCCGTCTGGGTGGAGATCAGTTCAGCTGGCAGGTGCCGGCGCTGCGTGAGGAACTCGTCACCGCGCTTATCCGCTCGCTGCCGAAAGACCTGCGGCGCAATTTCGTTCCCGCCCCCGACACCGCCCGGGCGGTCCTGGCTGACCTCGATCCGACGACCGAATCGCTGCTGGAGTCCCTGCAGCGGGAACTGCACCGTCGGACCGGGGTCCTGGTGCCGATCACCGCGTTCGATCTGGATCGGTTGCCCGCACATCTGAGGGTGACCTTCGCCGTCGAGGCGCCTGACGGTACCGAGGTGGCGCGCAGCAAGAATCTCGAGGCGCTCCAAACCCGTCTGGCCGGCCAGGCCAGCCGAGCCGTCGCCGATGCGGTCGCCGGCGATCTTCAGCGCAGCGGGTTGCGCGGTTGGCCCGAGGATCTGCTCGAGTTGCCACGAACCGTTCAGAGCGATGTCGGCGGTCACAGCGTGCGCGGCTATCCCGGTCTGGTCGATAACGGCGACTCAGCGGGGGTCAAGGTATTCGCCACCACCGGCGAACGCGACGCCGCAATGCGAAGCGGGCTGCGCCGACTATTGCGGCTCAGCACGGCCTCGCCGGTGAAATCGCTTGACAAGAGCCTCGATTCACGCAGGCGACTGATGCTGGGAACCAATCCGGATGGGTCTCTGCAGGAACTGCTGAACGACTGTGTCGATGCCGCGGTTGACGTACTGATCCCGACCCCGGTGTGGACTAGGGCCGAGTTCGACGATCTCCGACAACGAGTTGGTGCCGGCTTGGCGGCAACAGCCGGTGACATTCTGGCCCGCGTCGAGAAGGTGCTGATCGCGTTGCGGGAGATCGCCCTGCCCGCACGTCCGCCGGCAGCACAGATCGACGCGATCGCCGATATCCGGGCCCAACTGGCTGCCCTGACACCGAAGGGGTTCGTCACCGCCACCGGAGCCGCGCACCTGACCGATCTGACCCGCTATCTCACCGCCATCGCACGTCGCCTCGATCGACTACCGCAGGCAGTTAGTGCCGATCGGGATCGGTTGGCGCGCGTCCAGAACGCGCAAGCTGCTTATGACGAACTGCTGCAGGCGCTTTCCCCTGCGCGGGCGAGCGCCGATGACGTTGGCGATATCGCCTGGATGATCCAGGAACTCCGGGTCAGCCTGTGGGCTCAGCAGCTGGGTACCCCCAAACCCATCAGCGAGCAGCGGATCTACCGGGCGATCGACGCGGTCATGGAGTCTGACCACCGATAGACCCCCGACCGCGGTCCCCTAGGCGATACCGATTGCCACCCGCGGCGGTTCATCGAGGGTCGCGCTGTCCAATACCAGTTCGGCTACCCGTGTCCGGTGTTGCTCGGCACTGCCGAGTAAAGCGGCATCGGTGGCGGCACGCTTGAAATACAGGTGTGCCTGGTGTTCCCAGGTGAAGCCGATGCCGCCGTGCACCTGGATGGAATCGGCAGCGATCCTGCTGAACGCGGCCGAACAGGTGGCCTGCGCGATGCTGACCGCCAGCGCAGGATCGTCACTGCCGTCGGTCAATGCCCACACGGCGTGGTACGCAGTCGACCGGGCGTGTTCGAGATCGACGAGCATGTCGGCAAGCTTATGTTTGACCGCCTGGAATGATCCGATCTGACGGCCGAACTGCAAGCGGGACTTGGCATAGTCGACCGACAGGTCGAGCAGATGCTGCGCTGCGCCCACCTGTTCAACCGCGAGCAGAGCAGAACCGACCTGCAGTGCGTGGGTGATCACCCGGTGGGCGTCGGCCGGACCGGCCAGGAGTTGCGCCTGCGCCCCTGAGAAGACGACGTCTGCCTGCGGGCGGGTGAGGTCCATCGTGACCAGCCCAGTACGTTGCGCAGCTTCGTCTTTGGTGCCGACCGCGTAGAGACCCACGCCATCGGATGCCCTGGCCGCCACCAGAAGGACGTCAGCAGATGTACCGTCAACCACCCGATCGACGGTTCCGGTGAGGGCGAACCCGTCACCGTCCGGGGTGGCCGTGACGCCGATCCGTTCCGGATCGAAGGCCCCGGCGGAGTCGTTGACTGCGAACGCGGCGGTGTGCTCGCCCTCGACGAGGGCCGCCAGCAGTTCGTCGCGCGCCGGCGAACCCGCGCATGCCACCAGGGCCGGAATGGCGAGATAGACCGTTCCGAACAGCGGTCCGCAGCCCAGTGCGGCACCGAACTCCTCGACAGCGACCGCCTGATCCACCAGTGAGCCACCGACTCCGCCGTCGGCCTCGGGAACCGACATCCCGAGTACGCCGAGTTCGGATCCCAGGCGGTTCCATACCGCCGGGTCGTAGGTGACGTCGGATTCCATCAGGCGGCGGACGGTGGGCTCGGCGAAATTCTCTGCGCAGAACTTGCGCACCGCGCCGCGCAGTTGCTGCTGTTCGTCGCTGAAGGTGAACTCAGCCACGAGGCACGTCCTTCCAGGGCATCCCCGCATCGGCACGCAGGTCCCCGGGCAGGCCCAACACCCGCTCGCCGAGGATGTTGCGCATCACCTCGGAGGTGCCGCCCTCGATGGTGTTGGCTCGGCTGCGCAGGTAGCGCTGTTGGATTGGACCACGCCAGTCGCCCTCTCGGTGGGCGCCGTGCATGTCGTAACCGTGGTATAGGATCCCTTCCGGCCCAAGCAGATCCATGCAGAACTCGTAGATCCGCTGGTTGAGTTCTGCACCCACCATCTTGCCGATGGAGCCTTCTGGACCGGGGTCACCGGAGGTGGCGGATGCGCGGGATCGCTCGGAGGTGAGGCGCTGGGCCTCGGCGCGCAGCCACAGCTGGGTCAGCCGATCACGCAGCACCGGGGTGTGCAGATCCGGGCGCGACGCCCACAGCTGCACTGCTTCGGAGATGGTGCCGGCACCGCGCCGACTTCCACTTGCGCCCAGCGCGCTGCGCTCGTTCATCAGCGTGGTCATCGCTACCCGCCAGCCGTCGCCGATGCCGCCGAGGCGGTGGGTGTCGGGGATCCGCGCATCGGTGATGTACACCTCGTTGAACTCCGCCTGGCCGGTCATCTGCCGCAGGGGCCGACACTCCACGCCGGCGGAGTGCATATCAAGGACGAAGTACGTCAACCCCTTGTGTTTGGGGGTGTCGGTGTCGGTTCGCGCGAGGAGTAGTCCCCAGCGAGCCTTATGGGCCAGGCTGGTCCAAACTTTTTGCCCGTTGATCACCCAGTCGTCCCCGTCGCGTACCGCGGATGTGGCCAGCCCGGCAAGATCGGATCCGGCACCGGGTTCGGAGAACAACTGGCACCAGATGTCCTCGGTGGTGGCCAGTGGCCGCAGGAAGAACTTCTTGAGGTCGTCGCTTTGGGCATGTTCACGCACAGTCGGCGCGGCCATGCCGTAGCCCATCGGATTGAGTCCGAGTGGCACCGGACCGCCGGCACCCTGCAGGACGGCGTCAGCGACGGCCTGTAGTCCGCGGGAGGTGCCCAGCCCACCCATGCCTTCTGGGAAGTGAACCCAGGACAGGCCCGCGTCGTAGCAGGCGCCGAGGAACTCAGGTAGGGCGACTTCCTTGGGGTTGTGCTCGGCCACAACCTCCAGTGCCAGTTTGGTGACGTGGTCAGCGTCGAAAGAGGTGCTCATGGGGCAACGATAGAAAACGCCGCCGCAGTCGATGCGGGCAGGTCGGTGTTGGCCTGCTGGTGCTAAGGAGGCGGGATGTCGCCAACCGGCGGTGGTGGCGGCAACGGTTCCGGTACCGGTGGCGGCAACGGTTCGGGCGCCGGTGGCGGTGGCGGTGGGGGTGGCGGCAGTGGTTCCGGCGCCGGCGCGGGTGGCGGCGGGGGAGGCAGTACTGGCACCGTGATCGGCGGCAGGCCAGGGATCTCAATGACGTTGACATCCGGTGGCGGGCCACCCTCGACCGGCGGAGCCTCCGGAGGTGCCGGTGGTGCCTGGTTGTAGTCGTTGTAGTCGTTGTAGTCGTTGTTGTTGTACCCCGGGTCATACTGCTGAGTGGGTTCGCGATACACCGGTGGCGGCGGTGCCGGGGCGATTCCAGTACTGGTATTAATCGTGATGATGGACCCGGGCAACACCTGACCGGCCGGGGTGGTGCCCACCACGGAACCCTTCGAAGCGGTGTTGTTCACCGGGGTAGGCTGTGCGGACACCTGGAAGCCCGCGTCTGTGATGCGCTTGCGTGCGGCATCCAGATTAAGGCCCACCACGCTGGGCACCGCTGCACCCGGGGCGCCATTGACGTAGCGCGGATCGGTGGGCGGCAGCGCCACGGGCCCCAAGTTCGTGGCGATTGGACTCATCGCCAGGAACCAGGTCTGGGCCGGCGATGTTCCGCCGAATAGATTTCCGCTGCCGCCGCACTTGCGGAGCGGGAATGCGCACAGCGCCGCGGGCTTGGGTGAGTCGTCGAATACATAGTTGGCGGCTGCGAGTTGGTTGGTGTACCCGAGGAATCCCGATGATCGGTGCGACTCCGTGGTTCCAGTTTTGCCCGCCATCGGCAACCGCCAGCCGACGGATCCCGCAGCACCCACGGCGGTGCCCATGGTGGTGTCCTTGGCCAGCGCATTAGTCAGGGTGTTCGCCAGTCCTTCGGGTACCACCTGCTCGCATTTCGCGGTCGGGACGCTGATCTCCTTGCCGCTGCGGTCCAGGACCTTCTCGATCGGTGTCGGCGGGCACCACATACCGCCGGATGCCAGGGTGGCGCCGACATTCGACAACTCCAGTGCGTTGAGTTCGAAGGGGCCGAGCGTGAACGAGCCGATGTTCTCCCGCTTGACGTAATCGGCCAGGCTCTCATCACTCTTCGGCACGTAGGCGCGTGCGGTCCCCGGGTCGGCGTAGGAACGCAGGCCCAGTCGGACGGCCATGTCGACGGTCCTGCCCACGCCGACCTGTTGGATCAATTTGGCGAACGCGGTGTTGGGCGACAGTGCCAGGGCATCGGTCATGCTGAGTGGGCTGCGGTAGCCCGCGGCATTCTTCACACACCAGGTCTTGGGAGGGCAGCCCTTGGTGTCACTGTTGCCTAAGCCGCTGCCCTGGAACGTCGGGGGAACGTCGAGCAGTGCGTTGATGCCCATGCCCATGTCCAGCGCCGCGGCACTGGTGAAGATCTTGAAAATAGATCCGGCGCCGTCACCGACCAGGGTAAACGGTTGCGGTTGCACGGTCTGGCCGGCCTCGAGCTTGAGTCCGTAACTGCGGTTGTCACCCATCGCCAGCACTCGGTGCGCGTCCTTGCCCGGCCGGATCACACTCATGACGCTGGCGACGCTGTCCAGCGTGGGAGCGGCGACCGCATTGATCGCTTGCTTGACGCTGTTCTGCACCTTCGGGTCCAGTGTGGTTTTGATCAGATAGCCGTTACGCGAGACGTCCTCTTTGCTAATACCTGCGCGCGCCAGGTATTCCAGGGCGTAGTCACAGAAGAAGGCCCGATCCCCGGCTGCTATGCAGCCCTGCGGCAGGGTATTTGGTTGCGGCAGAACGCCTAATGGTTGATCCCTGGCGGCGCGCAGCTCGTCGGCGTATCCCGGCAGGTTCTCGATCATGGTGTCCAGAACCAGGTTGCGACGCTCCAAAGCACCCTGCGGATTGGTGTAGGGGTTCAGGGCACTGGTCGACTGCACCAGACCGGCAAGCAGTGCTGACTGTTGCCAATTGAGCTGTGCCGCATCGATTCCGAAGTAGGTGCGTGCCGCGTCCTGGATGCCGTAGGCGCCGTTGCCGAACGGGACCAGGTTGAGATAGCGGGTGAGAATCTCGGGCTTGGTGAGTGCCTTGTCGAGGGCCAGCGCTGTTCGGATCTCGCGGAGTTTGCGGGTGGGTGTGGTCTCTACCGCGGCTTGGCGTTCGTCATCGGTCTGGGCATTGATCAGCAGGTTGAAGTTCTTGACGTATTGCTGCTCGATAGTGGATCCGCCGCGGGTATCGCCCCCGCCTTTGAGGAAGCCGGCCAGACCGGTCAACGTGCCCTGCAGGTCCACGCCGTTGTGATCGGCGAAGCGTTTGTCCTCGATGGACACGATGGCCAGTTTCATGGTGTCGGCGATGCGGTCGGTGCTGACCTCCCACCGGCGCTGGATATACAGCCACGCGATCGGGGTGCCGGCCGCATCCACCATGGTCGAGACCGCCGGTACCGCACCGCCGACGATATCCGCCGAGCCCTGGGTGACCGATTCCGATGCGTGATTACTCGCCATCCCGAGGCTGCCGACGACCGGGAACAGCAATCCCGCGGTCAGCACGCCGGCCAGCAGGCAGAACAGGGCCATCTTGCGTAGGGTCGGCTTCGCCGGGGGATACGCATCCGACATTCCGGTCACATTAGGTGCTGGCGACTGATACTTCCAACGTGGGATCGGCACCCGCGGTGATAACGACAATCCCGTCGTCATCACTGAAGGCGGTGTCACCGGGGGTGAAGTCGACCCCGCCGATGGCGACGACGACATCACGTTCACCCTGTCCGGTCTTGGCACTCTTGCGGGGATTGGTGCCCAGTGCCTTGATGCCGATGTCAAGCGTGCGCAGCGTGGCGGCGTCGCGTACCGCGCCGTTGATGATCAACCCGGACCACCCGGTGGAGCGGCCCAATTCGGCAATGACGTCACCGACGAGGGCAGCATGCAGGGAGGCGCCGCCGTCGATGACGAGCACTCGGCCGCCGCCGGGTTCGGACAGCACCGACTTCAGCAGGGCGTTGTCCTCGAAGCAGCGCACCGTCGCGATTGGTCCCGCGAATTGCCCTCGGCCGCCGAACTGACGGAACTGGGTGTCGCAGCTACGCACTGCGGAGCCGATATCGTCGACCAGATCGGCGGTCGGTCGGAAGGTGACTCGCATGGCTGCGCCGGTTCGTCAGCTGCGCCGAAGTCGCCGGATCAGCATCGCTGCGGCACTGGCAGCGGCCAGACCGATCGCGATCGGGACGCGGGTGTATCGGCCACTGCGGGTCGGCGGCCCCGGCGGTGACACCGGGTGGCCCACTCCCCGGATTGGCGGCGGGGTGGTGGCCGGGGCGTCGCGCGGGGCGGTGTCATCGGTTGGCGGCGCGGCCGTCAGCTCAGTCGGCACAGGACGGGGTGCGGCTTTTTTGGCGGGTGCCTTTTGAGCGGGTGCTTTTTTGGCGGGGACCTTTTTTGCCGGAGCTTTCTTGACGGGTGCTTTTTTGGCGGGTGCCTTTTTTGCCGGAGCTTTCTTGGCCGGCGGGCCGGGGTCGGATCCGGCGTCGGCCCGGTCCTGTTGGTCTGCCATTAAGCGCTCACTCTCCTGCCTTCTCGATGATGCTCGTCTGGCTGGGGTTTACGAACGGCGACGCACCAACCGCGTCGCGACGCCAGCCGTCAGTAAACCCGCACCAATGATGAACGGCCACAAGGAAATCCGCTGAGACTCCGCCGTGCCAGAAACCGAAGGGCCGGGTGCGCCCGTGCTAGGCACCGTAACAGTGAATGACCATGAACCGGAGACGACATGCCCGTCGTCGGAGGTCACCCGATAGTTCACCGTGTACCTACCCGACGGGCCCAGGGGGCGTACGTCGACGCTTGCCACTGAGCCGCGAACCTCCGTCTCGCCCGACGACCACAGGTTGCCGTCAGGTCCGACCACCGTCATGGCTGCGAACGTCGCTTGCAGATCCTCGTTGAACGTCGCGCTGACCCGGTTTGGTCCGACGCTCAGGGTTGCGTCAGCGGCAGGATCGGTAGCGGTGAGAACGGTGTGCGCGGAGGCCGGGCCAGTACCGGTGATCGCGACGGCGATGATCATCCACGCGGCGGCCGCTATTCGGAGGAGTCCTGCCACGGTTACAGCACGCCCAGGCGGGCCAGGAGGTCGGCTTCGATGCCGTCGAGTTGTTCGCTGATTGAGGTCTGGGCAGTTCGCCGACTCGGACCGGGCATATTTTCCGCCGCCCGCACCGCGGCTGACAATGCGGTCAGCCGTTCAGTCACGGCAGCGACGAACTGGGTCGTCTCGGCGTCTCCTGACTGCCTCTCGACCACGAGGCGTAGCGACGTCTCGGCACCCGATATGCGGGCAGACAACCTGCCACCCGGACCCGAAAACTGACCCAACGCGGTCAGCGGAACGCCGAGGCGGTCGGCGCGCCGCTCATCGAAGGTGCCGCGGACACCGATCGCCAGCCGATAGGCGACCGGCACCACCACCGGTGCCAGTAGCCGGGAGACGGCAAGGGTGCGCCGGACCCGGCTGGGAGAGAGCAAGGTGCCCTCACGTTTGGTGCGCAACTGGGTGGCCGCTACTTTCACCGCTGACCGATCGCTGACCCGTTGAGCCTTCACCTGGGCCTTGATCGCCTTGCCGTTTGCGCGCTCGGCGGCCTTGATTCGTTTGGTCTCGTTCTTGGCGGCGAGCTTGGCCTCCAGCTTGGCTTTGCTCTTCAGCGCGCGGGCCTCCGCGCGCTTGGTCGCACGGCTCTTCCGTTTGATGAACAGGCCCATGGCCGCTCCTTTTCGCATGGTCATCGGCGGTCGACGAACCGTGCTCGGCAACCGTTGGCGCAACAGTATCGTCAACGCCAAGCTTTGGTTTCACTACCTGCGGGTATGCCACAATCGAAGGAACTCCGCAAACCCGGGCACCCGACGGCGCCCGCACATGGCAAGGGATTCTCGTGAACCGGTCGCGACGGCGCGCCGCGGTGATCAGTTGGGCGATCACCGCAGGTGTGCTGTTCGGCGCGGCCCCGGTCGGCGTGGCGCCCGCCGCTGCCGATCCCGCCTCGACTGAGCCCTCGAGCGGCACCGATGACGGTTCGAGTGCGCGCACCACTGGAAACACCTCCGCCGGCTCGGCGCGCGTAGATCGGTCGGCACCCGGCGTCGCCGCCGACGACGGTCCGCACCATCGCGGATTGCCCCGTCGGGGCGCTGCACGGGTGCCGCCCGGGGGCGTTCGTCCGGGGGAGACCGACCCTGTCGTGTGGCCGTTCCCATGGCCGTGCCACATCATCTGGCCGGTGTTGCCGGGATCGCCTGCGCCTGACGCCGCGGCGCGCCGAAACGGCATCTGGGGTCTGTCTGCGGTGGGACCGCCGGTTCCGGCCCGTGCCGTCCTGTCGGGCGCTGTCGACCTCGCGCCGCTGAAAGTACGCATCGCGCGCAGGATCGCTCGCGCGCGGGACGTCTCACGCTCTGGACTGCCGCAGCCGGCGAAGGCGGAACCGCCCCGGTTCCGCAGTTCGATGACGCCCGCCGTTGTCGTTCCGTTGGCCGGTCCCACGCCGCCGGCCGCCCCGCCGCGGCCCAAGGCCGGAGGCGGGACGCCGGAGGCGGGACGGGCGGGATATCCCGCATACCTGCAAGACGCGGACATCGCCGAGGTTGCCGTGGTGGCACTGCCGGGACTGGCGGGCATCGTCGGCATCACCGCGCTCGGTGGCTTCCTTGGATATCGGCAAGCCAAGGTGGGCTTTGTCCTTCGAGCCGCCGGGTCCGCCCGGTTCCTGCAGTGACCGACAGTCGGGTCGCCCGGGCGGTGAACGAGACCCTCGACCTGGCGCCCCGCCGCGGCGAGGTGTCGCTGGCCGGCCTGGTGGGTGCCGTCGGTGACAGCCAGGGGCGGCCCATCGTGGTCAGCACGGCCGAGCTGCCCGCGGGGGTGTCAGGGCAGTGGCGCCAATATGCCGATTATGACGAGTTCCTGATCCAGGACGGCTTACCGACCGCGGACCGCACCCTGGCCCACGAACTCGGGCACCTCGTGCTGGGCCATGATGGAATTCCGGTCACCGAGGTGGCCCGGGAAACCGCCGAA
>Ga0114962_10000756_pt1 | contig 28214 bp, 67 predicted proteins | sample C_130820_MF_Meta_FD_87017 | JGI IMG/M metagenome (GOLD analysis project Ga0114962, IMG submission 87017) | Freshwater microbial communities from Lake Croche, Canada to study carbon cycling - C_130820_MF_MetaG | ecosystem: Environmental > Aquatic > Freshwater > Lake | place: Lake Croche, Canada...
AAAAAAAAAAAAAAAAAGAAAAGCTTCTGCAAAAGAAATCAAAAAGAAAAGAAAATATATAAATTGACAATAAAAGAAAAATAATATATAATAATCTTTTTATTAATTAATTTTAGAGAATTTTATATATGATAATATGTATTTCTGGAACACATCGAAACGGAAAGACAACAGTTGCAAAGGAAGTAGCAGAAAGAATGTCTTTTAATTTTGTAGAAACAAATGTTTCTTCTATGGAACTATGGAAAAAGATAGGATCTGCATCTTCTGCAGTATCTTTTGCAGAACGACTTTTTATACAGAAAGAAGTATTTTTATATATAAAAAATATTATTGAAATAAGAAATTCTAGACCAGAAAACATATATATTCTTGATCGTTCTCCTATTGATCTCATAGGATATCTTCTTGCAAATATTGATTATTCTTGTTCTTCTATTTTTGATGAAGAAGTAAAATATCTTATATATGAAATTCAAGAATTTGTTCATGAAAATATAAAAAAATCATATTTTCTGCATCTGAATCATTTTATTCCATTTTCTCCTGAGAACGGAAAGGACAATAAAATATATAATTCTTTTGGATATCGAAAGGCAATCTCTAACAATATTCTTGCTTCTCATGTAGAATTTATAGATGACGAAAGATGGAAAGATATCTTTCCTAATAGAGACAACGAATATGCAGTAAATATAATCTTAAATGACATGATAAAATTATTATGATAGAAGAAAAAAGAAAGGAAAAGGCAGTATTTGCATTGGAATATGCAAGAAAAAGAGGGATTCCTTATTATGAATACAATAAAGAAGAAAGACAAATAGAATTCGAAAAAATATGCAGATCCAAATTTGCAAAGGGTATTGCAGGAGACGAAGTGCTTCAATTGTTGCATGGAATAGGACTTGCATGGTCATATTTTCCTCATCATTGGGGAATAAAAGTGATGAAAATGAAGACTCCTCTTGATGTGTTCTATGATGATGCAATGCTTTCAAAGGCATTGATTTCAAGAATGAAATGGGGAGGGGACACAAATATAAAAGAAGATGGATTTCTTTCTGATGCACAATTGAGAAAGGCAATTCGTACTGCATCGGGTGTGCAGTCAGTGAGCAATTTTAGACCTGTTGCTGCAGCATCTATCTATCATAAATATGCAGGTAATGGCATTGTCTGGGACATGAGTTGTGGTTTTGGTGGCAGACTCCTTGGAGCATTTGCTTCTGCAAGAGTGAAAAAATATATAGGAACAGAACCTTCTTCTCTTACGTTCGAAGGTCTGAAAAATATAAAAAAAGATTTTTCTTTTCTTCCTATGCAAGTAGAACTGCATAAATGCGGATCAGAAAATTTTATTCCTTCTTGCAGAGTAGATCTGTGTTTCACTTCTCCGCCATATTTCAATACAGAACAATATTCTGAAGAAGAGACACAATCATTCAAGAAATTCGTTACTACAGAAGAATGGAATGAAGGATTTTTGAGAAAAACGATACGCAACTGTTTCGTGTGTTTGAATCTCAATGGATATATGATAATTAATATTGCAAATGTAAAATATCATAAGACACTAGAAGAAGATACTGTTAGAATTGCAGAAGAAGAAGGTTTCGTTCTGCACGAGACATTAAAATTGAGATTGAGCAGTCTCACCAAAGGTGGCTTCAAATATGAACCGATTTTTGTATTTAAATTGATATAGATAGAGATAGATATTATATGAACGAAAAAATAACTGACGAAGAATTGTATGAAATGTGGTCATACAGTGGAAATTCTCTTTTGCAGACATTGCGAAATGTATATGCCGCAGGATATGCAAAGGCAATAGAAGAAAAAGATATTCCTGTTGCAGAAATAGAAACATTATGCGAATGAAAATAATTTTAATAACCACAATAGTAATAGGAATTTTATTATTACTTCCTTTTTGTGCAATTACCGGATTTCCACAATAAATGATAAACTGGATAGAAACAAAAATTATACAAACCTTTTTATTGCTCACAGTGATTCTTGCTTCTCCATTTATTATCTATGCAATGATTGCCGCAGAAATTTTATATAGAAAAGAGAAAAAAGAAAAAGCTTCTGCAAAATAAAATTAACCCTTTCCCCACCCTTTTTTAGAGTATATATTATGATTAGCACTTTTCATAGAGATTTAGAATGTGGATTAGCAATAGAACGTAAAGTTTTAAATGGCATACAAAAAAAATATCCAGCATCTGTAATTATAAATGGACATAAAGGATATGATATATTTATTCCTGAACTTAATAATTACATAGAAGTAAAGTCAGATGTAAAAAGTAATGACACAGGCAATTATGTTGTTGAGATAGAAATGAGTGGTAAGTTATCTGCCTTGATGACAACGACTGCCACTTATTGGGTATTCTATGATGGTAAAACCTTTTTGTGGATACGACCAATGGACATCATAAATTGCATCTTTCAGAATAAGCTAACTTTTGTGACGTTCACAGGTAAGGGAGACAGGAATAGTAAAAAAGCATTTCTAATTAAAAAAGAAATGTTAGCCAAATATTCTATAGGAACAGAAATATAGAGTTTAATAAATATTAATTATACTATTTTAGAGGATATACTATGAGATTAATTTCAATAATAATTCTGGTAGTTCTATTATTCATTTGGTTTAACATAGAAATATCTTCTAATAATCCTTGTAGTTCTTTTTCAAGAACTCCTTCACTTTGTAATTCAGATATCCACGAATAAAAAAATGTATTGATTATATTATAGAGATGTGATATAATTATTACTACTTTTTTAATTACGTGAGAATTTTATATTATGATCAAATATACACCCATTGTAGTATCAATCCATAGAGATACCGAACATCCAATATTTGGCGAAGGTGCCATACATCTAAAATTAGAAGATGAAGCAGGAGGATTTTTCTTTGATATCAGTCAGGATGGATCTTCTTTTAGAATTGATTATGCAGAAATTTTAGAATTAGCAAAAGCAGCAAAATTCTTAATTGAAGGTGCAGGAGAATCTAATGGTTAAATATCATATTATTGTTCTATGCAAAACTATTGCAGTATTTATATTATTTGCTATATTACTTATAGTGTTGGCAATATATCCTGTGCAAGCTTTACTTGTATTAATGTTTATATTGATATATTCTATGGTAGATTTTTACCAAAAAGGATTGGAGTGCAATAAATTATGATGAATGATGTTACGATTAAAGGTCTTGTAGATACCTCAATTGTCAAATTAGTTATGGCAATAAATGACTACAACAAAGGTAATCCAGAATACGCAGAGGGAAGAATTGCTGAAGCAATTGTTACATTGAATCACATAGCAAAGCGAGAAAACTTTGCTTCTGTTGAGTTGGATAATATTTTTAAACATTGTCACGATATGGTATTGGAAGAATTATGAAATTTTTACTTTTTGTTAATGTTGCTGCAATTTTAACGAACCTTTGGTATTTACTAACTGAAGGCTATACTGATTTACATTTTGTAGCAATAAGTATGTCTTTTGTTGCAATGATAATGGCTATATGCATGCTGATAGAGGATATATGAAAAATAATGAAGATTCAAATGATAGAACTATTGTAGCGCACCTTGCGTGGCGATATAGATATTCTCTGAGGGCATATTATTTAGTTAGAGATAACGAAAAATCTCCTAAACTTTTAGTCGATTTAGCGTATTGTAAAGCTCAAGAAGCTTGGGATGCTTATTATTCAAGTAGGAGGTATATATAAAGATGAAAACTTATACAACACAAGTATTGGGGATCTTTGATGAAGAAGCTTATTTTTTTAAAATTCCAGATGAATTAATAGCAGATTTACAATGGAAATCTGGTGATAAGGTTGAGTGGATAGACAATGGTGATGGCTCATATTCTGTAAGGAAAGTATAATGAAATTATATAGAAAGAAACCGATTTCAGTAGAAGCAATGCAGTTTGAATATAATTCAGAATGCTTATCAAAACTTCAAGAATGGATGGGTGACAATATGAAAACATCCGGAAAAGATAGACATATTGATGCAAAAGGTTGGCTAGAAGTAATGACTCTTGAAGATGGTTTAGGACACAGAACTATTGCTCATATGGCAACAGAAGGTGATTATATCGTCAAAGGTTCATTTGGAGAATTCTGGGCTGTTAAGCAGCACATATTTGAAGAGACTTATGAGGTAGTAGAATGATTAAAAAAGAGTATGATGGCAATACAGGAATGTATTATTATGTTTATAAAGATATTAGGTTTAGTGTTTCTAATGAATCTTTATCAGAAATTTATGATATTGATGTAATCGAAGAAATCAAACGTGGTATTGATATCGCATTAACAGGATACAATATTGAACCTGTGGTAGATTTAATTAACAAAACTGCTAAACTGATTATTACTAAGAGGGTTGTATAATGATAACAATTGAAGAAGCAAAAGATATACTGATAGAAGAACTACAATTAGAAAACATTAAGTTAAAAAAACTCAATGAACTATTGGAATCACGATGCGCCAATATGGAAATTCTTTATAAAAATGTTAAAGGAGATTACCTGATATGATTGAACAAGAAATGGAAATGGTACTGGTAGAAACAATTTCACAATATCGTATTAGATATGTTGTAGAAGTTCCAGTAGGCAAAACAGACTGGGCATTGGATACAGTAACTTGTGATATGGCAAAAGAGTTCTCTCAACAATTTGTAGGAGAATCCCTTTTATCTTCCAGAGTGATTGAAGAAGAAGAAATGCTGGAACTTTTCGTACAAGATAATGCATATGCCAAGAGCTGGTCTATTGAAACTATCTACGAAAACTGCGTAACTTCAGACAAGGATATGCAATGAACTTTGATATAAACCGAATGAAGGAAGCATTAGAATGCCCAACAATTGATCTGGAGGAATTCAAACTTATGATAGAGAAAGGTACAGCAATCTGGAAAGATGTTCCTGAAAATTGGTTAGAAGATTTGAGAGGTAATATTGATGAAGAGTATTGAAGAATTAAGGAAAGAATATGATGATGCTAAAGATTTTCTCAATGCTACATGGGAAGCTCTTAATGTTATTGACAATAGTTTACAGAATGCTCATAAGCAGTATACTGATGCATATGAAAAGGTATCTAAATGTGCAGATGCATTATATCCTGCTACTTGGGAAGATTATACAAAATAAGTGTTTACTTTCTCCATATAGGTAGTATAATAAGACATACTTTGAAATTGAGAGATTATATTATGACTGATAACAGACTATTTAGAAGTGAACAAGATGTTCGTGAATATTTCATAGATACAATTGCTATGACAAATTCTCCGATGAGACGAAATATTTTAATAAAAGGGATTTATATTGATGCCAAATTAAGAAGAGAAATCTTAACAGGTGAATTTGCTGGAAAGGTTACGATCCAAGGTAAAGTAGTAGAATACGAATTTAAAAATTTAGGTGGTGGTGTGTATAGTTGCAGTGTTACTGGCAAATGGGGTTACAATGACTAGACAAGAAGAATTCCAAGCAGAACTCAAAGCACTGCTTAAGAAATATGACGCTGAGATTAGTCTTCAAGATGTTGGTACTTGGGACAATGATAACATAATAGTATTTTATGGTAATACAAAATGGGATATAGATGGTGATATAATCGAAGGATTTGAGTTCACTGGAAGATATTTTGATGGAGGTGAATAATGATTGACGTTATAGAGTTATTAAAAAGGGCATCAACTTGTGCATTTTATGCAGAGAATATTAAGTTGTATGAGGACATTAATAGTTACTTAGAAGATCCAGGAGCAGAGACAAGTAATGATTTAATAAATGATATTAATTATCTTATAACAGCTTTTGAGAACGGTGCTGATGCTGATGATTATTGGGGAGATATTAGTGACCTTAGATACAATTTATTAAATGTCGAAGAAGCTCTTTTTCGAAAACTTGTTCAAGAGCCTGTTGCTTGGATGTATGAACGCGAACACGAAAATTTTACAGAGCTTACTTTATCAGTAGGGTTTGAAAAGAATTTTGATGGAATAACAACACCACTATACGAAATTCCGCCAAAATGTGAGCCTTCAAAACGTGAGCCTTTGATTAACGATGTTATAAAGAAAGAATTGACTCATCAAATCAGTTTTGTATACAGAGATGCTTTCGTTGACGGTATTTTATATGCAGAACAACAACACGGTATTGGAGTTAAAGATGAGTCTTGAAAGAGAGTTGTTAAAGAAGTGGGTTGATAAGTGTATGTGGCGAGGTTCTAACATGAGCCTACTCGAAGAAACTAAAGAATTACTTGCCCGACCTGAAACTACTCAAGATCGTGATTTAGCATATATAGAAGCCTCAAGTTTGGCATTAAGTTTACATAAGAAATTTTATGCAGAAGAATCTCCGAATTTTGGATTATGTGATTCTACAGCAGGAATTATTACTCAAATTAATAATATGACTTGTGGACTGATGAAAATACCAGATGAACCTGAACAAGAGCCTGTGGCTTGGCAATATAGAACAAAACCAAATTGGACCGGAAATTGGTCAAAGTGGTAAGATTGTAGAAAGGAATCTTATGAAGATTATATAAGAGTTCCTTTATTACACGATTGGACTTATGAAACTAGAGAACTCTACACATCACCAAAACGTGAGTCTAAGAGTGATGATGAATCATATTATCAACACATAAAAGAACATAAACAACAATGTGAAGATGATTTTATCAACCAACAAAGTGAAGAGCAGTGGTATGCAAATAGTCTAGGAGAAGACGATGAGTAATTTATTGTTATTTACATTAGATTATATTGAAAGAGATGAAAATGGTAATATTTGTTGCGAGTCTTATGGATACCCTATAGAAGCAACCTCGATGACTATGGCGATTATGCAATTTTATTATGCTGAATCAACTAATAAAAATTATCATATTATTATGATTAAAGAAATATTAAAATCAAGTTGGGAATATGAGAAAGTGAGAAGGAGAATGGAGGTGAATAATGAGTGAAAACCTAAGATTACCTATACCTTTTAATATGGGCAAAGGTGAAACAGACCACCCTATATTATCTATAGGTAGTTCTTATAGTGCACTTAGAGATGATGTGAGTACTTGGTTGGATGCACATACAACAAGTGGTTGGAAATTTAATTATGACCATAATGAATATTGCTTATGGTTTGAGGATTTAAATGATATGAATTTATTTATTAAAACATACTCATATAACATAATAGAGAAGAAGATGAAACCAATTAAAATTAACAAAAACACTTGGCACTATCAAGTTGCCACAAAATATACATATCGTGATATTCACTTTGTAGAAAGTATCTGTGAATATAATCGCAGGGTGTTTATGGGACTTGCTGCTATTTGTCTAATTATACTTGCATCGTCTTTAGCATTATTGATATTACTTTCGCCAATCTTTTATACTGTACTCCATCTAATATATGGATTAGAGTTTGATTCTGATTCAACTGAATCTGCTTTGATAGTAGCTGGTATAGGGTTTTACATGGGTATTCTTGGAATTTACATAGCACATTTACTTACAGAACGAGAATATAAAAAAGTCTATGAAATGCCAGAAAATGGTATAGAACGAAAAGATTCCTATATCAAGTCAGCGTGGAAGTCATTCAAAGATAAAGTTTGTGTTAAAGTAGAGTTTGAGTAAAATAAGTGTTTACTTTTATCTCTGATGTAGTATAATAAGTTATACTTTTTTAGAAACGAGAGATTATATTATGAATAATAAAATTAAAGAACTTGCAGAAGAATCTGGCGTTAGGTTTTGGCATTCTGTATTCGAAAATGATTATGAAAATTTTGATATAGAAATGTTTGCTAATTTAATTATAGAAGAGTGTGCAGATGCCTTGTATAAAAGCAGACAGCGTTATGCATCAGAATTTATACTTGAACAGTTTGGAGAAAAAGATGTCTAAAGAAAGAGAGTTGTTAAAACAGATACAGCAGTTTTTACAGTGTGATTGTGAAGATATTTATGGATTTGCTAGTGATATCGAAGAACTTTTAACACAACCTGAGCCTCGGCAGGATAGCCATTGCTATTGGTGCGATGGTGAATATGATGCTGGAGCAAGACTAGCCAAACTTGAACAAGAGCCTGTGGCTTGGATTGATGCGGGAAGTCTTAAGAGCTTACAAGCGACTACAGGTTATGCACTACGGTATTTAACAAATGATACTGAAAATCTTAATGTTGATGATGTGCCGCTTTATCTAGCACCACCAAAACCTGAGCCAGCACCAATACCTCAACGTGCGCCAATGACACAGAGAGAAGCGTACCAAAGAGGTTACAACGCAGCAGTACGTGACTTAAAACAAAAAGTAGATAGTGTTTTTAATTTAATTATGGAGAAGGATGATGTATAAAGAAAAGATTGAAAAATTTTGGTATGATGCGCAACATCCTTTTTATGTTCGCTACTGCGAACCTGAAGTATTGGAAAAATTTGCCGAATTGCTGATTAAAAATATCATTGATGAAATATCACAGTATCATTCTTCGACAATCAATGCTGGATTTATTCCAGAAAACCCTACTAATGAACACTATGAAGAATGGGGATATATCAAGGGAATCAATTGTGGGTATAATGATGCAGTAGAACAGATTGTCGATGGTTTAAGTACATATTATGGAATAAAATAATGAGTAGAGAAATATTTGACTTACCACCCTATGACGAAATCTGGAATACCAAACCAAAACCAGAAATTACAATGACAACTGTTGAAAATTCAGAATGGAAATGTTATCTTTTTGGTAGCATGGATGGCAATGGTCTTGTATTTCAACCAAGGAAGGGATCAGAGCCTAATTGGTTTTGGAGAAAGATGCAGTTTTTAATTTTCGGAAACAGATGGGTAAAGTAATGAACGATAGAATTAAAGAATTTGCAGAAAAAGCAGAAAAATATACTAGCGATAAGAATCCTGAAGAAGATTCATATGGTCGCCCTGTTAATGAAAAAAAGTATATATATGATCGTGATGCAAAGTTTGCTGAATTGATTGCGAAGGAAATTCTCAATATAGCGGATGAATGCGATACCTTTAGCCAGAACCCAGAATGGTTAATATGTGAAAGATTGGGTATCAACCATGACTGGCGAAGACAAGATAATTTTTGGAGTTGAAGAATGAACGATAAAATCAAAGAACTTGCAATACGGTCAGGTGTGGTTGAGTCTCACGTAGATTGGGAAGCTGCTGGTGGTAATCTTCTTGAAAAGTTTGCCGAGTTGCTTATCGTAGATTGTATAAGACTCTGTGCTAAAATTGAGGATAGTTATCTTGAAGGAGACGATTCCAATACTGATATTGCTATTGGTGCTGCCGTCTGTGGATATGATATTGGAAAGTATTTTGGAGTAGATATACAAGAACCTAAAAAGGTTTGTAAAAATAAAATAGATGGAAGTTGTACATTACACAACATCTTTTGTGGATATCCAGAATGTGAAATATTGAAAGGGGAAGAATAATGGAATTTTTAGATAATGAAGAGATCTCAACAGAAACACGATTAAAAGCAGCTAATATTTTTTCAGATTTATTAAATATTAGTATTATTGCATTAGAAAAACAACTTGAATTAGAAAAGCAACTTGAATATGAGCATTCTACAAAGAATTGGGCAGCAGATCAAGAAGGTATTCAGAGGATGGGATTATGAATAAGAAAATGATTAACAACATTGCATTTGATTGTTATTCAAATGTAAACAATGATTTTGACACGGTAAAGTTTGCTGAATTGATTATCCAAGAATGTATGAACCAATGTTTTAGTGAAGATGATGAACAACGTATTGCCAAATATTTTGGGTATCATATTGAGGAAGAAGATAATGAGTAAAGAAAGAGAGTTATTGAAGAGGGTCATAGAAATCGATGATGGTAATGGAGATTTCTATATTGACGGAAAACTAGAATTTGATATAAAAGAATTGCTCGCCCAGACTGAGCAAGATGAAAAATTAAAAGTTGATTTTCAAACACTTAGCGAGATGGGATTAAAACGATTACAAGTTGGTGATAATTTAGTTCTACAAGAAAGCTGTGCTAAATCACCTACTTTAATAATTGCTGAAAATGGGAATGTGATGGAGATTATAGAGTACAAAAAATTACTTGAAATTAGGAGTTTTATTGATGAAATTTTAAATTACGCAGATACACCTCAAATAGGAGAACTAAATGAGTAAAGAAAGAGAGTTACTGAAGAAGATTTGGGAAGATCTTGATGCTGACAGAGATAATTACAATGCGTTATGCGATGAGATAGAAGGACTACTCGAAACCCCTAAGCAAGAGCCTGTTGCTTGGGTTAGTAAACTAACAGGATTTATTACTACAGAAGATCAAGGTGATACTTCATCTTGGGTACCACTCTACCTAGCACCACCAAAACCTGAAATCTTAACGCATAAACAAGATGTAGAAGCATACAAAAGAGTTTTCTACACGGGGTACAACGCAGCAGTCCGTGATTTAAAACGAAAAGTAGACAGCGTCTTTAATTTAATTATGGAGGAATAATGACAGTATTAAGTGTTTCGCCTATCTACCAAGCTAAGTGTGAGTATGCAGATTTGGAGTATTTTTCGGAAGCAATTTATGAACAACTTTCTAAGTATTGTGTAGAGAATATTAACAATATGGATATGGAAGATTTAGTTGCTGGCTACTTTGAAGTTTATATTAATTGGAAAAGAAGATGAACATATTCAATAAATTTAATGTAATAGATACGCAGACTAGAATTATGTCTGATTTTGGCAAGGGGTTTACTTCTGATGTAAAATCAGAATTATCTTATGAAGATAATAGTCCTTGGAGTCAGGTGTATGAATACAGAACTTTATTGAGAGTCAGATTTAGTGCTGGTAAACAAGATTATGATATGGCATTGGAAAATGCTAAGAAGCAGACTCAAAGTTATCTTTATAATGATGTATTAATATCATTGCTTGAAATGAAAACTTGTGTGTATAATGGTGATGCTCGTGCTACACTAGAAGAAATAGATAAACTTAGAAACCTGATAATGGATATTGACTAATGAATGAAAATATAAAAGAACTTGCAAAACAGTCTGGTATTGAAATATATGGATTAGGCAAAGATAGAACCAAATGGGAAAATAGTTTAGAAAAGTTTGCTGAATTGATTGTGGAAGACTGTCTTGAATTATGTACTGATAGTGATACATATATTGATATATCAGAACATTTTGGCATTGAGGATGAAGAATGAGCGATAAGCAATCAATGTATGCTTTGTGCATAGGTGTTCCTGCTCTTATATTGTTGTTAATAGTATTAGCATACAATAGAGATGAACACTGGCAAGAGTTTCAAAAAGAACATAACTGTAAGGTTACTGGAAAGGTAGATGCCTCTGTTTTATATGCAAATAAACATAGTGTATATGTACCAGAGAAGACTACTTATTTATGTGACGATGGTATTCAATATACAAAATAAGGAAACACTATGAAAATATATACTTCGAACTATCGATCACACTGGCTGTCTCCTTATACAATCCTAGAGAAGTTTTTCTTCTGGAGAAAGGGATATGATGCATATGAACAAGAACCACCAAAATGGTTAAATAATTTTTCAGAAGGATTATATAAGTTTTTAAATACGGTGCATCCTAGAATCAATTTCATAAAAATTGATCAATATGACGCATGGAATGCAGATCAAACAATTGCTTCTATTGTCCTTCCTATCCTGCGAGAAGTAAAAAAAGATAAACATGGTGCTTCTGCAGTAGACAACGAAGATTGTCCTGAACATTTGATGTCTTGTTATTCTCCCAGAGTAGAAAGTGAATGGGATATAGATGACTTTTTTTTTCTTAGATATGAGTGGATGTTGGGTGAAATTATATGGTCATTTGAACAGATAATTAATAAAGATCATTGGGAAGAACAATATTATTCTGGTAATGCAGACTATATGACAATAGAATCTGATGAAGAAGATGATGGGATAAAGTTACTGGAAATAGTAAAAAGTCCTAACCATACACAAGAGACTGATTGGGAAGGAATGAAACTACATCAGAAGAGAATCAATAATGGATTAAGATTATTCGGAAAATATTTTCAATCCTTTTGGACATAATAATAAAATATTTAAAATAATGCTTTACATTTGATATAAAAGGTATATAATATACATACTTATTAAATATTATTATTATGAGGAAAAAATGAAAAAGTATTTTAAAATGTTTTTTGGGTGTGTGATATTTGTTGGAATATCCGGATATTTATTGCCGTATCTATTTTCACAACCTTCGGACATGGCAGTATTGTTAGGAATTGTTGTATTGTCACTATTGGCACCTTTTGTATATATTTATGGGAAATGGGTATTTAAAGTATGAAAAAATTATTATTAGCAGTAGCAATTGCGTCAACTCTAACAGCATGTTCTGATGTACCTTCAGGATATGTCGGAGTAAAAGTTAATCTTTTAGGATCTGATAAAGGTGTAGATGTAACAGAATTGGGAACTGGAAGATACTGGATTGGTTGGAATGAGAAATTATATACTTTTCCTACTTTCTCTCAGAATCAAGTCTGGACAAAGGATAAAACCGAGGGTTCTCCTAATGATGATTCGATGAGTTTTCAAACCGTTGAAGGTCTTTCTGTCAATACTGATCTTGGAATCACTTATGCAATTGATCCAAAGAAAGTATCTATTATCTTTCAGAAATATCGTAAAGGAATTGACGAGATCACTTCTGTATATATGAGAAGTATGGTACGTGATGCATTAGTAACAGAAGCATCTACACGACCTATCGAATCTGTCTATGGAAAGGGTAAAGCAGAACTTATCGAAGCAGTTCAGGTAAGAGTTAAAAAACAAACAGAATCTATTGGTATTATGGTAGAAAAAATCTATTTAGTTGGTGACTTAAGATTGCCAGAGTCTATTACTAACTCTATCAATGCTAAAATAGAAGCAACTCAAAAGACTCAACAACGTGAAAACGAGATTCAACAATCCAAAGCAGAAGCAGACAAGTTAGTAGAAGAAGCCAGAGGTGATGCAGCATCTACTCTGCTGAGAGCAAATGCAGAAGCTCAGGCAATTGCTGTGAAAGGTAAGGCAATTTCTGATAATCCTCTTGTTATTCAATTGAATTCTATTGAAAAATGGAATGGTCAATTACCTACTACAATGATTCCAGGTTCTTCTACTCCTTTTATTAATATTAAATAAAAATATTAATTTTTTTTATATTATGTAGTATAATACTTTTATGCTACATAATATTTTCAACATTAAAAATATATAATAAAATGAATAAAATAACAGTTTTATGGGTAGTAACAGAAGAGACATTTCCAGTACGATATTTTAAATACGAAGATTACAATCTTGCAGTAGAATGTATGATAGAAGAAATTAGAAAATGTTCTAGTATTCCATATACTTTCAATGAGTTATATTTTGCTGTATATGAGTCGAATCCACTAACAAAAGATGTAGAAGAATTATTAAAATTTAGAAGAGAAGTATGAAAAGATATAATGTAAAGGGAATGCCAGTAGAGTTCATTGAAGTATTGAATGGCTACTGGATAAAACACGAAGATTACGAGAATACTGTTCTTGATTATAATAAAATTATTTCTAGAATGTCAGATTCTGGAGAATCTTTTCGACAAGCAATTAAAGATGAATGCAATGAAAAACTAGAAAAACAACATCGTATAATTATCTATCTGTCCACGGCAACATTTGCTATGGCTTCAATATTATTATTTAAGGTATTATCGTAATGAAAGATTTTACAAAAGATGAAGAATTGACTTATAATACACTTTTATTAAACGTAAGAACTGCTTCTAGTAGTAATTGTAATTACCATATAGCACGACTTAAAGATTTTGTTGATGTAATGATAGCCAAACAAAATGGCTATTGTCCTGGTGGCTACGAAATTCCTTAATTTTTTATATTATGCATAATTATATTAGTCGATGGAAAAATGCTCTTCGTTGGGCACAAAAGATCAAGGCATCTTTTGATACAGGAAAATATATTTTAGTTCATGACGAAGAAATATATACCCCTAATTATTGGAAAATTGAAATAGACGAAGAAAGACAATTTATCATATTAATCTGTGAATCTAAAAATAGTAGAGAACGGATTTATGAATATGATTTAGAATATGATCATGGTTCTTATGATACTATAGCAGTATCTAATGAAAGATTTAGTACATATAAACTTTATAAGGTAGAAGAATGAGTGCAGATTTAGATAAATTGTTTAAAAAGAAAAAAATATATCCAGAAGATGTATTTATAGATATAGAAACAGGAAATTACAAAGCAAAAACTACTAATTGTCATGATTCTTGCCATGGCGGACATGGCACACATGGCAGTCATATTGATCATGGTAACGGGAAAATAGATAAACCAGATTATCCTAAAGCAGTTCCATTGCCATCAGTAATTTGGATATTTCTTAGTGGAATATTTTTCCTATTTTTTATTAATAGAAGAAAATGACTAGAGAAATGTTCAAAAAGTTTGTAAAAGAAATTAATAATATCTATTACTCCATGGAATGGATTCCAGAAGGTAATGTATCTGATGAAATTTTTGAAGAGGAAAATGAAATGCCTGAAAATTTAAAGGTATTATTGGTGAAACTTGTTTATGATATATGGTAGAAATGATGAGTGAAGAAAGAAAGTTAATAAAGGATATGAAAATCTTACTAGAATGCACGGACATGGGTGGTCTACAGCGTCAAGCTGATGTGTTAATTGGGAGAGCTGTAAAACTACTCGCCCAACCTGATCAAGAGCCAGTAGCTTGGATGTATGACTGGAAAACAAAAGTTGAGCAACCATTTTTTGAATATAAAAATCATGTGACGACTGATATTACAGATAAAACTCAAATGGAGAATATCCGACCACTCTATATAGCACCACCAAAACCTGATCCTTTGGGTGCTGAAAGATTAAAAGCCATAGCAGTCGCAGATGAATTTTTACTTTATTGCAATGAAGATGAATTTATAGACATTGCCAGAGCTATTGAGAAAGCTCACGGTATAAGTATATGAAAGTCTATATTGTGACTGCCTATAGATGGGGTGATAGAGAGACGCATAGTTATGTTGTTGGTGTATTTGATGATAAAGAATTATCAATATTGGCTGCAAAAACAGAAAAAGAATGGCGTGGAGGAAAATATGATTGTGAAGTAGTTTCTATGAAACTGAATGAATCACGAGAAAACAATAATTATGTAGTAGAATATAAAATCGAGGAATATTTTAAAAATGAAAAATTATAAAGAATTTATGGAAGCAGTGTTAGCTGGTGAAATCTTATATAAAGCTATTACTGATATTAAGATGAAACTTTGTCCAACAACTTTAAATATATCTTTAAAGAGTAAGGATGGTGTTTGGGTAGAAAATGTCTGTTGGTATTTTCCTGATATAGCAGAATGGGAAATTCTACCAAAGACTATCAATATCAATGGTATTGAAGTTCCTGAACCAGTTAGGAAACCTTTAGCACATCAACAGAATTATTATTTGTTAGCAATCTATAGAGAAGTTTTTTATTGTTCTTGGCTTAGTACTGAACAAGATTATATGTGGTTAAATCAAGGTTTGATTCATCTAACAAAAGAAGCAGCCATTATTCACAGAGATGCTTTATTATCATTTACACAAAAATAGTTGTTTACTTTCTCTCTAGATGTAGTATAATAACTTATACTTTTTAGAAACGAGAGATTATATTATGAATGAGTCAATTGAATACGAAATAAATTTTACCCATTGGAATATCCTTCAAGGAAAGCATGAAAATAGATATGATTTTTTCAAGGCGAAATCTATAAAAGAAGTCAAAGCAATGACATATTGGAAATATGGCGATTTGATTGATATTTTATCTGTAAAGGTATTTGAATGAAACAACCAATTTTTACACCAACAATGACAAAGATGCATTTATGAAAATATATTTATTATGGCAAAATGAAAATCGTGGATATGATACCTATGATTCTGTCGTTGTTGCAGCAGAAGATGAAGAGTCTGCTAGACAAATCCATCCTAGCACTTGCTCGGAAAACCCTTGGAGTATAGGAAGTTGGAGTTGGGGTAGTAACTGGTGTTCTTCTCCTGATGATGTTAGTGTTGAATATATCGGAACATACGAAGGCGAAAAAACTAAACCCCATATAATTTTGGCATCATTTAACGCAGGGTGATAAGATGAGTGTTAAATTACAGCAGTTAGTTGAAGCAGAAATGGAACTGTATATGGAAGGTCTTTATGCCGATTCCAAATCTGCTCAATGGAGCTTAGAAGACTTTTCAAAAGAAGTGGTGAAGTTATGTGCTGAACATATCTTGAACAGTTCCGACAGACACAGAAGAGAATACTTTGCTGAATCTTTATTAGAAAACTTTGGAGTAGAATAATGAAACCTAAAATTCTAGAAATTGCAAAGAAAGCTGGATTCCAAGAAGGATTCAGTTGGGCAATGGAATCATTTAGTATAGATACATTTGCCAAATTGATTATAGAAGATGCTTTGGATATAATGAAAGATGAAATTTCTTATTATAGCGATTGGAGTGTTGCAGAAGGTACTTCTAAAAAAATCAAAGAACATTTTGGAGTTGAGTGATGGATGATAAAATTAAACAACTAAAAGAACTTTGGGTTAAAGCTCCATTAGAAGAATCAAAAGAACCCTATGTTGCATACAGAGTTGCACAAGAAACAGATGCAATGGTAGATAGTATTAGAAGGATGGCACACTATATGGCGTGTAAAGAATGGGAAGATTATCTCAATCAACTGAAAAAAGATAGGATATAATATAAATGATTGAACCAATAGATTTTAGTAAGTATGAAGTTCCAGAATTTCCTCATAGTATCCATTATCGGAATGATAAAGATGGTTACGAAGAGGCATTAGTAAACTGGCATAAACTAAACGAGTCCACTGAGGCAGAATTTACAGTAAGGCTTGAATATTACTTGATGGATTATCTATCAATAGAGTTAAATGATGATTCTGTTGATATTGGTAAGATTCAAACTTTAGTAGAGATTGCTATGAGTTATGTTGAGGGATGGGAAGAAGTAGTAGAACTTGCTGTTAGAATGTTACCTTTGATTATGGAGAAGAAATTATGACCCCAGAAGAAAAGATTATGCAGTTGTCTGTGGGTAAAGTTGTAAAGTGGAATAGATCAAAATATCCTAATCATGTATTATATGTGCATATAATTGGGTTTGTTACTTGTTCAGGATGGACATTATCCACAGGTGTTATAGTTAATAATCATGGGAGCCAGTTATCAGCACCAGTACCATCAGAAGAGCTTGAATTATGATGAATAAAACATATAAATAAAAATATAGCAGACCTTATATAAATTCGCATGGTCATATTGTCAGGATGCGACTAAAACTTGACAAGCTACCCTATTAAATTCCTACTATTTGAGAAATATATAATGCAAAATTATTCAAGAAAAAAAATTAAAGTAAAAATAATGAATACATCAAAATTGACATTCATTAAGCATACAGGAAATGTTTGTCCTATCCCTATGGATTCTGTTGTTGTATATAGAACAACTTCCCCAGAAAATTTCAGAAGTCATGTACATGTTGCTGCGTCTGCAGATGTTCTTACATGGGACGATTCTGCTCATATGGGAAGAATTTATGAGTATGCGATCATAAAATAAACATTGACAGATTATTGAGAAGAATATATAATATTGCTTTCAACTTACATACATTATGAGAGAATAAAAAAAATGGCACATGAATTGACGATTAGAGAAAATGGGTTTGTAGAAACTGCGTGGACAGGAGATAGAAGTAAAATTTGGCATTTACAAGGACAACAATTGAGTGAAAATTCTTCAATAGAAGAATGGAAAGTACAGAGTGGTCTTGATTGGGATATTCTAGGATCTCCTATTTCTTTTCAAGGAAATGGCGACAGAACTATTTTTCCTAGCAAGAAAGCACTCTATCGCAGTGATACTGTTGCTCCTCTTTCTATTGTAGGAAGCGACTACAAAATTGTTCAGCCAGGAGAAGTATTAGAATTCTTCAGAGATCTCGTAGAGAATCACGGAATGAAACTTTCTGCGGCAGGATCTCTGTATGGCGGAAAAAAATTCTGGGCAACTGCAGAAGTAGGGAAGAGCGAAGAAATCACTTCTGGTGACGTAGTAGAAGGTTTTCTTTTACTCACAACTTCTGCAGATGGTACACTTGCAACAACAGCAAAATTCTCTTCTGTACGCACCGTTTGCAACAATACCCTCAATATTGCATTAAATGGTTCAGGAAACCTTGTGAAGGTCTCTCACAAGTCGATTTTTGATGCTTCACAAGTAAAGATTGATCTTGGATTGATTGATACTGGCTGGAACAATTTTGTGAAGGATCTGCGTAATTTCAGCAACCAAGAAATCTCGCCTTCTTTTGCAAAAAGTTTTATTTTTGATCTTGTAATGAATAAAAAATTAGAAGTTAATGAACAACCAGATTCTGTTCATGACATTACTGCAAACATTATGAGTAAATTTCGTAATGGAATCGGAAACGAAGGTAAGACTTCATGGGATCTGTTGAATGGTATTACAGAATTTTATACTCATGAGAAAGGCAGAACAAGAACAACAGATGCATTATTCTGGAACAATTTTTATGGTTCTCAGGCAAAAATGAAATCTGACGCATACGATAGTTTACTATTGGCTGCATAACAATTTACTCTGTGCAAAGAGCCCTCTCAGGGATAGTGTAAAAAGCTATCCCTTTTTTTATTATAAGGAATTTATATGAGATACATTATTTTAATTACATTACTATTTTCTTTTCCTTTGTATGCAACAGAAAATAATTCTGTTCCATTGGGAGCAATAAATGAAAATATCACACAAGAAAATATTCATTCTACAATTTGTGTGCCAAATTTTACTGATACGATACGACCAGATACACAATATACAAACAAATTGAAATTTTTGCAGATAGAACAACGAAAATATTCTGATAATAATATGAGATCATATGAAGAAGATCATTATATTCCTTTGGGTATTGGCGGTCATCCCAGAGATAAAAATAATCTATGGCCGCAGCCATATTCCGGAAAATGTGGAGCAAAGATAAAAGATATTCTGGAATCGAAGTTGCATAATATGATATGTTCCGGAAAAATTCTTTTGAAGGATGCCCAAAAAGAAATTTCTACTGATTGGGTCGCATCATATAATAGACATATCAGACCTTTGAAGTGCAATTAAAATGGGAAAAAAATATATAAAATTATATGAAAATGTACTTTCTGCAGAAATCTGTGAACAACTGATAAAAAAATTTGATACTTCCACAGAATCAGAAAGTTTTGATGATGACACAAAAAAATTGGATCAGGTCACTCTTGATATGATAAATGATCCTCTTGCTATTGCAGTAGGAAATATTGCAGTAAATCTATTCGAATATCATGTATATTCGTGTGGAATGCTTCCGTGTCAGATACCACAGGATTTCGGTCTCGAAGGAATAAGAATAAAAAAATATTATGATACTTCTTGTCAGTTTCTTCCGCACTGTGATGTACTGGATCATGCATCTGCAAAAAGATATCTTTCTTTTCTATTTTATTTGAATACAATAGAAGATGGTTCTGGCAGGACAGTTTTTATTGATGGAGAAAATGGAATGGCAATACAACCCAAACAAGGGAATTGTCTGGTATTTTTCCCTACTCCTGCGAACCCTCATTATGCAGAATCTTGCAATATGGATAAATATATTCTGAGTACATATATAAACTATATATAGAGAAAGGAAATTGTTATGTCATACTGGTTATTGAATTTTACTTTTGCAGGAATGTTCCTGTATACATCATATGTATTTGCAAAATTTTTAAAAGATAGAAATGATGATGACGATGACGATCTGTATTGATATAATTTAAAATATGATATCACTGCCATATGAATAATATGGCAGTGATGATAGATATATTTTAATCTTTCATTCCAAGTTTTTTAACATTTGCTGTACTAGGAACTTCTTTACCTACATGTGCAGGTCTTCCAGTAGCCTTTTCATGTGCAAAAGCTTCTTCTTGTTCGTCAGGATGATTTGCATGCAGAATACCTGTAGCATGATCCAATCTATTAGTATCATGGAACATTGTACTATGAGACAAATCGTGTTTAGGTGTAGAACTTACTGCACTAGAAACAATAGCCAATCCAACTCTCTTACCTGATCTTGTTTTAGTTGTTCCTGCATTTTGTTCTTCGTCTGCTGCACGATTATCATGTGCAGGTGTTATTGCATCATAGTCTTGATAATGATATCTTCTACGTTTAGTAGATCCATCAGAATCTTTTCTACTTTTAGTAGTCCATCCCCAACCATTGGGATGATGAAATTCTTCCTTAGTAGAATCTTTTTCTGAAACACCTTCTTCTTTATGACCTTCAGGAATATCTTTTCCTATCTTCCACGATCTAAATTTTTTGGTATTATTCATAAAATCTTCATGATTTGTATATACTTTATCATGTGTTTTCTTTGATTTACTATTAGGTCTACGAATGTTTGCTACCACATATTGATTCATTGGATGTGGATTAGAGTCACTTTCTGTGGTCTGTTCTGTCATATGTTCATCACGATTCTTCAGAGGATTAACAAATTCTGAAGTACCTGTGTCAGGATTCTTTTTTACAAATGGTCCTGAATTCGACCAAACTTTAAAATTTCCACTTTTAGGATCATTTTTATCTTGTGGATTCTTGGTATAACCATATCGAGTATATTTTACTCCAGCGTCCTGTGCTATTTTTTTGTTTAATGTATTGTGTAATTCGTTATATTTTTCATCATGATCATTAGTATAATTATCGCCTCTAAGTAAAAGATTACGATTATCTCTTCCTGCTTTTGCGTGCGCAAGTTTTATTTCATGCATTAATGTTAATACATGATCTCCATGACTTTCTAATGAATGACGTTCTGCTTGGCTATAGTGATCACGAGAAACACGATTAGTATCTTGTTGTCCTTGAGCTTTTTGTGCAAGACAACTACCACCAATACCTTTTTTTGCTCCTGTTCCACCACAAGAGGCAGTAGCATGATTACATGTCACTTGATTGGAAATTGAACCATCACCAAGGATATGTGGATACACTGCAGGTGAACCTGAAATACCATATGTATGATTTTTTTTGCCACCGATTACAACATCATTTGCAGTTTCATTTTTAGTATTTCCATGTAAATGTTTGCCACCTAAACCAGCAGCCTTTCTTCTTGCTTTTGCTCCAGCAACAGCAATTCTTTGTTCTGCAGGTTCTAATTTATGAAAATTGTTTGCTACATCAACTGCATTATCGGAAAGTTCTTTATTTGATAATTTTTTATCTTGTTTTCCATATACATTTTCTAATTTTTCCTGTTTTGCAGTTCTTAGTCCAGTATATTTTTCTGTAAACTTTGCATTTTTTTCTGGATCAAAATCAATATCTTCTTCTAATGGACATTCACCTTCTGAAATTTCACTTTCATGAAGTTTTGTAATTTTAGGAAAAGGTTGTCCGATATATCCAGCATCCATTCCCAGGAATCCCTGATTATCTTCGTCCCTTTGTTCTTTAGCATTTTCTTTATCGTGATCTTTAAATCCTAACATAATATTTCCTGTGATATTCTAATATAATTATTATATTTATTATATTTTTAATAATAAAAAAGGGAGCCATATGGCTCCCTTAATGTCATACTTTCAAATTAAAATTAACTCAAGTTTAATACTTTAACTTTACGGAAATATACGTTAGAGTTTACAGCACCTACACCAGAAGTAATCACAGCAGCATTACCAGATGCAAATGGGTTTGCTACCATACCATAACGAGTTTTGAAACCAATTTTTGGTTGGAAAGTACCAGGATCAACTGCACGAACCATTTGTAAAGGAACATATGGGCAGTAGAACAAACCAGCATCATATGCAGAAGTACCTTTATAACCCATCACATAGAATTGTGATGCAGCACCAGCATTTGCAGAATATGGATCAACATAAACTTTGATGCGACCATTTAGCATACCAGCAAAGGTAGAATTGGCTTCATCAATATCAAGACCATTATTACTATTAAGAGCAGGAGCATAATCCAATTTACCACTCATTGCAAGAGCAGATGCAACGTCAGAAGAACAAATAATAAAGTTACCTTTACCTCTACGAGTAGTTTGCGCAATATCATTGGCATCACGTTCGATTTGGAACAACATACCTTTGAATTTTTCTGCAGACCAACGACCATTTGAATCGATATCTAAATCAAAAGTACCTGCAGTAGTAACAACACCAGCTCTTGCGCCAGGAAGAGCAGTAGTATAGATAGTACGCAATACTTCACGATTGATTTCTGCAAGAACTTCTTGTGAAAGGATATTAGATAATTCAGATTCTGCATCCAGACCATGAACTGCCTTAAGATCTTGTGCAAGTTCCAAAGAATACTCAGCTTTTAATGCACGAGTAACAGCAGTAACAGTAGTCTTCTCGATAGAGAATGCCATTTGTGGGAAAGCAGTAGCACCACCAAAATCTTCACCAGTAATAGTAGAAACTGCAGTACCATAACTATATGCAAAAATACCTGCTGAATTTGCATCAGAAACAGCAATTGCTGCACCACCAGTACCATCAAGACCAGTAATAGTTACACCAGTACTAGCAGCAGTATGAGCAGAAACTTTTGCAAAAGGAACGCCAGAACTATTAAAAAGAATTGCTCCAACTAAACTTACTGCATAAGCTGCAGAAAGAGTAATAGATGTTGCAGCAGCAGTAATACCAGCACTTGCATTGCCTAAAGGAGCAGGATCTGCAGGGTTAGTACCAATTTGAGCAAGACCAGTACCACTGAAAGCAGAATTTGCTTCGTTGAATAATGCTTCTGTACCATTTTGAGTAGAATATTTTGATTTCATTGCAAAAATCAAACCAGTAGGCATTTGCATTGGTTGTACACCACAAATGTCATATGCAATCAATTGTGGCATAGATCTACGTACTAATGAAATTAATACGGGGTCCCATTTTGCAACACCGTCAGCATTAGGCATAAATGTTCCACCTTGACCAATACCATTGGCAGGTGCAGTTTCAAACAATGCATTACTTTCTTCACGCATTGCTTTTTCTTGATTTTCTAACATAATGGCAGTAACTGCTCTACGATGTTTGTCAGCAAGTTTTGGCATGTTTGGGTGATCAAGTACTGCAGACCATTTTTGGTCAAGACCGTTTTCTTCAGTTAAGTAAGCCATGTTTTTATTTACCTTTAATAGTTAAAATTTTTCTAATTATTAGGACATAAATTATATTTATGTCCACATCTATAATATTTATATAAATTTATTTTTTACAATAAATTAAAGTTTTGAAATTGCATCCATATAATGTTTCATATATGCTGGAACTTCTACAACTTTACCATTTTCGTTGATACCAACTTCTTCTGCTAATACATTTAGTTTGGCAGTTGTTTTAGGAAAATAGTTTTCTTTGATAGTAACAACATTTTCTTTGTATAATTCTTCTGATTCAAAAGAAATATGTTCTACCAAAGATTTTAATTTTTCGCTGTCTATTGCAGTCAAACCTTTTGCTTCTTCTGCAACAATAGATAACTTAACAAGATCAGAAACTTTCTTATGAAGACCAATATTTTTTTCTAATTGTTCATTCAATTGTTCTTCAAGAGTTTCTACCTTTACTTCCATCTCACCGAGAACATCATATTTTTCTTCTGGAACATCGATATAAGATTCTTGGAAAAGATTTTTCATGCCAGAGATGAAATTTTCTGTAATTTCATTTTTGATACCAGTTTCTAGTTGTAGTTTGTTTTCTTCTACCCACTCAGAAATAGCATAGTTTAAAAAAGAATCGATTTTTTCGGTCAATTCTGTTTTTGCTTCTTCCAGAGAATCTTCGAATTTTTGTTCGAATTCTTCTGAGATAATAGCAACTTTATCAGAAACTTTTACAGCAACAACAGTTTCAAAAATAACTTTTAATTTATCTTTAAAATCTTCTGTTAAATCTGTTCCTTCAAACAAATTGCCGAAATCTACTGATTCCTCAATTTTTTCTACTTTTTCATCTTCTTGCATTTATATTACTCCAATAAATTTTTATATATATTAATGTTATTTATATGTTTTTATATTTCTATAATCTATTAATAAAAGCATTGAACCTTGCTTCTATCAAATTTTGCATTTCTTTTGCAGATGCCTTGCGTATGGCAGTCTTTGTTTCTTCATGAAATTGTTCTACCCATTCGCCATCTACCTGTACCCATTCTTTATTTTCCATTACAGAATTAACGAATGCAGCAGGAGCAGAAGGATCAGAAACAATATCGATAGTTCTAAGAGAAAAATCTGATTGCACTTCATTTAGACCATCGTCTCTCTTCTTTAGACTTCCCAGTGCACGACTAGAGACTCCGAATTTTACTCCTTCGTCCATCAGTGCTTTCACAATTTTACCGCATGGAGTATTCAGAACTTTTGCTTTTCCGTATACGTCTGTTCCTTCCATTTTTAGTTCGGTAATTAAATGACTCGCTTCTCTTGGATCAACAGAGACTCTATTCAATGGATGGTTTAATTCTCCCATTGCTCTATTTTCTAAAATATATTCTTTATTATATTTGTTTACTTCTCTTTCCATTATATCTGTAGGGTATATCCTTCCATTTCTATTTCCTACTGCAGACTGCATGAATACACCAGAAATAGAATATTTCTTTGCTCCACCTTCTGCAGCTTCCAAAATAGAATCTACTGATTCAAATAGTTCAGTGAGTAACTTTGCCATTAGGATACTTCTCCATTTGTATCAGATTTTACTACAGTAATTTTTTTAGAAGGATCTTTACGCAACATAGATTTCATGATATTATTCGCATGATCTTCTGAATCAAATGTTTTCCATTTTTTTCCATTGATATGAACTTCATGTGGATGTTGTTGTGCAGTCGCATAATTATTTGCTGCTCTCTTGTATGCAACAGATTTACCTTTGAATCTAGGATCTTCGTCATCTGCTTCGTCATGTCCAATATAGTCTTCTTTTTCTTTTTGAGAAAAAGAACTGCCGAAACCACCGACACCATATTTGACTGTTGGTGCACCGACAGTCCATTTTCGTGCTTCCTCTATTGAAGTGTCAGGATCAGAAGAAGAAACAATTTCTGTTACTTCATATGTCATCATAGATAATTCTAAATCTTCTACTAAATGTTTATATGTTTTCATATTATTAGAAATTCCAAGGTAGTGCATTATGGGCTTGTGCAACTTTTTTTGCGTGTGCCTTATTGTCTACGGGAAGAGTAATTCCACCTACAGGTTGTCTAGAATCAGTAATTTGTACTTTATATCCTTTTACTTTTGTGCCAAAATAGTGTGCAAATTTTTCTGGAGATTCTTCTTCTAATGATTCTTTTATAAATTGTTTTGCAGTACCATGAGCATCATCTTTATCTGAAGTATGATAATCACCATCACTCAAATGTTTGCCATTTTTAAAATGTTTTACACGATATTCGTCCCAATCTGAATCCTTATATACTTTTGCAGTTTTTGTTCCACAATCGCTATGATGAGTACCGACCAGTTTCATACCTTCTTCTAATGCTTCAGAAGTACTTTCACATGATGATTTTTCATTGAACAACCCTTGTGCGATTTGTTGTTTCATTCCTTCTAATGTTTCTGCAACTTTTGCAGAAAGAACTGTCTGCAATTGATCTTTTGCTGCAATTAGATCATCTGTTGCAATCGAATCAAATAAATCTTCTGTAATATTTTCCACGGTAAGAGCCTTGTTTTTAGGTAAATTTAATCCCATAATATGGGCATTATTGAATGAAGGAGCAATTCTTTTTCTTGGTGCATTTGCTGCTGCTCTTTTTGCCATGATATCTGATGCAGTTTGTTTCATACCAGAAATGGCAGAAGAAAATTTTGCAGATGCTCTATCAAGAAAAGAAGGTTTACTGTCCGGTAAATGTTTTGCGATCAGATCAGAATGTTTATCAGAACCAGCATCTTTTAATGCTCTCAGATGATTGATAGCAGCTTCTTTTACTCCTGCAGAACCAGACTCAAGTGAATGAGAAAGTTGAGTCTTATTTGCAAGACCATGTTGCAACACAAATTTCTTATCTTCTTCGCTTCCGTGTGCAAATATTGCATGTTTATGATCTGCAGTAATACTTTTCTTTGCATCTGCAATAGTATCAGGAGTACCCATTCTTACTGCTGCTCTAAGTGTCCCTACAGAGTTGACATTCTTATGAAAATTCTTATCTAATTGATTTGTAGATTTTTTCTGAGAAGCAATATGAGAAGATACATCATCCAACGAATTATCATCTAAATGTCCAGAAAATAATAATGCATGTCTTGCATAGTCATCATGAAACTTATCATTTGTTCCTGCACCATGTTTCATAATACTTGATGCAACATCAGGAGAAATAGATTTATTATGAAAAGTATGGAGATAATTGTGCATTGCCTCATATGATTTTTTACTTTTCAATGCTTCTTGTAGAGTCTGACCTTCTTCTTCTTCATCTTCTACAGATTCTCTTTGCTTCGCATAATATGCTGCAAGTGCCATTTCTTTTCTTTTTGATTTAGATTTTCCTTCAAATCTTGGATCATCAGATTTTATAAAATCATCAATAAAATCTTTTGCAGATGCAGAATCATCTAATATTTCTTGTATTTGTGTCATAATATTTTTATATTCCTGTACGAATTATGTATTAATAGTATTATTTATAATTTTATAATATCTGCGATAACTATCCCATTAGAAGAAATAGCGACAACTTCATCTATTTTCATCGTAGAAAGAAAGATATCTAAATTATTTGATAATTTAGAAAAAGGAAATTCTTCTATATTTTCATAATTTTCTTTGATATTATGCCCAGTTATTTTTGCAATAGTTTTTCCACCTTTAGTAACAGTAATTGCCTTTCCTTTTTGTACTGCAGCCATTACCTTAGAAAAAGAATGTTCTGTATCTGCAAGATTCATTACTGAACTGATTCCACTTGCATCAGTAATTCCACCACCTGCACCTCCACCTGCCGCATCATCTTGACCATCTGCAGATCCATCATCTCCACCACCATCTGCATCAGGTTGTGGCGGATAATAAATTGGATTACTAAATTCTTGCATTATCAATGCATTTTGTTCGTCAACTTCTTCGTCTGTCTGTTTGAATATATTTTTACGTACATAGTCATGAGAAAAATATTTACCGATATAGGGTTCTATTGCAGAAGCAGAAGCAATCCTTTCATTCAATATTTCGTTTATTTTTAATTCTTCAAAATAATTATCTTGTGCATATACAACAACAATATCATTTTTCAATATTTCCCAGTCTTGTAATGCAATGATACCTTTCAGAATCAATTGTCTTTTCAATGTCTCAAGAAATAAATACGAAAATCTTTTCTGAAGTCTGTACACAAATTTCATGAAATTTATTTCGTCTCTAGAAATTTCACTACTTCTTCCAAGATTGAATCCTGTCTGTGAAATTAATCTTGAGAGAGGAACATTCAATGCATAATATAATTTTGTTTTGAAATAATCTACATCGATCATATCAGTAAAAGATGGATTTGCTCCAGGAAGAGTATCTATCTTTGTTCCTGAATTACCGCCACGAGTAGGCATCCAGAAATCTTCTAGCATACTCATGAATTTTTTGTTGTCTCTTACTTCACCAGTAGTTCCGTCATATACAATTTTATTGCGATATTTGTTCATCACATCTTGTACATGAGATTCTGCTTTCAATTTTGGAAGATTACCGACATCAATATAGAAAATTCTGCGTTCTGGTGCCCTTGCCAGCTTGTATATCACAACCGCATCTTCTAACATTCTCAATTGATTTGCAGGGCGTATTGCCTTGTGCAGAT
>Ga0114962_10000757_pt1 | contig 28202 bp, 25 predicted proteins | sample C_130820_MF_Meta_FD_87017 | JGI IMG/M metagenome (GOLD analysis project Ga0114962, IMG submission 87017) | Freshwater microbial communities from Lake Croche, Canada to study carbon cycling - C_130820_MF_MetaG | ecosystem: Environmental > Aquatic > Freshwater > Lake | place: Lake Croche, Canada...
AACGTAAGTGGTACAACTGCGCCTCTGATCGCAGGATTTGTAATTAGTGGGAGTGGGACTAAAAATTTACTTTTACGGGGTATTGGCCCAACACTTAATAACTATGCTGTTAAAGGGGCCCTACCTCAACCACTCTTAACTTTTTATAATAGTAAATCTGCTGTGCTCGCTACTAACTCGGGATGGAGTAACCCTCTTATTCTTGGCTCACTAAATTATCAGTCTATCATATCTCAAGCCTCTGCATCACAAATGAATGCTGTAGGTGCTTTTGCGTTGGACGTAAAATCCGCTGACTCAGCACTTATCGCCAACCTACCTTTAAACCAAGGCACAGCCTATACGGTACAAGTTGCAGGAATTAATGCTACAAGCGGAGTGGCACTAGATGAAATTTACGATATGGATTCACTTTATTCAACTGCTCGCTTAGTAAATATATCAGCAGGAGCAATTACAAGTAGTGGCTCAAACATACTCGCTGCAGGCTTTGTTGTTGGTGGAACAGGAGTTGAAACTATTCTTGTACGAGGGGACGGACCTGCACTATCTAGCTTTGGTATACCCGGTGTTTTAACTAACACTGTACTTACAATTTTCGATCAATCCGGTAAGGTTATCGCGTCTAACTCTGGATGGTCTAACGCGCCGGTAAGGGGAAATTCACAAATTCAATCAACCATTACTCAAGCTACTCAATCAACTATGAGTTCTGTAGGAGCATTCAGCTTAACTCCAAATAGTGGAGACTCAGCTCTAACTTTAAGCTTACCTCCCGGTGTCTACTCTGCTCAAGTAACTGGACTCAATGGTACTACAGGTTACGCTTTAGTAGAAGTCTATGAAGTCAGTCAATGAGTTTGCAGCTCGTTCAACTATAGCTACGTCTGCTATCAAGAGCACTCTTAAGGGTTACGGCATCCGCATAAACTACACCACCTCCGCTAGGTATACCAAAACCTATTCTACTTATTTTAACCGAATGATTAGCAGGAAGTTGCTCTATAAGATAATGGCACGTTGCCTCACCTTCTACGTCATTAGCTAAGGCTAAAACAAGTTCGTCTATTTCATTATTGTTAAGTCGTTCGAGCAGCCCTGAAATATTCAAATCAGCGGGTGTAATTTTTTGCGCGGGTGAAAGTTTTCCGTGTAGAATGTGATACGTCCCTCTCCAAGCTGAGCTTCGTTCTAAAGAAACTAGATCAGGCACGTGTTCCACAACACACACTTGACGAGCGTTTCTACGTTCATCTAAACAAATTGAACACAAATCTAATTCAGCAATGTTTCCACATTTTTTACATCTATGAACACTGCGTGAGGCTTCTGTTAAAGCAGCGAGTAAAACAGGGAGTTGTTCTGGTTTTTCAACGAGTAAATACATAGCTATACGCTCAGCAGAACGATAGCCCAAACCAGGAAGCTGCTTTAACTGTTTCTGTAAATTTTCAATAGCAGACATTAGTTTTAATTAAAATAAGCCCGGAACCTGAAGACTTGATGTTACTTTTTGCATCTCTGAATCATGATAGGCTTTTGCTTGAGCTGCGGCATCATTAACCGCTATTAGAACAGTATCTGAAATTAATTTTGAATCTTCTTTTAAAAATTCAGGATCTAAAACGAGCGATAAAAATTTACCTGCAGCAGTGATCTTAATTTTAATTGCTCCACCACCCGCAGTAACTTCAATCTCTTTTACCTCCATTTGCGTTTGAAGCGTCTCAATTGAGCGCTGCATTTTTTGAGCTTGTTTGAGTAATTTGCCTACACCAGCCATATAAAATTTTAGTTAATGAGTTTGTTTTAGCTAACAAGGAATAAAACCATTAAAAACGTCTATTTAAAAACAGCAATAATCGAATATCCGATGACTTGCACCTTCTTATAGAGTAAATACTTTCATACGATGACCTCACTCCCACGTGTACTCACATTACTTGCACCCGATTTTGAGGAACTCGAGGTAGTTGCACCCGTAGATCTTATGCGAAGAGCAGGCATTACTGTTACTTTAGCAGCGTTAGACTCCTGCCTTCAGGTAAAAGGCCGAAACGGTCTTATACTTCAAGCTGATACAACCCTAGATGAAGTCATAAATGAAGCGTTTGAGTGTCTTTTCCTACCAGGGGGACCCGGGGTAAATACTCTGCGAAAAGACGAGCGTATTACGCCACTCATAAAAAGATACTCGAGCAAAGAACTATGGATTGTAGCTATTTGCGCTGCTCCACTACTGCTCAACGATGCAGGACTACTCAAAGAAAAGACTTTTACTGCTCATCACTCCGTAAGGTCAGAATTACCCGATTTTTTAGAAAGCAAAGCTGTGGTTATCGATGGATATATTATAACCTCACGAGGAGCAGGGACTGCAGTTCAGTTAGGCTTAAGTCTTATTGAACATCTTGTATCTTTAGAAAAAGCCAAAGAAATCGCTTTTTCTATTAGTTATTAATTAGTATCCAACTATGCGAACCTACGATTTCATAGTGATTGGTGGAGGAAGTGCGGGTTTTAACGCTGCTAAGCAAGCCACAGCCTTAGGTCTTAAGGTGGCTATTGTGGATGGAGCAAAACACTTGGGTGGTCTATGTATCCTTAAGGGCTGTATGCCGTCCAAAACGCTTCTTCAAGCAGCACACGTATTACAGCAAACACGTACAGCAAATATTTTCGGAATAGAAGTTAAATCTGCCCAAGCAGATATGAAAGCTGTAGCGCGAAGAAAAAATAAAATAATAGGTTCATTTGCAGCATATAGAGAAACTCAACTTAGAAAAGGTCCCTATGACCTGATACGAGCTTATGCTACGTTTATAGATGCGCACACGCTAAAACTTTCAACGGGTGAATTGATAAGCGGTAAACACATCTTAATTGCAACAGGATCTAAAGTATCGGTTCCAAATATACCTGGATTATCGAGTACTCCATTTTGGACTAGTGATGATATTTTAAATTTAAACTTTTTGCCTAAAAGTATAATTGTCTTAGGAGGAGGTATCGTTGCGTGTGAACTTACGCAATATTTAATACGTATGGGATCTAAAATCACGCTTATACAACGGAGCGAACATCTTTTGAAAGAGCACTCGTATGAGGCTGGAACTTTACTCGCTAATTCACTACGTCATGAAGGCGTTGCGGTTTTTACGGATACTCAAATTAAAGAGGTGGGCTCGAAAGCCAAAGAAATAGTTGTTACATTTACACATAAAGGTAAAACACTGACTCGGAAAGCAGCTTATTTATTCAATGCTTTAGGCAGAGAGCCCGCTTTAGATAATCTCAATTTAGCGTCTATTGCTGTAAAATTAAAAGCTAATGGACGTATAGCCACAAATCGTTTCCAGCAAACATCAGTGCCGAATATATACGCTGCGGGAGATTGCTCGGGTCCCGTTGAAATAGTCCATATTGCTATTCAACAGGGAGAACTTGCAGCAAGGCATGCTGCTAAAAAACAAAAATTAAAAACTGTCGATTATACCAAGCTTCTTAGCGTTGTATTCACAGACCCAGCTATTGCTTGTATTGGTCTAACAGAAAAACAACTCAAGTCCTCAAAAATAAAGTATCTTAGTGCGTCTTACCCGTTTGATGACCATGGAAAATCAATATTAATGGAGGCAAAACAAGGTTACGTAAAAGTGTTTGCTGATCATAAAAAAGGTAAATTACTTGGTGCTGAAATTGTTGGACCTGAAGCGGGAGAACTAATTCATCTCTTCACTACCCCGCTTTCTATGGGAGCAACTGTGTTCGACATGCTCAAGGCTCCTTGGTACCACCCAACGCTTGCAGAAATAGTAACTTATCCCTTAGAGGAAATAGCTGACCAAGTTAAGATAAGACCTAAGCTTTAACTAGTTTAAGCAAGTCAGGTAAATCTACTCTACCCTCGTAAATTGCTTTACCAATAATTACACCGTTAAGTTTCGGATAGTTAACAGCAAGTGCTGCTAAACGCACAACATCCTCTCTTACACTTACTCCTCCTGATGCTATTACATTACAACGTACAGCATTAAGCAGAGCTTCTTGAGCTGAAAAATTAGGTCCTGTGAGCATTCCGTCGGTACCAATATCGGTGTAAATTAACGTTGATACACCAAGTAAATCCATACGTTTTGCCATACTAAGCGCTCCTTTATCCGTGGTATCTACCCATCCCTTTACAGCAACTTTACCGTCTTTTGCATCAATTCCCACGGCAATTCTATCACCAAAGGCAGCGACTAGATCTGAAACAAAAGCTTCGCTCTCTGCAGCGCGCGTACCAATAACAACCCGAGATACTCCAATTGCCAAAGCATTTTCAATAGATTCTTTGGAACGTAGGCCTCCTCCCAGTTGAACTTTAAGCCCAACTGTAGTGATAGCTTTTACCGAGTCTAAATTCTTAGGCTTGCCTTCAAATGCACCGTCCAAGTCTACAACATGCACCCAGCTGCTACCAGCTAACTTAAACTGCTCAGCAACACGTGAGGGATCCTCGGCGTAAACTGTTTCTTGATCAGCTTTGCCTTGTATGAGACGTACACAGCGGCCGCCTCGGATGTCTATTGCAGGGTATACTATCAAGCGGCGTTTTCTGTAGCTTCTGCTTTACCCGCGCGCTTCATTGTAGGCTTGCGCTTACCTGCAACTACAGAGGCATCTATTACTACTTCCACAATATCGTTTCTTTGAGGAATTTCGTACATAACTTCTAGCATCAAACTTTCTAAAATTGAACGTAGAGCTCTGGCACCTGTTTTTAATTCAATAGCTTTTTGTGCAATTGCTTTAACGGCGTCAGGGGTAAAACGTAAACGAACACCATCAATTGCAAACAATTTAGAGTACTGCTTTACAATAGCATTTTTAGTACGCAGTAAAATTTTTGATAAATCTTCAACCTTTAACTGATCAAGAACAGAAATAACAGGAAGTCGTCCAATGAATTCAGGGATCATACCGAAACGCACTAAATCTTCTGGAGCAATTTTAGTCATGATCTCTACTGGCTTTAGATCATGATCTTCTGGATTAGTATGGAAGCCGAGTGAGCGTTGTCCCATGCGTTTTTTAATTATCTCATCAAGCCCATTAAAGGCACCGCCGCAGATGAATAATATATTAGAGGTATTTACTTGAACGTACTCTTGGTTGGGATGCTTACGCCCACCTTGTGGAGGAACATTACAGACCGTTCCTTCTAAAATCTTTAATAAAGCCTGCTGAACACCTTCTCCAGAAACATCACGCGTTATAGAAACATTCTCGGTAGAACGTCTAATTTTATCTATTTCATCTATATAGATAATACCACATTCAGCACGCTTAACATCATAGTTTGCATTTTGTAGTAAGCGTAAAACAACATTCTCAACATCCTCTCCCACATAACCCGCCTCAGTTAATGTTGTCGCATCAGAAATTGCGAAAGGCACATCTAAAATACGTGCAAGAGAGCGAGCTAAAAGTGTTTTTCCTGAACCTGTTGGACCAGCAAGTAAAATGTTACTTTTTTCGATTTCAACTTCACTAAACTCTGGCGACATAGCCGTAGAATTCTTACTTGATAGACCAGCATCAAAATTTAATCGCTTGTAATGATTATATACAGCAACAGATAAAACCTTTTTAGCATGATCCTGCCCTATTACGTGATCATCTAAAACAGCTTTTATTTCAGAAGGCTTCTTCAGTGTAAAAGAGGGCTTAGCATCTGTAGCGGGCTGCTTAATTTCCTTATCAATAATCGTTTTGCATACTGCCACGCAGGAATCACAGATGTAGACACCTGGACCAGCAATAATCTTCTTAACCTCAGACTGCGACTTCCCGCAGAACGAGCATAAAGTCATACGAGAAGATTTTGCCATAGGTGAAGAAGGATTAAGCTAAACTTAGAGATAATACGCTTATGAAGCTTTAGGCTGTTCAACCAATTTTTCAGCTTCACGCGTTGACTCAACAACATGATCAACAAGACCGTAGGCTTTAGCTTCTTGAGCACTCAAAAAATAATCACGATCAGAATCTTTTTCGATTTCTGGCGCGGTTTTTCCAGTGTGCTTGGAAAGAATTTCGTTAAGTGTCTTTCTCCAGCGTAATATTTCTCGAGCAGCAATAGCGATATCAGAGGCTTGCCCACCAGCTCCACCAGAGGGTTGATGAATCATGATGCGGCTATTTGGTAGAGCAAAACGCTTACCTTTAGTCCCTGCAGCAAGAAGCACCGTACTCATGCTAGCGGCCATACCTATGCAGTAGGTAACGACATCGCATTGTAAGAAGTTGATAGTATCATAAATTGCCATTCCACCCGTAACTACGCCACCTGGGGAATTAATATATAAATGAATATCCTTCTTAGGATCTTCCATTTGAAGAAATAACAATTGAGCTATAACAACATTAGCTACTCCATCATCTATAGGACTACCTATAAAAATAATGCGGTCTTTTAAAAGACGCGAATAAATATCCATAGACCGCTCTCCGCGGCCTGTATTCTCTAAGACGATTGGTACGTAGTAGCTCACGATTAGTTTGATGATACTATAGCCTTAGAAACAAGAAAATCAACCGCCTTGTCGAATATGATAGATTCTTGAGCTTCGCGTAGCGCTTCGCGATTATTTCCAAGCTCTTTAGCTAGCTTTTCAGGGCGTTGTTTCGTGCGATTAGCCTCACGGTAGATATAATTATCTAAATCACGGTTCTCGATCGTTATCTTTTCGTTTTCAGCAATTTTTGATAAGATTAATTGTACCTTAACACGTTTTTCAGCGGTTTTCTTAGCACCTTCATAAATATTTTTTTTATCTTTTTCTATTTCTTCTGAAGGAACTCCACGGCGCATATTTTCTTCAATAAATTGACGAAGCACACCTTGTGTTTCTGATTCTACCAGACTGTCTGGAACTGAAACGTCTGTCTTTTCAGCTAATATATCAACAACCTGGCGACGTTGGGCCACTTGATTTTGATACTCTTTTTGCATCTTAAGATTAGCACGAACCTGAGTTTTTAGTTCCTCCAGATTACCTACTTGGTGGGATTTAAAAAACTCTTCATCAAGTGCTGGGAGTACGCGCTCACGGATTTCTAGGACTTCAAGTGCGTAGCTAGCTGTCTTACCTGCAAGCGCAGCAACAGCAGAAAAGTCAGCGGGGAAAGTAATCGAAACCGTCTTCTTATCCCCAATGATTAAACCTGATATTAGCTTAGCCAAGCCGGGCAAGTGACCTTCATTTTCACCATCAACTTCTTCCCAAGTCATTGGAACTTTACCATAAAGTTGCTTATCAGGAACTAAATCAGCAATAGGCTTTCCCTCAAGCATTCCTTCGTAAGATAGTTTTACGTAATCGCCTTTTTTGGAAGGCGTTGTTGATTGCTTAAAGTCAGCTTTATCTGTGCGTAAAGATTCTACAACATTATCTACTTCAGTATCCGTCGCTTCAGTACTTTCTGTCTTAACTGCAAGTCCTACATAATCTGGAAGTGTAAATTCAGGACGAATGTCTAACGTAATCGTTATTGTAGCTTCTTGTCCCGCTTCAATCTTTCCTTCCTCAACATTAACAATGTTTAAGACATCTAGCTTTTGTTTCTCTAAAGCACTGCTATACGCTTTTGACACAACCTTTTGCTTAAACTCTTCGGCAATATCTTTAGTGAATTTACGCTTTATCATTTCCAAAGGAGCTTTGCCTGGACGAAAGCCGGGCAGCCGGGAATGCTTAACGTATTCTGCTAAAACAGCTGAGTGCTCGGTGTCGACCTCGGTTTTATCGAGTGTTACAACTAAGCTTTTACGTGTAGTGGATGCGCTATTGAGTTGGACGTTCACAATGATTTTCTTAATGCGTTAATCTATAGACTGAATGGAAGATCGTAAAGGCTTCACCCCGTCGGTCAATGCCCGATTGGTTAGCATTTCTAAAGATCGCAAGAACTTGCCTATCACCAAGATCCAGCGTTATCTAGTAATAAATGAAGCGATTTAGCCAACTTCAAAGCAAATCACCCGTACTCGTTTTGGATGCTACCTCAGCTCAGGTCCAAGTAGGCCTATTTCTTAATCCGTGTACTCAAGGACGCTACGCCTATTCAAACGAAGAGTCAGGAATCGGTCTTTTTCAGGCTGTTCAGAGCCTAGGTTGTCATTTAGAGGATATTAAAACCTTCGTTTACGCTAATTCTCCTGGCTCAATACTTGGTATTCGAACCGTAGCAATGGCCCTACGTATTTGGAAAACACTCAGTAATAGTAACGTTTATGCTTATAACGCACTTTCACTTCTTGCAGAGGCAAACCCTAATTCAAAAGTAACCTATATTGCTGATGCAAGACGAGACATGTGGCACACCTACTCTCAAGAGAGCGGATATAAGCGCATACCAACAGATGAACTCGTTGCTCCCTTAGCATTGCCTGAAGGCTTTAGAACGTGGAGTTCACTACCCTCTAACCTGACAGTAGTCCCTTACTGTATTGAAAAACTTTGGCCTAAAGTCCTAGACATCCCACTTCTTACTGAATCAGAGAATCCGGACGCTTTCTTGTACGAACAACCCAGCTACGTCACATGGGAACCTCAAATACATAGAAAACCAGTCACCTAGTGTAATCTTAAAGTAACGTTTATGAGGAATAAACGTCTACCTAATTGATTCTTATTATCATAGCTAGTGAATAAATAGACCCTATTTAAGCTAATATTCCTCTAATCATGGCACTCAGTCTTTCTCCAGATATTGCTTGGAATCTATTACCCAATAACGAATGGAATTCGGACGCCGCTCGCCATCTCTTGCGCCGTACTGGTTGGACAGCGCTACCCGAAGATGTCGAACGTGCTACGCACGAAGGACTGAGCGCTACAGTTGATCGTCTATTCCAAAGTACTCCGCCTCTTTTTAATCAACCTGCCCAGACTGCACATATGGTTTCTGAGGCTGAAGCGCTTCAAGATAAGATTCGTTCAGCAGATGAAGAAGAAAAACGTCTACTCAAGCGTGAATTTCAACAAAAATCACGCAATGCAATGATAGATATGACACTTCACTGGATGAGGTATGCAGCTCGTCCTGAGAATAGTGTATTTGCAAAATGGACTCTATTTTTAAGTGATATTTACGTTGTCAGTTATGAAAAAGTTAAACACGCGCCGCTTATCTACAAACATTTCGATATTATTTCTCGCTACGCGTTTGAATCAGCTCCTTTACTAACCAAAGCCATATCTCGCTCACCAGCGATGATTCAGTATCTCGACCTGAATCAGAGTCAGAAAAAATCACCTAACGAAAATTTTGCACGCGAACTTTTTGAATTATTTGTTCTAGGAGAAGGTAACTACACTGAAAAAGATATAAAAGAAGCAGCACGCGCATTTACCGGATATAAATTAAGACGAACAGGGGAAGAATATTTTCAAGCTAATCAACATGATAAAGGTCTGAAAACAATTTTTTATGAGACAGGCCAATTCAATGGAGATGATGTGATTCGTCTCGCCTATAAGCAGCGTGCCGCAGGTGCTTTTGTGCCGCATGAAATGGTAAAATTTTACTTAAGTGATGAAATGATCGATAAAGCTTATCTTTATAGTTTAGGCGATCAGTGGCAAAGTAAGGGTTTCAATCTGCAGTGGTTAGCAAAGACTTTTTTTAGCAGTCGCCTCTTCTTTGACCAAAAATTTCGGGGTGAATTTATTAAAAGTCCTGTACAATTTTATCTAGGTTTAGTTCAAGATCTAAACTTAGACATAATTCCGGTACCCCGCCTTGTAATAAACCCTTTGCGTCAAATGGGTCAGATACTCTTCGAACCACCCAATGTGCGCGGATGGGTTGGCGGCCATAACTGGATTAACTCTTCCTCTTTAGCTGCTAGAAGAAATTTAACAGAGTCCCTTTTTACACAATTTTATGAGGCTGGTCTAAATGAAGATGAAAAATTGGAGGTAGCGGCCGCTCGTGCTCAAGGCCGCGGCGCTTTCACTTTAGATCCAACACGACTCAATCCTCTGCTTAAATCTTCTGCGAGCGAAATAGCCCAAAAGCTTATCACTAACCTAATCGCTCAAGAGCAAGCACCTCATGTCAAAGAAAGTATTTCAAATTACATTGATGCAGCTAAGAATTCGCCCTCAGATCGACTCCGTAGAATTAAGCGATCTATGGTTACACTCATAGCTTCACCAGGCTATCAACTCACTTAAGGATTACCTCTATGGCCAATAATAAAACATCAGCCTCAATTCCAACAACTCGCCGTGAATTTTTACGTACTTCTGCTACACGTGGAATAGGCCTGCTTGCATTTAGTCAATTTGCACCCTCCTTCTTAGTTAATTCTACACTAGCGCAAACACCCAAAGCCGAGAAAGATTGCAGCATCCTTGTTGTAGTACAATTAGCTGGTGGAAATGATGGATTAAATACACTCATACCCTTTGAAAATGCCGACTATTATAGGCTGCGCCCTACACTAGGTATATCAAAAGATAAAGTACTACGTCTTACAGATACACAGGGCTTGAATCCTGCTTGCTTGGCCATGCAAGGACTCTTTCATGATGGAAAGTTGGGTATTGTTCAAAATGTCGGTTATCCGAATCCAAATAGAAGCCACTTTAGATCTACAGAAATATGGGAAACAGGATCTGACAGTGACCGAGTATCAGCTACAGGTTGGATTGGGCGGTATCTCGATAATGCATGCTCAGGTATTCCAGACGGCAACCATGATCCTGTGGCAATTCATGCGAATACACTGAATGGAGAACCAGAATCTTTTATTGGGCAAAATCAGCACTCAACGTTCGGCTTGGGAGGTTATGGTGCCTCAAAAAAAGATAATGAAGAAACACGCCACCTTTTAGAGTCAATCGCGAGCAATAAAAGCACAACTAATCCTGCAGAAGGATTCTTAAAACAGACATTAATGGATTCTTTAGTAACTGAAACTAAAGTTCAAAAATTTATTAATTCCTATAAACCTGAAACGAATTATCCTAACACTCCTTTCGGTACGTCACTTAAAAACATAGCCTCGCTTATTGCTGCAGGGCTACCTACGCGTGTATACTTTGTTACACTTAATGGCTTTGATACCCACTATAACCAAATTGCGACGCAAGGCCGCCTACTTACAGAATTATCTAACGGCTTAGGCGCTTTTCAGAAAGATCTAGAAGCCCATAAACTAGATGATCAAGTCGTCACTATGACGTTTTCGGAATTTGGTAGACGAGCTAGTGAAAACGAAAGTAGAGGCACGGATCACGGTACGTCATCACCGCTTTTTGTTATGGGATCTAAAATAAAAGCAGGACTTCACGGCACAGAACCAGTTCTCAATATACCTAAAAATCAAGATCTAAGATTCAGCACAGACTTTAGAAGCGTTTATGCTACCGTCCTTGAAAAATGGCTGAAAAATCCCTCTGAAGCAGTACTTGGAGGTAAATTCCCTATTCTTCCGTTTGTTTAACTATTTGCCAATGGCGTGGGTTCTAAACCCAATCTGAGCAAGAGATTTTAAATCTAATATATTTCGTCCGTCGAACAAGGACGCGGGCTTCTCCATTTCGATATAAATCCGTTTAAAGTCTAATGATTTAAATTCGTCCCATTCAGTCACAATTGCGAGAGCACTCGAGCCCTTTGTCGCCTCGTAAGCTGTGGTAGCGATTACCAATAGAGGATTTTCCACATCCGCACCTAGTACCTCGGTACGAATCACAGAGGCAGGCACTTTAGGATCATAAACAATTACTTTTGCACGCTCTGCTATCAAATCTTTACACAATGCTATAGCAGGTGATTCACGCGTATCATTGGTATCTTTTTTAAAAGCAAAACCGAGTACAGCTATTTGTTTACCAGCAGCAGAATTGTATAAGGCCTTGATAATACGCTGACCAAAACGACGTTTCTGCCAGTCGTTCATTTTTACAACACTCTCCCAGTAAGTAGCGACTTCTGGTAAATTGAAGTGTTCACAAAGATATACTAAATTGAGGATATCTTTCTGAAAACAAGATCCACCGAAACCTACTGAAGCTTTTAAGAATTTAGCACCAATACGCGAATCTCTTCCAATAGCACGAGCTACTTCATCTACATCAGCACCCGTTGCTTCACAAAGAGCAGAAATAGAATTAATAGACGAAATGCGCTGTGCCAAGAAAGCGTTAGCAACTAGCTTAGACAATTCTGAAGACCACAAATTTGTTCTAATAATGCGATCATCTGGGACCCAACGTGCATAGACGCTCGCTAAGGTTTTTATAGCAGCCTCCCCACCAGGCGTACGCTCTCCCCCGATTAAAACACGGTCGGGTTCAAACAAATCTGCAACAGCAGTGCCTTCTGCAAGAAATTCTGGATTTGAAAGCACTTGAAACGTACATCCCTTAGTATTCGCAGCCAATAGATCTTTAATTGTTTCAGCAGTTTTTACTGGTATGGTCGACTTCTCTACAATTATTTTATCCGTATCAGCTACTTCAGCAATCGTGCGTGCCACAGACTCAATATAACGTAAATCAGCTGCTCGACCTGCACCTACGCCATACGTCTTTGTAGGTGTATTTACTGCTACAAAAATAATATCAGCTTTTTTGATACAAGTTTTTACGTCCGTTGAGAAAAAAAGATTCTTGCCACGTACTTTTTTTACAACCTCATCTAAACCAGGTTCATAAATAGGAAGCGTATCAGAATTCCATTCTGCGATACGATTAGCATTCATATCAACAACAGTGACTTCAATATCAGGAGCCTTGAGCGCAATTACAGCCATGGTTGGACCACCTACGTAACCAGCACCGATACAACAAATTTTCATGGAAAAAAAGCGGGTTTAAAATCCTAAGATGAAGGGGTAAATTCTAAAAGTCCTACACGTGCTTTTAAGCAGGTGTAGGGGCTGCACTTACAGAACCTGGTGAAAGTGATTCTACTGGCGTAGATTTATCTGCGGTTTTCTTATCATCCACCTTATCCTCTACCTTAAGCGGAGGTGCTACAATCACAGCAGAGCGAATTTCTCCAAACTGTAAGAGTTCCATGACATGCTTACCTTCAATTGTCTCATATTCAATTAAGGCTTCAGCAATTTTATCTAAAACTTCACGGTGCTCTTTAATGATTGCAGTAGCACGGGCGTATTGTTCGGTGATAATTATATGTATCTGTTCGTCAATATGACGTGCCGTTTCTTCGGAAACGTTTTCATTACGCGTAATTTCACGTCCCAAGAAAACTGTATCTTGATTATCTCCAAAAGCGATTGGTCCTAAAGGACTCATACCCCAATCACAGACCATGTGACGTGCGATCTTGGTAATTTGTTTTATGTCCCCAGAGGCACCACTTGAAATATCGTCCAGTACAAGCTCTTCAGCTATGCGTCCACCTAAGCCCATTGCGATTTGACCTAGCATACGCTTTTTGGCCTGAGTAAGTTGATCCTTTTTAGGAATAAACATGGTGCTACCTAAGCTTCTGCCACGAGGTATAATTGTTACCTTATGAACAGGTAAGTTACCGTCATCGAGAACAGCCTGAATAAGCGCATGCCCTGCTTCGTGATAGGCAGTAAGCTTCTTTTCGTCATCATCCATCAAACGACGGCGCTCGCGACCAAACTGTATCTTTTCTCGTGCATCATCCATGTCGATCATTTCAACACGTTTTTTGCCACGACGTGCAGCGAGTAGAGCACCTTCGTTTAGTAAATTAGCTAAGTCTGCACCCGATAAACCGGGAGTACCACGCGCGAGTACTGCTAAATCAACGTTTTCAGCTAGGTTAATTTTCTTAGCATGTACTTTTAGAATTTGTTCGCGACCAGTCATATCTGGCAAATCAACATAGACTTGGCGATCAAAGCGACCTGGTCGAAGCAGAGCACTATCGAGTACGTCTGGACGATTTGTAGCTGCGATAATAATTACGCCTTCTGTAGTATCAAAACCGTCCATTTCTACTAACATCGAGTTAAGCGTTTGTTCTCGCTCGTCATTACCACCACCTAAGCCAGCACCGCGTTGGCGGCCAACAGCATCAATTTCATCAATAAAGATAAGACACGGAGCGTTCTTTCTACCTTGCTCGAACATGTCACGTACACGAGATGCACCAACTCCTACAAACATTTCTACGAAGTCAGAACCTGAAATACTAAAGAAAGGAACATCAGCTTCACCTGCAACGGCTTTCGCAAGGAGGGTCTTACCTGTGCCAGGAGGTCCTACCATTAAAACACCCTTAGGCATACGACCACCCATCTTGGTAAACTTCTTAGGATCTCTTAAGAAATCAACCACCTCAGAAATTTCTTCTTTTGCCTCATCGCATCCCGCTACATCGGCAAACGTTACTTTGTCGCGGTCGCGATTTAAAAGTTTAGCACGGCTCTTACCGAAGGTTAGCGCGCCTTTACCTGCTTGTTTTATTTGACGTACAAAAAGAAAGTATAGAAGACCAATAATTAAAATAAAGGGCAGTAAATTTACAACGATCTGGCTTAGCATCGTAGTAGAACGTGGTTCAGAAAATACTTTAGATTTGCGCAGTATATCGGCATTAGCATCACTGAGCCCACCCTCAGCGTGAAACGAGGCCGTTTTAACACCATGATCGTTTGCAAACACTAGTTTTTTGAATTCGCCAGTAATAATTGCGTAATCACGGCCAGCTGAATTATCATAATGAATCACACCCTCTTTAATTTCACCCGATTGGCTTTTCTCGATAACGTCCTGTATAGTCACCGTTGCTGGACTACCTGGTGAGCCAGGAGACCAATACAAAAGAGTCAGTGCAGCTGCCACGATTGCCAGCCATATTAGCCAAACCTTTGGCTGTAGGCGATCGGGAGGAAGGCTCTTTAAGGGACGACGCGGTTTTCTATTGTCGGACTCAGGCATTTATAAAGATATGAGTGAGCTATAAGGGTTAATGTTCCCTCAATATAAGTCAACTCAGGCAACGAACATTATCGTGGTATCACAATAACTATAAACGCCGTAAGCTAGGCTACTTATGAAAAAAGAGCCATTGGGTATTAATAACAGCGAATCCATGAGGCCCTAAACTCTGTTTTGTAGGCTTACCCGCTATGACCGCAGCAAGTAAGGTTTCAAAACCTCGTGCTGATAGCCGTCCCACTTGGGTCTGCTTGTTGAGCCAAAGATAGAGCGCTCTGCGACATATCGCCTTTGGCTTACCCGTTATGCGAGATAGATTTAGCTTACCCGTTGGGCTTAAACAATTAAGTGAAATAACCCACTGATTAATCGCATCATCGTCTTCCTCAAGCAAGGTCCTGGAGTAGGCAGCACCGCGAAGTGCATCACGGTTTGAAGCTTCAATCCATGCTGGTATAACGGATAGCCTAATTCGATTTCTAAAGTAGGTGTAGGCTGCATTACTGCGGTCTTCTCGCCAAGGCACCTGAGCTAAAGTTAAAGCCGATTTAATTTCTTCTTTTTTTAATGTGAGAAGCGGCCTGAGAATAACAGCAAAATTGGATTCTGTGTAAACAGGTCTAGGTGCAGCAAGTCCAGCAGTACCACTTCCTCGGGCCAAACGCATGAAAAAAGTTTCAGCGATATCGTCCTGCTGATGCCCAAGCCATAACGAATTACTCTTTACTTTAGGCATTACCTTTTTAAAGAAATTAAAACGTGCTTCGCGAGCAAGTGCTTCACTTGGTTTATCTGGAGGAGATTTCCAGAAATCGCTTTTAAATTTAATACTTAGTGCCAGCGCTACTTGCTTTGCAAAGGCCTCATCTTTAAGTGATGCAGCACCTCGTAATCTATGATCAAAATGTAATGCTACAATCTGCTTTCTTTTTTCTGGCCAATACGCCCAAATTAAAAGTAGCAAAGCGAGTGAGTCAGCCCCACTCGAAAAGGCAACAGACCACACTTCTTTTTTAGAACAAGCATCCGCCCAAGCTAATACGCTTCGGTGGAGTTTATCTTTAGGAATTAGCTGGGCTAAGTATAAAGCTTTAGCTTTAAGATCACCTAAGGAATGTTTTTTTGCCATAACCTTTGAGAGGTGATCAGTTTAAATGCCTTAATTAAAGGCTAAGTAAGCTTTACCAAAATAAGGCACAAGAGATTCAGGAATTTTGACACGACCATCTGCTTGTAAATTATTTTCGATGATAGCTGCAAGCACACGAGGTACTGCTAGACCAGAACCGTTTAGGGTATGTACTAATTCAGGACGACCTGTTTCTTTTGAACGAAAACGAATTTGCGCACGCCTTGCTTGAAACGTCTCGAAATTACTGCAGCTAGACACTTCGAGCCAACGCTTTTGTCCAGCAGCCCACACTTCTAAATCATACTTCTTTGATTGAGAAAATCCCAAGTCACCACCACACATAAGTAATACGCGGTAAGGTAATCCTAATTTTTGAAGTAGTCCTTCAGCATCTCCTCTTAATTTATCTAGTTCGTCATAACTTGTGGTAGGATGTACCCATTTAAGTAGTTCAACTTTATCAAATTGGTGGAGCCTATTGAGGCCTCGTACGTCTTTACCGTGTGAGCCAGCCTCTCGTCTAAAGCATGGGGTATAAGCACACCGCTTGATAGGAAGATCAGCCTCATCTACAATTTCGTCTCTAAAAAAATTAGTCAGAGGTACTTCAGCTGTAGGGACTGCAAACAAACGATCGGGAGTTGTTTCGTACATTTGACCTTCTTTATCCGGTAGCTGCCCCGTTGCAGTTGCACTAGCAGCATTTACAAAGATAGGCGGGTTTACTTCGACATACCCTGCTTTACTATCTTCATCTAAAAAGAAATTAATTAAAGCACGCACTAAACGTGCAGCATCTCCTACATAAAAAGGGAAACCAGCTCCCGTAACTTTAGAGCCACGCGTAAAATCAAATAATTTTTCGAATCCGGGAACATCATAATGCGGCAAGGCATGGGGTGACACGTCAGAAATATCACCGTGGGTCGCATAGACAACATTGTCCTCTGGAGTAGCTCCCTCAGGAACACTTGAATGCGGTATATTAGGAATCGAGAGCATATGCTCTTTTAAAGACTCTTCAGCTAATTTCAGTGCAGCATCCCGTTCTTTAACTTGTGCAGACACCTCTTTCATTTCGGCAACTTTGGCTTTAAAAGCGTCAGAGCCTTTAGGTAAAGCTGCCATATCGTTATTAGCTGCTTTTTGTTTAGAACGCAGTGTTTCAACGTCTTGCAATAGCACACGCCACGCAGCATCAGCCGCAATAATAGGGGCTAAATCTACAGTGAGATGCTTTTTTGCAATAGCCGCAATAACGAGCTCTGGTGTTTCACGAATTATCTTTGTATCGAGCATAAAAATTAAGACTTTGTAGTGAGTCCTTCACGTATTTTTTTGAATCGAGCATATACCTCTTTAACAGTAAGTAATTTCAGATCACCTACAGGAGCTTGTATCACAAAATGATTAGGTGCGCTTAGTGGATAGGGTCCAAAGAGACGTGGATCAGTAGGGCCAAAAATTCCAAGAACTCTTACCCCTAATGCTGCAGCCAAATGCATTGGACCGCTATCATTGGTGATAACCCAATCAGAACGTTTAATTAAAGCAGGTAAAGAAACTAAACTCGTGTTGCCTGTAAGATTAAGGAATTGGCTAGAAGGAAAAGCATTACGATCATGAATATAGTCACTACCAGCCCATATTATTTTACGCGTTTTATCCTCACGGATGAGTAACTCTGTTAATTGTTTAAAACCACCCCATTTCTTTTCTTCACGCCGAGAATCTGGAAATATTACAATCGGTTTACCTCCAGCCTTACCATCAGTAAACGTTAGGTTTAGTTTTTCTGCTTCCCTAAAACGTAAATTACCGCGCAGTTCAGGTTTGGCATCAAGAATTGGACAAAATTGCAACAGAATATCAACGGCATGACTCTTACGTCCATTAGGCGGCAAGGGAACTTGTTTTTTATAAAATAGATGCGCCCCCTCGCGTGAATCCGTCCTCCCTACTTTCAATTTACCGTGAGCGCGCGAAGTCATAAGTCCCGAACGCAATAGACCCTGAAAATCAAAAACAAAATCAAATTTTGTTTTTCGTACCTCTTTCATGAGTTTGATAAACCCTTTAGTTCCACCGTTACGTTCGAACACGTATATACGATCAACTGAGTCACAGGATCTAACAATCGGTGCAAATACGTCACGTACTATCCACGATATCCTTAAGTCCTTGCACTGAGCCTTAAGTGAGGCTGCAACTTGCAGTCCATGCACAATGTCCCCAAGAGAGGATGGCTTAATGATGAGCAACTCGGTCATAGAATATATAAAACTGAATCTAACTCAGAGACTTAAGTCAGTCCAAATCATTTTTTAAGGCTTTGCAGCCCTTCAGGTCTTCTCCAGCCTAACGTTGTCGTGCTATATCCTTTTTTAAAGTTAATAGGCTGGATAATTGCCCTCACCCCTGAGTGGATATTACATGGACTCACCCTTGTTATAGCAGAACTCCTACTTTGGGCGGCTCCCAAGCGCAGACGACTGATATTATCTAATCTTCACCACGCGTACCCAACTCAGCCTACAGTATGGCACACCCGGATGGCCAGAACCTGTTTGAGACGACTTATTGAGACAGGTTTTCTTTCCCTCGCTACTCCATATTTAAGTGAATCGCGTATACGGAGTATAGCTCAACTCTCTGCGCAGTATAAAACGTGGCTTATACAGAACTATGCTAAATCACGTGAAGAACAAAGGCCTACCGTCTACGTTGGTATGCACCTCGCACTTTGGGAAAGTCTCACATGGCTGCCTTTATTAAGTCCTGTCAAACTCCCTGACTATGGTATAATTTTTAGACCACTAGATCATCCTAAGGCGGATGAATATATTAGGTCCTCTCGTGGTAGATTTGGCATGAAGCTGCTCTCGCGCAAAGAGGGGTTCGCTCATGCGCTAAGAATATTAAGAGATAAAGGATGTATTGGAATTTTGATTGATCAAAATGCTGGCATGCAGGGAGCACTAACCACATTTCTTGGCCGCATATGTTCAACTACAGAACTTCCGGGCGTATTAACGACAAAGTTTGATTCAGATTTAAGAACATTTTACCCCAAACGCATAGGCTTTTGGCGTGCCACATTCGAATCAGTTCCAATCACCCATGATGGAACCTCACTTGGTATTACCGTAGCAATCAATCAGTGGTTAGAAAAGGCGTTAGAAGATGAAACCCTCAGTGCTGCATGGTTATGGGGGCACGACCGCTGGCGGCATCAAGACATGCCCACAAAGCGTCTGCGTTTAGAAAGTAAACGGGATTTACTTTCAGAGGAAATTAAACTTCGCAATCTATCTGAACTTCCTCGTAAAACAAGACTTTGGATACGTATGCCAAATTGGCTTGGAGATGTTGTTATGGTGCTTCCGTTACTTCGAGCAGTGCGTAAAGCAAGGCCAGATGCAGAAATTCATTTACTCGCAAAAGGATCGTTTGCCCTTCTTTTGGATAAAGTAGGTTGTGCTGATTACGTACACGCGTTACCCAAGCGTAACTTCTATTATTTTAGATCTTTTTTTAGATTAAGAAAAACCTACCCCGATGTATGGCTATGTTTTACTAACTCTTTTAGGGGAGACCTAGAATCCTTTCTTACGCGCTGTCCGCAGCGTTTTGGTATAAAGCGTAAATCAACAACACGACCTTTATTAACTCATACATATAATTTACCCGCTGATTTTGATGAATCCAAACACCATCAAACTGAGCTGTGGAATAATTTTTTGACTCATTTTGGATTACTTGAATCACCTGTCACTACTCCACTGTTTAATTATACTCTAACTACAAACGGACCCATTGCGCTACTGCCTGGATCAGAGAATTCTCCTGAAAAACGGTGGCCAGTAGACCATTTTAGAACACTTATTTCGCTAAGACCAACAGATAGTTTTGTTATATTAGGAACACCTGCTGATACATCCATCGCAAACGAACTAGCCGCAAACTTAGGGAATAATGTTACCAATTTATGCGGAAAAACAGATCTAATAGGTTTTATGGATGAGCTAGCTAAATGCAGACTTGTTATCAGTAATGATTCAGGAGGCCTCCATCTTGCCAATGCGATGGGATTACCTGTAATTGGTCTTTATGGTCCAACTAACCCTCTTAGAACGGGCCCCGTATTTAACAGTCGCTTTACTTTAGCCCAGCCCGAGGGTTGTCCAAAAACAGGAGGAACCCGTCTTGTAGAGTTAACCCCAGATACCGTGAATAACTTTGTTGCGTTAAACGGTCCACTTTAAGCTAGGAAATAACATTGCCGCTTAAGCGCATCAGCCACTTATATTAATAGCACTCGCTTTTCAATGCCGCTACTCGCAGTAAACGATCTCAGAACTTACTTTCACACGCGTGGTGGAATTGTACGTGCAGTTGATGGTGTTACTTTTATTTTAGAGCGAGGCGAAACCTTAGGCATTGTAGGAGAATCAGGTTCAGGAAAATCAGTGACCTGCTATTCAATGATGGGGCTTATTTCCCAACCACCGGGTAAAATTGAAAGTGGCACTGCTCTATTTGACGGAATAGATCTCCTTCACTGCAGTCCAGCTCAAGCACGCGCACTGCGCGGCAAACGTATTTCGATGATCTTTCAAGATCCGATGACATCACTAAATCCCTATTTACGTATTGAAGATCAGCTCATCGAACCGCTTTTAATCCACGAAAAGATTTCGCATAAAGAAGCCAGCAAGCGAGGTATCGAAATGCTTGAAGCAGTAGGAATTCATGATGCAAAAAATCGTATGGCACAGTATCCGCATGAATTTTCTGGGGGTATGCGCCAGCGTGTCATGATCGCAATGGCTTTGATAACAAAGCCAGAACTTTTAATCGCTGATGAACCTACTACGGCATTGGATGTAACGGTACAGGCTCAAATTCTTGAACTTATTTCTAAGATGAAGAAAGAGCTCAACATGGCCGTTATTTTTATCACCCATGATTTAGCGGTAGTTTCTGGTTTGTGCGACCGGGTTCAAGTCATGTATGCAGGCCGTATCTTAGAAAGTGCAGATACACGTTCGCTTTTTTATAGTCCGAAACACCCGTACACGAGAGCCCTTCAAAAATCAATTCCTGCAAATCAGCCGAAAGGAAGAGAACTTTTCACCATAAAAGGTCTTCCACCGGACGTTTCCAAACCACTACCGAGTTGCCCCTTTGCCCCACGGTGCGACTTTGCAGTAGAGCGCTGTCGCGTTGAACCCATTCGTCTTGATTCGTGTGCTCCGGGGCACTACCAGGCTTGTCTTCGGGTTCAGGCAAACGAAATTTAATCAATTTGAAGCCCGTGGAAGACATCATACTAGAACTTCAAAACGTAAAAACGTATTTTCCTATTCAAAAAGGATTCATCTTTAAGCGTTTAGTTGGTTCAGTTAAAGCAGTAGACGGTGTTTCATTTACGCTTAAACGAGGGGAAGTTTTAGGGCTAGTGGGAGAATCAGGGTGTGGTAAATCTACTTTAGCTCGCACCATTCTCCAGCTTCTTCCCACAACAGAAGGTCGTATTCTTTTTAATGGAAAAGATCTCACTGCGTCGTCTCGAAAAGAGATGACTAAAATAAGATGTGATATGCAGATGATCTTTCAGGATCCCTTTGCTTCACTTAATCCAAGAAGAACTGTTTTTGAAACGTTAGCTGAACCCCTGCGCGTGCATAAACTATGTGAATTAAGCGCAATACCTCAACGCGTAGCTGCATTGCTTGAGACGGTGGGCCTTTCCTCGCGTTTCATTCACAAATATCCGCATGAATTTTCTGGGGGACAAAGACAGCGTATAGCAATTGCACGAGCACTTGCTCTAGAACCTAAACTCATCATAGCAGATGAACCGGTCTCTGCATTGGATGTTTCTATCCAAGCTCAGATTTTAAATCTTCTCGCAGAGCTCACGCGTAAAATGGGACTTAGCTTAGTTTTTATAGCCCATGATTTATCAGTTGTTAAACATATTTCAGATAGAATTGCTGTCATGTATCTAGGTAAAGTAGTTGAGCTAGGTACTGCTTTAGAAATTATAGATACCCCGAAACATCCCTATACCCGAGCACTTGTTAGTGCTATTCCTCGGCCTGATCCTGACTCTGAAAAAAATAGACATAGGATTATGCTTCCTGGAGACCCTCCCTCGCCGCTTGATCCACCACCGGGATGTACCTTCCACACCCGGTGTCCTCACGTAAAGGATTCATGTAAGTTATCGGTTCCAACTCTAAGTGTTTACCAAAAAAGATTTATAGCGTGTAGTCGTATTAATGAAATTTAGTTCAAAGGAGATAGCTACGCGTTTCCATACAAGCAGTTTTCAACTCATTCTTTCATTATATGTCATTTCCCTTTTCACGAGTTGTTTTATCAGCATTTCTATTCCTATCGCTTACCCATGTAACATGTCAGGGACAAGGTATAACTCCTATTCAATTAGATGCTGCTAACTTTAAACAAACAACTATCGTTCATCTCTGGGCAACCTGGTGCTCTAATTGTGAGAATGAACTTAAAAGCGGTGGTTGGAAAAAAATACTCGAGGCGAACCCTAATACCCATTTTATATTCATGACCGTCTGGTGCGAAGGAGATGGCCATAAGCTCCTCGCAAAGTATGGTATAGGTGGACAGAAAAATGTGACAATCATATCTAGTAATAATCCATCCCGCATGAAAGCTGATCGTTTGAAATCTGTCTTAGGATTACCACTTAATTGGATACCCACTACATTAATTTATTCTTCGGGTGAATTACGCTATTCTCTTAACTATGGAGAAATTCGTTTTAGTATGTTACAAGATATGATTACGGACTGTAATAGCAGCTGGTAAAATAAAAAGTGTATGGCACTCCTTACGTTAAATTCACTAAAAAAATCATTCGTTACCCCGACAGGAGAACGTAGAATGATTGTGGATATACCCCACTTTTCATTAGATCAGGGTGAACAAAAAGCGCTACGAGGAGAAAGCGGCTCAGGAAAAACGACTTTTCTTCATTTAATTGCAGGTATCTTATCTGCTGACGCTGGCTCTATTTTAATTGATAATCATGATATGGCTACCCTAGCCGAGTCAAAACGTGACCGACTACGTGCTGAATCATTAGGATATATCTTCCAAACGTTTAATTTACTTCAAGGCTATACATGCCTTGAAAACGTTCTTTTAGGAATGACATTTGGAGCAGGTACCGACAAAAAACGTGCTATAGAAGTGCTTGAGCGCGTAGGTTTAGGCCACCGCTTACATCATTACCCACGTCAAATTTCTACAGGACAACAGCAACGTGTTGCCGTCGCTCGGGCTATTGCGAATCGACCCAAACTCATTCTAGCAGACGAACCAACTGGTAATTTAGATCCAATCAATAGTCACGAATCACTTACTTTGATTCGTGAGACCTGCACAGAAACGAAAGCAGCACTGCTTTTAGTAAGTCACGATCCTACCGTTTTAAGTGGATTTAATCAGGTAAAGGATTTCTCTGACCTAAACCAAGCTGTAAAGGAGCATATCAAATGAACCTATTCAGTATTGTTCTACGTAACCTACGCCAGCACTTACTTTCTACTGTAATAACTGCACTTTCTATTGCTCTGGCTGGTGGCTTACTCATGTCAATTTGGGTTATTAAGCAGCAATCTCAAGAAACATTTACGCGCGTTAATATCGGCTTTGATGCTGTGCTAGGTGCACGCGGATCAAAACTACAATTAGTTCTCAATTCTATATTTCATCTTGAAGCCTCACCAGGTAATTTAAACCAAGCCGACTACGATTATATACGGCATCATCCCACGGTAAGACGCGCCATTCCTATAGCTGTTGGAGATAATTTAAAAGGATTTCGTATCGTGGGGACACTACCCCAGCTGTTCACAGATATCGAATACACGCCTCATCATACTTTTACGCTTTTAGAGGGTCAGCTCTTTGATCCTAGTAAAAAAGAAGCTGTTGTGGGTAAGTTTGTAGCAGAACAGTTACACATTAAAGTGGGTGACACCTTTCATCCCTTTCACGGCTTAGCTTACGATCCACGAAATCAGCACCCAGAAACCTACCGCGTCACAGGAATCCTTGATGATTCAAATACTCCCGCCGATAAAGTTATTTGGATTCCACTTAACGGACTACAAACGATGGGTGGCCATGATCCAAAAGCTGCAAATGATATAAGTGCAGTTCTTATTCAATTACGCTCTCCTACCTCAGGCTTTATCTTAGACCTCATGTATAATAAGCAGGGAAACAGGCTTACTTTTGCATGGCCAATTGGCGCTATTGTAGCAGATCTATTTAGTAAAATTAGTTGGTTTGATAAAGTGCTTACCCTGATTGCTTATCTCGTAGCACTAGTCTCAGCGGCAGGTGTACTTGTGGCCATTTACAATTCAATGGCAGCACGAGGAAGAGATATCGCTATTTTAAGAGCTCTAGGTGCTCATCGTAGAAACATTTTAGGTACAATTGTTCTTGAAGCAGCTACGATAGGAGCACTAGGAATGTTTGCATCATTTTTTGTTCACTTTGCAATTATGGCAACTGTGGGAACAATAATAAGAAATCAAACGGGCGTACTCCTTAACGTAATGAGTTATCAAGCAGTCATGCTTTGGGCCCCCTTTACAATGATTAGTCTTTGTGCGCTAGGCGGTCTTGTACCTGCATTAAAGGCATACCGTGCAGATATAGCATCAAATCTAGCACCTATTTCGTGAAAGCACGTAGGCCAGCACTAGTACCGTGTTTAGCATGCCTCCTTTTAAGTATAGCCACAGCAAGCTGTAGTCGCTTGGTTGTGGAAAATAAACCTATCCTCACACATCAACATCACGCACCGCATGAAGGAACTGCTGTAGTCCTAGGCAAAGAACAATATCATTTAGAATTAGTATGCGACGCTACGGATGGAACACTTACAGCTTACGTATTAGATTCAGAAATGGATAATTTTATAAGATTAGCGCAGCCCAATATTATTCTAAGTATAAAAACCGCTGACTATGTTGGTACACTAACTTTACATGCTATTGCTAATACTGCTACGGGGGAAAAAATCGGTGATACCTCTGAATTTCAAGTGAAGGATGAACTCTTTAAAAAAACATCTGCATTTGACGGAATTTTAAAACTAATTACAGTAAAGAATAGTTCATTTATAGAAGTCAGTTTTAATTTTCCGCGCGGCAATGACCAGGATTAAGAATAAACCAGCCCTATCAATAAAAGCTGTAGCGCTCTTTTGTGCTACGCTAGTATTTGTTTTGGGCCTTATGGCTGTTTCGCCCGATTTACATCATCAAGTACACCAGGATTGTAACGAGCAAAATCATAGTTGTGCAGCGACACTGTTTGCTCAAGGCACCGATGCCTTTATTCCGTTTATATGTGTCTATTTTTCAAATGATTATAGTTCAGGCGTTATATTAAAGACTGAATGTATAGTCATTGCTTTATGTCCTTACACGCTACAACCAGAGCGTGGCCCACCTATAATTATTTAATTTATTTAACGGCGTTAGGCGTTAAGAGGGAGGCTGCATAAATTAGCCCCCTTGTTTTATTGATGCTCACTACGTGCTTATACTATGGCACTATAAGTTAGCGCTCTGATTATAATTTAGTACCACTGGTTTCCTTATTTTTATGTCTTTTCGTTTTCCTTTATCCCTGCTCTTTATTTTTGCGATAAGCCTCAAGGCCCAAGTAGCTAGCCCTGGGGAACCGCCATCTTCTTCCGATTCTCAAACCGTAAAGATAGAAGCATATGTTGTAACAGATTCATTGGATGTTTCTCGAGATAGCATCGTTCCTTCACTCGGTGCGACCTCATATGATATAGGTAAGATGCAACTCGATTCGGAATCACTAGGAGGTAATGGAACTTTTAATGAAATATTACTTAGAGTTCCAAGCGTAGCACAGGACTCCTATGGTCAGGTGCATTTAAGAGGAGAACACGCGAATCTTCAATACAGAATAAATGATGTCTTACTTCCTGAAGGTATAAGTGGCTTTGGCCAAGAACTCGACATACCCTTCATGAAAAGTTCCGCTATTTTAACGGGAAGTCTACCGGCCCAATATGGCTATAGAACTGCAGGTGTAGTAGATATACATACGCAAAATACAGAGAAAGGTTTTGAAGGTACACTTGGAGCATTCATAGGTAGCCATAACACAGTGCGAGTAAGTACGACTGCTGGAGGTAATAATGGTAAGTTAAGCGGTTTTACAACAGTAAGTACAGAAACAAACAATTTAGGCATTGAAAGTCCGACCCCTTCAAAAGAGGCGATCCATGACAAAACAAATCAAATAAAAATATTTACTAATCTTACCTATCTTATCGATTCCCTTAGCAGAATATCACTGATGCTGAGTAATTCAACATCAACGTTTCAAATACCTAATAGTCCTGGTCTATCTCAAAACTTTATTTTAAATGGAGTTAAGAATTTTAATTCCTCATTTTTAAATGAAAATCAAAGTGAATTTAATGACTACGCAATACTCTCCTATCAGAAAACATCTGGCGACTTTGCGTTTCAAGTATCAGCTTTCACAAGGTATAGTTTGACCCATTACGTTCCAGACTTTTCGGGTGACTTAATTTTTAATGGAGTAGCTAGTAATGTTCACCAGGACTTAATAAGCAACGGACTAGAATTCGAGGGTAAGTGGGATATAAGCACAAACCACACAGTGAGATTTGGAAATATACTTACAACGAATAATGCAAATACTAAAACAAATACAGCTGTTTTTAGTGCTGATAGCGAAGGTAATCAGCTAGGAACGATACCCTTTTGGATTCAAGATTCACACCATAGGCTTGGTTGGTTATTAGGATTATACTTACAAGATGAATGGAAACTTCCTTCAAATATAACAGTAAATTTTGGTTTAAGAAGTGATGATTCAAAAGAGCAAATTAGTGAATATCAATTAAGTCCTCGCTTAAATATCGTTTGGCAAATTACACCAAATACAAATATGCACTTAGGGTTTTCCCACTACTTTACACCACCTCCGATTGAATTAGTGGATACACCATCTCTTAATAAATTTACAAATACAACCAATACTTCTTTAGTCTCAAAAAATTCTGTAGTTCAATCAGAAAAATCCAACTACTTTGACTACGGATTCACTCAAACGCTTACATCTACACTTAGTCTTAATTTTGATAGCTATTTCAAAAAAGCCACCAATCTCTTAGATCAAGGCCAGTTTGGCCAAGCCGTTGTATTTGCTGCATATAATTACAAATATGGTGAAATATATGGTGCTGAAATAAGCTTAAACTATACTACTAAAAAAACGAGTGCATACATTAATACTGCCGTAGGTAGAGCATACGGTAAATTCATCTCATCAGGACAATTTGAGTTTGATAAAGACATACTTGACTACGCCTCAACACACTCAGTCGCATTAGACCATGAACAAAAACTTACATTGTCTTCGGGTTTGTCCTACCACTTCACAAGCGATATTATTTATCTAGATTTACTGTATGGAAGTGGTCTACGCAGTGGTTTTGCTAATACTCTGCATCAATCGCCTTATTACCCTGTCAATTTAGGCTATCAACATACCTCTAATCTAAAATTTAAGCGTAAACTAACTACTCGTCTTGATATCGTAAATTGCTTTGATCAAATTTATGCCTTACACGATGTTTCAGGGATTGGTGTTTTTGCTCCACAATACGGAGCAAGACGGGGAGTGTTCGTAAGTACCTCGTTAAGCTTCTAAGACTTTGAGATGCCTATTTGCCGAAGCGCTTCGTAACAGGCTATTCCTGCCGCAGTAGATAAATTTAAACTGCGTAAGGAGGGATCCGCTTGAGGTATTGTAAGACGATTATCAGCAATTTCGTCGTGAATAAAAGCAGGCGCTCCAGCTCCTTCATTACCGAATACTAAACCATCAGAATCTTTAAACTGTACGTCCCAGTAGCATTTAGCTGACTTTGTAGTAAATAGCCAAAGACGACTAGGACCTAGAGGACTTAACTTAAAACTCTCCCAGTCGTTATGATGAATCACATCAAGCACATTCCAATAATCCATACCAGAACGCTTGAGATG
>Ga0114962_10000761_pt1 | contig 28137 bp, 37 predicted proteins | sample C_130820_MF_Meta_FD_87017 | JGI IMG/M metagenome (GOLD analysis project Ga0114962, IMG submission 87017) | Freshwater microbial communities from Lake Croche, Canada to study carbon cycling - C_130820_MF_MetaG | ecosystem: Environmental > Aquatic > Freshwater > Lake | place: Lake Croche, Canada...
CATGCTGACATTGCCCTTTAATGTTAGGGCAGTCGGATATTCCACTATCGCGGACTGCATCTTTATTTACCTTTATATTATGCTAAATACTTGACCAAACGCAAGGACTATAAACATGGCAATTGTATCAATATCTAGGATTACTCAGCGCAAAGGAACTGCGGAAAATCTTCCACAGCTCAGCGGTGCCGAATTAGGATGGAGTATAGATACACGCCAGCTATACATTGGAAATGGTACGCTGGCCGAAGGTGCACCGGTTGTAGGCAATACTGAAATACTAACTGAGTTTTCAGATATACTAGGATTTAATACCACCTACACGTATCAAGGTGCTGCTGCCGGATACACTGTGCAGACAGGGCCGACTGCAGGAAATCCAGTCACACAGAGTTTGCAAACATGGCTAGATCAATTTGCCAGTGTCAAGGACTTTGGAGCCATGGGTGATGGCGTCACAGATGACACAGATGCTATCAACCGCGCCTTGTATCAGTTATATTGTAGAGAGGTAAATCCAGAAATACGCCGTTCGTTATTTTTCCCAGCAGGGGTATATCTTGTTAGCCAAAGTATAATAATTCCCACCTGGGCAACCCTGTACGGAGAAGGAGTCAGCAGTAGCCGTATACAGCTTAACTCTGGTGATGATAGTGCATTAAGAGCATACGTTGCCCGCACCGGTGACAGTAAGCAACAGACCGGTGCCAATATTGGTTCTAATTCAGCAACACCACCACAGGGTATCACCATCTCTAACATGGCATTTGAATCATTGGATCCAGATGCTGATATATTTCTTGTTGAAGATGCTGTCGATTGTAGTTTTCAAAATATAACATTTCTTGGTCCATTGCTACAAGCTGATCTTACCACAGCCGTAAAAGACACAGCCGGTGTGAGATTTGCCAGCACTGCCAGCCTGGTGACCACTCAAATTGTATTTGATCGTTGCGAATTTTCTGGCACGGTATATGGTGCCAATACCGACGCACAAGTAAAAGGCATAACCATAAGTAGTTCTAATTTTGATACCCTATATCAAGGGGTGGTGCTTGGTGCCGGCACACCAGTGTTAGGTGGCCCAACCGGATTTAAAATATTGAGTAGTACGTTCGATAACATATACGCACAAGGTGTTTATATCGGCACGGTAAGCCTCAACAGCACCGGATACAATATTTTTTATGATGTTGGTAATCATTTTAATGGTACAACAAATCCAGCCACCACAGTAATTGATATCAATGCTGCAAATAACTTATGCCTTGGCGATATGTTTCAGCGCGGTGATCAATATGTTGGAACTTATAATAGAATAGAACTTAATGACTTACCTAGTATAGCCACCACAAATGGTCGTTTACTATCGCTCGGCAACTATATCCGATATACTGGAGTAGCTACAACACTAGTAAACAATACATCGTCGGCTACTACTATTTTCACATGGAATACAGCAATCCAAGGTCAAGCATTTAAAATGGATTATATCATAAACCGAGATGTTAATGTGCGAACAGGTACTCTCACAGTGGTGGGCGGTACAGACAATGCAGGCACTAATTTAAACTCTAATGATACCGGCGTTCAGAACGTCAGCCCGGGAGTAACGTTTAGTGTGACGGAAACTGCCGGGGTCATATCCGTCAAATACACCACCACCAATACCGGCATTAATGGCAGTCTTTCGTATTCTAATGTACGATTGAGATAACATGTGGCCGGTTAGATTTGAGGACCGGCTGGCTTCTTGGCATAACTTGCGTGAATCTATACCAACGCAACCAATAGAAATAGCCCTTGCTACTGTGAACTCTTGGTGGGCAGCAGCACCCTGGACCGCATATCATTTGCACTGGGATGACTATGAGAATTGGCCCAATCCTTGGCAACTTCTGGATGATAATCTCTATTGTGATGTTGCAAAATGTCTTGGAATATGTTATACTTTAGCACTAGCAGAGCACCCAGATATACAGGATTTTCAAATGGCATTAACCGAACAAGACCATAGCATAGTGGTAGCATGCAGCAACAAATACATTCTAAATTGGGAAAAAGAATTGTTGTTAAATACTGATTCAAATTCCATACATAAAAAAATAATTACAGAAAAATATATAAAACAAAAATATTAAGGTGACAAGTAAATGACCGCAATTACAGTATTAAAACGAGATGGCAAAAAAGAGCAGTTATCGTTGGAAAAATGGCAAACGCAAATTGCTAAAGTATGTAAGGGCACCGCCGACGTCAGTCAGAGCATGGTGGAAATTAAAGCACAATTACATTTCTATGATGGCATTACCACTAAAGAAATTGATGGCATAACATTACGTGCGATAGTTGATCTAATCGATGTTGAATCTAATCCGGATGTTGGCCATACAAATTATCAATATGTAGCCGGTAGGCAACGGTTAAGCATGTTACGTAAAGATGTATATGGCAGTTATGAACCCCCTCATCTTTATGACATTGTGAAAAAGAATGTGGCAACCGGATTATATACTGCCGAGCTACTAACATGGTACAACAAAGAAGAATGGGATAAGATGAATGATCTTATTGACCACGACAAAGATGAACAATATAGCTATGCTGCAATCGAACAACTGATTGAAAAGTACCTGGTTCGTAATCGTGCCACAAAGGAAATTTACGAAACTCCTCAAGTAAGGTACATGATTGCAGCCGCCACTGTGTTCCACAACGAAGAACCCACCAGTGCAAAAATGCGTTACATAAAGGATTATTACCATGCGGCTTCTGACGGTTTATTTACTCTCGCTACTCCTGTTCTTGCTGGGCTTGGGACACCTACTAAACAGTTCAGTAGTTGTGTACTCATTCGCAGTGATGATGATCTTGACAGCATTTTTGCTAGTGGCGAGATGATGGCAAAGTATGCCAGCAAACGTGCTGGTATTGGCCTGGAGATTGGTAGATTGCGATCACTCGGAAGTCCCATCAGGGGCGGTGAGATCATGCACACTGGCATGATACCATTCCTTAAAAAATGGTTTGGTGATCTACGTTCCTGCAGTCAAGGCGGGATTCGCAATGCCAGCGCCACAGTATTCTATCCCATATGGCATCATCAATTCGATGACCTTATTGTATTGAAGAACAATCAAGGCACAGACGAAACTCGTGTTCGGCATATGGACTATGGTGTTGTGCTATCCGCATTCTTTTGGCGCAGATTTAAGAACAAAGAAAACATCACCTTCTTCGACCCTAATGAAGTGCCCGACTTATATGAAGCATTTTATAAAAATACCGCCGCGTTTGAAAAACTGTACATAGAATGTGAGAAGCGTACAGATCTACGTAAGAAGGTAATGAGTGCTGAGGAAGTATTTAAAGGTGGTATTCTTAAAGAGAGAACCGACACCGGCCGTATCTATCTTGTGAACATTGATAACGTGCAAAAGCAAGGACCATTTGATCCAGACTTTCATACCATATATCAAAGCAATTTATGTGTGGAGATATTGTTGCCCACAAAACCCTTTAAACGGTTAGATGACGAAACAGGACGTATATCGTTATGCACTTTGGGAAGTATAAATTGGGGAGCATTCCGTAATCCAGAAGATATGCGCCGTGTTTGCCGTGTCCTGCAACGTAGCCTTTGTAACATACTTGACTACCAAGATTTCCTCTCCATACAAAGTAAATTAAGCAATGATGAAATACAGCCACTGGGTATAGGTGTTACAAATCTTGCATATTGGCACGCCAAGCGTGGATTGAAATATGGTGAAGCTGATGCATTGGCCGAAGTAAAGAGTTGGATGGAACATCAGGCATTCTACCTGACAGAAGCAACTGTGGAGATGGCAGAAGAACGTGGTCCATGTTTACACAGCGCACAGACACGTTACGGACAAGGCATATTCCCGTGGGAGTTACGTGCTAAAGGTGTCGATGAACTAACAAACTTTTCTCCAGAAATGGATTGGGAAACCCTACGTATCAACATGAAGAAATATGGTGTTCGCAATGCGACACTCATGGCCATTGCGCCAGTTGAATCCAGCTCGGTTGTAATCAACAGCACAAATGGTATTGAGATGCCCATGAGCCTAATCTCAGTTAAAGAAAGCAAAGCTGGAAGTTTAACACAGGTTGTGCCCGAGTATCATAGGTTAAAGAACAAGTATCAACTCATGTGGGATCAACCAGATTGTGTGGGATATTTAAAGACCGCATCAGTATTAGCTGCGTATGTTGATCAAAGCATTAGCACAAACACTTTCTATTCGCCAAAGTATTTTCTTGATAGAAAAGTGCCCACAACTCTTATCGCAAAGAATTTAATGTTGGCACATTATTGGGGTCTTAAGACCATATATTATAGCCTGATCGATAAGCAAGGTGCAAAGGCGGCGGCAGAAGAAACACCCACAATGACAATACCCGAAGATGACGAACCTTGCGAGGCATGCACATTATGAGCCAAGAACAATATAATTTAAAGACTAGAACAGACTATCTAAATCGTAAGATGTTTCTTGATCCTGCTGGACCAGTCACCGTTCAAAGATTTGAAGAATTCCGTTATCCTAAAATTGCCAAGTTTGAAGAGATGCAGCGTGGATTTTTCTGGGTGCCGGAAGAAATCAGTCTCACTAAAGATGCAGGTGATTTTAAAGATGCAAGTGATACAGTACGTCACATCTTCACCAGCAATCTATTACGACAAACAGCACTAGATTCTATACAAGGAAGAGCCCCTGTACAAATATTCAGCCCAGTTGTTTCATTGCCAGAATTAGAAGCATTGGTCACAATATGGAGCATGTTCGAAACAAATCTGCATAGTAAAAGTTATAGCCATATCATTCGCAACATCTATAATGTGCCAAAAGATATCTTCAATACAATACATGACACAAATGAGATTATTGAAATGGCATCAACAGTTGCAAAATATTATGAAGATTTACATATCCTAAACTGCCGTAAAGAAGTTGGTGAAAAAGTATCAGAGAAAGAACATGTCAAAGCAATTTGGCTTGCTCTACATGCCAGTTATGCATTAGAAGCATTACGTTTTATGGTTAGTTTTGCCACCAGTCTTGCCATGGTCGAGAATAGAATCTTCATGGGCAATGGCAATATCATTTCATTGATTCTTCAAGATGAAATATTACATAAAGACTGGACTGCATATATCATTAATCAAGTTGTAAAAGAAGATCCTCGTTTTGCCACTGCAAAATTGGAGTGTGTGGATGAAGTTGCAAAGATATATGCAGATGTGATACGTGAAGAAAAAGCCTGGGCAGAATTTCTATTCTCAAAAGGCCCGGTGATTGGTCTTAATGCAAATATTCTAAAAGACTTTATGGATTTTACCGCCGCGGCAGCATTGAAAGAGATTGGTATTAAGTATCAATTTTCAGCGCCAAAAACAACCCCCATTCCGTGGTTCTTAAAACATGTGAATACTAGTAACAAACAAACTGCTCTGCAGGAATCCGAAAGTACCTCCTATGTAATTGGTGTATTGTCTGAAGATCTTGACTATGACAGTTTGCCAACTATATAATAAGGAGATAGATGAAAGCAATAATCTGGACCAAGGACAATTGTGTCTTTTGCAAACAAGCAAAGTCGTTATTAGAATCCAAACAAATTGATTACGAAGAACGTCATATCGGCAACGGCCATACACGAGAGCAATTGTTAGAAGCTGTGCCCAATGCACGTACCGTGCCTCAAATCTTCATAGACGAGGTATTTGTTGGTGGATTTACAGAATTGAAACAATACTTAAAGGAAAAACATGTTAATTGAACTGAATGAAATTTACACATTTAAACTCACAAATGGTGATGAGATCGTGGCTAAGATAGTTGATATTGATAGCGACCGTGGATATTATGGCATTACCCGGCCACTTACTGTTATCCCTGGTCAACAAGGTCTGCAATTATTAATGAGTTTGTTTACAGCAGATCCAGACAAAATCATCCGGCTAAATAATATAACATGTGTTATGATATCATGTTGCAGAGCAGAGGTGCGTGATAGCTATGTGGAAGCAACAACTGGAATTAAACCAGTTACGAACAAAATATTAATGGGATAACAGCATGGCCGGAGTTCAACGTCAAGGGGATATAAATTTACTGGGAGGAATAAGCATGGGCGGTGACAGCTCGGTATTAGTCAACGGTCGAGCAATTGCTATTCCAGGTATGCGGGTACTGCCACATTTCCCATGTGGTGTTCCAAAATGTCCTCCATGTCAGAAACACTGTTTTGCAACCACTCAAAAAGGAAGTGGTCTTGGTGCCATAGCGTCAGCAGCCGGAAGTTATTTCTTTGGACCAATTGGTACTGCTGCCGGGCTTTCGGAAACAGTCAGCGAAAAAATTGGTGAAGCTGCCGGAAAAGCAGCAGCTGGCTTATTGGGCGGCGGCGCCGGAGTATTAGTAAACGGTAAACCAATCATTGTTGACGGTGATATGGATTCGTGTATTTGCCCTCGAGTTGGCGGCAGTTCAGATGTAAACGTAGGATAACAAATGCCACGACGTGGATCACTTAGTTCAATAAATCTTATTGCCGGGGCAAGCATACTAGGCAATGTTGGCGGCACTGCCATTGCTGCAAACACTACATTAGTAGCTGACATTGCCAGTTACAACAGTCTTGCGGTGGTATCACAATTTGCCAGTGTTATATCGGGTGCCGCCGGTAATATAGCCAATGTGAGTGGTGCAACACTGACTAGTTTAAAGAATTTAGCAGGGGGCATATTTCCTGCTGTGACCAATGCTATTCCTAGTGCATACGTCGCATCACTTGGTAATACACCAACCGGAGGATTTAGTGGGGTGGTATCGGCTCAAGCTAATAATATCATGGGTAACGGCGACCTAGGTATATTCAGCCAGGTGCTTACTGCATGTAATGGATTTGTTTCTATTACTAATCAAGCCATACGCACTGCTAAGAATGCTGAAAATGTTGGATACACCAGCCAAGACAATACAATCACTGGTGGCTTCAGTGACGTAAGTCTTGCATTTAGTGCGCTTGGATATGATATGTCTAAATTGGGTATATTGATAGATCTTGGCAATTTAGATAATCTTGGTAATCCTGCCGCATTGCTTCGACAGATTGATAGCGTATCGTTTGGGCTACCAGGATTGTCTGCTGCGTTAATTAATTCCGGAGTACCAGAAGAGATTGCACAAGATTTAAGTTCTCCGGAATTTTCCGGCGCATTAGAAAAACTGGCATACCAAGCTATGTTAATGGTAACGGGTAATGACCTTACCCAAATATTAAAATTACTAAAAGTTACCACACCAAATATAAACACTCTGGCAGATCTACTTAATCCATTTAAGCTATTTCCAAACAGTTTCCAGACATTGACTGCTCCAACAAGTAATGGACTAAGAGGAGTTTATATAGATTCCTCGGGAGCAGTCAACAGTAAATTAGCAACTGAATTACCAAGTTCTGTATTAGCGCCATTGCAGGGCAATCCCTTGCAGAGTATTCCGCGGTAAGAATCATGAGCACATACAGTCAACTTAAAAAGATTATTCCATCCGACCAGGCTCTTGCCAACAAGGCAATAGAAGCATCTTTGCAACAAGTTAAAAATATTTTTGATGCGGCATTACCTATACTTTCTATAGCAATATATAATCTTGAAAGTAATAAAGGGTTACCACTTATCAATGCATTGACTGTGGCATTGCCGGCAGATGTTGCTGCATTCTATGCTACGTATGCAAATGGAACAGGTACAGACGGGACACTATTATTAGCAGACGTTATGGGAACTGCTGCAGGATGGGTGCATAATACAGAATTACCAATAGCAACTTCGGTAGTATCAACATTAACTGCCGCTGGTGCATTGACCTCGCTAACAAACTCCACAACAGGTGTTTATACTGTTATGCAAAACACCAATGCTGGATTATATACAACAGACATTAGTCCAGGAGTAATTTCTATCGACATACCATTTGGATTACCAGGCGCAGGTTCATACGACTCGTATGATAATGCATATAATCAAGGATTAATACCGGCTGCCTATAGTCTTATTGCTGCTATAGTAGCTGCCAATACTGCTGTGGTAGCACAATCCACTGTGGCCTTTTCTACCATGGCAGCACAGTTGGTACGAGAGAACACTAATTTAGCACAAGTTCCAATATCATTTTCGCAGGTAACACCGGGAATACCTCCACTGCCGCTAGTGGATAATTTGAAATCCTATGGGCTTGATGGTGCCAAAGGCGGTGCTGCCTACATATTAGAAGCACTAGCAACAATGGCCACACGCGGAGGTCAAGCAGTTGTTAGTACCATGCGTGAAGGTAGAAATCTTGCAAGATTGTCTGAAGCAGGTATAGTGACCGATATTTTAGTGAGTGATGTTGGTCTAGAACCTCCTGCTCCACTTAGCAGTGGTAATTATTCCGTGGATCAAGCTATAGCACGAATTATTATCTAAATAGAATCAATGACTTACTGCGCCTAATAATAGGTTGACTAATAACTCTAAAACCGCTATAATAGCAGTATAATAAATGTTTGGAGCAGCCTGTGAAACAAATAAAAATTGATTATACCGCGAGTATTGCAGAGCTTAAAGAGTTATATCTTACGGCGAAAACTGCATATTATGAAGATGCTGCCCCGTTGTTCTCTGATATGGAATTTGATAAACTTGAAGACCACCTTAAAGCCAACGTAAAAGAATGGGCCAACATCGTTGGTGCTCCTGTTAAAACAGTCAAAGTCCGTGCGCAATTGCCTATCCCAATGTTTAGCTTGGACAAGGTCAAAATTGATACCGTGGATAAATGGCTTGCTCAGCATAAGAAAAAATCACTTGTGTTGATGGACAAACTTGATGGTGCCAGCGTTCAGTTGGTGTACAAAGCAGGAAAACCAGTCAAGGCCTTTACACGTGGTGATGGTATCGAAGGCGGCGATATCAGTTTCCTTATTCCCAGCATGAATATTCCCAAGCTTACGGGTGATACCCGTGATTTCATAGTACGTATGGAAGCATTGTTTTCCAAACAAGCGTTTAAAAAATGGGATACAGAATTTAAATCAGATCGCAATGCTGTTAGTGGCCTGTTGAATAACCAGGTTGCACAGCCAGCATTGAAAGATGTAGATTTCGTTGTGCTGCAAGTGCTTGATCCAAGCATGAGCATATCGCTTGGACTTGATTGGGCTGCTGCTCAAGGATTTAAAATAGTAGATAATGTTGTTTGTGAGGCTACTGCGGTCGACCAAGCAACTTTGGCAACGATGTTGTCGGTCCGTAAAGAATTATCAAAATATCGCTGTGATGGTATTGTGATTGCACTTGATGAAGCTAATCCCTTACCCACAGAAGATAATCCGGATTGGGCTGTGGCGTTTAAGAAAAATGATGATGCTGCTGATGCACCAAAAACAAAAATCATTGATATACTTTGGGAAGTATCATCGCATGGTTATATCATTCCCAAAGCCAAAGTTGAACCAGTTGAGTTTGATGGGGCAACTGTGCAATATGTTTCTGTAAAAAATGCACGTTGGATGGAGGCTAACAACATTGGTATTGGTGCAGAGATCGCAATTGTGCGTAGTGGTGATATTATCCCGTGTATTATTGGCGTGATAACGGCTGCTAAGAAAATACAAAAGCCCGATGCTGCTGTGGTGGGTGAGTATAAATGGAATGATGGTGGGACTGATTATATCTTGTCCGATCCCGAAGCAAGCCCAGCTTATCAAGTCAAGCGTATCTTACGCACATTCCAAACACTTGACATTGACTTTATGGGTGAAGGCAATGTGCAACGATTATATGAAGCAGGTTTTACAACTGCAAACAGCATATTCAAAGCCAGTGTGCGAGATTTAATGAAAGCAGATGGAATCCAACTGCGTGGAGCACAAAAGATTCACGATGCAATCCACAAAGTAATTGACAATGGGGTGTCGATGCCCATGTTGATGGATGCAAGTGGTGCCTTCCCGCGTGGTATTGGTACCCGGCGTGCAGAGATGATTGGAGTTGCACATGATTTGGATATGCTGATGAGCAAGAGCAGTGCAGAGATTATTGCAACCGTGTCCAATGTACCGCAATTTGAAATGAAGACTGCCATAATGTTTGAAAGCGGTGTGAAGGGATTCAAAGCGTGGATGAAAGAAACTGGGCTTACTGTTGCTGCGCCGGTGAAAAAGGTTATGAAGGAGTCGACAGGAGCGTTAAAAGATGTTAAAGTAACGTTTACTGGTTATCGTAACGAAGATGAAGAAAAGCATGTGGAAGCTAACGGTGGCGAGGTTATCTCTTTTGGATCTAAAACAACTGTGTTGCTGTATAAGGCAGGTGGTAAGAAGTCCAGCAAGCTTGATAAAGCGGCAGCAAAAGGAATTACTGTAATGACGTGGTCGGAATTTAAAAAGATGTATAAGGTTTGATATGACCATGTAAAAATTTATTAAAGGAACCCACAATGTGGAATGCACTACTGCTAACAATTGTTGCGACAATTATTTGTATTGGCCCAACTAGTATTTGTATGTTGATTGACTGGATTTGTAATAGATATAAGAAATAACAGTGACCAATAATGTTAATTACTGATATAAAATGGTTACATATCGAAGCAACTTCAAAATGCAATGCATGGTGTCCGGCCTGCTCTCGTAATCAAAATGGGTATGGTATAACACCTGGACTAATTGAACAAGATTTATCTGTAGATAAATTCAAACAAGTTATAGAGCAATGTTCTAAACTTAGTGGCATTCAATTTTGTGGTAATTTTGGAGATCCCATCGCCGCCAATAACATATTACAATTAATTGATCTTGCCAAATCCGCAGCGGATAAGATACAGATACATACCAATGGCGGTCTGCGTAGTAAAGCATGGTGGGAAAGATTAGCCAATAATCTTAAAGATATCGACCATGACGTATGGTTTGGGATAGATGGTATCGGTCCAACACATGAAATTTATCGCCAAGGAACCAAATATCAAAAAGTAATTGATAATGCACAAGCATTTATCGCTGCCGGGGGAACAGCAACTTGGCAATTTATTCCATATGCACATAATCAACATCAATTAACAGACTGTATTAAACTAAGCCAACAATATAAATTTAAAAAGTTTAAAGTAATAAAAAGTTTTAGGTCTACGCAAGATGTAAAACATTGGAAGACTGGCAAATCATTTCGATTAGAACCCAGTGATCTATATAAAACAATATTCTTCTCACCAAAAAAAGGAATTTTAGAAAAGGAAAATTGTATGCATCTTGAACAGCCCAGCATCTATGTTGCTGCATCTGGAAAAATAAGCCCATGTTGTTATTTTTCAGAACACAAATCATTCAACTCCGTTAATGATATGTTGCATAATTTGGATATAACAACATCACTTAATACACCCGACAATGTATGTTCATCTAATTGTGGCACATGACATGCCAACAACACAAATACTCGATAAATATAACATGTTCTTAAGTTATCTCATGTTGACAGTGGCGCTGAGTCTTAGCATGATTGCTGCATTTTATTCTATAATGGGTCTGGCAGCTATTTTTGCCGCGGCAGTAATTCCTATCGTGATTATGGGCAGTATTCTTGCAGTGGCCAAACTCACAGTCACCGTTTGGTTACATGAACATTGGCTACGTTGTAGGATATTGATGAAGATGTATCTCACAACGGCAGTGATGGTGTTGATGTTGATCACCAGTATGGGAATCTTCGGCTTCCTCAGCAAAGCCCATCTTGATCAAGCTGTGCCTGCCGGTGATGTTGCTGCCAGGGTAGCATTGTTTGATGACAAGATAACCACAGAGAAAAGCAATATCGCCACATCTCGCACAGCATTAAAACAAATGGATGCCGCAGTAGATCAACGCATGGCCAGGAGTGATGATGAAAAAGGTGCCGAACGTGCAGTACAGATACGCCGTAGTCAACAAGCTGAACGGGCCCGCATCCAGAAAGATATTGATGCAGCACAAAAAGTAATCACTAAACTTAGTGAAGAACGTGCGCCCATTGCCAGTGAATTAAGAAAGGTCGAAGCCGAAGTAGGTCCCATCAAATACATCGCGGCGTTTATCTATAACGATAAGCCGGATGAAGGAATGTTAGAAAGAGCTGTACGTTGGGTTATAGTAACAATTGTTTTCGTGTTTGATCCGTTGGCCATAATGATGTTGTTAGCTGCCACAGAAAGTTTGGGTTGGAAAAAAGCCGAACTCAAATCTGTAGTGATAGATACTCCTGTAGTGCCTGAGCCTACTATACCCGATGCTGTCGAGCCACCTATCACGATTGAAACAGCATCTGCTGTTGAACCACCTCCAACTCATCCAACCGAGGGAGAAAAACAGGAGGCTGCATGGTTAAAGGACGAGTATTACGACTTAGATGAAAAATCAAAAGTAATAGAAACACCCAAGTCCGAAGATATACTGTCAGCAATGGTCGAGGATGACAAGTCTGCAATGAACATAGTACCTCCAGAAGAAATACCTGGTGTTACTACCAGACCATTTACTGCTGACGAAATAGCTATACTAGATAAACCTGTTGATGATGTGGAAGAAGGAACACCAGATGAGAAGGCAGCTGAACGTGCATGGAAAACAGCAAACCCAAACGACACTTTAAAACATCAAAGGGCATTGTTGGAACAAGGAAAAATCCAACAGTTGCCGTGGATTACATTAGACAATAAGCAAGGAAGTATGTTGGGATTTGGAACTCAGTTTCCCGCCGCACCACGACGTGGCTCTATGTTTGTAAAGGTTGACCGTATGCCCACTGCATTGTTCAAATTCAACGGGCTTGATTGGATTGAAACAGATAAGAATCTTAGCGACGAATTTTCTTATAATGCGGCGTATATAGAGCATCTTATCGCCAAGATATATTCTGGTGAATATGATCCAGAGCTGCTGAATGATGCAGAACGTTCTCAGATAGAACTCACATATCGGCAAAGCATAATTTGACAATAATTGGTTTTTTGTGTTATAAATACATTGTGGTGCCGATGGTCGGGCCACACGATATTTTCGCTTACTTAAAGGAGAATTAACATGACGAAAATCACAGCACTAGATCTAACCCCGTTTTATCGTAATTCCATTGGCATTGATCGTTTATTTGACCGCATCGTAAATCAAATCGATCATGCAACAACAGCACCTGGATACCCACCCTATAACATCTTAAAAGTCAGTGATGATAATTTTGAAATACAAGTGGCGGTAGCCGGATTTACGCAAGGTGATATCGACGTAAATTTCCATGAAGGTGAATTGGTTATTACTGGAGAAAAGAAAACAGAACCTGGTCCAGAAATTGTATTCCAACATCAGGGCATTAGCGCACGGAGATTTGTGCGTAGTTTTAGTTTAGCCGATTATGTTGAAGTCATTAATGCATCGGTTAAAGATGGTATTCTTACTGTTGGACTAGAACGCCGTGTACCAGATGCAATGAAACCAAAAAGCATTGCAATTACGTATTCGAATTGATGTAATTGTGTAAATACAGCAAAGGGTATTTTGCCCTTTGCTGCAACCACCAAGGAATTGACATGTCACAATCTGATACAACTACAAAAACAAAAATCAATACTTCCGTTAAAGAACCACCTCTGTATAAAGTGATTTATATTAATGATAGCATCACCAGCATGGAATTTGTTGTTCAAACTTTGGTTAATTTTTTCGATTATAATTCCCAGACAGCCATGAAGATCACAGAGGATATACATGAAGCTGGATCGGCTGTGGTTGCAATCTGTCCTTTTGAAATTGCAGAACAGAAAGGCATCGAAGTTACTATCTGTGCTCGTTCAGAAAACTTCCCTTTACAGATTAAACTAGAACCAGAAACTGCATAAACATACATGAATATAATTTTTGGTAAAGAGAATATCAAGCAAGATAACAAGTACATTGTTTTGGAACTTGATACCATACGATTCCAACCGACCAATAAGACAGTCACAGCATATTGTGTAGTTGAACAGGTTCCTATACTTGATATGCCCAAGGTAGATAGTATGCGATCATTACATGAGAATCTCCTGATCAATTACAGAAAACGTGATTGGAATTTTTGTGAACAGGCCTTGGAACATCTCCAAGGATTCTGGGGCACCGAGTTAGACACATATTATAGTGACCTTCGCACCAGAATAGAAACATATCAAAAACAAGAACCCGAAGGAGAATGGGATGGCTGTATTGAAAAATCTTTGTCTGTTACTTAGCATCGCAATACTTGCAGCTGGATGTAGTTTGTTGGCCGTGAGTCATTTTGATAGTAATGAGCAATCAGTGCTGACCACAATACTTCAAGTAAGTCAAGACAAGCGTGTGTGTACCGATGCTGGGGCAGTAATAACCGTTGTAAAAGGTCTTAACACACAAGCTGAATGGCTTAAGATATATGGTACCTCCCTTCCAAACAATGGTCCTATGCAAATTATGGCATTCCAGCTTTGGCAAGCCACAAACGAATTAAACACAAGATATGCACAAGCATCGCCGCCGGGGCGTGTGTATTGTGAACTTAAATTAGATAATGTACATAAACTAGCCGACATCATGCATGGTGTTAGTGCAAGGAGACCGAGATGATGAATATTGAAGATACGCTACGACATTTTACCACACAGGAAAATAAGTTAGGCGAACGTGCTCGACTTGCTGAACAATATTATGTGGCAATGAAAGCAGGCGATTTATCACGTGACGAATATCAAGAACTTATGAACGATCTTAAACAAATAGAGATCGCAGAATCAGCAGCAACAGAATTAGATCAGGCGATTGCATTAAATGCAGTGATAGATGCATTGATGAAATTACCTATTTAACCACAGAATAACTATACAGCTTGTATGTAGAGCTAAATATGTTATGCTATCATTTGATGATAGACTTTAAAAAAGGAAATATAATGAAACAAGTAATTTTAGCAGTACTATTAGCAGTTGGCGCCGGCTTGGCCTATGCGGCAGATCCATCACCAGTTACTGGTAACTTTGGATTAACCACAGATTATAAACTACGTGGTATCAGCCAGTCACAAAATGGCTCGGCAGTACAAGGTGGTGTTGATTATGCTCCGGGCAACGGATTCTATATTGGTAACTGGAATAGTTCAGTCAGCACACTGGTATACCGTAATGGCAACGGCATCCAAAGTGACATTTATGGTGGTTACAAGACAGAAGTTGCGAAAGGGATTACACTTGATGTAGGCTCTTACAATTATTTCTATCAACGTGCTACAAATGGCAACAATCCAAAGTTTGACACAAATGAAATTTACGTGGGTGTCGGCACTGGACCGGTTGCAATCAAGTACAGCCGTTCACTTAGTGATTATTTTGGTGCAGTTAACAGCAAAGGTACACAATACTACCAAGCTGATGTTAGCTATCCGGTAGCAACAAAGTTAACGGCAGATGCACATATTGGTCGTACCAATGTTGCTAATTCTAACACCGCCGATTACACCGATTACAAACTTGGTGTGACTTATAATATTACCGGTTGGAAAGTTGGCACACATTATTACACCAATGCTGGTTTAGGCTCAGCAGTACGTGTTGCTGACACAATAGATAATCGTCAGCTTTACAAAAATGCAGTCGTGCTATCAGCAAGTAAATCATTTTAATAGCATCGAGTTATAGAAAATAAAACCCCTTAATTGGGGTTTTATTTTGTCCTAGGGTTTAATATGCCAATTAGACTGACATCTTTGTTTGACAGCTTCTATTGCTTGGGTAGCATTTGTTTTATATTCTTGCATGATCTGTTCAAAGAAACTATCTGAGAAGAATCTTTCTCGATTACGTGCAGCAATTATATTAAGTTTGGAAAATAGTTCTATTTTTTCTAAGATTGGTAATTGAGTTATTCTTTTCATTTCTGCTACAACTGCGTCCATTCTTGCTACCGGATCAATAATAGTATCATATGATTCGTCTAGTAGATCGCCAAAAGTTTCAAATCCATATCGACGTAAGTATTCCAAACTGCTGTGTGTGGCCATTAACATAAATGGTTGTTGACATGCAATAGGTCGCAATGTTTTCTCAGTAAGATGTAATCTATCATCATCAAACAATGTTTCCAACACAATCTCTATGTTACTTGTAATATAATCAAATGAAGTATAGTCGGCGCTGGCTGCACTATCAACAGTATTTAAATCGTAATATGATTCAAGGTCAGTATGTATAGTCCATTTTTGATTATTATATATATGATCTAGATAATGGACAGTATCATCGACGGGTGCAAATCGAATATTGCAATATTCCTTAATATTGTTTTCTAATAGCATTTCGGCAAATCGCAGTCTATATTCTCGTGTGCCTTGCCATGCTCTATTATAGATTAAAAAATCATATCTATCTTCTCTTTTCTGTAGCAATACACTATCATGTTTAGCATATCTAAACCAATCTTGTGCTATTATAGCATGACTCCAATAATAGATATCAATAATATTATGCTGTCTGAACATATCTAGTTGTTTTGATCGCTGCTCAGAATGACACAATATTCTATTATCTACAATCATAAATCGTTGTTGCATAGAATTATTTTTAAATATTTTAAAATCTAAAGGTTCTTGATCATGACAAACTAGTTTATATGTGACAGAATTTACATTGGAAGAATACTCTCTTAGTAATATTAAATTCTCCCAATTCTTTGTTCCGTGTGGAAAGAAATAATAAATTACAATAGGACTATCTGAAAAATTCTCTAGGAAATGATATAATCGATCTAAAGGAATACTCATAATATGTGTTTGCTAAATATAAAGTAGTTATGAATACTGCGACTATCATCAAATATAATATTTTGAAATTTTGGGATGATGAATTTAAATCTCTGACTTATATCAACGAAGATTTCAATGATGTAGAAAAATTAGAATTATGGAAAGCTCAGGGATATTCTAGCAAGGTAACTGGAGATATGTGCGATATGCGCGATAAACAACCGAGTTGGAATTGGAAATTTATCAAGCATTATGCTGCACTGGGATGGAAAGATATTGGTACAAGTTACTATCGCATGTCTACTGGCACGGTGCTACCCACACATGGTGATCTCTATTTGCGATATATTTCATTATTCAATTTACAAGGTCGAGAACATACTATACGCCGAGCAGTGATATTTTTAGAAGATTGGCAACCGGGACACTACTCTGAACAATTGGATAAACCATACGTAAATTGGCAAGCTGGCGACACAGTTGAATGGGCGTATGATACGTCACACATGGCTGCTAATCTTGGTCTTGCTCCGCGATATACATTGCAACTCACCGGACATGTTTAGGTGATATCATCATTTAATGAATGGGATCCGTTGCGAGAAGTGGTAGTAGGATCAGCAACTGGAGCAAATTGGCCAAGCGCAGATCCAGTATTTGCAATGGAATATACTCGTACAAAATGGAAAGAAACTCCAGTACCATCTGGCGCTGTGCCACAATGGATAATTGATGAAGCCAATGAGGATTTGGATATATTAGCAGCAACATTACATAATCTGGACATTGTTGTTCATAGACCTAAAGAAATAGATTTTGTTAAAACAGCTGGTATGTATAATTATTGTCCACGAGATCGAATACTAGTTGCCGGATCAACTATGATAGATTGTGCAATGATGTATCCGTGTCGAGATCAAGAGATACATGCTTTAGCACATGTGGTTAATCGTGCAAAAACTGTAATAACCATGCAACGTGAGCATGGACTTGTATTTGATGCAGCCAACGTATGTAGACTGGGTGATACATGGATATATCTTGAAAGCGACAGTGGTAATCGCGCAGCATATAATTGGTTACAACAGCATTTCCCCACAGTTGATATTGAGCGATGTAATTTCTATGCAGGAGTACACATAGATTCAACTATCGTTCCATTACGTGAAGGATTGGTAATGTTAAATGCATCAAGGGTAACTGAAAACAATTGCCCACGAGCATTTGATAATTGGGATAAGATTTGGATTGATAATGTACATGAACAGAATTTTCATCAATATCCCTATGCAAGTAAATGGATAGCAATGAATGTTTTAGTAGTTGATCCACATACAGTTATTGTTGATAAACATCAGAAAAACATAATAGATAAACTAACGCAGTACAATTTTACTGTTATACCATTGGAACTACGACATAGTAGAACGCTAGGTGGTGGATTTCATTGTACCACGTTAGATATAGTACGAGATATATAGTAATTATACCAACTCTATAATAGATGATTCTGGAATATCGATACCATGTTTTGTACACTGATCGTTACGATATGCTATCCAACCTTCAGCGGCTGGTAAATCGATCCAGGTCCTAAGAAGAAATCGTTTATTGGTTGAAACTTCTAATGGTGGTTCATAGATGAGTATTCCGTCTGTTTTTCCTTGGATTTTAAGTTCCTCGGCCGTTAGAAAACATTCGTTAGTAAATGTTTCATATTTTCCGCCATCGGCATATTTTTCATAATTTGTTAATATTCTTGTTTGATACATGATTTCTCCTAATAATAGTTTGGATTAATATCCGCTTGACCGTATACTATATTTATGTTATACTTATACAACATTATTACTCAAGGGTGTTGATATGCGTGGTAAAATTGGTTTTGCTTGCAAATGGTTAAATGATCCATCCGAATGTGGCGGCATGAAGGTGAATGCCGTGGATCGTGACTTAAATGGCCGTAGTACCACCATGCGCTGGCTACGTGAACATCCAGCTGAAGCCGAACAACGTCAGTGGGACATAATGAATCACAATGCTGCGGCGGCTGTGAAAATGATCGAACGTGTGGGTAGTTTAGCACCCGAGTTACGTATGGTCAGACTAGGTAGTGAAATGCTACAAGGCTATACACAACAAGATTGGCAAGCCTGGTGGCAACGTAGAGAAATCCAGGATCATTTGGAACGTATATTTGCTCCTGTAGGCGAAACTGCCCGACGATTGGGTGTACGTATAAGTTTTCATCCTGGACAATTTTGTGTGCTGGCCAGTGTAAATGAAAACATTGTTGTTCGTAGTATAGAAGAGTTTGAATATCATGCAGATATGGCCCGGTGGATGGGGTTCGGCAAGAGTTTCCAGGATTTTAAAATCAATGTACACATCTCAGGTAGGCAAGGGCCCGAAGGAATCCGACGTGCTTGGAACAAGCTCAGTGTTGAAGCCCGCAACTGTATCACCATCGAAAATGAAGAAATAACACATGGACTTGCTGATTGTCTTAGTCTTGCCGATATTGTACCTTGTGTTCTTGACATACATCATCACTTCATTAGAGAAGGGGAATACATACAACCTGACGATGACCGTGTGCAACAAGTTATTGATAGTTGGCGTGGGCTTCGTCCTACTATGCACTATTCCGTCAGTCGTGAAGATCTACTCACAGATCATCCTGCCGATATTCTTCCAGATCTGGGCGCTTTGCTCTTAGCTGGACATAAAAAACAAAAGTTAAGGGCGCATTCGGACTTTTATTGGAATACAGCAGTAAACACATGGGCCGGTGGTTTTTGTGATCAGTTCGATATCATGTGCGAAAGTAAATCGAAGAACTTAGGTGCCCAACAGTTGTATAACTTCTGGAAAAACAACAAAGACGCGGTGAGTATTGTTTCTTAATGGTTGACATCGAACGATTTATTTGCTATACTACTAACATATGAAAAAATCTACAAAACTTTGGATTGATCCACCGTCCGGTTGGAGATACGGTTTCCCTAAAACGTGGGACCAGACTGGTGATATGAATGAATGGTTACTTAGTGAAGGGTATCCACAACAAGAGATTGATGCGTGTGGAAACTTTTTTTATGTAAGACAATGGCTAGATGAAGCAGATACAAACACAAAGGAGATTAAAATGGCAAAGACTAAAACAGTAGTATCCAAGGTAAGTGACAAGTTAGCTAAGGTAAATGAAAATTTCAATGTTAACATGTATGACAATGGATTCATGTTGGAAGTCAGTGGTAAGGATGCTGACAACGAATACAAAACAGCAAAGATCATGGTGTCAACAAGTAATGAATTGCTTGTATTGATTGCCGAAGTTGCTGAAATGGAACGTGATAGTTAAGCATGATACTAATTCACGAACGCGTCGAAGAACTTGCTAAACAAGCAGATGAATATCTGTTGGAAAAAGTTCAGGAGGAAAATCGCAGTTCCTGGGCGCAAGTTTTTGCCGAGTTGATTGTGAAAGAATGTTTGGAGGCTTGTAGCAGAGCAAATGAGATTAGACATTTGGTGCCACCTACACAACAGCAAGTGGTATTGAGTTGTATGGATGAGATTGAAAGAACATTTCGGAGTTGAAGAATGATTGAAATTGTTATTATTGTCGCAGTCGTTGTTATTGTTGGTGTAAATGTTCTAACAACAGTATCAACAAGATTCCGCCGCTGGTTATATACGGAGTTGAAGAATGAGTAATTTAACATCACATGCAATGAACGAATTCCGTGCAGCAGGATGGTTGGACCAGAATGGCAAATATACTGATGACATGCAGGAATTGATATGTAATCATGTGCTTGCCCTATTAACTGTTTTTTCAGATGAGGGGCATTCTGGTACCTCTGCACCCTACACTATTGATCTGTTCTCTAAGTTGGCAAAGTATGATCCTATCGTTCCGCTAACTGGTGAGGACTGGGAATGGAGTGAAGTGTCTGATGGTGACAAGGGCAAGATGTATCAGAACAAACGGTGCGGTGCTGTATTTAAATCAGCAGATCGGCATGATGGGCAACCATATTATATAGATGGAAAAGTGTATTGGGAATGGTATAAGAATGGTGATGGTGAAGTGAACAAAATTTATTTCACCTGTGGAGATTCTCAAGTGCCGATTATGTTTCCCTACACACCAAAGTCCGAATATGTGTTTAGAGCGACAGATCAATTTTCCACTGAGATTATTCAAGAATGAACGAACGGATTAGAAAACTATGTTCTCAGGCAATATCAGATGTTGATGGTATCCAAAACCCTGACACGCAAAATATGTATATTCCAGACTGCTTTGCCGAAAAGTTCGCCGAGTTGATTGTAGCAGACTGTTTAGATGTAGTAGCAATGCGGATTTATCTTGGCCCTGTAGAAATGTGCAGGCAAGAATGTAAAGCCCTGGCGTCAGAAATTAAAGAACATTTCGGTGTTGAAGAATGAACGAACGAATTAAAGAGTTAATGGACCAAGCCAGAGACGAAACAACCAAAGGAATATCATTTGATACTGGGCTTTCTTCTTATTCAAAAAGATTTGCCGATTTGATTGTGAAAGAATGTATCGATCAGTTATGTGTTAGTGACCCCACAGAAGATTTTGATAAGGGTGTAATCTGGGCAGCTCAACAGATTAAAGAACATTTTAGAGTTGAAGAATGACAACAATTAATCTTGAAGAAATTCCGCAAGGGGTATTAGATGACATCGCTGATTGTTTAGAAGTAGTTACCTTTGAAAATTATATTAAACCGGTAACTGCTGAATGTGAATTCAGACGATCAAACTATCGTAGGTTCGTTGCCAACAATGTTGAAGGCTGGGTGTTAGATAGTAAAACTTTTGAATCTAAATTAATTACAGGAACTAAAATGGAATGTTATCTTGTTCGGGGTGTTTTTACTGCCGATACCGCAGATATATATTCTGTACTATCTGCTGGTATCGGCGTATCAAATTTCGGAGTTGAAGAATGATCGGATTTAACCCTCTACGTGATGATCTAATGGTACAACAACAAATCCACAATAGCTGGGAACACATGGTGGGTGTTATCATGCTTAACCAAACTGGTCGTAAACCTGTCAAGACGACCTTGCCCGAATTCCTTTATTGGTTCCCAACACCACTTGCATTGATTGCAGCAAATGAAGATTTTGTTAAAACTATACTGTCACCACTGGGTATGAGGAATGTGCGTTATACCCGGCTAATTAAAATGAGTAAGGACTACTTGACTTGGGACGGAAATGATGCTACAATGCTATATGGTATTGGCAAATATGGCAGCGATAGCTATGAGATATTTTTTAAGAATAATTATACTGTTGCCCCAAAAGATAAAGAACTTGTGCGTTACTTGAATGATCTACAACCAGCTACTTTAGACAAGGAAATAACATGATTACGCTTAGAGATTTTATGGAAGTAACTGATTACAAAATTACCGAAGGCTCGGACTTTCTCTGGAGTTGTTATGGTCCAAATGTCCATAGGTTGGATTCATGGAATCAAAATCAGTTGGAGCATACTGTAAATGTCGTGTTTGATACCACCACTCAAGAAGTATATGAAATGGGTGTGTGTGATTATAGCAACAATCGTGCTTATCGCTGGATGAACCCAGCGTATATTGAAGTATATCAGGATGAAGCAAAATCAAAAGGTGTTAATCCAGACATGGCCTGGGATGAGGTCGATTTTGTCGATCTTGATGTTGCTGAAGATCTACTAGAAAAAACTCGGGCTATCATCGCCGGTGAAGAATATGATACCAGAGTATGCATCCAAATTACCTTTTCTGATGATGAACTATTGACCTATATGAAGTTAGCCCATGAACTTGATATCACGTTTAATGAGTTTGTGATCAAGGCATTGCAAGAAATGATGGATAAACATGAAGATTGGGATGAAGAAAGCTAAGTATGAATCCAGTGTTTAATGCTTTAGTGGATATTTGGCGATGGATACAATGCGATTATTCAAGCAATCGCACGAGATTTATTGTTGAGGTTATGGGTTGGGCAATCAGTGTTGGTTGCAGCGTTACAATGGCTATGACTGTACCAAACCCGCCCCTTGTGCAAATTTATCCAGTTTGGATTGCAGGCTGTGCTATGTATCTATGGGCAAGCTGGACACGCAGAAGCTTTGGTATGATGGCCAACTATTTCTTATTGATGAGCATCGATACCATTGCTTTGCTTAGGATGATTTTTTAGCTCTTGGCTTGGCGGCGCGTTTTTTAGCTGGCTTTGAGTCAGCAGCAGTGACCGCGTTTTCGATACGCCATGCAGTGGCATTAGGTGGAGATTTCTTAGCAATTTTTGCTACCGCACCTGCGCCTTCAACAGCAATCACAGCAGATGGTGTTTCTACCTTGTAAGGTGCTGGTGTAATGTCTGGTTTACCAAATAGAAAATTCTTAATAGCTTTGAACATGGGATTCTCCTGTGTAGATTGATATTTAGTTTTAGCAAACGGTCCAATGCTATTTCTTCAAATTACTTGCAAATTGTTAGCGATGATAATATAATAATTGTGCGTTGCAGCATAAATAAACTTAGCAACCGGGATGCTGCATAGGGCAGGTCCTACAAGTTAGCTCGCTTAATTCAAAGGAGAAATACCATGTTCACAATCGATACCGTAGTTGACCAAAATGTCCGTAATACCAAGTTGATCTTGGCCTATGTACCAAACGAAACCCTTCGCAAGAGTTTTGAAACCATGCTTGATGCCCAAGCTGAGTTTACCAAAACCATGTTTAGCACCGGAGCCGAATTGGTAAAAGTAGCCGCAGACCAAATTGGTAAAGTTAATCCACTAACTTCGGTTAAAAAATAACAATTCGGTAAAACTGAGTTTGACCACAAAGTCCAGAACCTGTACAATGTACAGACTGGACTTTTATTTTGACTGTAGTTATTGCCTTAGGAGGCATATTATGAAAAAGTTATCAATGGTGGTGGCAATAAGCGGTATTGTTGGACTTTCGGGATGTGGTTCTTTAAAACTTGGCAACGACAATCCAGGGATTACTCCACCTGCAGTTATTCCTGTTAAAGAGGAAGTGGTAGAACTCAGCACTGAGTTTAAGCGTGAGGGTGTACGAGTATTTTATACACTAACAGGTGCAGTGGATCATGTGGAAGCCAAAGGCTTTGCTGATGTATGGCAACAACGTTATGAGCATGTTGCTGAACTTGAAGCCAAAGAAAAGATGGTTAAGTTTCTACGCGGTGAATCGGTTAGTAGCAGCCGTAAAACACAAGTCATCGCCAAAGCTATTGAACGAGCACAAGATAACACAATAAATCGCTTTAAGAAAATGGATGGAAGCTCGGCTCTAAGCACCACCGCAGAGGAACTTGAAGCGGAACCTAAAAATAAATCTGAAGAAAACAATAATAACAAAGAAGAAAATGCTCGAGATAATACAGCTCTGCGTAAAGCCAGCATCAATAATGCACAGACTGTAACCAGCAGCATCACAGTTACCTCAGCTGGTAGGCTAACCGCAGTACGAAAGAGCAAAGGCGAAATTGTAAATGACGGCAAGATATACATAGGAACCTATGTGTGGTCACCCAAGGATCAGGAGGCTGCACGTAGTATTACTCGCATGATGGATGCACCGTAATATCATGCGTAAAATACTATTATTAGTAATTTGTTTGTGTACCCTCCAGCCTGCCACAGCAGCATTGCTTAGTCCAATAAGTGTGGCTATAACTGGAGGGCAGTGGATGTTTCGAGAACAAATTAAATTCTATCAAATACGTGTCGAATCTCAAGGCAATACATTTGATGAAGCCAAACAAGAAGGACTGCGTCTTGCAGTAGAATTAGCAGTAGGAGCATTAGTATTATCTGAAGGCCAAGTAGTAAACGGTGAATCAAAACGCCGTGAAATCATTACCTATGCTTCGGGATATGTAGATAAATTTGAGATCGTTGAACGAGATACAACTAGAGCAAGCACCAAATTGATTATGGATGTTTGGGTTGGCGAAAGCCGTATAGCCAATAGATTACTCAATAACTCAGCAACAGCCGGACGTATTGATGGAGAAAGATTGGCGGTACGGGTTGAGTCTATAATACATGAGAGGCAAAGCGGTGATCGTGTTTTAGCTGCTGTATTACAAGATTTTCCACGCCGAGCATTTGATATCAAGCTATTAACTACACAGGTGTCGTTGTCTAATCTTAGACAGGTAGCTATAAAAATACCTTTTGAAATCGGTTGGAATTATAATTATCTAATTAGTTTATATGAGGCTCTTGAAAAGGTCGGAGTATCCGGTACATGCAATATGTCCGACATCATGTTCAATATGTCTAAATGCAATAGAGAGCAGAATGATCGTAGTTTTCTAAATATTTCTTTAAGACCTCCACAAAATCTCATAATGGGATGGACCGGCAGGCTGGGATTTGATGATGATGAAAAGCTGAAATCGCTACATCGAACTATGGTACGTGGTGCGCCGGCAATACAACTGGTGGTTAAAAATACACAAGGCAATCCAGTATATAATATTTGTGGATATATGCAGGAATTAGATCATAATGTAATTGGTGTCCAAATTACAAATAATAGATTTATACAGTTTCAAGGTCGAGAAGCTAGTATTGCCGGAGCATTGGTATTATACAGCAGCATCGAGCTAGATATACGTGGCAATCCGGCGATATTAGAACAACTAGACACTATAGAATTACGGGTAGTGCCCAAAGCTCAATGCCCCAATAAGGGATAATATAAGCAACCGCGGGTAGTTACAGACATAAGTATAGAATACAAAGACGTCGAATTGACCATACTTCCTAAATTCTTAATGACCACCCGAAAAATCAAAGATGAAGCATATTCAGCAGCTGACAAGATTGATTTTGGGTTGCTACATCAACACATACATTTTCTTAGTGGTGATATAGCAGAGGCAAATATTAGTGCTGCAATAAAATGGATTGTGTACGAAAATGCTGTAAATCCCGAAGCTATGCTTACCTTATACGTAAATTCCGAAGGTGGAGTATTGACAGATGCTTTTGCGTTAATTGATGTTATGTATAACTCAAAATGCAAAATCCAGACAATTGGATTGGGATCTATATGCTCAGCAGCTTTTCTAATATTTGTATCCGGTGCCAAAGGCAAGAGATTTATTTCTAAAAATACCAGTATCATGTGTCACCAATATACAGATGATGCAGCCGGTAAGTATCATGATCTGGCTGCCAGGATGAGAGAAACAAAATTTGCCAATGATCGAATGGTTGAGGTATTGACACGCAGTACCAATCTTGATGCTGCCACGGTCTTGAAAAAACTATTGCCACCAAGCGATGTCTGGCTCACCCCCGAAGAACTGGTCAAATACGCCGGCGCCGATCAGATAATATAACTTGCAGTTGACCATGCCATCCCAGTCTATATTCTGTAATGCTCCATGGTATGAACTGCAGATTTATTGGGACGGTAGTCTGGGTTTTTGCTGTCAAGAAGATCACAAAGTATATCCAGACCATTTAAGTACTCATTACAACATACAAAACATAAGCATACAGGAGTGGATGGCCAGCGAACCAATGCAGGCAGCTCGTATGATGATGTTTGATCATACACGAAACACCGTTTGTCGTCGTTGTTATATAGAAGAAGATCATAGTACTACCAGTAGACGTCATAGATCAAATCAAAAAAGTGTTATATTTACACGTACAAACTTTATAGAAAGTTATGAACAAAGTCCGGGTTACGATAAGTTTGAACTAAGTCGAAATTCACAAGGAGCATATGGTGGATTGCCTTTGGATTTGCATATTGATTTAGGAAACTATTGCAATCTAACTTGCAAGATGTGCAATCCAAAAGCCAGTAGTAGTATTGCCTCACAATACGTTAAATGGGGTATTGCAGATGCTAAACAATACATAGGATCAGACTGGACTAGGAATAATACTGTTTGGACTAGAGTGCTGACCGAGATAGCTAATATTCCTAATCTTAGCAATGTACACTTCATGGGAGGAGAAACACTTATAACTAAACGCTTTGAAGATTTTATTGATTTTATGATCGCATATAATAGATTTGATTTACATTTTAGTTTTGTTACTAATGGAACACAATTCAATGAGTCATTGTTACTCAAATTAAAAAAGTTTAAGCGTGTAGGAATAGAAGTCAGTATCGAAACGCTAACAGCACATAATGCATATCAACGTCAAGGAACAAATACTGCACAAGTATTAACCAATATTGATCGCTATCTAACACATTGCAATAACACAAATATCACACTGACAATACGTCCGGCAATAAGCGCATTGACCATCGGACACTATGATACCTTATTACGATTTTGCCTTGAACGTAATCTTGTAGTTAAGGGATTGATAGTATTTGATCCAGAATTTCTAGATGTGCGTGTTTTGCCTATATTAGTTCGCAATGCATATAAACAAAAATATCTCAATCTCATAACAGAATACAAGTTGGATCAGGTCGATTGTACACGTGACTACAACGAAAGCGATCCAAATCAAATAAGTAGCCAGGTTAAAAATCAAATTCTACAATGCATAAATCTATTAGATGCAACTGCTTTACCCAACAGTGACGAATTGTTGACTGCAATGGTGTCATGGTGTCGTAAGTGGGATACGGTACATGCATACAATGCATTAGAATTATATCCAGAATTACGTGATGAATTTATTACCCGTGGATACTAAATGCTATCATCTACAAGCCGAGATATGGCTTACACCAATTTGGCATTCCGAACCACCAGTTATTGAACTAAAGTTTAATGATTGGTTGCTGTATATCGGCCCACTTACCCAAGCTAGAAGTTTTACTATTGATCAATACTTGTTAGCTGGCAATCAAAATATCAGTGTTACATTTAAGAATAAAAAAAATAGTGATACTATTCAGGGTGGCGATAAAGCTATTCAAATTGATAAGATTGTGTTCAACAATATCAACAGTGACCGATTTGTTTGGGCCGGCGAGTATATGCCAATATATCCCAACCCCTGGGCCAGTGAACAAATAGCCCAAGGTATAGTGCTTGATCCAGTATTGCGCTATCACAATTATCTTAGTTGGAATGGCACGTGGAGTTTAGATTTCACTATGCCAATTTTTACTTGGATACACACCATTGAAGATCTTGGTTGGGTATATCGATAATAGTTACTTCTTAAACACATCTCGGGCTTCTGTCCATCTACCAGCCCTTGTCC
>Ga0114962_10000763_pt1 | contig 28092 bp, 34 predicted proteins | sample C_130820_MF_Meta_FD_87017 | JGI IMG/M metagenome (GOLD analysis project Ga0114962, IMG submission 87017) | Freshwater microbial communities from Lake Croche, Canada to study carbon cycling - C_130820_MF_MetaG | ecosystem: Environmental > Aquatic > Freshwater > Lake | place: Lake Croche, Canada...
GCTAGAACTGGAGAAGTTCTGTACAGCGAAGAGAACGATGTGCGCTACCATTGTGTATGCGTGGAACAAACTCCAGACTTTGCTCCTATACTTTTTGAAGATGTCATAAAGAACATTGAAGCAGAAGGCGGCAGTATTGGATTTAAGTCTGGCAACGGACCTACTATGTAATAGTAGTAGTTTAAAATAGGACCTTCGGGTCCTATTTTTTTGACTAAAGTTTCTAATAAGATAAGTATAATTATGGATAAGATAACAATTTTTCTAAAATATACAGGGCCGGCAATCTTCACATCGTGCTCGCAAGCAATAGATAGTCTATTCAGCGTACCCGGTGCAGTTAAGTGGGGCGACCAGTTTAGTAGCATTGGAAAAATAGATGCTCCGGCATCAGATCTCGAATATGTAAGATTGTGGTGGCAACCGGAAGATCTCACATTTAGATTATCATGGTATAGCAGTGATTCTGAAAATTCAGTTTTAGAATATTTAAGTATAACTACTTCTGAACAAATAGACATATTTAAGGCACACGGTTGGGAGCCATTAGTTCCGGTTAGTATAGAGCACAACAACTACGCAGGAAAACATAAGGATCGATTCTTTAATAAATTTGAAATATTTGATAGCGTATCAAAGGATGCATTTGGCGATAAATCTTTAGATTTTCCTGATGGAAAATATACTGTCAGCAATCAAACTATGACCTGTTGGTCACATGATGGAAACATTATTTCTATTAATAGTGATACTCCGCTAGCAGAGTGGACTAGAAATTATCATATACACAAATACGGCCCTTTAAGAATTGCTCACCTTACATGGTGCGGATACTATAATTTAACTATCGGAGTAACTGAAAAATCATTTTTTTACTACGAAATGTCACACCCAAATAATGAAATCGGCGTTTCTTTTCAAGAAGAACTAGATCACAATTTAATCACAGTTAATGATGATTTTATTAAAGAATTTATCGATCAAATCTACTATACATGCCCGCACATAAAAAAAGTACGCTCGGATTATGTACAATGGCCTGTAACACCGTTTACATTTAATAACAGATTTAGAGATTCTAAAGGCTATTATTTTGTGTTTTTTGCAGAAAAGTGGACAAACGATCACTCCCAGTGGACTAATAATCAAGTAGGATACTTAAGAGACTTTTTAGATCGTACAAGCAAATATACGGGCGATAAAGACAATATTCTAGCATATGCTAGAGAAAAGTGGACTATACAGTAATATACACACATAATATAGCTAGAAACTAATTTGGGCTATTGATAAATACACAGTAATGATCAATTAATACGATCTAAGAATAACGGAGATAACAGATGTCGCTACAAATTAGACGCGGAACAGAAGCCCAAAGAACTGGGGTTATATTTGATTCGGGCGAAATTATTTTCACAACCGATACACAAAAGCTATATGTTGGCGACGGTATTACTGCTGGTGGAAAGAACGTACTAGCAACATCAGCAGGTGGTGGTGTAACATTTAACAATACTACACAAACATTTGACTTTACTACTACAGGGTTAGGATTAACTACTAGCGTTGTATCTGAAGGTACAAACTTATACCACACTAGACAACGTGCCCAAGATGATGCAGCCGCATTATTTACAGCGACCGGTGCCCCGAGCTCAGTAGGAAATATAACAGCAACGAGTGCGCCAAACACTGTATCAATTAGCGGTAGTACTGCTACTATGCAAGTAGGCGAAAGATTTATAGTAACTGGATCAGGCGGAAACGGATTAACTGGTTCTCCAACAACCTACTATGTTGCGCAGGTTGTGTCTGGATCTTCAATTAAATTAGCAACAACTAGACTTAATGCTCTAGCAGGAACTCCATTAGTAACAGTAACAGCAAACGCATCGTATGCTGGTACATCATATGCCGCTGGCGGAGAATCAAGTAACGTGGTGTTTACATATGACAGCGTAAATCATACAATGGTTGCTAATGTAACGCTTGACGGTATCGGTATTACCAGTGTTCAAGCAGACACAGCTCCTGCACTAGGCGGTAACTTAGATTTAAACAGCCGTAGCATCACTGGCACTGGCGCAATTAGTGTAACATCTGGAAACATTAGTACATCATCAGGTACGATGACTGCTACTAGCCTTAATTCAAATCAAATCTTCGCACCTGGTGGAACTGTAACTTTTGGTTCTAATTCAACAACCGCTAACGTTTCAATCATAGCAGATACATCAGTAAGTTCGAATCCAGCTCTTAGTATTAGGGGACTAACTTCGGGTACAGCAGGACCAGGACAAATCACAACGACTCTAAGAATTAAAGGTTCTAAAGGAACATTAGCTAGCCCTACAGTTTTAGCAACAGGCGATAATGTCGGATTATTTGGTTTTAACGGATATATTAATGGCGGTGCAAGTGGGGCTTTAAATGCAGACGTTGGTGGTATTATATGTTCATTAGTATCAGGTGGCGATCTAGTTTCAAACTTCGCCAAAGCAAAAATAGATATTATTTTAGCTAATGACACTAATCCGTCTAATATTGCTAGAGCCACGTTTTATTCAAGCGGTGTTTTCCAAGCACCAATTTTCCAAGCAACTAGCTATACTACTACAACCATGAACGCTATTGCTAGCCCAGCGGCTGGCATGATTGTGTTTAACTCAACTGTTAATCACTTTTATGGTTTCAATGGAACAACTTGGGTGGCATTTACCGGACCTTAATTAACTCCACAATAATATAAACCCTAACTTAGCATCTATAAATAGTTTGCTAAATTAGGGATTTTTTATGGACAAACTTATAGTTGATCCAACGGGGCTTACGTTTAATGACTTACAAAATAATGACTGGGAAGTTGTTAAATTAAACATCACCGTTGATACTACAGCGGCTATGGATTGGGTCAACACTGTTGAAAAAGATAATCAAGATTCGATATGGACGTTTGATAGGGCTGACCTAGTAGCTGAAGAACATATGGAAATGTTCCTGAGACATCGACAAAAACTTCTATCAAGAACTGAAACAGAGATGCCAAATCAATGGGGACTACAATGGTCTTATCAAAGAGATGGAGTTATTCCGTTTATTATGTATGCTTGTAAAACACAATATCCCGAGATAGATGAACCAGATTTTATGCAAAGATGGGATCAGAATTTAGAAAAATATTATTTTGGATTCTGGAAAAGATACTATGAGTTTTTAGGTCCAGATGTTTTTCATGTAACTCGACTTGTAAAATTTCCTAAGGGTTGTGGATTACATACACATAAAGATACTGGAGAAAATCAACCATTTTTAATTAGGATGCATACGATACCTGAGATCGGTCCTGATACATTTTTTAATTACGGTAGTGATATGTCTGATACTTCTAGGCAATATAAATTAGAACCTGGTTGTACATATTTGCTTAACACTGGTATAATACATTCAGCAATTAATTATGACGATCGCGATTGGTGGATGTTGCACAATAATCCTACACCAGAAGCTGTTGACAGACTTTTAAATATTAAGGCACACGTAGAATGAGCCAACTAGACCTACACTGGGCAGGCACTATACACGATTGGCCTGTCCGGCATCCTGCATATACTCCAAATACTAGATTATCTTTTTGGGGTACTGACTCTGAGGAACTGTTTTTAAAAAATAGCAAAACTATGCCTGCAGATTGGATGTATCATAATACTAGTATTGAATACAATTTTAATTCGCACGGCTTTAGACAAACAAAGGAGCTATCGGAAATAAATCAAGACAATTATATCTACTCCACCGGCGGGTGCTTTGCAGGCGGTGTCGGTGTTAGAGAAGAAGATCGTCACCCAGATATAGTTGCTAAAGAATTAAAGATGGACTTACTAGCTTGGTCTACTCCACTAGGTGGTATTAAAATACAAGTAATAAATTTCATGAGTATGTTAAAGGTTGCTCCGGTTCTACCTAAAATCGTAATATTAAATCACGCCCAATACAATACATATTCACACTACTCAAACGGTGAATTTTTATTATATCAAGAAGATAATTTAATTGCTGATAAAGAAAATTATCCCATTCATGCAACTGCATATCAAGAATTAATTAAATCAGATTTTTTCTATAATGAATGTATGTTATATCAAAACATAATGATTACTACCTGTAAACGATTAGGAATAAAATATATAGAAACATCATATTATCATGCTGATAAATTTGTTGTAGATCAAGGTATACCTAGCGTTGATAGAACAGCACATGTTGACGATATTAATTATGCGTTTGCTAGGGATTATCGCCCAGCCGCAAAATTAAACCCATACGTTGCGCATATGGGTGTCGGTGTCCATAAAGAAATGAGTGAGTTAATCTTAGGGTTAGTATAATAACCAAAGCGGTAGCAATAGTAATCAAACTATGCTATAATGGAAAACATGAGTAGTCTAATTTTACACACATCTGGTAGTACTTCTGAACCAAAAGAAATAAATCATCTCTGGGATAAAATCCAATGGTGTGCTAACCAATCGATAACAGAAATAGGTCTCACATCACAAGATATTGTACTCGATGTGTTTCCTGGAAACGTTATTGCGCATTACACGGTAACAGCGTTGCCAGCAAAAATTAGCGGAGCAACATTAATTAGCAGTAATTTTAATGCCTATGGCTATATAAAATTATTTAACAAGTATAGACCCACTTATATATCTTTGCTCCCTCCGCATGTTGCATTATTAGAAAAGACTAAAGAATGGCAAGATTTAGATATGTCATGTGTACGATATATGGTAACAGGTAGTCAAATCATCTCTCAACAATTTATTAACACGTTGAGAGATAAGGGAGTTCAAGTAGTAGCTAACTGGTATGGAATGACTGAAATGCCGCCGCCTGTCTTGATAGGGTATAATTCTGAAGCATTTGATTTCAATCCTAAGTCTGGATATACCGTAGAGTTTACAAGTGATGGTGAATGTGTTATTAACGGATTTGCAACCGGAGATATGTTCGATATAACCGAAAGAAAATTTCTTCGTCGACGTGTTACTGCGGAAAATTCAACATGGAAAAGATAGTACCAAATCACCCCGAACTAGTCTTACGGATAGCAACTGATACAGACATAGAATTAATAGAAGTATTTTGCAAAGAATGTAAAGAATTAGGTTTCTTAAATAATCAAGACCTAAAAAGTATGAAATGGGATTGGATACAATCTGTAGGAAGATATTACGTAGGAATTGATATACGATTAAACAAAATTGTAACTATGGCCGGATATCACCCACTACCTGAAGTTGATAATCACAGCTGGCGTATCTTATTTCGCGGTGCTCAACTGCCGGGCTATGCATTAGGTGCGTTTAGTAAAAATCAATTAAGAACTAGCGTACACTTTGCCCATATGCTATATTATCAAATCAATGATATACTAACGCAAGACTCTGAAGCAAAGATCTATATGAGTACAAATATAATAGACAATATAGATGCTCCTAAAAGTGCTAGATTAAACAGAAGCACTACTCCTATCTTAGAGAAACAAGGATTAATAACACTAGAAGTAAAAGATATTGATTTATATGCTACAAGACAAAACTTATGGCGTATTAATGTAGATGAATATATGCGCCAACGTAGTGAAATCTATTTAGGTTCGTAGTGTGTAAATTCTTCAAAGTATAAACCTAAACTAGCCCATATTGCATCGGGATAAATTTCAGTATATTTGTTACTTTTTGTTTTATAATTTTCCCATAGAGATTTCTTAACATCAAAGTCTTTATAGTATTTCCAAAACTCTGTATCATCTCGATTAGTTAACATATAATGGTGTAAAATATAGATAGAGTTTTCTCTCCAAATCTTAGTAAGCATTCGATTATATGCTTCTCTACTACTACCGCGCTTGATACATTTAGCTAGAGTAGTAATTTGAAACTGCGCCATAAACAATGCATTAGATTCTAACGGATCAATAAAGCCTGCACTGCCACCTATCGCAACAGTATTACCACTCCAGGGATTTTTTAATACATTAGGACGCCATTTAATAATACGTGGCGTCTTTCCCATAAATGGAATTCTATCTTTATTAAATTCTAAAAATTGTTTAGTTGCTTCTTCGTCACTAATGTGCTTACTAGAAAAGCAGTACCCTGTTCCTATTCTATTTTGTAATCCAATAATAAATTGCCAACCTGCTGGACGGGCAATTGATTTAGTGTAAGGGAGGAATCCCTCCGGGGGTAATTCATATGGACATACGATAGCACTATCAACGTGATGGTGTTCTAATATAACTTCAGTATCATCTTTAATAAACCTACGACTAAATCCTGTACAATCGATGTATAGATCTGCTTCAGGGATATTGCTTTCATCTAGCGTTGCAACGATATGTTTAACATTTTTACAATTATCTTTAACTACTACTCCCGCAAGCTCGGCATCTAAGTGGTAAGCATATGCTCTCCACCCGTCTTTATTATACAAGTCATCATTGATTTGAGTTTTAGTTTTATTACCTTTATTGTATTCTACTAACCATTTATCAAATGCATTATCATCGTTGTACCAAAATGTAAATGGAAACTCTTCATCACCCTCTCGCCAACCTTGTTTAATATTTCCAAATTTATGTATAGCGTTGCACTTGTCCATCCATGCACTTTCAGGAATTCCCATCTCTTCAAAGAACACACGAATTTGCGGAAGTGTGGATTCGCCTACGCCTATTTTTGGTATAGTATCAGATTCAATTAATGTAATATCAAAATCTGGAAATGCTTTTTCTAAGTATCCTGCCGCCCACCAGCCAGATGTGCCGCCGCCGATTACTACGATTTTCATTTGAAATACCTTTTTGTTTTAAGTATATTATACAGTCTGTTCCATTCGAAGTCTTGTAGCCGATCACCGTTAACTGATTCTGAACGCCACATAGGTAACCATGCCATTTGCGCAAGCCAGATTATAACACCCCACACATTAAAAATCGAAAGTAGTATTAGTAAGTATACAACAGGGCCTAAATACGGCAGTTTATAATATACATTTCTATCAATCCAAGTATTAGGTGTTTCTAAACTATATTCATTGATTAATTCTTTGTTGTCGCGTTGTGCTGGAAACAGTTTAGCCCTACCTAATCTAGTTTTCGGTTTACCGTCTACCCATTTTTGTTCAGCGTTAAGATGATTATGGCGATGTATTGCCGCCCAAGTCCTTAACGGAATACCAGTAACTAGCCACCACCAAAATCTAGCAAGGTGTGCGGGTATTGTATTAACACCTAGTGGAATGTCTTTAGTGTCCCACCAATTAGCGTAGACTATTTTACGCCAGTCTAAATTTTTAGACTCTTCGCAATCTCTCCAACCCTTGTGTGTGCCAGCATGGTTGTATTTTAATCCACAAAAGATAGTAATTGCCATTGAGGCAAGTGACATAAAAATTGTCACTACTAACATTATAAAGAATTCTAGCATTTTAAAGTCCTAATTTAATAACATCTTCAGTAAATATTTTACCATATAAATTTACCCTAGGCTCGTTGCCATCATTCCATACTGTATGCGGTAATGATGTATTAACTAGATAAACCCAACCGTCATCTGGTATTCGAATCTCTTCTCCATTAATAATCCAATGTGCATCGGTATTATTATGAATGGAAATATGAAATCTTAACTTATCAGGTGCGTCTTGATGTTCTCTTAAAAAGGTCCCGGGCGTCATAATACTTATAAGTACTTTTTTAATTCGTGCTTGATTCTGGATTTGCTCACATATTTCTAATGCGTATCCATTAAAGCATTTCCTAGGGCACAGCTCATTTAAATCTTCTGCTTCTCTGTATTCCGATTTAGTGTTACTACGCTCTGGTGGCAAAGGCCCCTCAATATTTGTAGGATTCCAACATAAGTTATACCATGCGGTATCTGGCATAAACCTATGCCCAAATTCTGCTGTAGGATCTGTAGGATCTTCCTTCCACATATAAGAATGTTCGCCTTGGATAAATTTCCAATCACTATAATTTTCTTCGAGCTCACTATACCAAGCTCGCAACTTTTCCAAATCGATTTGAAACCATCGTTTAACAGTCCACCCTAGATCGATCTTAGTAAATGTTCTAATGTAAGATTTACAGCCGGGCACAACCTCACCCTCAGTATCCAGTGTAGAGAAATCAATTTGATTAGCTGGTATCATATAATGTAGTTTGTAGTTAAGATAGTTGATGCGACTGATAACGGGAATTTAAAAAGTAAATGCACCCTATCTGTTATACCTAGATTGTCCGTACCATGCGGTATTGCTGTATTAATCATGTATGCAGATCCAACTTCTAAATTAAATTTTTCATCTTCAAAAAAGAACCAAGCATCTGGATTTGTTTCAATAGGAATATGTATTTTTAAAAATTCATCGTTATCAGGGTGTAAATCAATCCTAGTTCCGGGCGGATGGCCTGCTATAGCAGTTTGTCGAACATCAGGAAAAGTATTAATTAATTTTTCTGCAAAACCAAATATCATCTTAGTCGGCATACTAAAATCGTCAGACTCGAGTATTCCATCAACATTATCGATATGATATGGTGGACATGGTATCGTTGGATCTTTTAAATTACTCTGTATTGCCCAGCTATACATATTAGCTACTCTATGTGTTTTTGTGTCAGTAGTCTTAGGTACTGTCCACATCATCTGCGGGAATAATTTTCTTACACTGTTGTAATATTCAATTAATTCAGCAGGATCAAATTGTACATTTGATAGACGTTTAACTTTAAAATCCATTGCTGTCCTTTAATAGATGGTATATGTGAGTATTGTATGTATAATAGTCATTATCAATGTTTAAGTTTTTATATTCTTCAATAAACTTAGCAACAGCAGGAGATCTAGATTTACCCTTAGCACAGTAAATATGTATAGTTGCATCTTGAGGAATAGTATCTATAAAATTTCTAATCAGATCAGCTTGATGATTAGTACATGCCCACGCATAATAAACTAAATTTCCTGTTACCTTAATACGATTAGTATCAGTGTCATCAAAAAACATGTTCAATACATTATAGTGCTTAAATTTAAAATGAGGAACACTGTGTATATGACCTGATGAATTTAAACAAATAAAAAAATCAGAGTTAGATTGCTCTACATTAGTATCATTAAACTGTGTAGTATTATAAAAATCAAATTGCGGATATACCTTAACGATCATGTGTTAACTACAGACAATAACTTTAGCATATTAGATCGAGTTACTCTACTTAATAGGTGACTTCTAAATTGCTCACAATCGTTACTAGTACCATGCCAGTCACCTGTATTAAGTATGTACGCTTTCCCAACCTTCATATGATACGATCTGTCTCTATCTTTACCAAAGTGAAAACATGCTTCTTCGCCCGCCTCTATCGGAATGTGCAACTTTAAAGTTTTACTATCCCTATGTTGTCTAATATACATACCGGGGTGATGTCTAGTTACTATTACTTGTCTAAATGCATCTACGCCTAGTTCGCTAATTAATTCTTCAAAATATCCAAATTTGTAATTAGGCATAATTTTAGCATCATCAATAAACGTAGATAAATTTACCTCAGGAAATAGTGACGGATCACATTGATACGGTGGTGGTAACCCTTCGTATCTTTCTACAGGCCAAGCCAATGTTACTCCATCAATCGGCCCGCAGTAGTATCCGCAGAATCCTTCTTCAACCATCTCTTTGCTTTTTTCTAGATTGAGTTTTTCAAACCCGTCATTAAAATTGAAAACACACTGGGGAAACTGTTCTAATATAGTGTCCCACCATGATTTAAGTGACACGCTATCTATATTATAGTTTAACTCTACTAAATCCCAATCATCGGTATTGTACAGAAAATCTTCTGTTATTCCGTGATTAATCGGGTCATAGTCCTTGATTACTTTTGCTTTCACTTTTACACTCCCCTGCCAGCCTGACAGTTAAATATTATACCACTATTTATAAAAGCCATCGCACCCATGAAATTAATTAGAGAAAACAAAGAAAAACATCGTTCGGTGTTTATTGATGGAGATAGGTACGTTAAAATATGGCATAACAAACCAACGATGTGGATCAGTGAGCACGTTGTATTACTCAACAAGCATGTCCCGGGATTTGTTATTAATTACGGTAGCAATTGGATATCGTATAATATAATACCTGGCAAATTAGCTAGTGAATTTCCACATACACCTGAATTTGTAAAAAGAATACATAATTTTTGCTTAGAACAAATTAATAAAACTAAACCTTGGTACCATGGTGATTGGACCTTAAGTAACATGATTATAAACGGGGATACAATAACTATGATTGATTGGGATAATTTAGGGCAGTACCCTGAAGATGAAGCGTATACAAAGCTCAATAATGATTTAAAATCAGCATTTGGAGAACTGTATGTTTTTTAATATTAGCAAAGAACAAAACAATGAATTTCCAGTGCATATAGAATATGCCGGCTTATCAATCGATCTAGATAATGGGTGGACAGTTAATGATGGATGTATCTATAAAGGGTTGCCTGGAAATGAATGTACTATAATCTGTCGTGACAATGCTATTATTATTGATACACATGAGAGAAGAACGTTTCCGATATTTTATAACAAGGATGCTATTAGCAATATCATTCGCTACGACATTGAATTTTATAAGGATGAAGAACTACACATTTTAGAAAACAACGTCACCCTTATTAAAAGTCGAGAGCCGAGACGGTTTACACACTTGCTATTAGCAGATAGTGAACTAGTAGACTATTTGTATGATTACTTAGATAAAAAAATAAAGAACTTCAATAGTGCGTTACCTATTAAGTTTTTTCCTACAGGAGGTGTTGATACTGCGGTAATCATTTCGTTTATGATGAAACATAAAAAACCGTATGAATTGTTAACAGCAGAATATAAGGATATGGATTACTTCACGTGCCACACAAGGCCGCGACTAGGAAAATTTTGGGCATACCAAAACATACACCATTGGAGAGATCCTAGCATACTGCTATCAGGAACTAATGGTGATGAAATGATGTTACGTAATCCGCACGATGCTTATTTGATAGGTAAAATACATGGTGAGAATATATTAGAAACACTCAAGGAAGCGCCTAACAAATACCATAGCCATTACTATCTTAGAAAAAAGCACAAGCATGAATATGACGAAGTTGACGAATCAAATTTAAATTTAGATCAAGCAAGACAACAAATAATCGATAGGAACTATTTTGATTATCAACACTGGCATTTAGGCAATACACTTACGTGGACGCCGTTGAATGATTTAAAAATTATCAACATTATGTTAAATTTTAGTTATGCAGGTATACGTAATCAGTTGCTTGATGCTAGTATTAGTAAACAGCTTATAGAACGGAACAATCCTAGATTATTAAAACTTGTATCGGCATCTAAGAATAATTTAAATTACCATCATCTACACAAAATTTTTGAAAGAATAGAAAGCATATGACACCACAAGCATTTAGTTACGGGCACGTAGGAACAAATGGTATGATATACATGCCGCCTTACGGTCTAACAGAATGTATCGATTATATGTTAAAGTTAAATCCTGTAACATACGAAGTTACACAGATTCCGCTTACAGTTAATAGCAGTTTTGAAAAGTGGGTCGTAGGTGTTAGTGTAGAAAATAAAATTTATATATTGCCTTACGATGAAAGCGCCATACTAGTTATTGATACTACAGACGATTCTATCAGCTACATCAATTTAGATGTTAAGGGCAAAGGTAAGTATAGTTCCGCACACTTATACAATAACAAAATTTACGCATTACCGTTTGGTATTGATTGTGAAGTCGATGATGTATTAATAATTGATACACTTGACGACTCTGTTTCAACTGTTAGATTAGAAATCAATCCAAACAACGAGAAGAAATGGCATACTACACAAATTATCGATAATATAATTTATGGCATGCCTCGAGGTGAGTTAACTGATCCGCATTTTTCTTATAGGATAGAATTTAACTGTGATACATTAGAATACAAACTTGTTGATATGAGTTACTTATGGGCAGATATTGATGCTGAAGGGTATGCTAGTGCAAAGTACACTACGCTGGCAAAATATAAAGACAAACTGTTTGCGCCGCCTTATAGTAGGAATCCTAATTTTGATGTTATGTCTAAGTTTGTCAACGGTGAATGGACTTATACCCACACAGGTCAAACTTCGACTAGTAGAAAATACTATACACATATTGCTGCCAGTAACGGCAAACTTTATTTTCCGCCAGCTGGACATGATGAGGACTGGAGTGAACTAATGATCGTTAACGGAGAAACTGAAGAAGTTACTATACGTGAACTGGGCATCGGAAAAGAAAGTAAAAAATACTTCGCAGGTTGCGAAAACAGTCAAGGTAAGATCTACTGGATACCTAGAGGCGGCTGTGTTTGTATGCCTGAAGATACGTGGAAAGAATTTGGAGATTTAACTGAGATACTAGTTGTTGACACTCGCAACGATTCCACATATACTATCGATGTTAGCGAGCATTATAAAGACAGCACAACTATAGAAAAGTACAATAACTGCGTTATAGTAGAAGATAAAATATTTGCACTACCGTACGGTGAAAGTGCAGGGTTCCAAGACATACTTGTATTTGATACTAGAACAGAACAAGTGATTAAAAAGATTAACTTAGATGACTTATAAGGCATTTGAAGATTACTATAAAGAAGCAAAGATACATCACTTAGTATTGTTTGAACATGATGGGTATCTAATCAGCCCTCCATTTTGCACAGACAAGTGCAAAGATTATAGTAGCGTAATGGTTTACAAAGACGGTGACATTGTGTACATAGACATAGACACGCCGCCTGCAACTAGCAAATATAATTCCATGGCTGTAGTAGGTAATAGTTTATTTTTTGCACCGTACGGAATATGGGATAACTTTAATACTGTCCTTGAATTAAAAAATTGGAAACCTGTATATCATACAATAGATAGTACAGGGAAGGGACAATTTTATAATATGGCTAGCGATGGTGTAACAGCATTTGCCGCTCCTCTCGGTTATGATCCTGTTAGTTTTGGATTGTTTATCAAAGACGGCGAAGTAAAACAAATTCCAATACCCGATAGCCTTGCATTAAAACGGCATATGGGGTGTGTACTTGCCAACGGAAATTACTATAGTCCTCCAAGAGGAGAAACATTGGACTACGATAGTATTTTAAAATTTAATCCAAATACTGAAGAAGTTACGATGATTAAAATTAATAATCTTCCGTTAAGTAAGCGTAAGTATAGTGACTTTATACAAGTGGGCAATAAGTTATTTGCATTGCCGTTCGGTCGTGAGCAAGAACTTCATCATATGTTAGTCTTGGATATAACTACTGATACTACAGAACTAGTAGAGTTAGATGTACCGCCGTTCATGAAAAAGTATAATGTAGGAGTCTTACTCGACGATGTTATTATAGCAGTACCTTACGGTCATAAAGATAATGGCGATGCTAACTATGGACTTATGTTCAATACAACTACATACGAACATTCAACATTCGATGTCGGCCAATCATTTGGTGGCAAATATAGATTCCGGTGCGGAATCGATTATAATAATGTTGCTATATTTTTTCCTGCAGGCACTCCTAATGCAGACATTGTTGCTATAGATAAAACCGGAACAGTTATATTTAGAAAATCGTTCCCTGAATACATCCTAGGAAGACCTATAGAGTATAATGGGTTGTTGTATACATTAGCTTATCAAGTGGTAACGCAGGAACATTGCTTAGTAACGTTAGATCAAGATTACAACATAAATTTTAAGGTATTGTTCTAATGCCAAAATGTAATGCACTAGACAACCATGTGTGTGTTGATACTGATATTAGGTTCAGACCTTGTTGTGTATTTCGAAAACGTAGCGGAAATACGATTGAAGCAGGCGGGTTAGATTGGAATACTTATAATCTTACGTTTATTAGTGATGTAAAAACTGCAATGGAAACAGGGTGGCATGCTGGCTGCGAAAGTTGTAAACTTGACGAAGAGCTTGGCAAGGAAAGCCAACGCATACAATACAATCAACTGTTAACTGGAGTTAACAATCAAATAGAATTTTTAGATATTAGTTTTGCAAATGAGTGTAATTTAACTTGCAAGATGTGTGGGCCACCTGCTAGTAGCAAATGGGAGAGATTAGTAACTAAACACGTAGATTTAAAAACATATCCGTACTATCAATTGAATAACTATGCCAACAGGTCTGTACATAATATAATTCAATCTATAAATTTTAAACATGTGACTGAGATAAAGTTACAAGGTGGAGAACCCTTCATTGGCAATAGCCTAGAGTTAATGTTACAAGAAATTAAAAATAAAGGATCTTTAGAAAACATCTCGTTACGTACAAGTACTAATTGTACAGCATTTCCTAAATCTGTAGTTGCTGATCTATTAAAATTTAAAAGAGTATCAATAGCATTAAGCATCGACGGTATCGATGAGTTGTGTAACTATATACGCACAGGCTGTTCTTGGAAGAAGGTATATAAGGTAGTTAAAAAATGGATCGAACTTGCTAATACTAATCCGCAAATTGATCTTAACGTATCGTTTACTTTACAAGCATTAAACTTACATCAATTCTTAGTAGTAAAGCAATGGGCTAACGATCATAACATAAGATTTAATTTTGATATTTTAAAATATCCTACAGAGTTGTCCATTTATAGTTTGCCTAAAGATTATATTATGGAGTTAGATAGTGCCAGTGCGCTCGACGACGAACTAATACGCTTATTAGTAGGTACAAATTACGATCCAGCAAATTTATTAAAGTTAATAACAAAACAAGACCTTGCTATGAAAACTAGTATTGAAAAAACAATACCGTCGTTACATAAAAGTCTAACTAACTTTCTTTAAGTAGATATCGCTCAGACAAGTACACTTAGTGTTTCCGCATACGATCGGTTCTGTAGGTAATGTGTATTGTTCAAGGGTTCCTAATTTCCCACCATATAAACAATCACTTCGATAAATGTCTCCCCAGTGGTCTATACAGATCATATCAATGCCCGCCCAACACTTCCAACCCACATGATTATTTTTACCGGACATAATTAATTCATTAGCACTAATTTCAACACCGTCTAACAAGAGCTTGCCTCTGTGTAGTTTTTGATCTGGCAAGTTACGTAAAAATTTCCATTCTTTAATGGTCTTAAGTTGTTCGGCTGAAAAGTCTCCAGGGTTGTTAGTATAAGATCCTTCTTGTTTGTCAAGTACTACCTTAGGCCATATTGCAACAGTAGACGATGCATTATACAACGTCTCAGCAATAGACAACATAGTATCAAAATTTTCCGGAGTGAACATAACATTAACTCCCTTGAGGCCATCAACATTTTGTAAAATAGAAACAAAATGATCAACACTAGCATACTCTGGATGATAGCTTAGTATCATACCATCAGAATACTTCGATAATTTTTGATAGTACTCTACTGTTTGGCTTCCGTTAGTCAAGTAACTGAAAATATGCCCTTTGCTTTTAACTAGTTCGGCAAAGGCAAGAAAGTGTTTCCAGTAGGTAGGCTCACCGCCACTTATCCTATAACAAACTTCCTTACCTGGATAATCAAAGTTTTCTACAAACTGTTTAACAACCGCCCATTCAGGCCACCCTGACGATCCGTCATGTAAAAACGTTGGACAATAACTACATCTGTAATTACATTTATTGCCTAAAGTCCAACTAACTAGAAACCAGTTTGCCTTAGCAGGATCGTAATATGTTAATGTGCTCATTGACTCATCATATGTTTTACAATAGTACTAAAATTCTTTTCAGTTACCTTTACTGTAAGTATTAACGAGTAGACGCTGTCTGAAAAACTAAACACACTATGCTCTAGTTGAAAGTTAGCAAAGTACAAATATCCTGGATCAAAATACACCGGCTTGCCGTCTATCATTTGCACAAAGTTTTCAGGCTTGCATTTACCAAATACAATAATCAATCGAATATATTCGGGAGAATATCCCGGATGATCGATGTGTGGGGGAAAGTATCCTCCAGCACCTATTTTTAAAAAGTGTACACGGCCAATGTCCGGGCTAAACATATCTATTATTTTTTGAATCTGCGGCAGAGCATGATACACTTCTGTAGGAGTTATAAAATTATCCTCACGCATTTCTACATTATGATACTCTTGCATGTACCCAAAACTATTAAGGTGATAATTGTCCATAACATCACCCGTGTGGCTAGTAACAGGTAGACCCCATCTGTTATTGTGAGAATCTTTTTTTGCGTTATACGGGCACCAGTTGTTTTTAAATTGTTCTAGCCCTTGCTCTAACTGCATAGGATCAACATTTATTTTTAGTTTAATGTATTGTCCCATGTTAGCAAGACTATTAAACAATAGACCTCTTTCAATCTCAGACGGAGTCATTTCTATTCCTTTGATATTTTGTAAAACTAGCACAAGCTACTCGCATAGCATTAGTATCCCAACCAGTATTTTTAGGAGTGATGATTAAATGCGCTCGAGGTTCAGTTCCTATATTTCTAATACTATGAAAGCTACCAATATCCATTGTACGAATATCTCCCTCTTGCCACGGAACTAGTCCTCCATTTTCTAAAACAAATTCAGACCCGATTGGGTTAGTAATAGCAACATTAACAGGGCCGCAGATCATTTGCCCTTTTGAATAATCCCTATGCGGTATTGAAAATCCGCCCGGTTCTAAAACCATTATTCTAATTCGAACATACTCGCTTAATGGATTATATTTTTTAAGCCATTCTACTGTTTTAGGAAAAAACTTACTAACATCAGTCCAGTCTGGTTTATCAGTATCTGTTATGATACCTTTCTCCTTATAGTATTCAAAAGAGTTAGTCATAATAGATGAATAGCCATACAGCGTAATCGCAAGCCATCCGGTATGTTCTCTATGTGAGACTGCTAGTGATGTTTTATTTCTTATTTCTTCTTTTAATTCCGTAACGTCAGTGTCTATGTCCAATCGTAGAGACTTACATTTACTCTGCGTTTGAATCCATCTAAAGTATGCAGTAATATCTTCATCAGACTGTGCGTTTAAAAACTCATTAGGAATTTCTAAAATATCACCGTTATGTGTTATATCTTTGTGCAAGTTAAAAAAATCAGTTATTAATTGATCCATGGTAATACCTTAAATCTTTCATCTAGAGTTTTATCTCGTATATCTTTTGCTCTAACACATGGATAATAAGTACCGTCAGCAGTAAACATAGTAACATACCAATCAATTTTATCTTTAGCTAAGATTTCAATAAATTCGTTCTGCATTTGTAATCGTAATTCTACATCATATAACAATGAGTTAATAATGTATCGAAAACAATTACTTACTACAAAGAAACCTTTAGTACCTTTACATGTACTTAAAAAACTTTTAACAGCATCTCTATTGAAAATATCTAGTTGCGTAAAATTAGTAACCGCATCCTTATATAGGCCCATACTCTTATGAATTGCAGTTGGACTAATATCAATAACATAGTGATTGGTTGTAGTTAATCCTACATCTATCGGATTAGTTTCTATCATCTCACCTGCACCTAAAGAAACTAGACAATCGAAAGTGCCTTTTGAAACAGATGTTACATCTAACTTCTCAGTGTTTTGTGGAAAGTAAATGTTATAATTAAAAATATCGTTTATTAAATGTGTATCTGATATAAAGAAACTAAAATTCTTTTCTTTAGCTTTGGCGCTGATCCCAACTTGACCTACGATTGCGTGTTCTTCGTCATTTGGAATTTCAGTAACATATTCTACCTTATAATTTTCTAGGAGTAAGTCAGCTGTATAATATTCAGTCAGTCTTTGAGCCAGCCCATTTAGACTTCGATTATTATAGTCTTTCTCAACCCAATAAAATTTTTTCATTATATACACACTTATAAATAGCTATGAGATATTTATGAGTTTATTAAACAAGCAAATTATTTGTAGTTCAGAACCGGGTACAGGATTACCAAAACATATAATCGGTAATGTGATCGTACGATCTGACGATAATAGCGAGCACCTGTATATAGACGGCGCCGCTGATGGCGGATCACCAATCTACATAGGTATCACTAAATCAAGAGGAACACAAGAAAATAAGTTACCGGTCAGAGTCGGAGATATTTTAGGAGGCCTTCAGGTATATGCTCGTATTAAGGAAGGCGATAGTTTAGGATACTGTCATGAAGAAACTCCACTGCACGGGAGTATAATGTTTAGAGTATCTGACGAAGTGTCAGATGTATTATCAACAGAATTATTACTAGCAGTTAATAGCCCAAGCGGATTAACTGTTAGATTAATATTAGATTCGAAGGGTAACCTAAATGTGTATGGAAATATACAAACAGGTAGTTTAACAATTACTGATAAAGAAGTGTCTGGTGGCGACCCTGTTAAATTTGTTAAAGCAATCTACCAAGGCAATGAATATGCTATTCCATTGTACTCAATTCTGGAAACACTTTCCTAAAATCTGTGCCGCGTTGCTGATCACAGGTTTCCAAATACTCAATAGTAGATGGTAATTTACTAGACCAATCTTCGGACATCATATATTGCACTAGTCCTAGCCAGCGTTGCGCACCGTAAGGGTTACTCATAAATTCTTCATCAGTTCTTCTTCTAGAACAAAAATATTCTACATTTTTTTTAACTTTATCTTTTAAGTGCTTAGGTAATACACGGACATTTAGATAGCTTGGTAAGTACACTAAATGGGTTCCGATTAGTCCGGCGCCGTAAGGTGGTAAGTTAATCTTTTTAAAATTCATACTTTCCTTCCAATGTACTAATTCCGAAATAGTTATAACATTTAATAACTGCACTGCACAAGCAATATTGACTATTATATTATCGGGCGTATCATCTAATCTTTTTAAATTAGCAACCACATCGTTCCATTTACTTGGATATCTTATATAATCATTCCTAGTGCTTACAGCATCAACGCTAAAGTTAAATTTAACTTGTTTGAAATGATCCCACAGTTCAAATAACTTTTCTGGTAATTCTAATCCGTTACTATTATATCTTAGTATACAATTTTTGGCGGCACCCGTTTCAACCATAAACTCTAAAATCTTATAGTGTTCAGGGATTAATAACGGCTCACCCCCTGCGAAGTATAACTCTTTAATGTGTTGAGCTTGTCCTTTCATAGTATCTAAAAAACTACCTTTCTGATACCACGTATAATCAAATGACGAATCCCAACTTTGATCTTGTTTAAGCTCTATAGTTTTATACTTAGGATACTGTATCTTCCATTCTTTAATCCAGCTACTGCTGTCATGCGGGCTACACATAACGCATTTAAGTTGGCACATATTTCCCAATCGTAAATCGAAGTATGGGATATTAACTGGCAGACTACCATCCTCTGCTGTCTGAGATACAATACGGTTGATATCTAATCTATCAGCCCACACCATTGTTTCCCAATTACGTTTGCTTTTAATTCCTTTGCTCTCTTCTTGAAAGCATTTAGTACAGCTGGTTGGAATTTTATTATCAAGCATTTGTAATCTTACATTACGCATGAATTCACTATTCCAAACTTCTTCAATAGTATGCGTTTTAAGATTCATATCTGTTACGAGTCCTGCATCCTTAACATCAACTAGGCCTGCTCCACTAGCATTGGCTGTACAACATACTCTAACGTCTCCATTAGGGCGTGTTGCAAGGTGTATCCACGGCAACGGACAGAAGGTATTACTCTGGTTTAGCATCTTTATATTTTGTTAATTTAACATCAGAATTACAACTGCATATTAACTGCTCGCACTTTACAGGTTTGATTATATCCTTAGTAAATTTTTCTATAAAATCTTCATCAAATATATTTAATGTACCTATATCAAATAACTTTCGTTGTCCACAACTACCGTAGATCTCTCCGTTAGCTTGTACTACTAGCCTATCGGTTACTAGGTGGCAATTCCACCCAAAGAAGTTATTCATATGGTTTGACATCACATCAAATGTTTTAAATTTTTGAATAGTGCCGTTATCAAAATGTGAATATGCATCTGTATGATCAAGTTGAATAGCACCTAACAATTTCATCTGTTCTATATATTCAGTCGGCGGAATTCTTTTAATTTTATTTTCAAGATATTCTAGGTCTTCTTTAGAGTAACTATCTTTAACAACATGGTCATTCTCATCAACTAACATCCAGGACTTAACTAGCCACGGAACAGGATGTGCTACTAAATTGTCAAGAATATCTTTACACTTAGTCCATGCTTTGGGATCCATCATAACTGCGGCTGACACCATAGTGTTATTTTTATTATAGATTAAATCAGCAACGGCTTTTATATGCTCTATATCGCAGAATTCATGATGTACACTAATCATAACATCATCAAAATAGTCAGAGTATTCTTTCCACCAACGTAATGTTCTACTTCCGTTAGTTGACATAGTTATTCTACAACCATGCTTTTCATATATAAACTTAGCAAACTCTCCTAGCTCTGGCCATAAAGTAGGCTCTCCACCTTGGAAATGAAATCGAATTTTCTTTTTACCAATGTCATTTTTGTAAACTGAAATTATGTGATCAAGACTTTTACAAACTTTATCATAGTCGGGCCAACGACTTGTACCGCTGTGGGCATACGGCCAGCAATAGTTACAGCTATAATTACATACGTTGGTAAACGAATATTCTAGATTTAAAAAATCTTCTTGTGTTTTGTTTATAATAGCAATTAGTTTCATTTCATTAAACACCTTAATAGCGGACTTAGACCCACACAGTGGCCTTCTTGATTAATAGCCATATGAATTGCTTTTGAAGGAGTTAAATTAAAATCCTTACATACCTTGGCATTTAACTCCCTATAATTATTCCAGAGATAGTCCGGTTGAACATTGTCAAGTATATAATTACCAACAATTGAACTCATCCGCAATTCCATATGGAATTCATTCATAATGCTAATACTATCTGGCGATCTATCTTTTGACCAACGTAAGCCAATTCTATTCCAACCTAGTCCAAGACCTTTGCTCAAACTGATAGCAACTGACTTAATAGATGGATGTAATAGATCAAAGTCGATTCCATGACAGCAAGTAAGCCAAGCGCCATCCACATGTACACTAATTCCTTTGTCTTGTGCTTCATCTAGTATCTCCTTCATATTTGTATGTACATCACCTGTACTAGGAAAAGGCATGGCAATAACTAACGGTGTTTTGAGAGATAACTGACCTGGAAGTCTGCCCCAATTTCCTAACCTATGATGATATTTGTAATCACCTTTTAGAACTTGTGGTTGCACTTTCATATAAACGTTGTCAATGAATTGTGTACAACCATTAATTATATTAACATATGGGAATTGTTCAAATCCTGATAACTTGTTTAATTTTGAACCGAGTATCCATTTACTAGCATTTTCCATAAACTTACTGTTAGCAGTTATAGTATGATCAGGAATAGTACCACCGAATCCTGTTGTTATGTTAGAGAATAGTGATTCTAAATAGTCGTCACAGAGGGATTGTGGCCTTTCTAATTCTAACCACTTAGCATCGTACTGCGGCGCTACTTTTACTCGTTCCATTCTTGTATCATCTCGTAACATTTTGGAAAAATTGTTTTCCAGTCTTTATTTTGTATAGCAGACATCTTTGTAAAAAATTCTTTTAAATCTCTCCTGCCTTGAAGAATCTCTAATTCAGTCATAGGTAATGTCTTGGAATAAGTTTCCCATTCCTCTACTTTTTCTAAAATTGCCGAATCAGTAGTTTGACTTTTAAGATAGTCAAACATTCGTACTTGTTGGTCTGCTGTCATCAATCGTAAATTTAAATACTTAGGATTCATAACAGGATGACTAACAAATCCGTTTGGATTGCCTACATTTATTTTTTTAAAATTCTTAGTAGTCAGCCACTGTAACATTGCTACAAAATGTTCTATATTTAGGATAGATACAGTACTACTAGTAAACGCAGTAAACGAATGAGGAGATTCCTTATCTATAGCTTCTAAATAATATTCTATCGATTCCCACTTCGACGGATATCGAATAGCATTATTGACCTCTCCAATACCGTCAAGTGAACAACATAACTTAACCTTTTTAAACATCTGTAAAGAACGAATCATATACTTTGGAAATACGGTAAGATTTATACTGTATTCTAGTTCTATGTGTCTAGCTAGTTGATTCTCAATTAAGTATTCTAGTAATTCTACATGTTCTTTAGATAAAAACGGTTCACCACCACCGACCTTAATTCGAGTGATATACTGAGCATGTTGTGATAGTAAGTTAAAATACTTAGTTTGATCACTCCATGTAAAATCTGGATGGTCTATTACATTGTATGATTGATCATCTATCTTAAAAACTTTACTTCCGGTAATCTGCTCTTGTATTTTATACCATTGATTACTTTCGCCAGGGTAACACATTACACATTGCAAATTGCATTTGTTACCTAATCTTAAATCTAAAGATAGTATGCGTTGCTCTGTAACGGTGCCGTCTGGTAATGTAATACGTTCTGCATCCTGTCTAGTAAAATCGTAAAGTTCTGCTTCCCAATTATTACGACTGCGTTTACCCGCTTCGTGCTCTAACTTACATCTGCGACATTGGTCAGGCCATTTGTTATCTAAAAATTGTTGTCTAACATCTTTAAGAGTATCACAGTTAAGTACATCAGAATCGATATCATCAATCCGTAATAGTTTATTATCTTTTTGTAATAGTGTATTTTTATTGCCACCGCTTTGGCTATGCGAGCATATGCGTAGATAACCGTTGCTTTTAACAGCGATATGACTCCAAGGAAGAGGACACCATAGATTATTTGAACTGTTCATTTAATTTGTCTACCTTCCCGCATTGTTTAGTACACTCACGTAATGGTTTGTTAGTCCATGTTTCTTCAATACGATCAAAATATTTACTTTCAAAAATTTCTTCAAGAGATTGAGTATTAAGATTTGGATTTTCAAAACCTTGATCTTTATAATCAACCATGCTGAAACTATCAGGAGTTGTTCCGCTATAGTCTAACCAGCAACATGGCGTAACGCTTCCATCAGCGCCGATATATAGACTAGTAGTCTGTTTGGCTTTACAGTGTATTTGTTTTGTCTCTTCTAGCTTGATAGAGAACAGTTTTTTAGATATGCTAGTACTTCTTTCTGAAGGATAAATTCTATGGCTAGTTTTACCTTCCTTAGTTAGTACCGGCATATAGTCGCCACGGAATCTAGAAGAATTCTTTTGTGTAAATTCTACAAATCCTAATTCCTTACTCAACTGTTCACATTCATCTATCTGATGTTTATTATGTTCAAACACTAACATGTGCCATCTTGCTGATCCGCCTGCTTGGATGAATGCATTGGCATTACTAATAATCTTATCAAAGTTAGTTCCGATACGATGGAGTGCATGCGTATCTGCTAGACCATCAATGCCAAAGGTAACCTCTACATTAGCTATAGCAAGTTGTGTCCACCATTTGTCTGACTGTGCGCTACCGTTAGTATGTAAGCCTAAATGAATTGATGAGTTATTCTCTCTAAGATATTGGAATACTTTAAGCGTATCCTTGGCAACTATAGCATCTCCTAAATTTCCGCACATAAACAATTTGTCTAACTGTTTAATGAATGGAACAGGAAACCATTGTTTAAATTGATCTATAGTAATTTCATTTTCTACTAGCCAAGGATTCTCAATGCCGCCTTGTATGTTACGTGGACACATTGGACAACTTGCTTGACACTTACTGGTTAATTCTAAATGTACTTCGCGTATTTGATCTAGTTTATACATTAGGGCGACCTATGATCATCCAACGTGTATACTGCGGTAATTCTAGTTCACCTGCCCATAAGACATTGATGTGGCTTTGTTCTTTAAACTCTTCTAAACTAATCGCTGGCCGAATGTGTTCGTCTATGTTATAGTTGTTACTTTGCAGAACTAACAACTGATCCTTATTACGTTTGCTAAGCCAAGTTTCGTATTGGTCTTGCGTTATGTGTTCGCAACTAGTATTGATTACAACATCAACGAAAGATATCAAATTACACATGTCACCGGTCATAGCCTGGAACCTGCCGGACATTTCTTCACCCTTGTTCATCATAGTAGCGATAGGTTCGCAAGTAGGGTCGATATCTAGACTAGCTATTCGTTTAATAGGAATACTGCTTTGAAACAGCATGCTGGCTAGCACACCAACCCAGCCTCCGTGTATTTCAATACTTACCGGATCATCCTTAACTGAACATTGCATACTTAATGCTTCAATCAACCATTCTTTGCTTTTAAGTTGACCTGACCACATGGCGTCCATAGTTCGCATAGGATCTTTGCTTTGTCGGATGGCTTGCATCCAATAGTGTAAGTGTTCTGTATCTATTTGCATTTTGGTATTTTACTATCTGCGCTACTAACGCAACTCGGCGTAGTACATATCTGTGGGCTAGTGAATAAATTAAAATTAGTAATTTTACCTAGCGGAACATCGTGACAACTGTATGCACGTTTAACTTCGTTGCCTCTTATTATAACACTTTGATATCCACTATTGCAAGTCCAATTGGCGAATTTATTAAACCCCAATGCATTGAATCTTTCTGCTTGATCAATGTAATAATCTGTTTCACCGTCTGTTAATTTAATCTGCGGCTCACCCGGTTGCTCAAACTCATCCTGCATAATTTTAATCATTTCGGGGGTATACCCATCTACGATCGCACTCGCGGTATCATTGCTTTGCGGCTTCAATGTAACATTAATACCGCGTGTTTTAAGACGCTCGCAACGTTCTAGTGTTTCAAAAAACTTATCAGGAACCATTACCTGGTTAACTGTTACTAACACACTTTCATATTGTAACTGTAGACACTTGTCTCCGAACTCTTGCTCTTTAGCGAACTCTGCATGGTAACTGGCTGTTATACTTCTACGCTGTAATAAAGAAGTATTACTACACCACGTGTTCCACCATTTTGAGCCCGGGCTCAAATTTGTAGTCATGTGTATGCTTTGGTAAGGAGTTTTGGCGCCATCGTCTAAATGTTTAACCAAATCTAATAGTTGTTTGTAGGCAGTAGGTTCGCCACCAGAGAAGCTCCAGTGAAATTGGCTAAATCCATTTTGGCGAGCTTGCCTTTTAATTTCATCTATAGCATTTTGGTAAACTTCAAACGATTGAAAGTCTTGTTTATCACTTCGGGCATACGGCCAACAGTAACTACAACTATAGTTACAAAATCTACCCAGAATCCAACTAACATTGAATAACGGGCGGTCTAGCATAGTTTTTTGCCCAAAATGGACTATCTTATTGAGAGGTATGGTAGAAAAGCTCATTGACAGTATTTACAAATAAGTATATAATACAATGGTAGACGTGAGTGGAACTGGTATACCTCCTCCCTTCGGGGAGGGACAGGGTCTTGCCCTTAGGGTGGCTTTGTAGGTTCGAATCCTACCGTCTACACCATTTTAACACACAGGCACTGAAAGGCAATTATGAAAAAGGCACTAGCAATAGCATTAATGGTACTAACTGTTAACGCACAGGCACAATCTTATATGCAGTCTGCGGCATGGGACAATGCTAGCGAGCTGTTCGATGCGACCCAAACTATAACTAATCAGACTGTTGTTGTTTGGAAGCGTGTTGATAACGTTCAAGCAGGGTGTAATGCTGAGTCTGAAAGATTAGGCGTTGCTAAGATTCCTTATCAAGTACAAGCATGTAGTTTTTGGACTAAGAATACTTGTACTATTATTACAGGTAAGAAAACAAGTCAGCACAGTCTAGGACATGAACTGCGCCACTGCTTCCAAGGTGATTGGCATAAATGAAACGAGTAGCAAGTAGTCCTGAACGTCACACCTTTCAAAAAGAAGGTGCAATCAAACGAGCAGAAGAAGCAGGCGAAGAGCCCAACCAAGCATACATCGATATGTGGGAACAAATTAAAATTGACGATGCCAACAAGATACACAATCTAGAGTGGCAAAAGAACAACATGGAATACGATTTGCGAGCAAGCAAAGAACTATGCGATAAAGTTAAAGCAAGCGATGCTTATGCCCAAAACTTGTATGCGGCAATGTGTAACATGACTTGGCAAAGCAGAGAGTTTTGGCAAGAAATGAAAGGTGAAGTGTGGTCAGCTAGTTGGCGTCATGCAGGTGGCATTGTTGCTGACATGCGTGAACAAGGCGACTACATTGATTGGTACTGTAGCGGTATAGGTAACGATGACTCGGGTTATGGATTAGATTCTAGACCAGCAAGTGATTATGTACCAGAAGGCACTGTAACTGAAGAAATCGAATTGGATTTAAACCGGTTAGGTTGGAGACCAGTTCCTTGGTCTGATGACAAGTAACAGAGTAAATATAACATGGAAAATAAAACTTACCTTGCTGAAGAAATTTTTGTAGATATTCCCGACGATCCTGAAAATGTAATAATGAAAATACCCCCTGAAGTGCTAGAGCACACTGGTTGGAAGGAAGGGGATACATTAGACGTCGAACTTGTAGACGGAGCCATAGTGATTACAAAGCATGAGTAAAGACGATTTATTAGAATTGACGGGTGTAGTAGACGAAGTGTTACCGGGTAACATGTTTAGAGTTAAGGTAGAAAATATGCCTAACTTGCTACTATGTTATATGGGCGGTAAACTAAAGCAACATAAAATTAGGATCATTCTCGGTGACTCTGTTAAACTCGAAGTCAGTGCGTATGACCTAAGTAAAGGTAGAATAACTTATAGATTATGAACTCAATAATGGAAACTGTTTGTGCAGTGTGTACCGATGTAAGACTACGCACAACGCAAGGAATGGGTTTTCAAAAGTTGATGAACGCAATCCGTAGGGAATTCAAATTACGTGGCTTAGAATTAAAACTATCATCTGTACGTGATAAAACCTTATTGCAGGAAGTATTCTACGCAAACGGGTATTATGACCCAGAAGATGATAAAGAACAAGAATGTCCATTTGAAGTTATCATAACTCATAACTTTCCAAAAGACCATGTATGGTATCCCGAACATGCAACTCTATTATTAATACAAATTTTTGATACAGTTGTACATGAATTAAAACATCAACGCCAGTATCGAAAACGTAAGTACAAGACATTTGTTGAGCGTGATAATAGTCACGAAGAATACTTGGCTGATCCGGATGAAATCGATGCGTACTCAATTAGTATAGCAATAGAGCTATGTCGTAGTTTAGGCAGAATTCGGGCTTTGCGTTATCTGCACAGCATTGAAAAAATTAGCCGTTTTAAATTACACGGACAATTTGTAAGTCCAAGTTTGAGCATGTATTCTGTACATAAGCCGTTGCTAAAACGGTTATCCAAAAAGGTCTATGTTAGATTGAAAAAGATTGACACAGACTTCATTTTCATGTAAAATACAAAGTATATTAACTCATGTAGCGAGCGAGCAATGTCCAAAAAAGAGTTTCCTACACAGCAAGTTTTAGAGCTAGCCTGTGCGGCTCAGCGAATCAACGGTGCTTATATCAAAGAGGATGCGCCGGTGTATTCGGAAGATGGTGCGTTCATGTATCTCAAACATGCTAATAAGATGCAGATGCTTTGTACAATTGAGCCGGCGATTTGGTCTGCGGACCCAAAAGATGCGCCCATGCCACTGAGAGTGTTGCCTGAAGATGTTGCACTTGCAGAAGAGATTCGAAAGCATTTTCGTAAATTTATGTTCAGTGCTATCGAAGGTGAAAACGATTTTCAAACTAGCATCAATACAATCCTAGCAAGCGAAACAATAAAACAAAATCAATTTGGTTATGTTGCCTGCTTGCCTAGCGTGTATGTTAGAGACGTTGCTCAAACCAAAGTTAAGCGAGCCGCAAGAGATGTTGAAGAAGGTTGTTTGGCAGACATTGGTA